>Ga0307372_10000008_pt1 | contig 312779 bp, 280 predicted proteins | sample OX1MG_FD_202533 | JGI IMG/M metagenome (GOLD analysis project Ga0307372, IMG submission 202533) | Soil microbial communities from Risofladan, Vaasa, Finland - OX-1 | ecosystem: Environmental > Terrestrial > Soil > Coastal area > Acid sulfate soil | place: Finland: Risofladan, Vaasa...
GCCCGCACCCACCATGCCTCCCCAAGCGCCGGCCCGCAGCCCAGACCAGAACCCCGCCACTACGCGGCAGCGGACCCCGCCCGCTACGGCCCGCACCCCCCAAAATTCACGCCGCGGCGACCACCCCTGGGGGTGAAAAGGCTTAGCTTGTTATTTAACCTGCTGCCGCGTTGTCGGGTTCGGGCTGTCTGGCGGCTTTGCCGACGTCGTGGCGGGCGGCCGGGCGGCGGTTCTTTGCGCCGGGCGGGCGGCCGGGGCCGGGCTTTCCGGGTTTCGGTGCGCTCGTGAGGACGGGCAGGGTGCCGTGGACGGCCCGGAATCCGCGGCGGACGCGGGCGGGGGTGAGCCGGGCGGGCTGGCAGGGCTGCTGCCAGGGCAGGCGGAGGTCGGCGGCCAGGTGGCGGGCGAGCCGCAGCTGGGCGTAGGCGGCGATGACGAGCCAGGTCCAGCGGTCGGCGGCGGCGGGGTCGCGCAGTTTCGGGCGGGTCCAGCCGAGGGACTGCTTGAGGAAGCGGAATGTGTGCTCGATGTCGAAGCGGCGCAGGAACGCCTGCCAGCACAGGTCCGCCTCGGCGGGGTCCGCGTCCGGGCGGGAGGTCTGCAGCCAGACCGGCTTCGGGGCGCCGTCGTGCGGCAGGTGATCGACGGTGAGCTGGATGAGGGTGCCCTCGATGACGGGCAGCTCGCCCTGGTGGCCATCCCAGGCGCCGCGGGCCTTCAGCTTCGGGTGGGCACGGTTCCACGAGCGGGCGACAGCGGTCCCGTACCGGCTGGTCACGGTGGTGGTGACCGCGTCCGGCTCCGGGCGGCCGGCGTCTGCGGCGAGCCTGAGCTCGGCGCCGTGCCGCAGGGGCCGGCCCATCTGGCCGGGCTGGCGGGGCGGCGGGGGCTGCCGGAGCACCCGGTTGGTGCCGAGCCGGCCGGTGACCTGCAAGGGAAGGTCGTGCAGCAGCCAGGCGAGCCGGGCCGGCTCGTACCCGGCGTCGAAGATGACCATGATGTCCGGGTCGCCCTCGTGCCAGTGCCCGGCGGCGATGACCCGCGTGACGACGTCGCGGACCTGGGCCGCAGTCACCGCGGCCAGATCGTCGTCCGGGCCGAGCCGGACCGCGTCCAGCGGCAGCGTCCACGACGACCGGCCCGGCTCCAGCGCGACGACGAGCGAGTACGGCCAGCCCGGGATCATCTGCGCGTTCCCCTTCCCCCGCGCGTACGTATGGCAGAACAGCCGCTCCGGGCTGGTCGCCGCGTCCGGCCGCAGCCAGTTGCTCACGTCCGCAGCCAGCCGGATCCGCCCGTCCGGCCAGGCCGGCAGCGGCAGCCCGGACAGCGCCCGCCGCAGCCGCCCGATCCGGATTTCCCCGCTGTCCAGCGCGTCGTAGACCGCGCCGTGCCCGCGGCGGCACTCCGGCTCCAGGCACAGCTCCGCCAGCATCAGCACCCGCCCCGGCTTGCACAGCGCAGCATCGCACGCCTCGAACAGCACGTCCCGGCGCATACCCAGCGACAGGTACAGCTCGCGGCGGAACCCCGCCAGCCGCCCCAGTGCCGCATCCGCCCCGTCTCCATCCTCGTTCTCATGCCAGGACATAATGAAAGCCACGGCCACCGCCTCGTTCTCCAGGTCTCTTCGCATGAACCTGAAGATCATGAAGCGGTGGCTGTCTCATGTCACCACGACACACCGGGCAACACAAGAGACTCAGGGCAACAAGGGAAACAGGGGTTAAATAACAAGCTTAGCGCCGCCGGCGGGGCTTGGTGCGCCGGGCGGCGGGGTTGAGATGCCCGGATTGGCCGATGTGGCTGCGGCATTCTGCCTGGATCTGGTCGTTCCAGGGGATGTGCAGCCGGTTCCCGGCGCCGCGGCGGGCGGTGAGCTGCCCGGTTTCGATCCAGTGGTAGATGACGCCGGCGCTGCAGCCGAGCTGGCAGGCGGCTTCGGTGACGCTGACCTCGCCGCCGTCGGCAGCGGGGAACGCGGGTGCCGGGAGCGTGCGGGGGCGGGCGGCCCGGCCCAGGTGGGCGGACTGGGCGATCCTGGTGCGGCAGCCGGCCTCGGCCTGGGCGTTCCAGGGGATGCAGAACCGGCTGGCGGAGCCGCGGCGGGCGGCCAGCTGCCCGGTGTGGATCCAGTGGTAGATGACGCTGGTGCTGCAGCCCAGCCGCCGGGCGGCCTCGGCCACGGAGATCTCGCCGGGGCCGAGGGGATCCGGGACCGGGATCTTGCAGGCGTGGCGGATCCACTGGACCGCATCGAGTCGAACGGCCGGCCGTGGCCAGTGCGGTGCCCGGCGGCGTTCAGCCGGGTGACCAGCTCGTCGTTGCTGGTGGCCGGCCCGAGCCGTCTGACGAGCTCGATGGCGGCGGCCGGCGAACGCCGGGCGGTGCCGGGATGGACGGGCCTGTCGACGGTGAGCTCGTCGGTGGCACCGGTGTGCCAGCGGATCCCGATCCGTGCTTTGCTGCGGTCGGGTTCGGGCAGCAAGGTGACGTCGGCGATCAGGGTGCGCAGCAGCCGCTTGCGGTCCCTGGCGCTGGTGGTGGGCGCGTGCCACAGGGCGGGCAGGTCAGCGGCGAGTTTCTCCAGGTCGTCCCGGCTGGGCAGCGGCGGCAGCACGTCCCGGGCGGCCTCGAGCGCCTGCTCGGCCTCGGCGAGGGCGGTGAGCCTGGTCTCCCAGCGGGCTTCCAGGCTGCGGGCGACCAGCCGGTTCTCCGGCTCGACAGCGCAGAAGGCGCGCTCGGCGCGGTCTGCCTCATAACGCGCGCGTTCGACGGCGAGCCCGGCGGCACGGCTGGTCCGCTGGTACCGGCCCGCGACCTCGCCGGCGGCCGACAACGCCAGCGCGACCTGCCCGGGGGTGAGCGCGTCCAGCAGCGCACCCGCGACCGCGGCGTCCACGCAGGCTGCGGCGACCGACCGGCACGACGGCGTGGTCAGCCGGTCCCGGCGCGAGCTGCACTCATAGGCGGGCCGCTGATCGGTGTGGTAGTTGGTCATCACCGGCTTGCCGCAGCTGCCGCAGCCGATGATCCCCTGGCACAGCGCGATGCCCTCCCGCGGCGGCCGGGCACCGGCAGCGGTGTGGTTGGCCGCCAGCCTGGCCTCGTTCGCCAGGTAGTCCGCCCAGGTGATGTATCCCTCGTGGTGGTCTTTGATCAGGACCGGCCATTCGGCGCGGGGTCGTTCCACCATCGCGGTATGCACCGTGCCGGACGGGTCCACGGTGCGGTGCGAGGCATACCGGCCGAACACGTAAGCCCCGGCGTAGCCCGGGTTCTTCAAGATCCCCAGGACGCGGGCGTGGGTGAGCTTTCCCCACCGCAGCTGCCCGGCCCATGCCCCGCCGTAGGCGCGCAGCGGGAACCGGCGGCCGGCGAACGCGGCGACCACCGCGTAGGCCGACCCGCATGCGGCGAACGCCGCGAACACGTCACGGATCGCGGCCTGGACCCCGGCACCGGGGTCGATCACCACCTCGCCGGCGTCGTCGTGGACCAGCCCGACCGGCAGCGGGGTGCGCAGCTCGCCACGCTCGGCCGCTCAGGCTGCCGTTCTGCTCCCGCGCGGTGTGCCTGCCGGTGGCCGCCCGGCTGCACCTGCCCGGCAAGGGGAAGGGACCCGGCAAGGTCGAGATGGCCGCCGCCCTGGTCACCCTGCTCGCCACGGCTTTCGGCGACCGGGCGCTGCATGTCGTGGCCGACGCCGCCTATCACGGCCCGGCGCTGCGGACCCTGCCGGGCAACGTGACCTGGACCTGCCGGATCCCCCGCAAGGCGGCGCTGTATGACCTGGCGCCGCCGCGCACCGGGCGCCGCGGCCGCCCCCGCACCAAAGGAGACCGGCTCGGCACCCCCGGCGACATCGCCGCCACCGCCGCCTGGGACACGGTGACCATCACCGCCTACGGCCGGCAGCGCATCAGGCACGTCGCCGAGGTCACCTGCCTGTGGTACGGGTCCTGGCACACCCGCGCCGTGCGGCTGATCCTGTCCCGTGACGAGCACACCACCAGCGGCTATGACCTGGCCCTGGTCACCACCGACCTGGCCGTCACCCCCGGCGCGCTGGTAGCCCGCTACGCCGACCGGTGGGCCATCGAGCAGGCATTCGGCGACGCCCGCAACGTCCTGGGCGCCGGCGAGGCCCGCAACCGCGTCCGGTGCGCCGTCGAGCGCACCGTCCCGTTCGCCCTGCTCGTGCACACGCTGATCATCTTGTGGTACGCCCGGTCAGGGCATGACCCGGCCGATGTCGACGACCGCCGCGCCGCCCAGCCCTGGTACCGCACCAAGACCGAGCCCGCCTTCGAGGACATGCTCATCAAGCTGCGCCGCACCCTGATCGCCGCCCGATTTTCCGGCAGTCGCCCAGCTCGAGGCTGTCGCTCAACTCCGTCCAGCACGTTGGTGTGGAGCCCCAGTGGAGCACCGACACTGCTTCGGAGGCCGCAGGGCCAGCGGAGTGGGGATTGACGACACGACACACCGGATGAAATGAGCTTGACTTTTCAAGATCACGAGTTGTCCGACAGCCTCGCTCAGCCCACTGGCGAGCAAATCCGCGCCGTGCTCGCGGCCTGGGACGCCGCCGTGGCATAACTGCGAAACCTCAGAGATCACCTTCGACTATCTGGACGTGGTGACGGGGGAGGTGCGGCGCGGCCAGGTCGCGCCGGCCGGCCGGCAGCATCTGCGGGCCTGGCTGCAACGGTTCGACGGCGTGCCCGATGTGGCGTTCGCGTTCGAGGCGTGTACCGGGTGGCGGTATGTGGCGGAGGAACTCGCGGCGGCGGGCGTCGGGGCGCATCTGGCCGAGCCGGCCGACACCGCGGCGGCGCGGGGCCGCAAGAAGCGGGCTAAGACCGGCCCGGCCGATGCGAGGCTGCTGCGGGAGCTGCTGGCCCAGGGCCGGGTTCCCGGATGCTGGATCCCGCCGGAGCAGGTCCTGGAGTGCCGGGCGCTGCTGGAGACCTATCATGCTCTGCGGCGCGAGCACACCGCCTGGGTCCAGCGGGCGCATGCGGTCCTGTTTCACCAGGGCGCGGCCCGCCTCGGCGAGGGCGGGATCAGCACCGCGGAGGGCCGCGAGCTGCTGTGCGCCATCGCCGCCGGGCAGCTGTCGCCGGCCGGGCGGCAGCAGATCGGCCTGTACCTGCGGATGCTGGAGGTGACCGAGGCCGAGCTCAGCGCACTGCGCGCGCAGCTGGCGGCCATCGCCCGGCACCTGGGCGGCCCGAAGGCGCTCGCTAGCCGGCTGTACGGGGTCGGGCCCATCACGGGCCTGGCACTGACCTGCTGGCTGGGCGGCGCGGACCGGTTCTCCTCCGCGCGCAAGGCGGTCCGGTTCGCCGGGCTGGACATCACCGTGTACTCCAGCGACGGCAAGCGCTCTCCCGGGCACCTGTCCCGGCAGGGCCCGCCGGTGCTGCGCTGGAGCGTCTATGAGGCCGGCAAGACCTGCGCCCGCGCCTTGGCGCCCGATCACGCCTACTACGCGCGGGTAAAGGACCGGATCGACGGCAAGCGCGCCGCCCTCTCCGAAGCCCGCAAGATCATCCGGCAGGCCTGCCACATCCTGTCCGAGCCCGGCGACGACGCCTTCACCGCGGCGTGACCGGCACCAGGTGATCACCGGTGGCGTGGATAGGGGCGGGACGGGCGCCGTCATCATCAGATGGGGCACCACCGCGGCCGGCTCCGGCTGTGAGCCTGTCAGGCCGCCCGGTCCTGCCGCGCAGGACGCTCGCGGACGGCCTCCAAAGAATGAGCGGCCGCATCCCCCCGCAAGCGGGGGGACACCCAATCCATCATCACGTGACCGGGCTCTGGCCTGAGCCCGCGCGCCGGGGTAAGGCTGGCTGCCCAGCCGCCCGCCGCCCCGCCGCGTGATCACCCGGCACCTGCCAGCACCGCCGCCCGCGACACCCAGGAGGCCCGCAGCACCCCAATTTCCAGACCGATTCCTGAACCCGGGCCTCCCCGCCCCCGCCGCCTGATCATCCGCTCCCCGCCAGCCACGTCAAGGGCGCCTGCGGCGTCGCTTCGCGATCGCGTCCCGCGACCCTTGACCCGGCCCCGGCGGTCCGCGCGAACCAGGCATCTATCAGGGGGCAGGGAAGAGAATCGAGCACGCCTTCACACCCCGCCAGGCACCGTCAGACACGGCCAAAACGGGCTGGTTGCGCAGGCTGGCCGGAACAGGTAAGGCTCACCTGCCCACGTCAGCGCTCTTTCGAGCCCGGTAGCAAGACCGGCATCCGGGCCAGTTATACGAGGACCCTCCGGGAGGAGTTCCCGGTCCCGCTTTCCTGCTGCCTTCCGGCCGCCCGGCATCCGCTTCCTGGGCACCCTGTCCTGCCAGGGAATTCAGCCCCCCTTACGGTCGGCTTACCGCACCGCCTGCGCATACCCGCGCCTGGGATACGGACCCATAGCAGGGTTTACACGTTCCGCACGCGTGAGACCCGGACCGGGCCGGCCGCCCTCTATACCCCGGGGACAGCGGTGTCCACACGGCCAGGGAGCATCCCCGGCCGCCGCCTGCCGCATCTCAGCGGCATGTCCCTGTCATCCCGGCAGAACCACCCAGCCCAGGACGTACGCTTCACGAGGCATCAGCAAGGGTTTCCTGGTAGTCGCCCTATTCCGGTCCTTCCCCGCGCCTGTGGCCACTATGGCTGGAGCGGCGGCCCCCGGGCTTTTCCGTAAGCTCCGCACCCGACCGGTCAGGAACCGGCCACGCACGTCACGGCGGGGACAGGTCGAACACCACCTGTTGCTATGTCTCCGGCATCCGCCAGACCTCCTTGACCAGCACACTCACCACGTGCGACCTCGTGTCGCAACACTTACCACGTGCGACCAGCGTCGCAAGCTTCGCCGTCGCCCTCCCCGCCGACACCACCCAGGCCGGCGGCCCGGTCTGGTACAGCGGCGGGAAACTCGCTCCTGACCTGACCCTCCCCAAGCTCCGCCACCGCTGGGCCCACGCGTGCGCGTCCGCCCCCGGTACAACCTTTACTTCAGCAGAACGCAACGCCTTCTACGAGCATGCCGCCCGCACCGCTGCGGACGCCGCGGAGCAGATCAAGAACTTCGCCGTTATCGACCCGGACGCTGCCGCCGACGCCGCCTGGGCCACCGCCGACACCCTGCACGTCACCGCCAAGCTCCTGGGCAACCGGACGATCCGCCAGGCCGCCGACGCCTACGACCGCGCCGCCCGCATGCCCTACGGGCGCATCCCCCGTCCGTCCCCGCTCGGGAATGACCTGCGCCAGGCCGCCCGGCTCATGGCCCGGGCCGCATTCCCGGGCGGCGATCCCGTCCTGACCCAGCTCACGCTCCTGGCCCGGCTCGTCAGCCTCATCGAGACCATCGCCGACCTCCGCGAAGCCCAACACCACGCCGCCCAAGCCGCCGCCGCCCGCAAAGCCGCCGAGCACCTCTACGCGGCGCGAGCCGCCTACCCCACCCCGGCACCAGTCCAACGAACCAGAACCAGGACCCGAGCAGACCGAGCGAGCCTGGACTTTCCCCTCCCGCCAACCGCCTGGCCCCGCGAGGCGTACGGAGCTGCCCAACCTGGCAGCCGTCCCTCACCCAGACCGCAGCAACCTCGGCCGCGCGGACCCACCCGGTAGTGAGCCGGGGCCGGCCGGCTCGCTGCTCTCGATGTCGGCACGGATGAGTACGGTCCGCGTATGAGTCTCAGAACATGCGGCTCACGATCACCGTGGATCCCTGCCTCATGGCCTATGCCGAGCACCTCGTCGAATCCAGACGTGCCGCGTCCACATCCGCTGCGTTCACCCGGGCGATCACCGAGAGGGCCTACCATGACCGTCGTCGGCGGAGCCTGTCGAAGGCGAAGGCTGAGCAAGCTGATCCTGGCCGGGTGGCTCGTGTGATAGCGCACATCGACCAGCAACTTGCCCAGCGACTGATGCCAGCTCTATGTCCAAATTCCACTACAGGTGGCAACCTGCGACATGATGCTCCTCATGACGGAAGCCGCCGACAACAGTCTCCAGGGAGACTACGGTGAAACATGGCTGCGCGCCGTAGCCGCTAGTAGCGGACTTCTGCACGGGCGCCCGACGACTCTTGACCTGGAGAAGGCTGACGTGGAACTGGTCCGCATGGGTCTGTGGAACGGTATGTGGCACCCTACGGTCAAGGTTCAGGTCAAGACGACGGTTGACCTCCTAGAGGAGGATAGCCATTTCGTTTATGATCTGGACGTAGAGACCTACAATGTTCTTCGCCGTGACAATGAAACGGTGCGCCGCGTCCTAGCTGTATTCCGCCTGCCTAAGAAAGGTGAGAAGGTCCGTCTGCTGAAGAGCGGCACGCTCTTGGCTGGCCGTGGTGCATGGGTCTCGCTGGAAGGTCACCCTGCGACGACGAACACGTCTAGTTGGGTGGTGCGGCTGCCGGTTGCCAATACCGTTGACCGCCCCGGCCTTGAGCGCATGCTCGCGACGTACGGCGTGCGTTCGTCAACGCCCGTACCCCAGGTAGATGCATGGGGAGCGTCATGACCGGACCGCACCTGAGCGATGATGAGGTCATGGCTGCGCTCGATCTACGCCTTGTCGCAGAGTACCTGCGCGTTGCAGGCTGGTCGCTTGAGGACCAGGACGCCCGGACAAGTCTGTGGCGCTCTGTGACGACGCAGCATGCGGAACCCTTGGAGATTGTCTTGCCCGTCCGGCAAGAGGTGAGCGACTACACGGATCGGATCGATGCCGCACTTCGAACTCTCGCGTTCGCCGAACGGCGCTTGCCGGAAGAGGTCAGATCCGACATGAGCTTCGGCGGCGCGGACACCGTCGCCGTGCGGCTGACTCCAGATGCTCCGCCGGGTGAAGCGCCGCTGTCGCTGGCCCACTCGGCAGTGTCGGCCCTACACAACTTTGTCGTCGGGTCCGCGGCGGCGATCGAGATTCATGAACTCGTCCTGCCGTCGCATCGGCCGCCCTGGGCGGAATCGTACGCCAGCAGAGTGAGGCTTTCGACGCACCCAGGTAGCTTCATCCTCAGTCTGGCCCTGCCTCTTGCTGCCGATATTGGCGACGAGGCATCAGCGGATCAGGCCACGGGTAAGCAAGTAATGTTCAATCTACCTCCGCAGCCATTCGGTCGGAGGGTTAGCAATAGGATGCTGAGATCGGCGCAGGCCGCCCGGCAATTGGCTGATGAGGTCAGCGCAGGAGATCGCCCGCTGCGGGCCTTCGGCGAAGATCCGCAGCGGCCAGCAGCCAACGCGACTGAGTTGGCCGCTCTGAAAGCACTCGGCGGCCCAGAGTATGGCCTGTATCAACTGAGGTTCACACAGTCACCGCTAGCGGGGCAACAAAGTGAGCCAGTTACTCTACGGATAACTCCAGGTCAGCAGCGGATCATGGGTGAGGCCGCTGATTTTCTCCGCACCAGGCAACCACGGGCTGGTGTGACCGTCCAGGGACTGGTCGTTCGTCTTCACCGCTCGGGCGCGTTTGGTTCTGGCGACGTTGTGATCGAGGGAGTCGATGATGATAGTGGTACCACCCGGCGGTATCGCTTGGAGCTAGCGGAGGACGACTACAACGACGCCGTACGCGCCCACCGAAACGGCCTCCAGGTGTCCGTGACCGGGGACCGGGAAGAGCGCGGGACGCATCTTCACTTGCGCCGAATAACGCTCTTCTCAGTGATACCCGGTCTAGACTACGAAGATGATGCAGACTTGCCGACAGGACCGGACGTCTCCGGGGCGTGACAGTGATAAATGTACGAACGGTTAGATAGGCGCGCGGCGGCCGTAATGGTAGAGAGAGCATGATAATGGGGGATAATCATGGCAATCGTCGCACTACGGGTACCCGGCGTCAATCCCATGCCCATGTGACCCGCCCCGAAGTTCCCGACGACTACTCCAGTTATCCGCCCTTCACCGACCAGGACGGACAGAAGTGGGCACATACGGACCCACAGGCATTCGAGCCACCTGCTAGACAGATTCCCGTTTACGACCCGGTTTCTGATGATTGGGCTGACCCAAACTAGGAACGTCCGCGTAAGTCACGCCATCTGGGTTACATTGTCGGGTGATCGCGGGAGTGGGCTATTGCCGAGAATGTCCATTCTCCAGGTATCGCGGTTCTCCGGTCTCCAGTGCATGGAGTGCTTCTGAGACTCGCTGCCACACGTATGGACGCAATCGTGCTGCGGCGTCTTGCCATGAACAGAACTCGTAGGCGTGCAGTTCGCCGTCGAGCAGCTTGAGGTTGGCGAGCTGGTCGTCGGTCAAGGTCCCGCCGTCGAAGATGAACATCAGTGAGTCATCCCAGGGGCCGTGGGGTGATACCCAGTCGAGGCAGAGCAGCCCTCCGGCGTGGAGATCGAGGCCCAGTTCCTCTTTCAGCTCGCGACGTACGGTCTCGGCAGGGGGCTCGTTTGCTTCGCTCATCCCGCCGGGCAAGTCGCAGTCGGGCTTGTACTTGGGGTCGACGAGCAGGATGCGGCCTTGGCCGTCGCGGATGAGCGCGTCTGCGCCGACTCGCTTGCGGGGCTGGGTGGCGTTACCTTCGGCCAATTGCGCCTGCCAGGCATCTGGGTCGCGCTCATAGAGCGGTGCGTCTCCAGTCATTAGCGGGGATCCGCAGGCGGCCCGGCGGCCTGGCTGTCGGGGACCAGCCAGGAGTAGAGCCACAGCCGCTGACGCAGTGTGTCGTTCAAGACGCTGAGGAAGGCTGCGACGGCGCGGTTTGCCTGGTACGGCTCTAGCAGCTGGGCTAGTTCATGGAGCTGCCCGAGGACCAGGTAGGAACTGAGCGACTGAGTCGCGTCGAGAACCTCCTGCACAAGCGCGCATGCCTGTTCGGGCTCGCCCTGCGTGATTAGGACGTTGGCCAGCAGCAGCTGGCCGAACGCCCGGCTGCGGGTATGGCTGTCTGGCCGCATTTCGATGATGCGTTCTGCCTGCCGCGCGGCGGCCGCATGCTGACCGAGCTGGCGCAGGCAGCGGGCGGCTTCGCTGGCTAGCGAGCCTTCATCGAACCGGTTGATCCATGGCGATGGCTGCTCGGCAGGCTCCTCGCTCAGCATCTGCTCAGCGCGCAGCAGGGCCTTTCCGCATGCGGCGGGCTGGGGCTGCCGCAGCGTGGCGAGTCCGCGGGCCTCCATGGTCAGCAGCAGGGCGGCGAGGCCCGGATTGGGCGCGGCAGCGCCGAGGCCCTGCTGTCCTTGACGGGCGAACTGGATAGCCTGCCCCGGCTCGTTCTGGTGCAGCGCCAAGTGGCTCATGCTCGCCAGGATATGAGCGCGCAGCTGGGTGTCACTTCCAGCGGTTGCCAGGTCAAGCGCCCGGATGAAGTGCTGTTGCGCAGACTCATCGCGGCCGGCGTCGTGGGCCGTCCAGCCATTTCGGTGAGAGCGCTGGCTGCGGTGAAGACTCCTGGTCCGGCCACCGCTGTGCCGAACAAGCGCGGGGCCAGCGCCGTCTGCAGGTAATTCACCACCGTCGGATAGAGATGACCGCCGCCTACCTGGAGATCGGCCGAGCGAAAGGCTTGCATAGCCGCGGCGTCCGAGCCGCCAGCCGTCGGCTGCCACGCGGCGTTGGCCGAAACCACCGACGAGGCCAGTGCCGGGTTGAGCGAGCCAGAGACCAAGCTCTTGCTGGCCGTCATCTCGTAGGGCACCGCGGGGGCATTTGCCCCGGGTAGCTGGAACCACAGATAGTGTGCCGGGATCTTGATCGTCCGCGCCCAGTCGAGGAGCTTGTCGAGGTCTTTGACCGGCAGGCCGTTCTCGACACGGCTGAGCTGAGTCTGCGTGAGCCGGGCAGTTGGCTACCAGTTCTTGGGAGAGCGGACGTGCGCCATGGTGCGGGTGGTGCCTGTAGGCGCGGATCACCTGCCCGATGTGCCAGGAGCCCAGCGCTTCGCGCATGAGATCGGTGTCCCAGAAACTGGCCGGGAGATCAGGCGGTCCGAGGGCCAGCTTGCGGGCCTGCTCCTGGCAATTCATGCACTGGGCCAGCTGGTTGCCTCTGGTTAAGCGGGCGCCGCATGTGCGGCAGTAGCGCACGTTCCCGCATTCGCTCATTGCCTGGTCCCCGCCAAAAGTTCGAGTACCTCGTTGCCGTACCCGGAAGTCTAGACCGGGGAATCACGCGGCGTTGCTGGGCTTATGCAAGCGGTGCATAAGCGCATGCGACCTTCGATCTGGTCCCGTGGCCGAAGCCGACGGTTTCCTTGTCGTCAATGGAGCCGGCTGAGTGCCGCGTCAGGGGCTACCCCTGGGAGGACACACGCCGATGAGCGGCAGTGCAAGTGCCTACCCGCCACGAGCCAGCGCCCGGTGGGCTGGCTCTGCCCTGGACGGGACCGACCCTGGGGCTGCGCGCGAGTCACCGCCACCGCAGAGCCGGGCTGCGGTGCCGGTTCCGTCTTCCTGGCCCGATGGGACTAGCGCGGTATCTGGGTGGCCGCTCCGGGATTTCCTCGAACTTGCCGCGCTGCCTGGTGCTGTGCCTTGCGCCCGCTACCACTGCCGGCAAGTGCTCTGGGAGTGGCACCTGACCAGGCTGGCCAGCAACGCCGAACTCCTGGTGAGCGAGCTGGTAACCAATGCCATCAGCGCGTCGCGGTCAGCGGGCAGCGATTCGCCCATCCGGCTGTGGCTGCTGTCCGATATCGCACGTGTCGTGATCATGGTGTGGGACGCCAGCCCGCATCTGCCTGCACCCACGCAGGCCAGCGCAGAGGCGGAATCCGGCCGGGGCCTGCTGCTGGTGGAGATGATCAGCGACCAGTGGGGTACCTATCCGACTCCGCCATACGGGAAAGCGGTCTGGGCGCTTACGGCGAATCCATGAGCCAGCCCGCACACACCACAGGCAGGGTAGGAACGGGAACCGCGGCCCGGCGGTGGATAGTCACCGTGGATGGCCGGCGTTTGCGGCAGTTACGTCGCCAGCACGGGTTGTCCCAGGAGATGCTGGCCGACGTGACCGGGATAAGCCTGACGACAATCGGCAGGCTGGAACGCCAGGACCGCCCATCATGCCGGGGCCGGACCCTGGCCCGGCTCGCCGCCGCCCTTGGCCAGCATCCCGCTGACCTTCACGCCGACGATGGTTGTGCTCCTGGTTGCTGAGAGGACCTATCAATGGGCGTGAACTGGGAAGCGGCGGCGGCGCGGCTGGCCGCCGAGGTCACCGATCCAGCCTCGCGCTGGCGTGGCCCGGTCTCGTCCACGCCCCGGCACCTGTTCGTCCCTCGCTGGTGGCGTCCCCTTGACCCGTATGGCTGGACCCTGCGTGAGGGCACCGCGGATGAACGCCGCTGGATGACAGCGGCCTACAGCGACCGCACCCTGGTCACCAGGGTCGGTGCCCGGCACGCCGACCACGCCAGCCCAGATGACCACCCGGCCGGGCGGCCCACGTCGTCTTCGACCATGCCGGGCCTGGTCGTGCGCATGTACCAGCACGCCCAGCTGCGCGACGGCGCCGACATTCTGGACGTCGGCACCGGATCGGGGTACGGCTGCGCCCTGCTGGCACGCAGGCTCGGCGAGCAGCACGTGACCAGCATCGACATCGGCCCGTACCTGACCGAAGCGGCCGCGAAGCGGCTGGACCAGGTGGGATTGTACCCTGCCATCGCGACGTGCGACGCGACGGGGCCGCTCCCGGGCAGCTACGACCGCATCGTGTCGCTGGTGTCGGTCAAGCCGGTCCCGGCGAGCTGGCTGGCTGCGGTGCGCCCGGGCGGCCGGCTGGTCACAGTCCTGGCCGGGACCACGCTGCTGATCACCGCGACCAAGACCGCCGATGGGGGAGCGCAGGGGCGGGTCGAGTGGGACCGGGCCGGGTTCATGGCCACCCGCACCGGCCCGGACTACCCACACGAGCTGGATGACTTCCTCACCGCCATCGAAACGCGGAAGGCGACCAGATTCTTAACGGCCGGTACCCCGTGCTGCACCTGGAGGAGTGCTGGGAACTGCGGTCGATGCTGGAGATCACCGCACCCGGCATCGCCCACCGCTACCGGGAAGACAGCGACGGCACCCGCACCGCCTGGATGGCCCACGCCAATGGCTCCTGGGCCCGGGCCACCGCCCGCGGCGCAGACCCCCACTCGTGCACCAGGCCGGCCCGCGCCGCCTATGGGACATCCTCGACGAGGTCCGCGGCTACTGGCTCACCCACGGCGAGTTCCCGCTCTACGGCGCCCGGGTCACCATCCCCCCAGACGGCAGCGCGATTCACCTGCAGCGCGGACGCTGGCAGGCGACCATCACGTGAGAGGTGTTCACAGGTGCTCTATCCGGTCGGCCAGCAGACAACCCGGCAGTGACACCGGGAAATGCCCGCGTTACTTGGCTGGAGCGACGTCTGAAACGGGAGGAAAGTCATGTGGGATCAGATCAGGGTTCTGCATGCCTGCCACGGGGACGTTCCCGCGGAGATACAGCTGCTCAAGCTGACCGAGGAGGTCGGTCAGGACGCGGTCCAAGCCAAGCTGGCCGAGGAGGCCAAGTCATGTCAATGAGCTTCAGGCATCGCGATGGCGGCCCTACGGATAGCCAGGAGGCACCCATGCAGAACAGCTGAGCTTGCCCTCGGCGGTGAGGCGCCGAACCACGTCATGATCGAGCGCTTGTAACCGTCGGGCATGTTCTGCCCCGGGGCTCTCGGCGAGCACCCAGCCATCACGACTCTTCGCGCCGGGGAGGGCCATGTCGCTGCGCTGTTCCGGAACTGACTTGCGGCCTGGGTGGGTGCGGCAGGATGAGGATGTGGCGCGAATCCGGACTCAGGCGGACAGCGGCAAGCCCGCGACGCTGCGCGAGTTCCTCCTCCGGCAGGACCCGGCCTGGCTGGCCGATGAGCTGCTGCGGGTCGCGGACGCCGACCCGCTGGTCGCGGCCCGGCTCAAGGCGGCGGCCGGAGCGGGCCGGGACGGCCTGGTGGACCTGTCCAAACGGCGGCGCGAGCTGGACGCGGCGATCCTCCCGGGCGGCTACATCGAGTATGGGGCCGCATGGGGCTACGCCCGCGGCATCGACAGGGTCCTCGACCAGGTGGAGGAACTGACGAGCAAGGGGTTCCCGGACGCTGCGATCGAAGCGGCCGAGCACGCTCTGGGTCTCCTGGAAGAGGCCTTCGACCAGGTGGACGACTCAGACGGGGAACTGGGTGCCATCAGGGCACGGGCACAGGAGATACACCTGGCTGCCTGCGAGGCGGTTCGCCCTGAGCCGGTGCAGCTCGGCGAGCGGCTCGCCCGGTGGGCGCTGCGCTCGGATTGGGAGATCTTCCTGGAGGCGCCGTCCGCCTATGCCGGCGTGCTCGGTCCAGAAGGCCTGGCCAGGTTCGAGGCCATCGTTGACGAGTAGTTCAAGAAACTGCCCCGGCTGGCCCCCGGCGACGAACGGGGCACCGGCTCCTGGTCCAAGCGGTTCCGGCCGACCTTTCTCAAGGAGGCGCTGGCCGCGCTGCGCAGCCCCGACGAGGTTGTCGAGGTCATCGCGCACGTTCTGTCCTCGCCGTACCAGTTTCTCCGTGCCGCGCAGGTGCTGGCCGCCGCCGACTGGGTGGACGAGGCGCTCGACTGGCTGTCGCGCGGCCGCGCGGCGTTCGGCGATGGTGACCGTCGGCTCGCAGACTTGGCGGCTGACCTGCACCACCGGGCCGGCCGCCACGGGCAGGCCACCGACATCGCCTGGGAACGGTTCACCGCGGGCCCCAGCCTGAGCATGTACCAAAGGCTGCACGAGTTCGCCGTCGCAGCCGGTGACTGGCCGGATCGCCGGCAGGCGGCCCTGGAATTGCTGCGCGCCCAGCCCACCGTCGGCGCAGCCCGCTCCGGGCCGCTCTGGGCGCAGCCGCCTGGCCACTCCATCCTGGTCGAGGTGCTGCTGTGGGAGGAGGACGCCGACGCCGCCTGGGAAGCTGCCCAGCACGGCGGATGCACCCGCCGGCATTGGCTTGCGGTGGCCCGGGCCCGAGCCGGCCAGCACCCCGCCGATGCCATCCCCGTCCTTGAGCAGGAGATCTTGCATACCATCGAGGGCGCCAAGCGCTCCGCGTACCGGGCGGCCGCCGAGCTGGCCAAAGAGCTGCGCGGATATGCCGAGCGTGCCGACCGGTCCGCCGAATTCGCGGCGTGGATACGCAAGGTCCGCACCGACAACACCCGGCGCCGGGCCCTGCAGAACGAATTCGACCTGGCGCGCCTGCCACGTTAGCCAGCCGTCACGGTGCTGGTCACCCCGTCCGCGACGTGGACTAATTGTCCGGCATGCATCATGGCAAGGACCGACGCAACCGCCTCTGCGAAGACCGGCAGATACGCCGTTCCAGGAGCCGGGCGCTTCGGTGAGACGTCGATGCCAGCTATCTCCAGATCACGGGTCACGCACTGCATGAGGCTGCGGGCCCGGCTGGAGACGAGATAGTCGGAATCCTTGGCCTCAGCCTCATCGTCGAGCCACGCGATAATCTCCAGTGCGGCCGGAAAAAGATGAACCCAGGACACGAATGAGGGCATCTCCTTGCCGGAGGGCCCGACTTCAAGGAGCGCTGCCCACTTATCCTGATACGCGGTGAAATGACGTTCGTTCCCCGACCACCTGGCTTTGACGACCCTGGAGGTGACGAGACTTGTGAGGGTGTCGTTAACGTTCCTCTTGGCGAATGCGCATTCGTCAGAGATCCTCGCCGCATCCAGCAAGCCATCGCGCAGCGTAAGCAGTACCCTCATCACTTCTGAGCGGCTACCAGGACCAAAAAGATGCCGGAGCTGGAATGCAAAATTCGCAGGGATCTTTATGTCTGGCTCTTTTGATTTACCGCTTCGGGTGGCGCGGGGACGGATATACCCGTACTCCGCAAAAGTGGGATCCGGCTCCCTGACGAAGCCCAAGACGTCTGGACTGAAGACAGGCACGTTCGCCCGGACCTGGCCCGCTGACTCTTCAGCCACTGAGTGGTCGGCGGTTCCCCTGCCCACGCTATGACGGCGCCGACTAGGTGCGCATCGACCGGGAATCGGCTACTCAAGTTCTTCAGGCGCTGCATGCTCAGGAGCCGGCGGTTGACTGCGAGCCAGTCCAGCATCTCGTCGAACAACCGGGGATCGCGCCGGGCGACCGCAATGGTGAACAGGATGAGCGCCCCAGGCAGGCGGGGTGGCGGACCACCCAGTCACTGGGCTGCGGCTCGTGTCGGCGCATGGCCTGGACGTGTCGGCGGATCGGGGTGCGCCGGGCAGTCACGACAGGCCCGGCGGTCTGAGTGACCGTTGCGTGGGCCCAGTCCTTGGTGCGGACCGGGCCAGCGGGCCAGGTAGGCCCGACGTCGGTCATGCGTACCGGCCTGCGGACCGGGCCAGCGGGCCAGGTAGGCCCGACGTCGGTCATGCGTACCGGCCTGCGGACCGGGAGATGACCGGCTGGTCCGTGGTGAACGGAGTCGGCGGCATCGGCCTGGACAGTGAGCAGGACATCAACATGGCGGCGGTGGCTGCATACCGCACCAGCGTCGACGGTGGCAGGCCACTGTCCGAGCGCAGGCTCGCCGCAATGTTCGGCAAGATATCCCGCCGTTGGGCCCGCAACCGCATGGCCGAAGCCCGCGGCATGGCTGATGCCGCAGTGCCGGGCTGGAACTGCCTGGTGAGGTGTTCGAGGTGCTGCGTGAGGTGGTTGCAGCATTGTCGCAAGGGCTTGCGATCACCGTGGCGCCGCATCAGACGGTGCTGTCCACCAGCGAGGCAGCGCAGCTGCTGGGTGTGTCGCGGCCGACGCTGGTGCGGCTACTGGGATCAGGGGATATCCCGTTCGACAAGCCGGGACGCCACCGTCGGGTCCGGCTCGCCGACTTGCTGGCCTACCAGCAACGGTCCCGCCGTCGGCACGCGGCGTTGCTGGATCAAATGGTGGGCGACGCTGAAGAGGCCGGTCTCTACGACCTACCCGGCGAGGCGCCGTTCGAGCGACTGCCACCCAGCGACGAGCAGCGGTCCAGGTAGTCCGGCACGTGTTTCCCGTCTTCCTCGACACCTGTGTGCTGTTGAAGCCGTACTTATGCGACGCGTTGCTCAGCATCGCTGAGGCTGGTGTCTACCACCCACTGTGGTCGCCGATGGTGATGGCCGAACTGGAGCGCAACCTCGCCCGGCGCGGGCTGGAGCCGCCCTACGTCGTCAGGTTTCCCGCTACCACCGTGAGCCGCGGACCATTGAGTCCCTGCTGGCCATCCTTGGCGGCGAGAGCGACACCGACGGGCAAGCCCGCCGGGCAAGCCCGCCGGGAAGCGCTGACCCGGCTAAATGGGCTGCTCGATGAGGGCCGGAACTGAGCAGCTGCTACAGAGCGTAGCTACAGACGGCCGGTCTATGATCTTGAAACTTGGCGTTCGGGTGGTGGTGCGCCTGGCAGGATTCGAACCCGCGACCCGCTGCTTAGAAGGCAGCCGCTCTATCCAACTGAGCTACAGGCGCCAGACCTCTTATTGTGCCCGGCGAAGGTCACGCGTCGGACACGTAGCGTTCGGCTGGCTTGCGGAGCTGGCCTGGGTGCCTATGGTCGATGGGTGAACAACGCGAGGGGCAGGCTGTGAGGGGCGCGCAGTGAGGGGAGCGCTGCTGGTCGCCGGGACTTCGTCGGATGCTGGGAAGAGCGTGCTCACCGCGGGCTTGTGCCGCTGGCTCGCCCGGCAGGGCGTCCGGGTGGCGCCGTTCAAGGCGCAGAACATGTCACTCAACTCCTTCGTCACCGCCAACGGCGGTGAGATCGGGCGTGCCCAGGCCATGCAGGCCACGGCGGCGGGCATCGAGCCGGACGCCCGGATGAACCCGGTCCTGCTCAAGCCGGGCAGTGACACGCGCACCCACGTCATCGTGCTCGGCCAGCCAGCCGACGAGGTGAGCGCGGCGGAGTACCGCGGGCACTCCGGGCGGCTGCTCGGCGTGGCACTGGACAGCCTTGCCGCCCTGCGGGCCGAGTACGACGTGGTCATCTGCGAGGGCGCGGGCAGCCCGGCGGAGATCAACCTGCGGGACACCGACATCGCCAACATGGGGCTGGCGCGGGCGGCCGGGCTGCCGGTCCTCGTTGTCGGGGACATCGACCGGGGCGGCGTCTTCGCTGCCATGTACGGCACGCTCGCGTTGCTCGAGCCTGCCGACCAGGCACTGATCAGTGGCTTCGTGATCAACAAGTTCCGCGGTGACCCCGGGTTGCTCGCCCCGGGGCTGCGGATGCTCACCGGCCTGACCGGCCGCCCGGTGCTCGGCGTGCTGCCGTGGCGGGGCGGCCTGGCCCTCGACATGGAAGATTCGCTGGCCCTCGACTCGGCGCGGCCGGTGGCGGGAGTTGCCCACGGCTCGTTGGGGAAAGAAGTCCTCCGGGTGAGCGTGGTACGCACACCGCGGATCAGCAATTTCACCGACGTCGACGCGCTCGCCGCGGAGCCGGGCGTGCTGGTCCGGTTCGCGACCAGCCCGGCCGAACTGGCCGACGCCGACCTCGTGGTACTGCCAGGTTCGCGGGCCACCATCGCGGACCTGGGCTGGCTGCGCGAGCGGGGCCTGGCGCCGGTGATCGAGGACAGGGCACGCAACGCGTTGCCTGTCCTCGGTATCTGCGGCGGGTATCAGATGCTCGCCGCCGAGATCGACGACCGGGTCGAGTCGGGTGCGGGTGTGGTGGCCGGCCTGGGGCTGCTGCCGGTGCGGGTTGCCTTCGGCAAGGACAAGGTGCTTGGCCGGCCGCGCGGCACCGCCTACGGCGCCGAGGTGACCGGTTACGAGATCCACCACGGGGTGGCCCAGGTCACCGACGGCGCCGCGGAGCCGTTCCCGGGCGGCTGCCGGTCGACCGCCGTGTGGGGCACCACCTGGCACGGCACCCTGGAGTGCGACGAGTTCCGGCGGGCCTTCCTGACCGAGGTCGCCGCCCTGGCCGGCCGCGAGTTCGTCGTCGCGCCGGACACCAGCTTCGCGGCGGCCCGGCAGGCACGTCTCGACACGCTTGCCGACCTGGTCGCGGATCACCTCGACGGTGACGAACTCGGCCGGCTCATCGAGCACGGGCCGCCGCCGGGGCTCCCGCTCGTGCCGCCAGCCGGCGTACGCTGAATCCCGGCCCGCCTCGTTCGCAGGCGGGACGCTCCGCGCGGAGGACGCACGGGAGAAGTCCTGGCGCGCGGGGTTCCTGGCCCAGCGCGATCCTGACGCGGCGGGCCGCGCCCGCCCGAGAGCACCCACGGCGGTCCCGGCGGCCGCCTGATCCCGCCTGCTGTTGCCGCAACGACTGGCGTTTCCCGGCCAGCACGCGGTCCCGGCGCGTTCGCGCGGCCGTCTCCAGCCGTCATCCGGAACTGTGACCCGCTGGAGGGTGCTTCGCCATGTCCGTTCTTTTCGGTATTCCCGTCGACCTCGCCTATCACCTCGTCTGCTGGCTCGCCGCAGCCGCAACGGCTGCAGGCCGAACTCGCCGCGCTCTACAAGGCGGAGGGCACCGGCATGTTCGCCGGGTGCCTGCCGATGCTGCTCCAGGTGCCGTTCTTCAGCCTGATGTACCGGCTGTTCCTGGGCCGCTCACCGAGGAGGATTTCCGCTACCTGCACGAGACACACGGCCTGCCCCGGGAGCTCGTCACCGGGCTGCTGTCCGAGCCCGCGTAGGCGTTGCCGCGTGCCTCGGCCACGTCCCGCGGCACGCGGCCCGCGCCGGAATCGGATTCGTCACGTTTGAGCCCGGCCGTATCGGCGCCCTGCCGGGCTGCGGAATCATGGCGGGGCCTGCTGGGCGGGGCGGGGCACTGGCCGATTCGCAGGCGCTACCGAGAGGGGACCAGCGTTGCTGATCATCTGGGGGTTCCGGATCTTCTACCGCACCATTGGCCAGGGCGTCTTCCACTGCCGCAAGTGCGGCGGTGACCGGCAGTACCGGCACCGCGCTGGCCGGCGGTTCTTCACTGTGTTCTTCATCCCGCTCATTCCGCTGACCAAGGCCGGTGCACCATCCGGAGCTGGGCCCGATCACCCTGGACTGCGACGTGCTCACCGTCCGCGGCAGCGACCTGCATGTCGTCGCGTACACCGCGCAGCCCGGCAGCGACGCCGCCGGCAAGCTCAAGCTGCTCGCGGTCATCGGCACCCAGCACATGACGGAACCGGCCGGGCGTAGTCATGGAACTGGCTGGCCCAGGCCGGCCCTGCCTGCCTGCCTGCCTGCCATGACCAGCGATCCATGTGTAGCCTCGTGGCGAGGAGGTCGCCATGCACCAGCCGTCCGTTCCGCATGTCGCAAGCACGGACCCGGAAGTCGCCGAACTGATCGAGGGTGAGGCCCGCCGGCAGTTCGAGAAGATCCGGCTGATCCCGTCGGAGAACTACGCCTCGGTGGCCGTCCTGGAAGCCACCGGGTCGGTCCTCACCAACAAGTACTCCGAGGGCTACCCGGGCCGCCGCTACTACGAGGGCCAGCAGTTCATCGACCCGCTCGAGACGCTCGCGCGGGAGCGGGCGCAGGCGCTGTTCGGCGTGGATCACGCGAACGTGCAGCCGTACTCCGGGTCGCCGGCGAACCTCGCCGTGTACCTGGCCTTCATGCAGCCCGGCGACACGGTGATGGGCATGGCGCTGCCCATGGGCGGCCATCTCACGCACGGCTGGTCGGTATCGGCCACCGGCAGGTGGTTCCGCTCCGTGCAGTACGGGGTGCGCCCCGAGACCGGCCGCCTCGATCTCGACCAGGTCCGTGACCTGGCTCTCGTGGAGCAGCCCAAGGTGATCTTCTGCGGCGGCACCGCGATCCCGCGGACCATCGACTTCCCGGCCTTCGCCGAGATCGCCGCCGAGGCCGGGGCGATCCTGGTGGCCGACATCGCGCACATCGCGGGGCTCATCGCGGGCGGCGCGCACCCCTCGCCGGTCGGGTACGCACCGGTGATCACCACGACGACCCACAAGACCCTCCGCGGCCCGCGCGGCGCCATGATCATGTCCACGGCTGAGTACGCGTCAGCGCTGGACAAGGCGGTGTTCCCCGGCCTGCAGGGCGGCCCGCACAACCACACCACGGCGGGCATCGCGGTCGCGCTGCACGAGGCGGCGCAACCCGGCTTCCGCAGCTACGCCCACCAGGTGGTCGCCAACGCCAGGGCGCTGGCGGCGGCGCTGTCGGAGCGCGGCTACGATCTCGTGTCCGGCGGCACTGACAACCACCTCATCCTGATGGACCTCACCCCGCAGGGCATCGCCGGCAAGCCCGCGGCCAAGGCCCTGGACCGGGCGGGCATCGAACTCAACTACAACACGGTGCCGTTCGACCCGCGCAAGCCGTTCGACCCGTCCGGGGTCCGCCTCGGCACCCCGGCGATCACCACCCGCGGCCTCCTCGAGGAGCACATGCCGCAGATCGCCGCCTGGATGGATGAGGCGATCACCGCCGCGGTGAAGGATGACGAGCCGACCATCGAGCGCGTCGCCGGGGAGGTCCGCGACCTGCTGGCCAGCTTCCCGATGCCCGGCTGGGCGCCAGCCCCGTAACTCCACAGCATCAACGGACCCGGCCGGGCAACTCCTCCTCGTGCCTTGCTGGCCGCCTCGCCTGGGGACTGCCCGGGAAAGTGTGGGCACTAACCGCTGCTCCTGTAGCGGTTAGTGCCCACACTTCACTGCGGGGGTTGCGTCAGCCCGGATCCGGTCGGCCTCGGGCTGGCCGGCCGCGGGCTGGTCCTTTGCTGGCCGGCCTACGCCTGCCAGGGTGATCACCACTCCGGCACCGAACGCGGCGCCTGAGGTGGCAAGTGCCAGGTGCAGGCCAGGCATGAACCCCGAGCGGCCGTTGAGTAGCGATCCTGCGACCGCGACGCCAATGGCACTGCCGGCCTGCCGGGCCGTGTTGACCAGGCCCGATGCCGCGCCGCTGCGGTTTCGCGGCGCGGCTTCCAGCACCGCGCTGGTGGTGGCCGGCATGGTGAGCGCCATCCCGGACCCCGCCGCCAGCAGCGGCAGCACCAGCAGGCCGTACGGGGTTCCGCGGCCCGCGATGACGAGGCCGAGCAGCCCGGCGGCACCGAGGCTGAGCCCGGTGATCATGGTCACCCGCGGTCCGCGCCGCCCGGTGAGGCGGCCGGACAGCACGCTCGCGACCGGCACGGCGGCCGCCTCCGGCAGCAGCGCCAGCCCGGCGGTGAGCGGGGAATCCCCCCGGATCTGCTGCAGGTACAGGCTGAACGCGAACAGTTGCCCGTAGACGCCCAGGTTGATGAGCAGCCCCACGGCGGTCCCCGCGCTGAGCGCCGGCCGGCGCAGCAGCGTCAGCGGCAGCATGGGGGAGGCGGCCCGGTGCTGCGCGCCGACGAAACCGGCGGATGCCACCGCGGCGAGGGCGAGGCCGCCCAGGACCGGCCAGGAGGCCCAGCCGTGCGGGCCCGCCTCGATCAGGCTGGCGGTCAGCGCGGTCAGCGCGACGATCGCGACGATCTGGCCGAGCGGATCGGCTCCCCGGTCCCTGGCAGCGGCCGGTGAGGCAACCCGGCGGCGGGTGATCCAGATGGCGAGCAGCCCGACCGGGATGTTGATGGCGAACACCAGCCGCCAGCTTCCGGCGGTGGTCAGCGCACCGCCGAGAACCGGGCCCGAGGCGGCGGCCAGGCCGCCGATTCCGCCCCACAGGCCGACCGCCCGCGCCCGGGCCGCACGGTCGGGGTAACTGGCCTGCAGCAGTGACAGCGAGGCCGGGACCAGCAGCGCCGCGGCCGAGCCCTGGATGAGCCGGATGGCGATCAGCGCGCCGATGCCGGGCGCCAGCGCGCAGCCGGCCGACGCGGCGGTGAAAATGGCCAGCCCGGTCAGGAACACCCGGCGTGGCCCGAACCTGTCCCCGGCCACGCCCGCCGACAGCAGCAGCGCGGCGAACGCCAGCGTGTACCCGTCGAGTATCCATTGCAGGCCGGTCACCCCGCCGCCCAGGTCCCGGCTGAGCGCGGGCAGCGCGAGGTTCACCGCGGTCGCGTCGAGGATCACCATGAAGTAACCGAGTCCCACGGCCAGCAGCGGCACCCAGGACCGGCCGCCGGCCGCCGGGGGAGTGCGTCCGAGTGAGGTGTCCATGGGCGCAGTCTGCCCGCCGGATTATTCGGCCGGCACCGAAGTGTCCGGTTGCTAGCGTGCCAGAGTGAGCAGTGCCAGAGTGAGCACCGGACAGCCAGCACGCGGCGAGGCGGATATCGCGCCGATCGGGGCGCTGATCGGTGACCCGACCCGGGCCCGGGTGCTGATGGCCCTGGTGGACGGGCGGGCGCTGCCAGCGAGCCGGCTGGCCGCGGAGGCCGGGGTGGCGCCGTCCACGGTCAGTGAGCATCTCGCCCGGCTGCTGGCGGCCGGGCTGGTCACGATGCGGGCCGAGGGCCGGTCCCGGTTCTACCGGCTCGCCTCGCCAGCGGTCGCCGACGCGCTGGAGGCGGTCGCCCGCATCTCGCCGGACCGGCCGATCCGCTCGCTGCGCCAGGGCAGCTACGCCCGGGCCCTGCGGGAGGCCCGCACCTGCTACAACCATCTGGCCGGCCGGCTCGGGACCGGCCTGCTCGCCGGGTTCATCAGCGACGGGCTGCTCACCGGCGGGGACGGGCAGCATCATCCGGAGCGGGCCGTGCAGGACAGGCTGTCCGCGCCCGGCCGCGACCTCAGCTACCGGCTCACGCCGCATGGCGAGGAGGTTCTCGGCGAGATCGGCGTCGATGTGGACGCCGTGCTGGCCCGCCGCCCGGCCGTCCGGTACTGCCTGGACTGGTCCGAGCAACGGCACCATCTGGCCGGCCCGCTCGGCACCGCGCTGGCTGATCGGCTGTTCGCGCTCGGCTGGGTGAGCCGCTCGCAGCGCCGCCGGGTGGTCCGGGTCACCGAGGCCGGCCGGGAGAACCTGGCCGCGCTGCTCGGCCTGCCCGCCGACTGGGACCGGCCGGACGGGACTGCCGGGCGCTAAGTCCGGCAGGACGGGGTGGGGGACGAGGCGAACGCGCCGGTGGCTGTGCGGGTGCCGGCGGTTCGCTGGCTCGGGACCGGGCTCGCGGTGCTGCGCGCGGGCCGGTGACGAGCTTGGGCGGCTCTCGTGGTGGGCACAGCGGTGGTCGCGGCGGTCGTGGCTGGACCCGGGCCGTACATCGACGTGCCGGTGGCCTGGCGGGTTGCCGGTGCCGATCGGCAGCAGCGCCAGGTAGTACGCCGACGAGCCCGTCTTGACCAGCACCGACAGCGGGGCGGGCAGGCCCGGGTAGGAGCAGTTCCCGTCGCCTGGCTGCAGCACGTAGTGGGTGGCCTCGCCGCTGGCCTGTGTAGCCGCGATCTGTGTAGCCGCGATCTGTGTAGCCGCGATCTGGGCTGGCGGCGCGGCCGCCGCGCAGGCGGGGGAGGCGATGGCCTGCGAGACGCCCACGGCGGCCGCCTGGGAGCACTGGTCAGCGTCAGCGGACCTCCAGCAGGATCTTGCCGCGCGAGCTCTGCGCACCGCGCAGGGTCGCGATCGCCTGTTCCCAGTCGGCCAGCGCGAACCGGTGGGTGACCAGGAAGCCCGGCCGGAACTGGCCGGAGTTCAGCAGCGTGACCACATCGCGCCAGGCGCGTGAGGTGTACCCGAAGCTGCCCAGGATCGCCAGGTCGTTGTTGACCACGTCATCCGGCGCCAGCGCGACGGTCTCGCCGTGCGGTGGCAGGCCGAGGAGCAGCACGGTGCCCCCCCGGCGGGCCGCCACCAGCGCGGACGCGGTCGCCTCCGCCACCCCGGCCGCCTCCACGACCAGGTCAAAGCCGCCAAGGCCGGCCGGCTCGGTGACGAACCTGGTCGCCCCCGCCGCGGCCGCCAGGGCCGCCTGACCGGGGCGCCGCCCGAGCACCACGATCTCCGCGGGCGACCACAGCCGCAGCAGCGCGACGGCCAGCAAGGCGATCGTCCCGTCACCGATCACCAGCGCCCGGCAGCCCGGCGTCACCCCGGCCCGGGTCAGCCCCCGGCAGGCGACGGCCGACGGCTCGGTCAGCACCGCGTCCTCGGCGGAGACCGCTGGATCAAGCCGGTGCGCCAGGCGGGCCGGGACGACGATCTCCCCGGTCGCGGCCCCATCGCGGGTGAACCCGATCTCGTCGTAGGTCTCGCACAGGTTGGTCTCGCCCGCGCTGCAGCGGGCGCAGTGACCACAGCCGATGATGCCCTCCACCACCACCCGGCGGCCGGCCAGCGGCGAGTCACCGGCCACCAGCCCGGTCCACTCGTGCCCCAGCGCCAGCGGGTAACGGATGTAGGCGGAGTCGATCAGCCCGTCGATAATCTCCAGGTCAGTGCCGCAGAGGCCGACCAGATCCGGCTCGACGAGCAGTTCGCCATCGGCCGCTGCGAGTGGCGCGCGCCGCTGCAGCCCGACGTCGCCGGGGCTGCTCACCATGAGCCCGTTGTGGCGCGTGGTTGTGTCCTGTGCTGTCATTGCCTGGCCTCGATCGCCCGCTGCTGGTCGGAGTAGCTGGCGCCGCCGAGGATCCCGGAAACCCGGTCGGCATACCGGCGCATGGTCTGGCCCAGCTCATTCATCCGCCACGAGGGCAGGTCACCCTTGATCCCCGTCACGCTGACCGCCCCGGCGCACGAGCCGTCGTAGCCGAAGAACGCCGCCCCGACGCAGAAGATCCCCTCCGCGTCTTCTTCGTCGTCCACGGCGAAGCCGCTGCCGCGGGCCAGCGCCAGGTTGTCGAGCAGCGAGTCGACGTCGGTGATGGTGTGCGCCGTCCTGGCAGGCAGGCCGGTCTGCTCGCACATCGCCCGGACCTCCGGCTCACTCATCGTGGCGAGCATGGCCTTGCCCGCCGCGGACGCGTAAGGAATCTCACGCTGGCCGAGCGGGGTGTGGAACCGGACACTGCCCGGTCCGTCCACCCGCTCGATGAAGACGGGAAACCCGCCATCACAGATGGCGACCCGCGCGGTCATCTTCGTCAGGTCAGCCATCTCCTCGAGCAGGGGGCGGCACAGATCCCCGATCGGCAGCTGGTTACGGGCGATGTCGCCCAGCCTGATCAGCGCGGTGCCCAGCGTGTACCGGGGCCCCGGCCGGACGTCGCGCAGCAGGCCGGACGCGGCAAGCGTGCGGGCGAGCGCCAGCGTCGTGCTCTTGGACGTGCCGAGCGCCCGCGCCAGGTCGCTGAGCGACTGCCCCGAGCGCGACCTGGACATCCAGGCTCGCTGCGCCGCCAGCCTCGAGGCCAGCGGCGCCGATGCCCCGGTCCTGATCGTCGGCGGGGATGACCGGCTTGAGCGTTACCGCCACCCGATGGCCGTCGGCGCCCCGGTGCGGCGCCTGGCGATGGCGGTGGTGGTCGCGCGGCGCGCCGGGCTGCATGCCGCGGCCACCCGGTTCGCGGCATCGGCGCCGCTCGATCCGCCGTACGCCGCGCTGCGCGGCAGGGTGCTGGCGATCGAGGAAGCGGTGCTGTCTGCCTGCACGCCTGCCGCCAGTTACGGAGCGGCGCTGGATGCGCTGGACGCGGCCTATGCCGGGGCCGGGGCGCCGGGTGGCTGGTCCGGTCATTACCAGGGCGGCCCGATCGGGTTCGCCCAGCGGGAGTTCGAGATCGCGCCCGGGTGCGCCGCGTCGCGGTGGTACGCCGAGCCGGTCCGGGTCGGCCACGCCGTTGCCTGGAATCCGAGCCTGCCGGGCGGCGCCAAGTCCGAGGACACCTACCTGGTGTCGGCCGACGGAGCATGCGAGCGGGTGACCACTTCGCCCGGATGGCCGACGGAGCCCGGCGACACGATGCGGCCACCGCGGCCCGCAGTTCTGGAGGTCGGCACGTGACAAAGCGAAACCACCCGCCGGTGACCGGAGCGGGCATCCTCGCGCAGCATGGCGTGCTGCCCGAACCTGCCGCCCCGGCCAGTGCGGCGCGATTCCCCGACGGCGCGCACTTCCGGATCGAGATACCCAGCGTCGAGGGGCCCGAGGTGCTCGCGGCCGTCGTCGCCGAGGCTCGCGTCCGCGGCCTCACCGTCAACCGCGTCTCCCAGGGCAGCGGCGCGATGCTGCTGACCGAGGCCGAGCTCGCCGAGATGGCCAGGATCGGCGCTGACAGCGGGATCGAGGTGTCGCTCTTCGTCGGGCCGCGTGAGGAGTGGGACACCGGCCGGTCGGCGCACGCCGCCGACGGCCCGACCCTGGCTGGCCAGCTCCGCGGTGCCCGGCAGCTGCGGTACGCCCTGGACGACATCCTGCGCGCGGCCGAGCAGGGCATCAGGGGTTTCCTGATCGCCGACACGGGGCTGCTCCAGCTCGCCGCCGAGGCCCAGGCGGCAGGCCAGCTTCCCGCGTCGATCGTCTGGAAGGTGTCGGCGGTGCTCGCGCCGTCGAACCCGCTCGGCTTCCGTGTCCTCGAGCAGCTGGGCGGGACGACGATCAACGTTCCCGCTGATCTCACCCTCGGCCAGATCGCGGAGATGCGGGCGGTCAGCGGGGTGCCGATCGACTTGTACGTGGAGACGCCGGACGCGATGGGCGGCGTGGTCCGCGGCCACGAGGCAGCCGACCTGGTCCGCGTGGCGGCGCCCATGTACGTCAAGTTCGGCCTGCGCAACTCCCGGCCGCTCTACCCGAGCGGCGTGCATCTGGTCGATGAAGCCGTGGCCATCGCCAGGGAGAAGGTGCACCGGGCCGCCGTGGCCCTTGAGTGGATCGGCCGCAGCGGCATGGAGCTGGTCCAGTCCGGGCCGGGCGCCAAGGGCCTCGGGGTCCCGGAGCCGCCGGCATGAGGCTCCGCAGCCGGGCCTGGCTGGCTGGTGACGACGAGGTGGCGATGGCCCACCGCGTCGCGCTCGCTTCGGCTGGGGTGCGCGTCGACGCGGCCGGCACCCGCCCGATCATCGGCATCGCCAACTCCGCCAGCCAGCTCAACCCGTGCAACCTGCCGCTGAACGAGCTGGCCGGCCCGGTCAGGGAGGGAATCGAGCAGGCCGGCGGCGTCGCGGTGGAGTTTCCCACCATCTCGCTCGGCGAGGACCTGATGAAGCCGAGCGCCATGCTCTACCGGAACCTGCTCTCGATCGAGATCGAGGAGATGATCCGGGCCAACCCGCTGGACGGGATCGTGCTCCTGGCCAACTGTGACAAGAGCGTTCCGGGCGCGGTGATGGGCGCGGTCAGCGCGAACATCCCCACCGTGCTGGTCACCGGCGGCGCCAGGCCGGTGGCCAGCTTCCGCGGCACGAGGATCGGGACGGGCACGGGGCTGTGGCGGCTGTGGGATGAGCGCCGCGCCGGGCGGCTCGATGATCCCGCGTGGCACGAGCTCGAGCAGTGCCTGAGCTGCGGCCTGGGTGCGTGCAACACGATGGGGACCGCGTCGACCATGGCCGTGCTGTGCGAGGTGCTCGGCCTGATGATCCCGGGATCGAGCTCGATACCGGCTGGCGATCCGCGCTCGGCGGCCGCCGCGAGGCTGGCCGGGGGAGCGGCCGTCACCGCGGTCGGCACCGGCCGGCGGCCCGACGCCATCCTGACCCCCGCGGCATTCGCCAACGCCGTCGTCGCCCTGCACGCGATCGGCGGTTCCACCAATGCGGTGATCCACCTGGCGGCGCTCGCCGGGCGGGCCGGCCTGCCGTTCCCGCTCGCGGACATCCGCCGGATCGGGGCGACGGTGCCCGTCCTCGCCGACGTCGAGCCTTCCGGGTCGGGCCTGATGCAGGACTTCGACGCGGGCGGCGGGGTGCCCTCGCTGCTCAGCGAGCTGTCCGGGTTGCTCGAGGCCGGCGCGCTCACCATCACCGGGCAGACCATCGGCGAGATCGCCGCCGGTGCCGCGCCGCCGGCCGGCGCGCCTCCGGCGCCGCATGCAGCAGCACGGTCCCGAAGCCCCGCTCAGCCTGGTCCGGGACGGCGACACGATCGCCGTCGACGTCGCGGGCGGCTCGCTGGAACTCGACGTCCCTGAGGCGGAACTGGCCAGCCGCCGGGCCGCCCGCACACCGCCGCCGCCGGCCCACCTGCGCGGCTGGCCCGCGCTGTACGCCAGCCACGTGCAGCAGGCCCCGGACGGATGCGACCTGGACTTTCTCCGGGCAATGACGCCAGCGATGAGGAAATTCGTCGAGCCGGTCGTGGGGCGCTCCTGAGCGCCGCTCATGGCTGGCCGAAAAGCCCACTAGAAAGGGGAGAGCCGTGAGGCGATGGAAGTTGGCCGCGGCCGCCACGGCGGCCGCGGCACTACTTGCCGCTGGCTGCGGGAGCAGCGGCGGTGGCGGGTCGGCCGCGAGTCCGGTCACGATCACCATCTGGCACAACTACGGCACCGAGCAGAACGCGACAGCGCTGCAGAATCTGGCGAAGGCGTTCGAGAAGCTGCATCCGAACATCAAGGTGACCGTGGTCAGCCAGCCTGCCAGCAACTACTTCGCGCAGCTGCAGGCTGCCGCGATCTCCAAGAACGGCCCAGACCTCGCGGTCATGTGGACCGGGCTGTTCACGCTCCAGTACAAGAGCTTCCTGAAGAACCTCAAGGGCGAGATACCGGCCGCGGACCTGGCTAGGGTTGACCCGGACGCGCTGAAGTGGACCAGCGACAGCTTCAACGCTGCCAACGGCCCGTTCGTCATCCCGCTGGAGAACCAGTTCTACATCGGCTTCTATAACAAGAGCGATTTCGCCAAGGCGGGTGTGACCTCGGTGCCGACCGACTGGAGCCAGCTCTACGCCGCGTGCACCAAGCTCAAGAAGGCCGGCTACACGCCGATGGTCTACGGCAACGGCGGCCAGCCGCTCGGCGCCACGTTCTACCCCTGGTACGACATGAGCTACATGATGATCGGCGCCTATTCCGTGGGGCAGTGGCAGGGCCTGTACAGCGGGCAGATCCCGTGGACCTCCCCGACCGTGTCTGCCCAGCTGGCCAAGTGGACCAAGCTGCACAGCTCGGGCTGCACCAACTCGGATGTGGTGACCAACACCAACAACCTCGGCCAGTTCGAGTCCGGCAAGGCCGCGATGATGGTCGACGGCACCTGGGACACCCAGAAGTTCACCAGCGCGCTGGGCAGCAAGGTGGCCGCCTTCGTCCCGCCGTTCTCCGACGCGCCGATCAAGGGCGTGGTCGACTACGCCGGTGATGGGCTGTCCCAGATGGCCTACTCCGCGCACCCGGCGCAGGACGCCGAGTTCCTGGCGTTCATGACGACGCCACAGGCTGCCAAGATCATCAACGCCGCCGGGCTGATCCCGGCGATCACCGGCACCTCGACGAGCAACCCGGTCAACCAGCAGATGCTGAACTTCGTCAGCCAGGGTCACCTGACCGCGTACCCGATGCTGGACAACGTGGTGCAGTCGAACATCGTCAGCGCGGGCCAGAAGTTCCTGCCGTCGGTGCTCAACGGCACGGCGTCGGTCCAGTCGGCACTGCAGAACCTGCAGACGACGCTGACCCAGCTGCCCGCGAGCCAGCGCGGCAACACGTTCCCGTAAACAGCCCGCCGGCCCGGTCCCCGGCGGGCGGCCTGGCCGCCGCCGGGGTTCCGGCATCAACTGAGAGGCATCCTGGTGAGTCACAGTCGGCTGGCCCGGCGGCGCAGACGGGCCGGCATCCTGCTGTCCCTGCCCGCCGTCGCGCTGGTGACGGCCCTGCTTGGCGTGCCGATCGGCCAGGCCGTCTACTACTCGATGACCTCCTGGAACGGGATCACCTCGACCTGGATCGGGCCGAGCACCTACTCCGTGGCGCTGCACGATCCCATCTTCTGGCGGGTGCTCGAGAACAACGGCCTGCTGCTGCTCGCCATCCCGTTCGCCATCGGCATCCCGCTCTGCGTCGCCGCGCTGCTCAACGAGCACGTCCGCGGCTGGCGGTTCTTCCGGTCCGTGTACTTCCTGCCGACGGCGGTTTCCTGGGTGGTCATCGGCATGGTGGCGCTGCAGTTCTTCGCCGCGGACGGCATCCTGAACAAGTTGCTCGCGGACGTGGGGCTCGGCACGTCGGCGACCGACATGCTGGCCGGCCAGCACAGTGCACTCGCGGCGCTGGCGATCACGTTCATCTGGTCGATGCTCGGGACCAACACCATCATCTTCCTGACCGGCATGGCCACCCTGGACCCGACGCTGATCGAGGCGGCCAGGGTCGACGGGCTCGCCCGCCGGCAGATCTTCTTCCGGGTGACGCTGCCGCTGCTCACCCGGTTCATCCAGTTCGCGTTCGTGATCACGGTGATCAGCGCGTTCTCCGCGCTGTTCAGCCTGATCTTCGTGATGACCGGCGGCGGGCCGGGACTCGGCACTACCACGCTTGAGTTCTTCGTCTACCAGTCCGGCTTCGCCCAGGGCCAGTTCGGCACCGGCGCGCTGTACGGGATTGTCCTCTTCGTGATCATGATCATCGTGGGCCTGGTTCAGCTGCGGCTGATCAAGCCAGCGGACGAGGAGGGGCGGTAGCGATGACCGCGACACCAACGACGCCGACCTCCCCAGCCCCGGCGCCCGCCCCGCCGGCGGCCGGGCCGGGCTCGAGGAGCGCGCGGGCGCGCCGGCGGCTGAACTCCGGCCTCGTGCTTGTCCTGATGGTCATCGTCGCCATCGTGATGCTCTACCCGTTCTACTACCTGCTGGACAACGCGTTCCGGAATCAGACCCAGTTCGACCGGCAGCACGGGCACTCCGCGGCCGGCTGGACCCAGCTCTTCCAGAGCCTGCCCGTCGGCAGCGAGCTACTCAACTCCACGATCGTCTGCGCCGCCGCCATCGTGATCATCCTGATCGTCGCCACCACCGCCGGCTTCGCGTTCGCCAAGCTCCGCTACCGGGGCAGCGGCCTGGTGTTCCTGTTCGTGGTCGCGGCGCTGATGGTGCCGCTGCAGTCGATCATCATCCCGGAGTACGTGAACCTGGCGAAGTTCCACCTGATCAGCTCCTACACCGGAGCGGTGCTCGTCTACGCTGCGCTGGGCGCGCCGTTCGCCACGTTCCTGATGGCCACCTACTACCGGGGCATCTCCGATGAGCTGATCGAGGCCGCGGTCATGGACGGCCTCAGCTATGAGCGCACCTTCCTGCAGATCGCGCTCCCGCTGTCGCTGCCGGCCATCGCCACCGTCACCGTGCTGCAGTTCATCCAGATCTGGGACGACCTGCTGGTGGGCCTGCTCTTCCTGCCGACGAATGACCGGACCATCACGGTGGGCGTGGCCGCACTCTCGTCCGGGCGCACCACGAGCATTCCCGCGCTGATGGCCGGCTCGCTGATCAGCGCCGTGCCGGCGATCCTGGTGTACCTCATCTTCCAGCGGCACCTGGTCAAGGGCCTCACTCTCGGGATGGGCAAGTGAGCACGCCGGAGCTGGCCTGGGAGGTCGCCGTGCCGGCCCGCGCGGAGCTTGCCGAGCACCCGGTCTGGGACCCGGCCGGCGAATGCCTGATCTGGGTCGACATCAACGCCGGGCAGGTCCACCGGTTCCGCGAGGGCACCGGGGATGAGGTGGTTGCCGACATCGGCGTGCCGGTCGGCGCCGCGATTCCGCGGCGCGCTGGCGGATACGTGCTCGCCGCCGCCGACGGATTCCGGCTCACCGGCACCGACGGGTCGGCGGCAGCCGGGCCGCTGCGCCCGGCGGGGATGCCGGAGGACGTGCGGTTCAACGACGGTGCCTGCGACCAGGCGGGCCGGTTCTGGGCCGGCACGGTGGCGCTCGATGGGCGCGGCGGCGCGGGCGCGCTGTACCGGCTTGACCCGGACGGCTCGGTTGCCCTGGTGCTCGATGGCGTCACCGAGTCCAACGGTCTCGGCTGGAGCGCGGACGGCAGGACCTTCTATTACATCGACTCCGGCGAGCTGGAGCCCAGGGTGCGCGCATTCGGGCACGAGCCGGCGACCGGACGGCACCGCGACATAGCCATGGTCTTCCAGAGTTACGCCCTCTACCCGCACCTGTCGGTCTACGACAACATGGCGTTCAGCCTGAAATACCGCAAGGTCAGCAAGGCGGAGATCAGACAGCGGGTCACCGAGGCCGCGCGCATCCTCGAGCTCGAGCCGTATCTGCACCGCAAGCCGCGGCAGCTCTCCGGCGGCCAGCGGCAGCGGGTGGCGATGGGCCGTGCCATCGTCCGGCAGCCCCGTGCCTTCCTGATGGATGAGCCGCTGTCCAACCTCGACTCCAAGCTGCGGGTGCAGATGCGCGCTGAGATAGCCCAGCTGCAGCGCTCGCTCGGCACGACCACGATCTACGTGACGCATGATCAGACTGAGGCGATGACTCTCGGCACCCGTGTCGCGGTGCTCCAGGGTGGCGTGCTGCAGCAGGTGGCCACTCCGCAGGAGCTGTACAGCAAACCCGCCAGCTGCCGGTGAAGCTCCGCGAGGAACTCGGCTCAGAGGTGCAGGTGCACGGCGCCATCGGGACCGCCGCTCACCTCAGCGGGGACGAGCCGGAGGACGTGCGCTCGCTGGCGACCATGGTGGCCAGGATGGACCCGAGGACCGCCATCAAGGAGGGCGACGTCGCCAGCGTGCTCGTGGACACCGGGGCGCTGCATTTCTTTGACCCGGCCAGCGGCGACAGCGTCCGCGGCCGGGACTGACCGCCCAGGGCACCCCTGCTAATGCAAGAGCGCTGCTCTCTTTTTGTTTCGGCGCTCTGTTAAGATGAGCGGTGTGAACGCAAGCCGCACCGCACGCGAGCGCGTCCGAGCCGAGCTCACCAGGGAGATCACCGGTATCGCGCGCACCCAGCTGGCGACCGAGGGCGCCGCCGGGTTGTCGCTGCGCGCGGTCGCCCGGGAGATGGGGATGGTCTCCTCGGCCATCTACCGCTATTTCCCGAGCCGGGACGACCTGCTCACTGCCCTGATCGTGGACGGGTACAACGCGATAGGCGAGGCCGCCGAGAAGGCGGACGCGGCAGCCCCCGCGGAGGACTACGCCGGGCGGTGGCTGGCCGTCTGCCAGGCGGTGCGGGGCTGGGCGCTGGCCCATCCTCATGAGTACGCGCTCGTCTACGGCTCACCGGTCCCGGGCTACCAGGCGCCGCAGCAGACGATAGGGCCCGCCGCCCGGGCAGCCACCGTATTCGGGAAGATCATCAGCGACGCGTACCGGGCGGGCGCGCTGCAGCCTCCGGGCAGCTGCCCGCCGCCACCGGAGTCGTTCGCCGCGGATGCCGCCGGGCTGCGGGAGTCGGTGCTGCCCGGCGTTCCGGACGACGTGATCGCGTGCGCCCTGGCGTCCTGGACCGCCTTGTTCGGCATGGTGAGCTTCGAGTTGTTCGGCCAGTTCGAGAACGTGATCACCGACCGTGCCGCGTTCTTCGGGCACGCCATGAACTGCCAGGGCCGGCTGACCGGCCTGCCGGAGTCGGCTGCCCCGGCCGTCGGCGCCGCCTGAGCCGCCTGGGGCGCTAGGACTGCCTGAGTTGGCTGGGGCCACTGGGACTATCTGAGCCGCCTGGCCGGCCCCCACCAAGGTCGTGATCATGACATTGGTGTCGTGATAGGGGCACATGGAGAGTCCGAACAAGACCCCAACCACGCCAGCCGGCAACTGATCACCGAGTGGACAGCCCAACTCTGACCCAACCCCTCCCAGGCTAGCGACAAGGAGGACTCTCCCCGGGCCACGCGGACCAAGCCCCACAAGCGCGCCGCGTGGCCCGGCCATGAGGAACCACACCACCCGGCCAAGGTGGCCCACCCGCCCACCCCCACCGGGGCTGCGGTCCCGTCGGCAGGGACCCTGGCACGCCCGCCCCCAGCCGACCCGCAACCACACGGCGCGCCCTCCGGGCGCACTCCCTTCCCGGCTCTGCCGCGCTCCCACGCAGCAAGCACGTTCTGGAGGCCAGGCCGCGTACCCAACCAGCCAGGCCCCCAGAACGCACCGCCTACCGCCTACCGCCGGATCGTAATCCGGACGGTTACCTCGACCTTGCGGGCAGACATCTTCACCCCGCCCGCCGCGATGATCGCCCCAGCCAGGGGCCACAACGTGCTCGTAACCACGGAACCTCCCCTCGGGTATCGCCAAGCGACACACCGGAGGACAGCATCATGGGAATACCGTCAACGTGATAGATTCTGGCCTAGCGAATTAGATGCATCAGACCTATCAGGCGTATCTAGTCTCCGGTGTGATGCGCGGGTTTGGCTCAGGCGCGCTGGCACGCGCCTGAGCTGTCCGCACATAGTCGAAAATCGTAGAGGCGGACTCCCGAGGCCGCGACCCGCCACGTCGCTGAGTTCAGGCCGACTGCAGTAGTGCATCAGGGCCGAACACCAGGTAAAAACCGCGTCACTGAGTGAAACATCCACACCTCACTGACGACCGCCGGTTCAATCTCCGGCCGACAGCCCGTCCTCATCCTCCGCATCGTCAGCTGAGCCTTCGCCACCCGGGGCGGCTGAGGGCTCGACGGGTACGAGTTCTGGAGCGCTTGTTGCCGTCTCCTGCTCAGTCTGTCCCTGCACTGGCTCAGGAAGGACAGGTACTGACGTTGCCTCACCATCTCCCATTGCGGCAGTCGTGCCATCCGCCGCTCCCGCCTCTTCTTCAACTCCTGGAACTTGCGGCGACTCGGCCTGAGGTCTCTGCTGACTTGGCCCTGAAGGTAGTCCACGCTCTTCAAACCACAGCTCATCCTCTTGCTCAACTCGCCCCCAAAATAGCGCGAGACGGATGCGCAACAGGCGGCGACCCGCAGGAGTCATCATCGCGACGCGGGATTCTTGGAAATCTGAAATCGTGCCGGAATAAGACTGAATTGATGTCAAGTCCGCAACAAAGATACGCCCATCCGTTCGCGTTAGATAACCGCTAAAGGGTACGAGCGCATGGGCGTTGTACACATATCTCACATCCGGGTCGACTGATGGTTCTTCGCGCTCATACTCACTCAACTGCTCTGCGTTCAATGACCGAGTGCTCCGAACTGGCGCCAGAGCCGCAACGATCTGATTTTCGATTGTGCAACACTGCGAAACTACCAAGTAGGTCTGCGCTTTAGAGCCAGGCAGCACGATCATCTGATTCTCGGTCCCGAACTCTGCAGGCGGCCGTGCGTAGTACAGGGGCCACTTCAGCTTGGGCAACGCCAAGCCATCGAGCAGGTCCCCCTGTCGAAGAGCAGCAGACTTGTCCGGAACTTCTGGTTCCCACATATAGCCTTGGCTCAGTCTTCCTCGGCGAACTCCACCATGACGTTCCTGCTGCGGATACCTGGCCCTGTAACCCAACTTGCCAGTGCCAGATCGACAGCCCTAACAGGCCCGATCAAGGGCTCGAATATCTTGCTGCTCTGCTCGCTCGGTACTGAGACCGACATAACGAAAAGAATTGACCCAATGACAGCCATCCCAGGCCGCCGCAAATTCTGAGCGCTTACCTCAGGCATCCGTCCCCGCTGCGCCGGGCGCACCGTAGACATACCGAAGTGCTGGGGGGTACCAGCTGACTCCAGGAACATGGCCGTGCTCATGGCAGCCTCCCAAGATCATTCAGTTCGGCCTGGCGCGGTAAATGACGAATCCGCGACCCGCATTGGGGGTCGCTCGTCGCTTTCTGCCACCTTGTCGTAAGCGTCAGCAATAGTCTGCAGAGAACTAATTAGCTCATCTAGGCGTTCTTTAGTAAAGTAGAAGCGACCGTGAACTTCGGGTTTCACCCCGTCTTGAGCCCGTCTAATGGAAGCATCCCGAATCGCTTGATTGTCGCCCAGGATGAGTGGAGGGGCAACGCTCCCCAGTAGTAGATATATTCCATCGGGCAGCCCTCCACGAGTTGGCGGCCCGAGCTGGACGACGAACTGATTGACGTACGCAGTCGGCACGTCGGCTACCTCGCTCCAGTCGACGGGCACCTCTACGCGGGCTAGCTCCCCTGCTGTCATGCTGCGCGGCTCATCTGCTGTGCTCACGCCCACAGTGTCGCATCCGAAGCCGGGTGGCGCGAAACAGTCCCGCATCCACGAAGCTCTGACCTGTCGGCCTGGGTCACCTGGCGCCCCTGAACTCGCTCATGTGCCTTGTATTTGTCGGCGGCATGGCCCATACGCAGAGAGCAGCAAGTCGCACAAAAAGTATCTCGTCAGTCACACATTGTACAGTGCCTGCACGCTCCCCGCACACTCGCGTGACAGCGCGTGCGGTCACTGTGCATCTCGGGGCAGCTGCCGTTCCCACGCCTGCCTGCGGGTTTGGTGGTGGGGCCGCCGCTTCCGCTGTTCCCGACCTCACCCCCACCCCAAGGGGACCCGAGGGTGAGGTCGGGAACAGCTCCAGCGGCTCAGGTACGTAGCAGGCGGGGGAACGGCAGCGGGGGGAAACCCGAGGGGGACCAACCCCCTCCGGCCCCAGGTCCCCCTCAGGTTTCCCCCCACGCCCCCCTTCCTGACGCCCCTCCGGCCCACCCGGCACAGTCCCGGTGGTACAGGCAGTCAACTGGCTGACGAGGAACGGCCGGCGGCACAGCGCCGGCACCGTGGCACAGACCCGTAGCCCAGCGGGACGGAACCACACCGGCACAGGCGCGGCACCGTGGCACAGGCCCATGCCCTAGCGGGCCAGGAACCACACCAGCACAGGCCCGGCACCCCGGTACAGGCCCGTGCCCTCGCCCGGACGGAACCACTTGCGGTACCGAAAGGGGCACCGCCTGACCGGCGGTGTCCCTTTCGTGCTCACTGGTCAGATGTGGTGGCCGTCAGCCCACGGCGTGCGTCCCGTCTTTCACCCCGGCGATGAACGCCTGCCATTGGGCAGGCGTGAAGATCAGTGCTGGTCCCTCATGGTCCTTTGAGTCGCGGACGGCGACGAGCCCGTGGAGGTTGCTGGCAACCTCCACGCAGTTCCCGCCCGTTCCGCCGCTGCGGGCGCTCTTGCGCCACGCGGCCCGGGACAGGTCTGGTGCAGTCATCCCGCACCCCCCTTCTGTCATGCGTACTCGGCAGCGACGGCTTCCAGGAAGGCTATGGACTCGCGGGGTGACAGCGCGGTCGCCCGCAGGTGGTCGAAGATCTCGCCGTAGCGCCCGATTTCCGGTGCTTCCTCCAGGTACAGGCTACTGGTGTCCGTTTCCAGGTACACCACGTCGGGGTCCCCCTGCTCGGGGAATGACAGCAGCACGAACGGGCCGAGCATCGCGATGTGCGCCCCGACGCTGAACGGCAGCACCTGGATGGTGATGTTGGTCGCCCGGGCGGCCTGCGCCAGCCGCTGCAGCTGCGCATGCATGACCTGCGGGTCACCGACGACCCTGCGCAGCACGGCCTCGTCCAGGATCGCCCACAGCTGGAACGGCTTGTCCCTGGCGGTGATCAGTTCCTGCCGCCGCATGCGGAATGCTACACGCCGGTCGATTTCCTCCGGCTCGATCGTCACCCAGGCCGCCGTCAGCACGGCGTGGGCGTACTCCGCCGTCTGCAGCAGGCCCGGCACCAGCTGGGCCTCGTAGGTGCGGATCGCTGAGGCGTCGGCTTCCAGGTCAACGTAGACGTCGAAGCCCTCCGCGAGCACATCGGCGTAGGAATGCCACCAGCCACGGCGGCGCGCCTCGCGCGCCAGCCTGGTCAATGCATCCCGCTGCTCGCCCGCCACCTGGTAGATGTCCAGGATGTCGGCGACGTCGCCGTGATGCGCGCGGGAGCGGGCCGTCTCCACCCGCCACAGCTTCGACACCGACCAGCCCAGCCGGTCGGCCACCTGCTCACGGCTCAGTCCAGCTGTTTCCCGTAGCCGCAGCAGTTCCGCCGCAAGCCTGCGGCTGCGGGCAGACGGGCTCGCCACGGACGGGCCTCCTCACGCCGGCGATCTTGTGCCCGCCACACTCTAGCGGCCCCCACCAGGCCCGGGCACTCCCCTGAAGTCACGGCGGTTACAGACTTGCGATATCGCAGATATGTTGTTCCGCAGAATTGAGATGCAGCAGGCGCTGCAGCTCGTCTCGGCCCAGCCCGCGGGCCCGCGCAATTCACCGGAACGCAGCCAGACAAGGGACATGCACCATGCGCGAGACCAGAACCGCCCCGCTGATCGCCTGGTCCCGCACCTTCCCTGCCGCACCCGCCCAGGCCGGAGAAGCGCGCCGGTTCCTCGCCGGCATCCTGGACGGCCATCCCGCCACCGACGACGCCGTGCTGTGCCTATCCGAACTGGTCACCAACGCCTGCCTGCACAGCCGCTCCCGCGAACCCGGGGGCTGCTTCACCGTCCGCGCCCAGCTACACGACTGCTTACTACGGGTCGAAGTCACCGACCAAGGCGGCCCCTGGACCTGGCCCGCCCACGCAGACGAACAGCACGGCCGGGGATTACTCATCCTCGCCCAGCTCGCCAAAGCCTGGGGCCGCACCGGCGACAGCCAAACAGGCTGGACCCTTTGGTACGAGACCGAATGCCAGCCTGCACCGGCAGGCACGCACCAGGCCAGCGGGGGACACCACCATGCCTGACCCCAGTCCCCCCAGAGACCAGGACTCCCGCCCTCCTTCACGATGGACCACCGTGGTGGACGGCCGCCGCCTGCGGCAGCTACGCACACAGCACCACCTCTCCCAGGAACAGCTAGCCGACCGGGCCGGGGTCAGCCTGGCCACCGTGGCCAGGCTCGAACGCCAGCCCTGCGCCCCCTGCCGGTCCTGGACGCTGGGCCGCCTCGCCGCCGCCCTGCACACCGAACCCGCCGCCCTCACCCCGCCCGCCCCCGATGGGCCGCGAACGTGAGAATCCTGTAAGGATCTGCCAGCAGCACAGCAGGCATGATGGCGTGCGTGAGCGGAGGATCACCGGCAGCAAGCACCGATCATGACCGTCCTGTGCGGGCGGATGCGGGCCAGGCGCGGCTGACCGCCCGGGATATCGCGGGGCTGATGCTGTGCGGGGAGATGTACGGGGCACCGTATGACCTGCTCGCCGGGTTCCTGCAGGTCCGCCCGGACCAGCTGCGCGGTATCGCGCTCCGCTGGCGGGCCGCCGGGTACGCCGAGACGGGCCGGCTCGGCCCCGGCCCGGCGTGCTGCTGGCTGACGCGCCCCGGCCTGGCGGTCACCGGCCTGCGGTTCGCGACCGGCCAGCCTGCCTTAGGCAGGCTGGCGCACATCCGCGCCGTCTTAGCGGCCCGGCTGGCGCTGGAAGCCAGCGCCGCCGGGCAGGCCGGGCGGCCCTGGTGGCGGTCAGAGCGGCGCATCCGCGCCGCGATCGGCGGACGCGTCGGCGGCGGCCACGTCCCCGACGCCGAAGTGTCCTGGCCCGACCTGCCCGCCAGCCCCTACCCGGGCGAATGCTGGGCCATCGAGATAGAGCTGACCCCTAAGCCGCTGGCCCGCACCGTGACCATCATGGGCGGCCTGCTGGACCGTCGCGCAGCGCGCCGCCGCCGCGCTACCTGGGCCGTTACAGGCCCGGGTCACCATCCGCGACCTCCCAGCGGAGGCGCTGTGATGACGTTCTGGGCCTACCTGCGCTTCCAGGCCCTCCTCTGGGCCCTTCGCGCGTCCTGGCGGGTGCTGCGGTGGGTGGTCACCGCCGCCGTCCTGATCGCCGCCGCCCCCATCACCCTGGTCGCCGCCGTCTCGTTCGCTGGGGCGTGGCTGCGTGGCTGGCCCCCCGCCAGGCTGTGGCGCGCCGCCGCCTGGGCGCTGCCCATGACCGGCGTCTACCTGGCCGCCCGCGCGTTAGACGCCCGCACCTGGCGCGGCCTGCTGCTCGCCCCGTCCGCGACTGGCAGGCCGCCTGGCACCTGGCCCAGGCCGGGCGGGTGCTGGCCGCGTTCGTCCTGTCCGCCCCCGTCGAGGTCCCGGCCGGGCTGGCCGCGGCCGGGGTGGCCTGGGCGTGGCGCATCTACGCGGTCGAGACCGGCCTGTCCGGCCGGACCGCGACCGCTCCCGTGGTGTTCGACGCCCGCCAGTGGCGCAGGCAGGCCCGCACCGCCCGCGCCCGCATCACCGCCCCCGGCACCGTCCCCCTCACCAGCCGGCGCGGCCAGATCGTGATGGGCGCCACCATCCGCGCGGTTGGGTGCCGCTGGCACCCGGCCGCCACCGTCCCGTACGCGGCGATGGGCCGGCATCAGGTCGTCATCGGCTCATCCGGGTCGGGGAAGACGAACCTGATGATGCGCACCTGGGCGGGCTGGTACGCCGCCGCCCTGCACGCGCACCGCACCCAGGGTGCGCCGCGCCCGCTGCTGCTGGTCCTGGACTGCAAAGGCGGCCCGGACTCCCGGGTGAAGGCCGCCCGGACCCGCCGCCTGCTGCACGCCGTCGGCGCTAGCCGGGTTGCCGTCTGGCCTGATGAAGCCGCCGTCTCACTGTGGCGGCTGCCGCCCCGCGAACTCGCAGTGACCTTGTTCCAGATGATCGAGACCGGCACGGGGGATGCCGCCTACTACGCCGACGTGAACCAAGCGGCCGTCACCCTGGCCATTACCGCCCCACCCGGCCCACCGGCCAACGGGACCGAGTTCCTGGAGCGGCTGGAGGCGCGCTGGCTGGAGACCGCCTACCAGGGGGACGCGGCCCGCCTGTCGGCGGTCCGCGCCGCCCGCCCCCAGCTGCCCGACATCAGCCTGCGCTACCGCACCCTGCTGTCCCGTCTCGGCCCGGGACTCGACACCGGCGGCGCGCTGGCGGATGCGGATGCGTGGTATTTCATCCTGGAAGGCACCCGCGAGCAGACCGTCGCCGAAGCGCAGGCCATGGCCCTCACCGAGCTGGCCGCCGCCCTGGCCACCAGCCGCGAGGCTGAGTCCCGGACCATCCTGCTGGCCTGTGATGACTATTCCGCCGTGTCGGGGCGGGTGCCGTTGTGGCAGCTGTATGAGCGGGGCCGCTCCCTGGGGATCGGGGTGCAGGTGTCGGCCCAGTCCTGGCAAGGACTGGGCGCCGACGAGGATGAGCGGTACCGGATCGCCGCCACCGCCGACGGCGGCATCTGGCTCATGCGCACCCCCTACCCCCAGCCGGTCTGTGAGCTGGCCGGCACCAGGCGGATCGTGGAGACCGCCACCAAGGTCATCGGCGGCATGTGGGGCGACGAAGGGTCCTCCCGGGTGCAGCACGCCTGGACCGCCGACCCCCAGATCGACCGCAGCCTCGACGTAGGCCAGGCCGCCTACATCCACGGCGGGACCTGCACCTGGGTCCAGATCGCCCGCCCCCACCCCTCACCCCTCCCCCTCCCGCCACCACCCGCGCAGCCCGCGCCCGCCGTCGTCATCCCCGCCGCAGCCATGCACGAGGACGAGACGGACCCCGAGCCCGCGCCGCCGCCGGCCCCGGCTGGCCCGGCCGCGCTGGATGACGCATTCGGGCAGGGAGCCCGCCCATGAACACTGCTGACCCGTTCGCCGCGCTGGGGCTGCCGGCCCGCCCCGACCTGACCGATGAGCAGGTCCGCGCCGCCTGGCGCGCGGTCGCCGCAGCCACCCACCCCGACCGGCCCGGCGGCGGGAACCCGGCCGCCTACGCCGCCGCCTCAGCCGCCTACGCGGCGCTGCGGACCCCCTGGGGACGCTCCGAGGCCTACGCCGACCTAGTGAGCTTGTTTCATCCTCGTTTGCGCAGCGCAGCGGTTGTTTGACAGGTCGCGTGGATCTCTTTGCCGATGGCTAGCCCGGGTGCCGGGCCGGGCAGGGCGGTACGCGTGCCGGCGGCGGGCTGCCGGTAACGATCCGGGCGGAAGATGATCACGTTACGGCAGCGGCTGGTGATACCCCTGTGAACGCGAGCGGCTCCTGGTACACGGGTCGGTGCCTGAATCGTCCCAGTCCAGGAGCCGCCATGACTGTATGCCAGGGAACGTCGTTCACGCCGGAGCTGACCCCGGCGGGGTACGCTGTTCCGTGCCGGGGTGAAGGTCAGCGCCGGGACCTGCGAGGATCTCGCGGAGTCGCTGCGGCGCCGGCACCAGCGGAACGGGACGCGGTGGCGGCTGCTGTCCCCGCTGGCGCAGGCGGTGCTGGTGATCGCGTTCCTGCGCACGAACCTGACCTATGCGGAGCTGGCCGCCGGGTCCGGGATCTCGCCGTCCACGTGCTGGCGGGACGTCGCGGAGGGGATCAGCGTGCTGGCGGACCGGGGCCGGCGGATCAGCCTGGCCGACGTGGCCCGGCTGGCGGTGAAGATGGGCTGGGACTACCTGATCGCCGGCGGCGTGCACGTGCCGGCGGTGACGTTCGGCCGGAAAACCGGAGGCCAGCGCGCCTTCTACTCCGGCAAGCACAAGCGGGCTGGGTGGGCTGCGGGTGACCCGGCTGGAGGACCCGCTCGGCTGAGCGGCTGAAGGGGTACCGGGCCGTTCGCCTTGCGCGGATCTTGTATCGAATCTATATTCGATCTAGTATTGCTGCCTGCCTTCCCCCGGGTGGTTCACGGAAAGCAGGGAGAGCGGCAGCCAGGTGAGCAGGACGTACGGGGAACCGGTAGACGTCTGGGTCCGGGACGGCAGGCCGACCAGGTTCGTCTGGCGGGGGAGGCTGTACACGGTGCTCGGGGTGCTGGACCACTGGGTGATCAGCCGCGAGTGGTGGAAGCAGCGGAACCTGGATCTGAGCACCCCGGCGGAGCGTGAGTTCTGGCGGGTCGAGGCGTCGCCCGGGAGGAATGTCCGCGCGGGCACATATGAGCTGCGCAATGACCTCGCGACCGGCCACTGGATGCTGGCCCGGGTATGGGATTTAACGGAGCGGGTGGGGCGAGCGACTTCGTTCACCTGCACGTCGCGTCGGCTTACTCATTGCGGTATGGAGTCGCTGCCCCGGCCGCCCTGGCGGCCAGGGCAGCGCGCTGCGGCATGCGCGCGCTCGCGCTGACCGACCGGGACGGGCTGTACGGAGCGATCAAGCACGCCGTGGCCTGCGCGGAAGCGGGTATCGCCCCGATCCTCGGGGCCGATCTCGCCCTCGGGACGGGTCCGGGGGCGACCGCACGGTTGCTGAACTCGCAGGCACCCGCCCGGTTGCGGAGCGAGGACGCCCCCCGGGTGATCCTGCTCGCCGAGGGCAGCCGGGGATGGGCGTCGCTGTGCCGGCTGGTCAGCGCGGCACACCAGGCCGGCCAGCGCGGCGCCCCGGTGATCACGCCGGACCTGGTCGCTGCGCACGCCGAAGGCCTCATCGTCCTGCTCGGTCCCGGCAGCGATGTCGGCCGGGCGATCTCCGGCAGGCGGGCTGATCTCGCCGCCGCTGTCCTCGCCCGCTGGCGGGAGCGTGCCGAGGTGGTGATCGAGGTTACCGATCACCGCACCCGGGGGAGCACCCATCGCGCGGCCCGGATGCTGCGGCTCGCCCGCGAGGCGGGTGTCCCGGCCGTGCTCAGCAACGCGGTCCGCTATCTCGATCCTGCTGATGCCGCTGTGGCGCAGGTGCTCGACGCGGCCAGGCAACTAGCGCCGCTGGGGGAGCGCCAGGCGTCCTGGCACAATTCACAGGCTTACTTCGCCAGCGGCGCGGAGATGGCCGGGATCGCGGCACGGCTCTGCGGTGCCCACGGGGCCGACGTGGCGCGGCTGCTCCGTGCGACCGTGTCCCTGGCCAAGCGCTGCTTTCTCGACCCTGTGCGTGACCTGGGCATCGGCGGCAGGTTCATGCCCGAGATCACAAGTGGCGAACCGCTGGGCATACTGCGCGCGAGGTGCGCCGAAGGGCTCCACCGTCACTACCCGGCAGTCGGCCGCAGCCGCGGGCGCGGGCGCCGGGCCGCGCGTCGCCGTGCGGCCGAGCGGCTCGACCACGAACTCGCCATCATCGAGCGGACCGGGCTGGCCGCCTACTTCCTCACCGTGGCGGACGTCACGAACCTGATCCGCAGCCGCGGCATCCGCTGCTCGATCCGCGGGTCCGGGGCCGGGTGCCTGGTCAATTACCTGATCGGCATCTCCGGCATCGACCCTCTCGACTATGACCTGATCATGGAGCGGTTCCTGTGCGAGAGCCGTGAGGGCCTGCCCGACATCGATCTCGACGTGGAGTCGGCGCGCCGGATCGAGGCCTACCGGGCGATCGTCGACGCCTACGGCGAGCAGCGCATCGCCTGCGTGTCGATGATGGAGACTTACCGCGCGCGCAGCGCGATCAGGGATGTCGCGGCCTCACTCGGGCTGCCACCGCACGAGATCGACGCGGTCGCCAAGGCCTTCCCGCACATCCGGGCGGGCCGTATCCAGGGCGCCCTCACTGAGCTGCCTGAACTGCGCGCGAGCGGCGTGGCCATACCCCAGCTCACCGGGGTGTTCCAGCTGGCCGAACGCCTCGACGGGCTGCCCCGGCACGTTGCGATGCATCCCTGCGGGGTGGTGCTCTCCGACACCTCCCTGCTGGACCGGACCCCGGTGGAGCGGAGCTTCGAAGGGCTGCCGCTGAGCCAGTTCGACAAGGACGATGTCGAGATCGCGGGAATGATCAAGCTTGACGTGCTCGGGGTGCGGATGCAGTCATCGATGGCGTACACGATCGCCGAGATCGAGCGGACCAGGGGCGAGCAGGTGGATATCGATGCCGTCGACTGCGCCGACGAGCCGACGTTCGAGATGGTCCGCAGCGCACGCACCCTCGGCTGCTTCCAGATCGAGTCGCCGGGCCAGCGCGAACTCGTCGCCAAGCTGCTGCCGCGGGACGTCGGCGACCTGATCGTGGACATCTCGCTATTCCGGCCCGGCCCGGTCAATTCCGACATGGTCACGCCCTACCTGGAGATACGGCATGGCCGGCAGTCGGCCTGCTACCCGCACGAAGACCTGGCGGCCCCGCTCGCCGAGACCGGCGGGGTGGTCATCTTCCATGAGCAGGTGCTGCGCATCATCCACGCGATGACCGGCTGCGGGCTCTCGGCGGCGGAACGGATCCGGCGCCTGCTCTCCGAGGATCGGTCCCGCGCGGAGGCGGGGGAGTGGTTCCGCGGCGCTGCCTGCGACCGGGGTTATGACCCCCCGACCGTGCAGCGGGTGTGGGAGGTGCTCGAGGCGTTCGGCGGGTTCGGCTTCTGCAAGGCGCACGCGGCGGCGTTCGCCATCCCGACCTATCAGTCGGCCTGGTTGAAGCGGCACTACCCGGCCGCGTTCTACGCGGGAGTGCTCACCCACGATCCGGGGATGTACCCCAAGCGGGTGATCGTTGGAGATGCCAGGCTGTCCGGCATCCCTGTCCTGCCGGTGGACGTGAACGCCTCCGCCGGTGACTGGCGCGTGGAGCGGGTGGAACAACTCCCGGGCGAGGGGCTGCGCGCCGGGCTGCGCGAGATCAAGGGAATCAGTGACGGCGAGGTGACCCGGATCGTCGCCGGGCAGCCCTACACATCGCTGCGGGACCTGTGGGAGCGGGCCGCCGTGTCCCGCCCGATAGCCGAGCGGCTGGTCCTGGTAGGTGCCTTCGACTCGCTCTACGGGATCGCGGAAGCCGAGGTGGAAGGCGGTGCCAGAGCGAAAGTTGGGGCCAGAGCGAAAGTTGGGGCCAGAGCGGAAGCTGTGCCCGGGGCGGAAACGGGACCGGTGGCGGAAGCCAGTGCCGGGGCGGCGGAAACGACCCCCCGGGTAGAAACGGTATCCGGGACTGAAGCCAGGACCGGGCGCCCCCTCTCCCGCCGCGACCTGCTCGCCCGGGTCGGGGTCCTCGACCGCCGCACCAGCCGGGTGAGCACGGGCCGGGTCCGTGCGGGCCGGGTCCGTGCGGGCCGGGTCCGTGCGGGCCGGGTCCGTGCGGGCCGGGTCCGTGCGGGCCGGGCCTCCTCACGGCGACTTATCACGGATTCGGTACCCGCAAACCATCCCAAACCGGGCGGTGAAGCGAACCAAACACGTGAAAAGTCGGGTGGAGCCCCCGCAGGCGACGGTGGACCTGTGGCGGGCGGGGCTGCGGGGGTTGGTGGGACTGCGGGTGGCGGGACTGCGGGCGGGGGCGGAGCGGGCAAGCCGCCGTCCGGTCAGTTGTTGCTTGACCTCGACGCGGACGGCGACGGGTTCGCCGAACTCGTCCCGGCGGGGGAGTTGCGGGAACTGACCCCGGCCGAACGCGTGGAGGCCGAGTTGGAGATCCTCGGCATCGACCTGAGCCGGCATGTGCTGAGCTTCTACGACGACCTGCTCAGCCAGCTTGGCGTGATCCGTTCCGCTGGCCTGTACCGCTGCCAGGCGGGCGCGCGGGTCCTGGTAGCCGGAGTGAAGATCGCCACCCAGACGCCGGCCATCCGGTCCGGCATGAGGATCATCTTCACCACCCTCGATGACGCGACCGGGCCGGTGGACCTGGCGTTCTTCGAGTCCGTCCAGCAGCGTTGCGCGGCCCGGGTGTTCGGGTCCTGGCTGCTCGCGGTCCGGGGCCGGGTGCGCAGGGCCGGCGGGTCCGTGTCGATCAACGCGGAAGAGTGCTGGGACCTGGCGGCGCTGGAGGAGATTCGGGTGGCTGGTGGCATCGCGGCGGTGCGCGCCGCCATGGCCGCGGGTGATGTGCCGGGGCAGGGTGCCATCACGAGCAACCCGGCAGCGGCCCGGGGAGCAAGCCAGAAGATCATCTATCCCAACGGATTCGTCCTGTCCCCCTACGCCGAGACCGGATCGCCCGGGGTGGGGCTGAAAGAGCCGCCCCGGAAACTGTGGCACGCGAGCCCGGGCAGTTCCGGCGGATTGTCGGCACGTGTCATTAATTCAGGGCAGTTATCAATTTAATCAGCACCTGACATTAATTCTGTTGTTTTATTTCGGCAACCAGCCAGTTATGGAATATGGGCGTCTCCCGGCGAGTCACTCTAGTCACATGGAACCCCAGCCTTTAAGCTCGGCTCTAAAGATGAAGGGCCGTGACACCGCCAGGCGCTCGCACGGGGCTGGGGAAAAACTGCGGGTAGTCCGGGAATGGGGGTGAATACGGCCTGCCCGGGGGGGGATTCATCATGCGCCTGAAAAGGTATTCGCGTAAGCCTGCGTCAAGCCTGCTGGCGTGGGCATTCGGACTGTTGCTCGCCGCCGCGGCGTGGCCTGCGGTGAGCGGCCTCGCTGCGCCGGGCGTCACGGCACAGTCATCGCACGTGCAGCACCGCGCAGCACACTCCACGGCAGTGCACTCCGCAGCGCGGTCCGGGGCAGCGCGGTCCGGGGCAGCGCGGTCCGGGGCAGCGCGGTCCGGGGCAGCGCGGTGGACAGCAGGGTCGTCCAGGGCGGCTCGGCGCACGTCTTCGCGGTTCACCACGAAACGGGCCCGGAAGCCGCAGTCCCGCACGGTGACATACCGGGGATATGCCTTCACGATCCCGCGAAGCTGGCGGGTGGTCGACCTCGCCGCTCATCCCCGTCAGTGCGTCCGCTTCGACCGCCATGTGCTCTATCTCGGTGCTCCCGGGCGCGAGCAGGCCTGCCCCGCCGCACTCATCGGGACGACGGAGGCCGTGCTCATCCAGCCGTCCGCTGCGCATGTCACCCCGGACTCGGTGGTGTATCCGGTCGACCGCCTGATCACGGTGGTCACCAGGCGGATTGCGGTCACCGCGACCTACTCCACTGACCGCGGGAGAATCGACGGCATCCTGGCCAGCGCGTCGCTGCGGGCGCCACGCACCAGCCGCAGCGGCGCGCCGCCGTCGGATGTTCCCGGCGAACTGTCAGCCAGCCCGGCGGCCGCGCGCCGGGTTCTCCCGGCGGCCGCGACCAATTACACCGGCAAGGGTTTCGATGCCTGCACCGCGCCCAGCGCGGCTGAGATGCAGACCTGGCTGCGGCTCTCCCCGTACCGGGCGGTGGGCATCTACATCGGCGGTTCGGACCGGGCCTGTGCCCAGCCGGACCTGACCCCCTCCTGGGTCAGCCAGCAGCAGGCGGCGGGCTGGCACTTCATGCCGATCTACGTGGGGCCACAGGCGAGCTTCGGCGAGATCACCTCGGCGGCCAGCCAGGCGGCCAGCGCCGCCAAGGACGCGGTCAGCCAGGCCCAGTTGCTGGGGTTCGGGCGCGGGACGCCCATCTACTATGACATGGAGGCGTACCCCTCGACCTTGACCAACCGGGTCCTGCGCTTCCTGACGGCTTGGACGAGGGAAGTGCATGCCCTCGGGTACACCTCGGGTATGTACAGCAATTCGCTGTCCGGCATCATCGATCTCGTCAACAACTACGCCAATCCCGCCTACACCATGCCTGACGTGATCTATGACGCCTTGTGGAATGGTGCCGCGAACACCAAGGACCCCATCCTCCCGGCCACCGACTGGGCGCTGCACCACCGCATTCACCAGTACCAGGGTGGCCTTAACGTCACCTACGGCGGCGACACGATCAACATCGACCAGGATTACCTCGACGTCCAGCAGAACGTCAGCGGCGGCACGCCGCAGGCATCCCAGGCGGTCGCCCAGCCCAGCGGGGCCGTGGATGCCTTCTACGAGGGATCCAACGGCACGTTGTGGCACGACTGGTTCGCGCCCCGTACCGGGTGGCATGGCCCGGCCAGCATGGGCGGGTCCCTCGCGACGCAGCCATCGGCGGTGGCATCGTCTCCGGGCACCGTGGCGGTGTTCTGGAAGGGAACGGACGGCCACCTGTGGGAGGTCGCCGCCAGCCCGGGGAAGGGCTGGTCACCGCTGAAGCGGCTGGACATGGGCACTCTCGGCAGCAGGCCAGCAGCCGTGGCGCAGTCGAATGGCGTGATCGATGTGTTCTGGCGCGGCTCGGCGGACAATCACCTATGGCACGCTGAATACAGCCCGGGGAACGGCTGGAGCGGCCCGCAAGACCTGGGTAGCCAGCTGGCCTCCGTCCCGGCGCCGGCCGTGTCGGGCAGCGGCACGGTGAGCGTGTTCTGGACAGGCACGGACGGGCATCTCTGGGAGATCCGCCGCGGTCCGGGTTCGGCCTGGGGTCGGGCGGCCAGCCTGGGCATGGGCAAGCTGGGTGGTGCCCCTACTGCCACCGGCCTGGCGAGCGGCGTGATCGACGTGTTCTGGCCAGCCAGTTCGCATGCAAGCGTGTGGCACGTCACGTACACCCCGGCTACCGGCTGGGGCAAGGCAAGTGACCTCAGCGGCGGCGTGTCGGCCGGCCCGGCCGCGGTCAGCTCGTCCGCGAACGGGGTGGATGTGTTCTGGAAGGGCAGCGACAGCGGGCTCTGGTGGGCGGCCAGCCAGGGCGGGACCTGGCAGCAGCCGGTCCGGCTCGGGATGGGTGCGCTCGGCAGCGGGCCGTTCGCCGCCGGGCAGCGCAGCGGCGTGGTCGACGTGTTCTGGAAGGGCTCCGCCGACTCGCACCTGTGGCACGCCCGGTACAGCGGGGGCTCCTGGGATGGGCCGGGGGACCTGGGCGGTGCGGTCAGCTGACCCCCGATGGGAGGTCAGTGCGGTGCGTCGCCGCCACGGCGAGGCGCTATGCACCGCACTGTCCGCCGGGGCGGCCGACCCTGAGGGATTGCTGAGAATAGGGCGCGTACCTGGGACATCAACCCGGTCCCGTACTGTATACCTGTCAGGATGACCCGTCGGTCTCCGAAAGAGCTAGGACTCTGATGACACTCATTCCGCCCAGGATTTCGGACGCCCTGTGGCGAATTGTCCCCGCACCGCTGCGGATGAAGCTGCGCAGCACGCTCGTAAAAAGGTTCCTCCGGTTCGCCCCGGCTGCGATCTGTGCGGTGGCTGCTACCCAGATCACATACATCATCTGCCTGGGCCCCGCCAACCTGACGGCCGGGGTTTCCGGGTTCGCGGGCTGGCTCGCCGGTGCGGCCGTGAGCTATGTGATCAGCCGCTGGGCGTGGGAGCGAAAGGGTCGGCCGCATCTGCTGAAGGAGACCGTGCCATTCGTCGCGGTCTCCCTCGGCGCCGGGATCATCCTGACCCTGGCCAGCAAGTTCGGGAATCACGAGGCCTTGGAGATGCACCTGACCGGCGCCAGCCGGGTGATCGTCGCTGACGGCTTCTTCTTCGCGGCCAACTGCATGACGTTCGCGCTCAGGTTCCTTATCTTCCACTATGTCCTTTTCGCCGACCGGGTATCCACGGCCGACGTGCTGGCAGTCGTTGAGGGCCGGGTGCCGCCGACGGCAGAGTCACCGGCGACGGCTGAGTCGGCGGATCCAGCCCGGTTCGCCCAGGCGACGGGGCCGACGCAGGTCAACAGGGTGTCCAGGTGGGCGACCGGCCCGGCGAAGCACCCTTCGCGATCTGCCGAGATGAATGGCAACGCTGTCCCGGAGCCGGGCACCCGGCGCTGACCACGCCGCAGGGGCCATCGTCCCCCCCTGACCTCCCGCTAAGTCCGCTTGACGGACCCGGGGTCCAGCGCGGCCCCATCTGCAGTGGCCGGTGCCGCGTCGGACACGCCGTTGCTCGTTGACTCAATGCCAGTGACGGGGCCGGTGCGGGTCGTCGGCAGCGCTGCGGCACCAGTGGGCGCCCGGTGCTGCCGCTCACGCCACCAGGTGCCGACGACGACGCTGGCGAACCTGAGGCCATAAATGGCGTTATGGCCCTTCTTGCTCTCCCCGACCTGCCGCTTGTGGATCGTGGCCGGCACCTCCATCACCCGGAACCCGCGGGCGAGCACGGCGATCAGCAGTTCAGCCGACTGGTATTGCGGCTGCTCGAGCCGGACCACGCCGGTGACCTCGGCACGCATCGCGCGGAGTCCGAACGACGAGTCGGTGATGCGCTCACCAGTCAGCACAGTGATCGTCCGGGCGAAGACCCAGGTGCCCATGCGGCGGACCAGGTCCTTGGTCTCCTGGCTGCCCATCTTGCGTGAGCCGGTGACGAAATCGGCGTCCCCGGCCACCACCGGCGCCAGCACGCGTTCCATCTCAGCCGGGTTGTACTGGCCGTCCGCGTCCGTGGTCACGATGTAGCGGGCGCCGCCCTCGCGGGCCAGCCGGTAGCCCAGCCGCAGCGCCGCGCCCTGGCCGCGGTTGACCGGGACATCGGCAACGAGCGCGCCGTGCGCGCGGCCCTCCTGCACTGTCCCGTCCGCAGACCCGTCCGAGACCACCAGCACGGCGGTGTCCAGCCCGCAGATGGCCGCCGGGAGCGCGTCCACCACCGAGCCGAGCACGCCCTGCTCGTTGAAGGCGGCGATCACGATGGCGACCGGCGGCAGGTGCTCTGCTTCGCCGGAGTCGGCGAAGAAGGACTTGGCTGCTGCGTCGTCGATTGCCTCGTCAGCTGTGCCTGAGCCGGTCAACGTGCTGCCTCCGCATCGGGTGTGCCGCTGGCTGCCGGGGCCTCAGCGGGGCCACCGGCCTTGAACTCCGGCCAGACCGTGGCCAGGCCTGACTTCAGGTCGAAAGCGGGCGCGTAGCCCAGCGAGCGGGCCAGCGAGATGTCCACGATGACCGCGGGCATCTCACCCGGTTTCGCCGGGGTGTTCTCGGCTGGTATCGGCGCCCCTGTCACGTTCCGGGCGGCGAGCAGGATGTCGTTGACGCAGACCGACTCGCCGGCGGCCAGGATCATCGGGCCCGAGTGCCCCGCCCGCCAGGCGGTGAGGATCCCCGCGACGATGTCGTCGACGTGCACCAGGTCGCGCACCTGCGTGCCGTCGCCATAGATCTGCACGCCATGACCGTCGCGCGCGGCGCGCATCAGCCGCGGCACGAAACTGTCCTTCTCCGCCATGCCGGGGCCGTAGACGTTCGAGAACCGCAGGGCCGATCCTGCGATGCCGTAGCTCGCCGAGTAGCAGCTGAGCAGCATCTCGCTCGCGGCTTTGGTCGCGCCGTATGGCGTCAGCGGCAGCAGCGGGGTCTTTTCGGTGATCACCTGCCGCCCCACGTCGCCGGCCACGGCGTTCGTGGAGGCGAGCACGAAGGTGCCCACGCCCCGGTTCCGCGCCAGTTCGAGCAGGCCTGCCGTGAGCTCGACGTTGTTCCGGTAGGTCCCGGCCGGGTCCTCGAGTGAGCGGAGCACCGATGTCACCGCGGCCAGGTGCACGATGACCTCAGTGCCCGGGCGGACCGCCTGGGCGGCGATGGAAGGGTCGCACAGGTCGCCGACGACGCAGGGCACGTCGTCGCCGGGCCAGGAGCGTTTGTCCGCCACGGTGACGTCGGCGCCCATCTCGAGCAGCGTCCGCACGGTCCGCCGCCCGATAAAGCCGGAGCCGCCGGTCACCAGCACCCGGGAACGCTCCACAGCGCCCATGAATTCTCCATTCGCATGCACGTCGAACAGTTGCCACCCGGTTGTACCGGGCTCCGCTGGATTCTGCCACCTGGCTGCTCTGAGAGTTACCTGATAGCAGCCCGAACAATTCAGCTGGTCCCGGGACTTTGACCGTGCCTGCCCGCTATCGGCGACGCAAACCGGCCACTTTCAATCCCGGCCTACACGCAGTTGTGGCGTGGCTGACGGCGTTCCAGAGCCGCCGAGTGCGGAACGCAACACGGGTGCGCGTGGCTAGTGTAGCGGCGCGCAGCTGTGCCGGTTCCGCAGGACCAGGCGTCCGATCGGCGCGGCCGCGCCGATTTCGCCGGACCAGGTGCCGTCGCGGCGCGGCTCTTCCGGTTCCGCATCACCCGGCGTCCGGGCTGGCTGCTGTGCCATGCTGATGACACTGCAGCAGGTGAGAGATTTGCCTATTTAATTGGTCTGGAATCATGAATTACGGACTGGCTACTGGCCGGAAGCTCCCGTGGTGACCGGGCAACCGGTGCCCCCGTGGCAACCGGTGCCCCCGTGGTGACCGGGCACCCGGTGCCGGAGGGCCCCGTGCCCCGGGACAGCGCGCCGGACGATGAGTCCTACCGGATCCTGCGCTCCCGCATCGACCTCAGCCGCCTGCCCCCGCTGAGCCGCCGGGTGACCGAGCGCGTCATTGCCGCCAGCGCCGACTTCGACTACGCGACAGACCTTGTCTGTGACGAGCAGGTGCTGGCCGACGCCGTCGCTGAACTCGCCGCCGGGGCGGCAGTCGTGGCCGACACCGCGATGGTCGCCGCCGGCATCAGCCCCTTCCCCGTCACCTGCAAGAGCGAGGAGACGCTGACCGCCCGGCTGGCCCGCACCGCAGGCATCAGCAGGGCCGCCGCTGCGGTCCGCCTGGCGTTCGGGCAGGCGGGGCCGGGCGCGATCTGGGTGGTGGGATGTGAGTCGGCCGCGCTGGACGAGATCATGAGCAGAAACGTGCAGCCGTCGCTCGTCATCGGGCTGCCGGTGGGTTTCGCCGGGGCTGCCGAGGCCAAGGATGCCCTCCGTGCCAGCGGCCTCCCGGCACTGAGCAACGTCTCGGAGAAGGGAGGCGCGGCGGTGGCCGCGGCCGCCTTCTGCGCGCTGGCCGATGCTGCTTCGGCCATGGCGGGAGCGGCAGGTGACGCGGACGACGCCGCACCCCCGCGCGGCGACGGCGGGCCCGGGCGGGACTGACCGGGCGGGCCCGGTCAGCAGGCAGGGTCGGCGGGCAGGGTCAGCAGGCAGGGTCAGCAGGCCCGGTCAGCAGGCAGGGTCAGCAGGCCCGGTCAGCAGGCAGGGCCGGCGGGCGGGGTCAGCAGGCCCGGTCAGCAGGCCCGGTCAGCAGGCCCGGTCAGCAGGCCCGGTCAGCAGGCCCGGTCAGCAGGCCCGGTCAGCAGGCCCGGTCAGCAGGCCCGGTCAGCAGGCCCGGTCAGCAGGCAGGGCCGGCGGGCGGGGTCATGTGCCGCTACCGGGCCGGATAGCACTACTCTCGGTGGCTTGAGGTTGGGAAGGAGGGTGTGCCGCCATGGTCGCCGGCGCGGCTGCGCCCTATCTGCTCGCGCTCCGTCTGGGCGGCCGCCGGGTGCTGGTCGTCGGGGGTGGCGCGGTAGCCGCCCGGCGTGTCCCCGGGCTACTCGACACAGGTGCCGACGTGGTGCTCGTTTCCCCCGAGGTAACCGCGTCGCTGCATGATCTCGTCCAGGCTGGCCGGGTCTCGTGGCAGGCCAGGACGTACACGCCGGGTGACTGCGCCGGAGCCTGGCTGGTCTGCGCCTGCACCAATGACCGGGCGGTCAACGCGGCGGTGGCCGCAGAGGCCGAGAACGCGGGGATCTGGTCCGTCCGCGCGGATGATGCGGCGGCTTCCGCTGCCTGGACCCCCGCGTCCGGTCAGGCCGGGGACGTGCGGTTCGGCGTGGTGAGCGGCGATCCGCTGCGCAGCGCGGGAATCAGGGACGACGTGCTGGCCGGCCTGCAGTCGGGCGCTGTGAGCGCGCGCCGGCGCCGGCCCTCGGGGGGCCGGGTCGCACTGGTGGGCGGCGGCCCAGGAGATCCCGGGCTGATAACCGTCCGCGGCCGGCAGTTGCTGGCCGAGGCCGAGGTCGTGGTCGCTGACCGGCTCGCCCCCCGCTCCCTGCTCGACGAACTGGCCCCGGACGTGGAACTGGTGGACGCGGCCAAGATCCCCCGCGGCAGGGCGATGGCCCAGGAGCACATCAACTCCGTGCTGGTGGAGAGGGCGCAGCAGGGACTGTTCGTGGTCAGGCTCAAAGGCGGCGATCCGTTCGTTTTCGGCAGGGGCGCAGAGGAGGTCCTCGCCTGCCTCGCGGCGGGAGTTCCGGTAACGGTGGTCCCCGGGGTGACAAGCGCCGTCGCGGTGCCTGCCGCCGCGGGCGTCCCGCTTACCCACCGGGGGGTCACCCAGGAGTTCCATGTGATCTCAGCGCACATCCCCCCAGGTGACCGGCGCTCCACGGTGGACTGGGCTGCCCTGGGCGGGTCATCGGCGACGTTGGTGCTGCTGATGGCCCTGGAGAACCTGGGGCCGATCGCCAGGACACTGATCCGCCACGGCCGCGATTCCCGGACTCCAGTTTCGGTCATTGTGGACGGTACCCTGCCCGCGCAGCACATAATTACCACAGGGCTTGCTGCCGTGGCTGGTGCCGTTGCCGAGGTCGGCCTGCGCCCGCCAGCAGTTGTTGTGATAGGTGAGGTAGTGAATGTCGGGGCACAGATCGCGGAACTCTCACGGACAGCGCTGAGAGGGGCGCAAAGTGTAGTCGTGCCCACGTCACCGGGGCCTGCCGGAGCCATGCCGACGCGGGAAGGGCAGTGACAGGAGAGCAATGACGGAAGGGCAGGGCCTAGCTGCCGCGTCCGCGCGTGCCGCTGGCGCGGATGCGGCCACCTCACCTGACCCGGTCCTGTCCGGGCAGCCGCCCGCTGCCGCCCACGTTCATGGTCTTGTGGTTCAGGGACCTGTGGAGGCAGGGCGGCATCGCCGGGTGGACGCCAGGCGGCTCGAGGCGGCCCTGCTCGAGTTGCGCCGCCGGATCGTGGACGTCAGCCTGGTGTTCGAGACCGAGGGGGCCGACCCGACCCGGGCCGAGCGGCGCAAGCTGCTGAGCCAGATCGACGACTACCTGCTGCCCCGGGTGCGACAGTCCGGGGCGCCCGTCCTGGTCGCGCTGGTGGGCTCGACCGGCGCCGGTAAATCGACCCTGGTGAACAGCATTGTCGGGGCACAGGTCAGCGCCACTGGAATACGCCGGCCGACCACGAACAGCCCCGTGCTCGCCTGCCATCCCGATGAGGCGGACTGGTTCGCGGAGAATGTGTTCCTGCCAACGGTTCCCCGCGTCCGCCAGGAGGGGCTGGCGCGCTCCGGCCGTGACGGGCTCCTGGTGCTTGCCGCCAGCGAGGGCATGCCCAAGGGGGTCGCCCTGCTCGACACGCCGGACATCGATTCCGTGGTCCAGGCGCACCGGGAATTCGCCCATCAGTTCCTGGACGCGTCGGACCTGTGGTTGTTCATGACCACGGCGAGCCGTTATGCGGATGCGGCGGTCTGGGAACTGCTGGAATACGCGAAGGAGCGGGGCGCCGCGCTGGGCATCGTGCTGTCACGGGTCCCGCCGTCCGGGGGTGCCGAGCTCACCAACCACTTCGTGGCCATGCTGAGAGCTAACGGGCTCGGCGAGAACCAGCGGTTCGTGATCAACGAGACGGTGATCACGGACGGGCGGCTCCCGGCCGAGGCGGCCGCGCCGGTGCGCGGGTGGCTGCAGGACACCGCGGTCCAGGCGGACCGCCGGGTGGCTGTGCTGACGCAGACAATGTCTGGCGCCCTGGACACCTTTCGCAGCAGGGTGCCGGCGCTCGCCGCCGAGGTGGAAGTGCAGCTTGTCATCCGCTCGGACCTGAAAGCAGCGGTTGAGGGCGCCTATGCGGCGGTGCTGGCCGAGGCCGAGCAGGCGCTGTCGGACGGGTCGCTGCTCCGCGGTGAGATCCTCGCCCGCTGGCAGGATTTCGCCGGGACCGGGGAACTGCTGCGCGGCCTCCAGGCGCCACGCGGCAGGCAGGCCAGCCGCCAGCGCAAGCGCGGTGTTCCGGCCCGGGCACGTTTGCTGAAGGGTGCCCTGCGAGCCGGGATCGAGTCGCTGGTCATCTCGCTCGCCGACCGGGCCGCCGAGGAATCGGTCAAGCGCTGGCGCAACCACCCCGCCGGTGTCGCACTGCTCGAGGCGGTCACCGTGGGAGAGACCGACCAGGCCTGGGCCGGCTCGCAGTTCGCCGCCGATGCCGGGCTGATCTTCGGTACCGCTGAGGAAGCCTCCCCGGCTGGTGGCGGCCCGGACTCCGGCGGGGCCGGCTCGACCGGCCTGCTCCGCCAGGCCACAGTGACCTTGGCCCGGTCCTCGGCGGGCCTCCCGACGCGTGCGGTGCGTGCCGTCAGCGGCTGGCAGGACCATGTGCTGCGCCTCGTCCAGGCGGAGAGTGTGACCAAGCGGTCGATCGCCCGGGTGATGTCCTTCGATGACGACTCGCTCGCCACCGTGTTCGCGGTGGCGATGCTCGGCCAGCGCGACGGAGAAGGCGCGGCGGAAGGTCCCGGAGCGATCCCGCAGCTCCTGCTGACCTCGCTGTTCGGCGCGGGACCGCTGCGTGACATCGGCACGAAGGCGCGCACCGATCTGCGCGAGCGGATGCGCAGGCTCTTCGATGAGGAGATGCTGCGTTTCGTCGAGGTGATTGACTCTGCCGGGACGCTGGACGATGCTGCGGCGGTCCGGCTTTACCAGGCCACCTACTCACTTGAGATGGCGCGATGAGCATCGGGGAATATCCGCCGCCCTGGCTGGCTACCACGGGGCCGGCTACCACGGGGCCGGCTACCACGGGGCCGGCTACCACGGGGCCGGCTACCACGGGGCCGGCCGGCCAGGCAGGGGCCGGCCCGCGGCCAGCCGTGGACGGTGACCTGTCCGGCCGCCTGACGGCACTTGCCAGGGTGATCCAGATCGGGGCGGCCCGCACCGGCCCGGACGGATTCAGCTTTCCCCTGCTGACCGAAGCGGAGCAGTTGGTGGCCCGGGCCGGAGAGCGGCTGCGGATGTCGGCGAACCATACCGTGGCGGTCCTGGCGGGGGGCACCGGCAGCGGCAAGTCGTCGCTGTTCAACCAGCTGGCCGGGGTTGACTTCTCGGCGGTGGGCGTGATCAGGCCGTTCACCAAGGAGCCGCACGCCTGTGTCTGGGGCGTGGACGGTGCCGGGCCGCTGCTGGAGTGGCTGCGGATCCCGCACCGCAACCGGTACGCCCGGTCCAGCGCGCTCGGCGAGGGGGAGGCATCGCTGCGCGGGCTGATCCTGATCGACCTGCCCGATCATGATTCAGTCGCGGCCGGAGCGTCGGCTGAGACAGACCGGCTCGTCGGGCTGGCGGACCTGATGGTGTGGGTGCTGGATCCGCAGAAATACGCGGATGCCGCGGTGCACAGCCGCTACCTCACCCCGCTGGCCGGCTACTCGTCGGTCATCGCGGTGGTGCTGAACCAGGCCGACCTGCTCACTCCCGAGCAGGCAGACGACTGTGTGGCCGACTTGAGCCGGCTGCTCGACTCCGAGGGCCTGCACGATGCCCGCGTGCTGGTCACCTCCGCGCGGACCGGCGCTGGCGTGGACGAGTTGCGGAAGGTCCTGGCCGAGACGGTCACCGCCCGGCGGGCGGCGACTGACCGGATCACCGCCGACCTGGACGTGATGGCCGAGCGGTTCGTGCCGTATGCCGGGGAAGCGCGGGGAGCAGGCATGGAGAGCGAGGCCGAGGACTTCTCCGAGGTGCCGCCGGGCAGTGCCATGGTGCTGGCGGAATCGTTCGGGCGGGCCGCAGGAGCAGCCGGTGTCGGCCAGGCTCTGCAGAGCGCCCGGGAACTGCGGGCCGTTGACTACGTCGGCTGGCCGGTGTCCTGGCTGGTGGACCGGGCGCTGGGTCGCGATCCGGTGCGCAAGCTCCGGCTCGGCAACCTCTGGGAAGAGCTGCGCGGCGTGTCCGGCGGCCCCGCGGGCGCGCAGCAGGCCGAGATCGACAACGCGCTGACCGCGATCGGCGAGCAGATCGGGCCCACCCTGCCGAAGCCGTGGTCGCAGACTGTGCGCGCGGCGGCCAGGTCGCGGCGCGACGAGATCCCGGGCGCGCTCGGCATGGCCATCGGCGAATCGCTGCCTGCCGAGAACAGCGTGGAACCCTGGTGGCGGCTGGTCGCGGTCTGGCAAGGGCTGCTGCTCGGTTGCGCGGTCACCGGGGTGGCCTGGATCGGCGCCCTGCTGGCGATCGGTGTCTTCCACGCCGCGCGCCACGCCCTGGCCATCTTCAGCGACGCCGCGCTGCTGCCCTGGGTGATCATCCTGATCGCGGCGATACTGATGCTGGGCTGGCTGACTGCCTCAGGCTGCATGAGCCTGGTGAGTTCAGCGGCGCTACGGGAACGCAGCCGCGTCGAGGCGCACATCCGGTCCCGGATGATGGATGTGGCCGAGCAACTCGTGCTGATGCCGGTGAAGCGGGAACTGTCGGAGTACGCCAGGTTCTGCAGCGCGCTGCAGACGGCCCGGCGGTAGCTGCTCCGTCGGATTCGCCAGGCCCGCGCTCCGGGCCGCCCGCGCTCCGGGCCGCCCGCGCTCCAGCAGGGCGCGCACGGCCTCGGCGTGGCCGTGATAGGCCGTCAGCATGAGCAGGGTGTCCCCCTTGTCGTTGCTGAGATTGGCTGGAACGCCCGCGTCAACATAGGCAGCCAGCGCCCGCGCGTCCCCGGCCCGGGCGAGATTGAAGAGCTTCGCGGCGAAGTCCAGCAGTTCCGGATCGTCCGCCGGATCTGGCACGGCTGCTCCTTCTCGTGGCTTCCCCGCCTGGCGCGCCAGGCGCCAGCAACCCTGGCGACGGCGCCTCCGCTCATTCTCCGCCCACTGGCAGCGGCAGCCGGATCAGGGGCGTGCCCGGCGATGCCTCTGGTCTCAGGTTCACCATGGCGGGCTGCACGCCATGGCTTCCGCTGACGGCGTAATGCCCGGGGAAGACGTGCCCTCTCCGCTGGCGTTAGCGCGATGCACCAGGTGTAATTAAGTAATCGGCGTAACTGGCTGACGGCGGAGGAAACATGACAGATCATCAACCGCTTGACAGCTACTCGCAGATCGTGGCGGGGGTAGCGGCCGAGCTTACCGGCAAGGTGGCCAGCCTGCGCGTGCCACGGGTCGGCGGCGGCGGGGAGAGCCTCGGCTCGGCCGTCGTGTTCACCGGGGACGGGTTCCTGCTGACCAACGCACACGTGGTGGGCAGGGCCGCGGCAGGCACCGCCTCCTTCTCGGACGGCTCCACGGCGCCCTTCCGCGTGGTTGGCGCGGATCCGCTGTCGGATCTGGCCGTGCTCAGGACGGCGGGGCAGACTCCGTCACCCGCGGAACTCGGTGAGGCCGATCAGCTCGTGGTGGGCCAGCTGGTCGTCGCCGTCGGCAATCCGCTCGGCCTGGCCGGCTCGGTCACCGCCGGCGTGGTCAGCGCGCTGGGCAGGTCGCTGCCAACCCGCAGCGCAGCGCCGGCCCGGCTGATCGAGGACGTGATCCAGACTGACGCCGCGCTCAACCCGGGAAACTCCGGCGGGGCACTCGCGGACAGCCATGCCCGCGTGGTGGGCATCAACACGGCCGTGGCCGGGGTCGGGCTGGGGCTCGCGGTGCCGGTCAATGCGACGACGCGGCGGATCATCGCGGCGCTGATGCAGCAGGGCCGGGTCAGGCGCGCCTACCTGGGGCTGGTGAGCATGCCGACCCCGCTTCCGGCGCCGCTCGCCGAGCGCGTCGGCCGGTCCACCGGATTGCGCGTCGTCGAGGTGGTGGCCGGCGGCCCGGCCGACCGGGCGGGCCTGCGCGCGGGCGACCTGCTGCTGAGCGCGGGCGGCCACCCGGTCAGCACCGCCCAGGACCTACAGCGGCTCATGTTCGCCGAAGCGATCGGCCGCCCGATGCCGATAACGGTGACGCGCAATGGCGCCCTCGTGGACGTGATCGCTGAACCATCCGAACTCGTCGCGGCCTGACGGCCCCGCCGACGGCGCACGGAGGCCGACGGATTATCCCATGCGGCACCGCCAATCAAGCGTGCCTTGTCCACAGTTGCGCGGAAGCCGCCTGGGCATCCACAGAACCGGGTTCGGTGCGGCAGGGCACCGCCCTCTCCCGTGATCGTTGACGCCAGGCAGTGGCATCGCGCCGCTGGCCGGCGGCGCCAGTCAGCGAGCCGCCATGGGAGATCCCAGGAGGATTGGCATGATCAACGAGGCACAGGTGTTCCTGGCCGGGTACGTGGCCCGCGACCCGAAATTCCGCACCACGTCCAGCGGGACCTCCACCGCATCGCTGCGGGTGGGCTACACCCCGCGGTGGGTGGACCGGGAAACCGGCGAGTGGACGGACGGCATGACCTCCTTCGTCACGGTGATCTGCTGGCGGGCACTCGCCGACAACGTCGCGATATGCCTGCGCAAGGGGGAGCCGGTGCTGGTCAAGGGGCGCCTGCAGGTCCGTCCGTATCAGAAGGACGGCGTGCCGCGGCTGGCGGTCGAAGTGGAGGCGAGCTCGATCGGGCACGACCTGGCCCGGGGAGTCGCGAACTTCCAGCGCAGCCGGCGCTCACCGGGGGACACCGCGGCCGGCCAGCGGCCTGGCGACGGCTCGGCGGAGGGCCAGGACGGCTCGCCTGGCCAGGATGACACCGGCGATTCGTACCTGGGCGGGCTGAACGGCAGCGGCGACCCGGCCGGGCTGCCCGCGGACGCACTCGCCCAGGACCGCGCCCAGGACAGTTCGCAGGGCGGCGGGAGCCTTGACCGGAGCCTCGGGCAGGCCGCCGAGGACGCCGGCGCCGAGCCCGCTGACCTGTCTGCCCCGTTCTGACGCGGCACGCCGAGGGAGATCAGCGGAATTCACTGCCCGGCGGGCACCCATACCCCTACGCTGTTACCCAGCGTCATAGATCGGCCGCTTTTCGAACACGGAATGTGACCGGGTGTGGGTGCCAGAGGGGCCCGCCTGCGGCGGTCATGGACAGGTGGCATGTCGGCAGTCCAGCGCACGATGCACCCCGAGCACAGCTACGGGCCAGGGTGCCGCACCGAAGTGCCATGGGCCTGGGAGCGGCTCCCCAAGCGGCTGCGGCTCGCCGGTTACCTGCTCGCGGTGATAGCGGCAGACCTCTCGCTGACCGGGTGGCTGCTGACCCGAGCGCAGCCGGAGACCAGCCAGTTGCTGCTGTTCGCGGCCTTCCTCGGCTGCGGGGCCGCCTGCGTCGAGGCGACCCGGCGCTGGGGCGCACCACCTACCGGGACTCGCGACCTGCTCACCGCCTGGTGGCTGCCGGCCGCGCTGCTGCTGCCCCCGGTGTATGCGCTGACCGCACCGGTGCTGGTCGGCGGGCTTACGCACTGGCGGGCCAGGCAGGGCCCGCTGTACTGGCGCGCCTTCACCGCCGCGGCGCTTGGACTCGCCGGGGCCGCGGCGTCCTTCCTGTTCCACCAGGTGGGCGCGCATGGCCACTGGCTGCTGCACCCGGTGACGGTGGCGGAGGCAGCCGGCTGTGCCGGGCTGTTCGTCCTGGCCAACGCGGCACTGATCGCCATCGCGGCGCGTGCCGCGCACTCCGGGGTGCCGTGGCGGAGCGCGGCCTGGGACTCCGAGAGCCTGCTGGTGGACCTGGCCGGGCTGTGCGCGGGCGTGCTCGTGACGATCGCCTGCGCGCTCAACTGGGTGCTGCTCTTCGTCGCGCTGCCGCCGATCATCCTGCTCCAGCGCAGCCTGCTGCACCAGCAGCTACGCGCCGCCGCCCGGACCGACGCCAAGACTGGGCTGCTCAACGCGCTCGCGTGGCAGCGGGAGGCAGACACCTGGATCCGCCGGGCGCGCCGGGCCAGCCTGCCGGCCGCGGTCCTGCTCATTGACATTGACCACTTCAAGCGGGTGAACGACACCTACGGGCATCTGGCGGGCGATGAACTGCTGGCCGCGACGGCCAGCACGCTGGTCCAGTACGTGCGCGCCTGCGACGTGCTCGGCAGGTTCGGCGGCGAGGAGTTCGTCGCCGTGCTTCCCGGGGCTGGCGAGCAGGAGGCGTGCTACATCGCGGAGCGGCTCCGGGAGCGGGTGCGCGCCATCTCGGTCCCCGCCCGTGGCGGGCTGGTGACGGTCACCATATCGATCGGGGTGGCCGCCCTGGGCCGGGACGGTGCGGAGCTGTTCGAGCTGCTCGCGACCGCCGATGCAGCCCTGTACCGGGCCAAGAAGTCGGGCCGCGACCGGGTGTGCACGCTGCCCCCGGGCGGGTGCCCGTCCGACCCTCGGCACTGATACCCCTAACCTTGAGGCATGCCTGAATTTATCTATCAGATGCATGCCGCCCGGCTGGTGAAGGGCGACAAGGTCCTCCTTGATGACGTGACACTTGCCTTCTTCCCGGGCGCCAAGATCGGCGTCGTCGGGCCGAACGGCGCGGGGAAATCGACGTTGCTCAAGATGATGGCCGGCCTGGAGCAGCCGTCCAACGGCGAGGCGCGGCTGTATCCCGGCTTCTCGGTGGGCCTGCTCAGCCAGGAGCCGCAGCTTGACGAGAGCAAGACCGTCCTCGGCAACGTGGAGGAGGGCGTCGCGGACGTCAAGGCACTGCTTGACCGGTACAACGAGATCGCCGAGAAGATGGCGACCGACTACTCCGACGAGTTGCTCACCGAGATGGGCAAGCTGCAGGAGCAGCTTGATCACCGCGGCGGCTGGGATCTGGACAGCCAGCTTGAGCAGGCGATGGACGCGCTGCGTTGCCCGCCCCCCGACGCTGATGTGACCCCGCTGTCCGGTGGCGAGCGCCGCCGGGTGGCGTTGTGCGGGCTGTTGCTGTCACAGCCGGACCTGCTGCTGCTCGACGAGCCGACCAACCACCTGGACGCGGAGAGCGTGCAGTGGCTGGAGCAGCACCTGGAGAAGTACCCGGGGACCGTCGTCGCCGTCACCCACGACAGGTACTTCCTGGACAACGTGGCGCAGTGGATCCTGGAACTCGACCGCGGCCACGCCTACCCCTACGAGGGCAACTACTCGACCTACCTGGAGACCAAGGCGGCCCGGCTCAAGGTCGAGGGCCAGAAGGACGTCAAGCGGCGCAAGCGGCTGGAGGAAGAGCTCGAGTGGGTGCGGTCCAGCCCCCGGGCACGCCAGGCCAAGAGCCGCGCCCGGCTGGACCGCTACGAGGAGATGGCGGCGGAGGCCGATAAGCATCGCAAGCTGGACTTCGAGGAGATCCAGATCCCGCCGGGCCCGCGGCTGGGCAGCCAGGTGGTCGAGGTGGAGGACATCTCGAAGGGCTTCGGCGACCGTGAGCTCATCGAGGGCCTGAGATTCTCGCTGCCGCGCAACGGGCTGGTCGGTGTCATCGGCCCGAACGGGGTGGGTAAGACCACGCTGTTCAAGATGATCGTGGGGGAGGAGAAGCCGGACTCGGGGACCATCCGCATCGGCGACACTGTCAAGGTCTCCTACGTCGACCAGTTGCGGTCGGGGATCGACCCGGACAAGACGGTGTGGGAGGCGATCTCCGGGGGTGATTCCACCATCCAGGTGGGCAATGTGGAGATCCCGAGCCGGGCATACGTCGCCGCGTTCGGCTTCAAGGGTCCCGACCAGCAGAAGCCGGCCGGGCTGATGTCCGGCGGCGAGCGTGGCCGGGTCAACCTCGCCCTCACCCTGCGTCAGGGCGGCAACCTGCTGCTCCTCGACGAGCCTGCGAACGACCTGGACGTGGAGACGCTCGCGTCGCTGGAGCGGGCGCTGCTCGAGTTCCCTGGCTGCGCTGTGATCACCAGCCACGACCGATGGTTCCTGGACCGCATCGCCACGCACATCCTGGCCTGGGAGGGCAGGTCGAGCTGGTTCTGGTTCGAGGGCAATTTCGAGGCCTACGAGAAGAACAAGATCGAGCGGCTCGGCCCGGACGCGGCACGGCCGCACCGGATCACCTACCGCAAGCTCACCCGGGGCTGAGCGCCGGGCGGGGCGTCCCGGGTCAGGCCGGGCTCAGGCCCAGGTCGGGGCGTCCCGGTCCGGTGGGGGCGTTGACCAGGCTGTGCGCCGCCATCACCAGGTAATCCCATAGCTGGGCGTCGTGGGCGGGATCAAGGCCGATCTCGTCGAGCGCGGCGCGCATGTGGCGCAGCCACGCGTCCCGCTCCGCTTCGCCGATGGTGAAGTGTGCGTGTCTCATCCGCAGCCGCGGATGGCCCCGCCGCTCGCCGTAGGTGCCGGGGCCGCCCCAGTACTGGTTCAGGAACAGCCGCAGGTGCTCCTCGGCCGGCCCGAGATCCTTGCTGGGGTAGACGGCGCGCAGCGCCGGGTCCGCGGCCACGCCCTGGTAGAAGAGGTGCGTCAGGCGGCGGAAGGTCTCCTCGCCGCCGACAGCTTCGTAGAAGCTCAGTTCCTTCGTCTCGTCCATCGCGTGGTCCAGGGTAGTGCCCCGGCCGGAGTGGGCCCGTGGGGAGGGCGGGCGTGGGGAGGGCGGGCGGGACCAAGAGCCAGCCCGCCTCACTCCTCTTCCGGGCCGGCCGCGTGGGCCTGGGCGTCGGCCTTGGCCGCGGCTCCCGCGCTGATGGCCGTGGCCATCGGTTCGCCTGGCACGGCGGCGGAGTCCAGGGCGGTCTTCAGCCGTTCCCTGAGCTCGCGGGCCACCTCCCACTGGCGCAGCGGCAGCGTCCTGGCCGCCAGCCGCATCACGATGGCATCGCTGGACACCGACTCGACCCCCCAGACTTCGGGTTCCTCCATGATGACGTCACGCCAGCGGGGCTCCTGCCACATCTGGGCCGCGGTCTCCTTCATGGTTTCGCGCACCTGGGGCAGGTCCTGGTCATAGGCCACCGGGAAGTCGATCACCGCCCGGGCCCACCCCTGTGATTCGTTGCCTATCCGGTCGATCGTCCCGTTCCGGATATGCCAGACCACGCCGTTGACGTCGCGGAGCCTGGTGACCCGGAGGCTGACCGCCTCGACTGTTCCAGTGGCGCCGCCGGCGTCGATGACATCGCCGACCCCGTACTGATCCTCGAGCAGCATGAAGATCCCGGCCAGGAAGTCACGCACCAGGCTCTGCGCGCCGAATCCGATGGCGATGCCAAGGACTCCCGCACTGGCCAGCACCGGAGCCAGGTTCAGGCCAAGATCACCCGCGATAGTCACCGCCGCGATGCCGAAGATGAGCACCGATGCCGCATTGCGCAGGACAGAGCCGAGTGCCTTCGCCCGCTGCCGGCGCCGCTCACCCACCAGCACGTGCGCGGCATCGGCCTTCCCGTTCCCCGCCTCGGCGGCCCGGCCGGTGATCTTGTTGATCGTCCGGTGCGCGGCGATCCGGATGATCACCGCCACTGCCACCACGAAGAGGATCCGCAGGATCACGCTGACCGGTCCGGCGAGATAGACCCGGGTCAACTCGGCCAGGTTCCGGTTGTGCAGCACGTCCCACGTCAGGCGGCAGGCGATCCCGGGCTGCTTGCCGCAGACGGAGTCGAGGGTGTCGCGGGACGGTGTGATGACAGCGCGCGCCGCGAGGAGCGCTTGCGAGAGCACGGAGGTCCTTTCGCTGATCGGGGGTCGGTGGCCGGGGGCGGTCACCCGTGGTCACCGGGGCCGGGTTCACCGGGACCGGGGGAGAGCGGCGACGATCCCATAGTGGCCGGCCGCCCTGGCTGGCTCGACCAGCACGGCCAGCCTGGTGGGGGCCAGTTTGGTATCAGTCAGCAGGATTGTGATGACGTGGCCACGCAGAGCGTGCAGTATGCAACGTGTAGAGAGAGAATTGCATCTTTCACAGCATGGCAGAACGGGTAATTCGGGTATTTCATCGAATTAGGCGCCGGAGAGCGCCTCGGATGTCACAGTGAGTTAGCAAGGTGCGGCGCGGGCGGACGTGGGGCAGGCGCCCGGAGGAGGGACGGACATGGCAGCACAGCGGGCCCCGTCGGCGGCGGCCCCGGGGGCGCCACGGCATGCGTTGCCCGGCGATGGCAGCCAGGCCGGCACCGGGGCGGGCACCGATGGTCACCAGATACCGGGTACCGGCGAGGCGCGGCAGGAAATCTCGATGGCCCGGGGCATCAGGGCACAATGCCTGGCGTCCGGGGGCGCCGCAGCTGACATCGCCGTCATCATTCATCAGCAGTGCGGCCCGGCGTTCGGCACCACGCTGGTCCGCGCGCACCGGCTCGCGCTGGGCATCGCCCTCGCGGATGTCGTCGCCCAGGTCCGGGCACGGTACGTCGGTGAGGGGCGGACACCGCCCCGGTTCAGTGAGACCCTGCTGTCCGCCTACGAGAGCGGCCAGAAACGACCAGGCCCTGAGTACCTCCACTATCTGTGCTGCGTCTACAGGTGCGAACCGGAGGACCTTGGCTACGCCGGCCCGTGCCTGTGCGGCCAGCGGCACCGCAGCCCCGCGTTAGGACTGCCCGCGCCGGGTGCCGCCGCCCACCGGGCACCGGCCGGCGCCGCTTCGCCGTGTCCGCTGCCTGCGCCCCGCCGCACGGCGCTGCGGCCGGTGTCCGCCGCCAGCCACGGCCCCGGGGCTGGCGGCACGGGGTCCGGCGGCACGGGGTCCGGTGGCCCCGGGGCTGGCGGCACGGGCACCGGCGGCGCTGGCGCCCAGGCCGGCGACGTCCTGCCCGCCAGCACGGCACCGCCCGCCCCGCTCACCCCGCCGGCCCCACCCGCGCTGGGCGAGACGGATGACGACATGGTGCGGCGCACGTTGCTGCGCTTGATGGCCGACGCGGCGGCCCCGGTCGATGGCCATTTCTTCGGCGCGGTGGAGCGGATCCGCCGCCGGATGGACGATGCGCTGCTCGGCGCGACCGTCTCGGTGACGATGCTCGACCACTGGGAGGAGATGGCCAGCGAGTACGGCAGGCAGTACATGACGGTGCCACCCATGCGGCTGCTGTGCGACGTGCTCCTCGATCTCGGCGACGTCCGGCGGATGTGCGAGCAGCGTCAGCCACTGGAATTCGTCGAGCGGCTCTGCCGCCTGGCCGCGCTGCTGGCCGGGCTGGCCGGCATGACAATGATCGACGTCGGCGATCAGCGGCTGGCACGATCCTTCTTCAATACGGCCCGGACCGCCGCGGATGAGACGGGGGACCGGCAGCTTCGGGCCTGGGTCGCGGTCCGTGAGTCTCTCGTGCCGCTCTACTACGGGGATCCGGCCCAGGCCGCCGCGGCGGCCCGGGCCAGCGCCGACCTGGCCGGCAACCGGCCCTGCGTCGCTGGCGTGATGGCGCCCATCGTGGAGGCGCGGGCCGTGGCCCGGATGGGCCGCTGCAGGTCCGGCCGCGGCGGGTCCGGCGGGGACGGGCAGGGTGGTGTGGGCGGGCAGGGTGGTGTGGGCGGGACTACACTGCGCCGGGCCCGCGCGGCGCTGGAGCGCGCCCACGAGGCGATCGACGGCCTGCCCATGGAGCAGCGGCGGGGCACCGCGTTCGGCTACACGGAACGCCAACTGCTGTTCCATCAGGGCGATGCCCTGGTGACACTGGGCGACCACCTGGGAGCGGACGACGCGTTCGGGCAGGCCATGCGGCTGTACTCGCCGGCTGAGTTCCTGGACCGGTCGCTGGTGACGCTCGGCCAGGCGCGCTGCCGGTTCCAGGCCGGCGAGCCGGAGGAGGCGCTGCGGATCAGCCGGGACACCCTGCTTGGCCTGCCCAGCCAGCACCGCCCGGGGATCGTCCTGCGCGCGGCCCGGTCGCTGGGTGAGGCGGTGGCCGCGAAGCATGGCGACTTCCCGGCCGTGCGTGACTACCGCGAGGCGCTCCTCACCGGCTGAGCCCGGCGTGGAAGGCGAGGAACGACAGGGTGTCCGCGGACAGCGCTGCGGACCGGCTGACCGCGCGCGCCGCGTGCCCCACCTCGGGCTCACGCCGGAGCAGGATCGGATGGTCCGGCCACGGGGCCGAGTACGCCGGGGACATGCTGATGCCGAAGCCTCCGTAGCCGTACAGGATCGTCGGCTGCGGCTCCAAGGGCTGGCCGTCCTGAGGACTGATCACCAGCATGCGGACCTGCGTGCCGTCCCTGGACTCGTAGGTCACCTGACGGGTGTAGACGTATTTACATCTCCGCCACGCCGGCGTTATGTCTCGCAGGGCTCCGCCCGTTAGGCTGTGCTACGCGAGCACGCTGTGCTGGCGGCACACCAGGCAGGAGGCGGGCGTGCGACGGGTACTGCTGCTGAACGTGACGTATGAGCCGTTGACCACGGTCGGCCTGCGGCGTGCGGTGTGCCTGGTTCTCGGCGAGAAGGCCGAAGTCGTGCATGACGATTCGGAGGGTGCTTTGTTGCGCTCCTCCTCGATGATCCTCATCACGCCGTCAGTGATCAGATTGCGCCGTTACGTGCGGATACCGCACCGTAGCCGTGTCCCGCTGACCAGGGGCGCGCTGATGCGCAGGGACAACTACCTGTGCGCGTACTGCGGCCGCCGCGCCGAGACCATCGACCACGTCGTGCCGCGCAGCCGCGGCGGCCCGCACGCCTGGGAGAACTGCGTCGCCTCGTGCATGCGCTGCAACCACGGCAAGGCCGACCGGCTGATCGAGGAACTGGGCTGGACGATGAACCGCATCCCGGCCGCACCGCGCGGCGCGCACTGGAGGCTCATCGGCGCGGCCCACGATGGCGATCCCCAGTGGGCGGCCTACCTGCCGGAATCCACCGCGGCCTGAGCGGCAGCCGCAGCAACCAGATAGGCGCGGTGCATGAAGCGCGACATCTTCGAGCCTGAACACGCGGCGTTCCGCGAGATGGTGCGCGAGTTCATCGCACGCGAGATCACCCCGCACCACGCGCAGTGGGAGCAGGACGGCGCCGTCTCCCGGGACGTGTGGCTGGCCGCCGGGCGAGCCGGCCTGCTCGGCATCGACGTCGATGAGAAGTACGGCGGCGGCGGCAACCCCGACTACCGGTACTACCTAATTCTCAACGAGGAACTGGCCAGGGTCGGCGCCACAGGTCCGGGGTTCGCCGTGCACAATGACATCAACGGCCAGTACTTCCGTCGGCTGTGCACCCAGGAGCAGCGGGAGCGCTGGCTGCCCGGGTACTGCTCCGGCGAGATCATCACGGCCATCGCGATGAGCGAGCCCGGCGCGGGCAGTGACCTGCAGGGCATCCGCACCACCGCGGTCCGCGACGGGGATCACTACATCCTGAACGGCCAGAAGACCTTCATCTCCAACGGGCAGCTGTGCGACCTGGTCATCGTCGTCGCCCGGACCGACCCGGAGGCGGGCCACCGGGGGATCAGCCTGCTCGTCGTGGAGCGGGGGATGGCCGGCTTCGAGCGCGGGCGCAACCTGGCCAAGATCGGCTTGCACGCCCAGGACACCTCCGAGCTTTTCTTCTCCGACGTGATCGTCCCGGCGGGCAACCTGCTCGGCGACGAGGGCGGCGGCTTCGTGGCGCTGATGCAGAACCTGCCCAGGGAACGGGTCGCCATCGGCTCGACCGCGCTGGCCGGCGCGGAGCAGGTGTTCGAGGACACGGTGGCCTACTGCAAGCAGCGCCAGGCCTTCGGGCGCCCGATCGGCAGTTTCCAGCACAACCGGTTCGTGCTCGCCGAGATGGCCACCGAACTCGCCGTGGCCCGCGCGTTCACCGACCGGGCGATCACCGAGCACAACGCCGAGCGGCTGTCCAACTCGGACGCGTCCATGGTCAAGTGGTGGGACACCGAACTGTGCAACCGGGTCGTGGACCGGTGCCTGCAACTGCACGGCGGCTACGGCTACATGAGCGAGTACCCGGTGGCCCGGGCGTTCGCCGACAGCAGGGTGCAGACGATCTTCGGCGGGACCACCGAGATCATGAAGGAGATCATCGGCCGTGAGCTGGGGGTTTGATCCCGCCACCGGTCCGGCGGGAGGTGACCACGAGTTCACCGTCGTCTGTCGTCAGCACGTGCAGCCCGGCCCCGAAGTGGCGGGCGAGCACATCGTCGCGCAGCACGCTGGCCGGGTCGCCGGTGGCGGCGACCCGGCCAGCGTCCAGCAGCAGCAGCCGGTCGGCGAACTGGCCCGCCAGGGTGAGGTCGTGCACCACGGACAGGACGGTCAGCGAGCGCTCCCGGCGCAGCTCATCCACCAGTTCCAGCGCCTCCACCCGGCGGCCGGCGTCCAGCGCGCTGGTCGGCTCGTCGAGCAGCAGCACCGGCGCCTGCTGGGCCAGGGCACGGGCCAGCACCACCCGCTGCAGCTCGCCACCGGACAGCGTGCCGAGGCTGCGGGAAGCCATCGGGGTCAGCGCCAGCCGGGCCAGCAGGCCGGCGCAGATCTCCAGGTCGGCTCGGGTCTCCATGCGCAGGTAGCCGATGTGCGGGGTCCGGCCGAGCAGCACGTAGTCCAGGGCGGTCATGTCCGGTGGCAGCTCAGGGAGTTGGGGTACGTACGCGACGAGCCGGGCCAGCCTGCGGCGGCGCATCCCGGACGTTGACTCGCCGTCGATGGCGATCGTTCCGTCATGCCCGACAAGCCGGGCCGCTGCTCGCAGCAACGTCGTCTTCCCGGCGCCGTTGGGGCCAATGATGGCGAGCCATTCTCCGGGCCGCACCTTGTCACTGACCTCAGCCACCGCCGTCGCTGTACCGTAACGGACGCCCACCCGGTCGAAGACGATCACGCGAGATCCTGCCTGGCCCGCCGCGACCTAACGGCCGAACGGACGCTGTCCACGGAGCTCATGCGAGGTCCTGCTTAGCCCGCCGCGACCTAACGGGCGAACGGACGCTGTCTACGGAGCTCATGCGAGGTCCTGCTTAGCCCGCCGCGACCTAACGGGCGAACGGACGCTGTCTACGGAGCTCATGCGAGGTCCTGCTTAGCCCGCCGCGACCTGAGCACGAACAAGAAAAACGGCGCGCCGGCCAGGGCGGTGATGACGCCGATCGGCACCTCGGCGGGTGACTGTGCGGTGCGGGCCACGACATCGGCCAGCACGAGGAACGCCGCGCCGCCGATCATCGACACCGGGAGCACGACCCGGTAGCTCGCGCCGGCCGTCAGGCGCACCGTGTGCGGCACGATGATGCCCACGAAGCCGATCAGCCCGCTCACCGAGACCGCGGCGGCGGTGCCCAGCGTGGCCGCCATCACCACGGTGAGCCGCAGCCGGGCGATATCCACCCCCAGGCTGCTCGCTTCGGTCTCGCCGACCCGCAGCACGTCCAGCAGCCGCCGGTGGGCCAGCAGGATCCCGGCCGCGACGATCACGTAGGGCAGGATCAGCGTGACGTCAGACCAGCTGGCGAGGGACAGCCCGCCCAGGATCCACGAGTACACCGCCTGCAGGGTCTGCGAGTGCTGCTGTTGCAGGTACGTCTGCACGGCGGTGAGCAGGGCAGCCACCGCCACGCCGGCCAGCACGATGGACGCGGTGGCGCCCATCGCGGGTGGGCCGCCCGCGGTCCTGTTGCCCGAGCCCAGCACGTAGGTGACCGCGACCGCGCCGACCGCCCCGAGGAACGCCGCGGGGGGCAGCAGCGCCGCGCTGCCTCCCGCGACGATGACGACGGTGGCGCCCAGGCCGCCGCCCGCGGCCACGCCCAGCAGGTAGGGGTCGGCCAGCGGGTTGCGGAACACGCCCTGGTAGGCGGCGCCGCCCCCGGCCAGCGTGGCGCCCACCAGCGCGCCGAGAATGACCCGCGGCAGCCGGATCTGCCAGACGATCGCCGTGTCGATGGCCGGCCCGGTCATCGCCGGGTGCCACGGCAGCTTGGCCAGCAGCGCCTCCGCCACGGTGGGCAGGGAGAGCCCGGCCGGCCCGACCGAGACCCCGACGACCAGGGCGGCGAGCAGGACGGCGGATGCCACCGCGATCGCCCGCCCGGGCCGCGTCCGGCTGAGGTGTGCCGCCGTGATGTCAGCCTTCCCGGCACTGGCCGCGGGCGTCCTGCTGGCCGCGGCAGCCTTGCCCGCGGCAGCTTTGCCCGCAGCGGCCGATCTCACCGGCTGGTGCCCTTGGCGATGGCGGTCTCGACCGCCCGCAGTAGAGAGGTGATCCGCGGCCCCCAGCGCGAGGCGATGTCGTCGTTGAGCCCGATGACGTGGCCCCGCTTCACCGCGGTCAGGCCTGACCAGCCGGGCCGCTTGGCGATGGTCGCGGCGCTCTGCTGGCAGCAGATGGTGTCCGCCAGGATGATGTAGTCGGGGTTCGCCTTGATGATGTACTCGGCGGACAGCTGGGGGTAGCCGCCGGCGCTGGCCGCCCCGGCCGCCTTGTCCGCGATGCTCTTCATGCCGAGCAGGCTGAGCAGCTGGCCGACGAAGGTCGACGAGGTGACCGAGTAGTAGGTCTGGTCCAGCTCGTAGTAGTACGTGAGCGGCCCCGCGTGGTGCGGCGCCGCGGCGCTGATCTGGCGCAGCTGGGCGCGCAGCCGGGCGACCTCCTGCTGCGCCTGCGCGAGGTGCCCGGTCGCCCGGCCGAGCTCGGTGAACTCGGCGTACTCGCCCGCGACGTTGCTGGGGGCGGGCAGCTCGAGGACCGGGACCGAGAAGGCCGCGAGGCGCTTGGTCAGCTGCCCGGTGTCGCCTGACTCCACCACCAGGTCCGGTTTGTAGGCAACGATCGCCTCCGCGTTCGGCTGGTAGGCGGACAGCTTCGTGTGCGGCGCCTGCGGCGGGTAGTCGGAGTCGGAGTCCACCGCCTTGACCTGGCTCCCCGCGCCTATCGCGTACAGCATCTCGGTCGCGGTGGGGGACAGCGAGAGGATCGCGGCCGGCCGGGAGCCGACCCGCACCGTGCCGTTGGCGGCTGCGATGGACACCGGGAAGGTGCTCGCCGCCGTCCCGCCCGTCCCGCTCGCGGCGGTGGTCGCGCTGGTGTTGTTCGCGCCCGTGGTGCTCGCGGGGGTGCTGCCGCATGCCGCGGCCGAGCCGGCCAGGGCAAGCAACGCCGCAAGGACCGGCAGCCGCCGGGTGAGAGTCCGCATGATCATCCTCCGTTGGGCCTGGAGGACGAAGTGAGCCCGCTGCGATGACCGGATGCCCGGCATCGGAACGAACCGCCCTTCCTCCGAGGACAGCACGTCGGCACGGGCCAGGCGTCCGGGCTCATCCCCTCGCGGGGCATTACCGTTGCGGGACAGCGCCGGAATCGCACCGGCTTCGCTGGGCTCCACGCCATCCCGGGCCACCCCCGGGACACGCGTACCTTACCGCAGGTTGCCGCGGCTCTTCGGGTGGCGTGGCGCTCAGCCGTAGGCTGTTCGCAGTTGCCCGGGCCCGCGCACCCGCGGCGCGGGCGGCCTGGTAACGGTCCGGCGACCCTGGACGGAGACCGAACGTGGCAGACAACGATGAGAGCCTGGTCATTCCCGACGGCGGGTTCTGGCCCGCTCCGGAGATCCCGCAGCCGAACATCTACCCGATGGAGTGGCGGGTAGAGACTGAGAAGCTGGCCGCGATCTACGAGAAGTCGAAGGCGGCCGCCTGGAACCCGGCGGGCCTGCCGTGGGACGGACTGCGCGGCGAGGACTTCACCGCCGAGCAGCGCCTGGGGATCATGTACTGGTTCTCGGTGCTGGCCAATTTCGACGCCTCCGGCCCCGCGGTGTTCGCCCGGGCCACCATCCACGCGTTCGAGCAGCACGAGGAGGACCCGGTCCGCAAGTGCTTCTTCTCGATCACCCGGGACGAGATGAACCACGAGGAGTGCTGCCAGCGGACGATCGCCCGGCTGTGGCCCGGCGGGCCGCTCGACTGGGAGCCCCGGACCGACCTCGAGCGCGCCGCGCACAACAACATCGGCTGGCTGTACCACAACGGCGGCCGGTACTGGAACGGCTACACCAAGGCGGTCGGCAAGTACTCGCTCGCCGTGCTGTTCACCAGCTTCATGATGGGCGAGATGGCCGCGTCCACGTTGTTCCGCGGGATGGCCTCCGCTACCTTGCACCCGGTCTTCGCCGAGATGTTCCAGCGCATCGGCCGGGACGAGTCGCGCCACCTGCAGATCTGCATGACCATCCTGGACACGCAGTGGCCCGGGCTCACCGACGAGGTCAAGGGCCTGATCACCAGGCAGTTGCGGGCCGGTTTCGTCTTCCTGTCGATGATCTTGTGGGAACCGCCGGGCGGCGCGGGGGGATTCTGGGAGTTGCCGCCGTACTTCCTGGCCAATCACCGGGTGCTGATGGGCCACGCCAGGGACGCCGGGCTGGGCGTGCTCTCCTACGCGGAGCAGGCGGAGAACTGGCGGGTGGCGATGGCCAGGGTGCGGGCCATCGTGACCCGCTGGGGGATCGACTTCCCGGCCATCCCGGAACTGGACATCGACGGCGTTGACGTCGCCGACGACATCAACCCCGAGGACATCATCCCCGTGTTCTAATGACTGGCCGGCCGATCTGAACGGCTGGTCTGGCCGACCGACCCCCGGAGGCCACCATGGCGCCCATCCCAGGGGCAGCGGACCTGCATGACCTGGTGCCCCTGCTCTACCGCGCCGACTGGACCACGCTGAGCCTGTCCGCCACGCTGACCGGGCTGGACGACCATGCGCTGCGTGACCGGATGAGCAGCGTGCGGCCCCCATGGCCGGTGCCCGGGCCGGCCGCCCGGGTCGCCGGATGGGCCGCCGGATGGGCGGCGGCCCGCAGTGGGCCGCCTGCCCGGGCCGGCTTTCACCGCCGAGGCTCGCGAGTGGCTGGATCTCCGCCAGTTGGCGGAGATCGCCGCGCAGCGCCGGGAGTCGGTGCTGCCACCTGCCCTGAGCGGCATCCTGGGGCCCGACGCGGTGTGGGACGCGATAGCGGCCAACGCGAGCAGTCTCGACCCGCCACCGCGCCTGGGGCAGCGTGCTCATCCTCGCCCTCGTCGCGTGGCAGTCGCTCCGCACGGTGCTCAGCACCCTTCGTGCTGGCCCTCCTGGTCGTCGTCGCGCAGGTGGGACTTGCCGCCGCTGGGGACAGCGACAAGTGGATCGGCGGAGCGCACGCTCTGGATGGCATGATCATCCTGCTGCTCTCGCTGTGGCTGGCGATCAGCGCCTGGCGGCGCAGGACGGGCCGCGGAATCGCCGGTGATCACGGAGAAAAGAATCTTGATCACCCTGCGTAACGACTTGGCCATCGGGACCGATGACTAGATAGACGCGGTTGACGTGGGTACCCCCGAGCTCACGTCACCGCGTCTTTCAGGTGGCCCGCTCACCGGGCTCGTTGATGCTCTCGCGCACCTGGTTCGTTGATCATGTTCGTTCGCGGTGCTCATTCGGTGCGCCCGGCGGGTGCGCAAGTGGCCCCGGTGCGCTGCGGCCCGGTAGCGTTCAGTCCATGACAGGAACCCAGCCAACCACCGCGGAGGCCCCGTTCGGCCAGATGCTGACCGCGATGATCACGCCGATGACGGCCGAGGGCGCGGTGGACTATGCCGGGGCCGCCCGGCTGGCCACCTACCTGGTGGACGAGATGCGCAACGACGGCCTGGTGATCAGCGGGACGACCGGTGAGTCACCGACCACGACCGACGCCGAGAAGGACCGGCTGCTCCGCGCGGTCATCGAGGCGGTGGGGGACCGGGCCACGGTTGTCGCGGGCGTTGGCACGAACGACACCGCGCACACCTGTGAACTGGCTCGTCAGGCCGAGCGCGCCGGCGCGGCGGGGCTGCTCATCGTGACGCCCTACTACAACAAGCCGCCGCAGAGCGGGCTCGTGGCGCACTTCACCAAGGTCGCCGACTGCACTGGACTGCCGGTCATCCTCTATGACATCCCGGGCCGGACGGCGACGGCGATCGCCACCGAGACCCTGCTGCAGCTGGCCGAGCATCCGCGGATCGTGGCCGTCAAGGACGCCAAGGAAGACCTGGGCGGTGCGTCCCTGGTGATGACCGCCACCAGCCTCGTGTACTACTGCGGCACCGACATGGTCAACCTGCCCTGGCTGTCCCTCGGGGCAGCCGGCTTCATCAGCGTGGTGGGCCACGTCGTCGGTGACCGGCTGCACGAGATGATCGACGCGTACTCCGGCGGCCGGGTCGGCGAGGCGCTGGAGATCCACCGGGCGCTGCTGCCCGTCTACACCGGCATGTTCCGGAGTCAGGGAGTGATCATGACGAAGGCGGCGCTCGGCCTGCTCGGGCTGCCCGGCGGCCCGGTCCGCGGCCCGCTGCTGGACGCGACCCCGGCCGAGGTCGACCGGCTGCGTGCCGACCTGGTGGCTGGAGGCGTGAAGCTCAAGTGAGTCACCCGCACCCGGAGCTGGCCGCGCCGCCGCCGCTCCCTGCTGGCACGCTGCGCATCGTGGGCCTTGGCGGCCTGGGCGAGATCGGCCGGAACATGACCGTTTTCGAACACCAGGGCCGCCTGCTCATCGTGGACTGCGGTGTGCTGTTTCCCGAGCCGGACCAGCCAGGAGTGGACCTGATCCTGCCGGACTTCTCCTCCCTCGACGGCAGGCTGGGCGACATCGAGGCGATGGTGCTCACCCACGCCCACGAGGACCACATCGGGGCCGTGCCCTACCTGCTGCGGCAGCGCCCGGACATTCCCCTGGTCGGCTCACGGCTGACCCTGGGCCTGATCCGCAGCAAGCTCACCGAGCACCGGATCACGCCGGCCACCGCCGAGGTCGTGGAAGGCGGGCGCCAGTCCTTCGGCCCATTCGATCTCGAGTTCTTCGCCGTCAACCACTCGATCCCGGATGCGCTCGCGGTGGCCATCACCACCCCGGCCGGGGTGGTGCTGCACACCGGCGACTTCAAGATGGACCAGCTGCCGCTGGATGGCCGGCTGACCGACCTGGGCGGATTCGCGCGGCGCGGGTCCGAGGGCGTCGACCTGCTGATGTCCGATTCCACCAACGCAGAGGTCCCCGGCATCGTCACCAGCGAGCGTGACATCGCGCCGGTCCTCAACGAGATGTTCGCGAAGACGCAGCAGCGGATCATCGTGGCCTGCTTCGCCAGCCACGTGCACCGGGTGCAGCAGGTGCTCGACGCTGCCGCGGCGCACGGGCGCAAGGTGGCGTTCGTGGGCCGCTCCATGGTGCGGAACATGGGCGTGGCCCGCGACCTCGGATATCTGCGGGTTCCCTCGGTGCGGGGCGGCCTGCTGGTGGACCCGCGCGACGCCGAGGGAATGCCGCCCGGTGAGGTCGTGCTGGTCTGCACCGGGTCGCAGGGTGAGCCGATGTCGGCGCTGTCCCGGATGGCCGGCCGTGATCACCCGATCCGGATCGCCCAGGGAGACACGGTCATCCTGGCCTCGTCGCTGATCCCCGGCAACGAGTCCGCAGTGTTCCGGGTGATCAACGAGCTGACCCGGTGGGGCGCGCGGGTGGTGCACAAAGGCAACGCGCTGGTCCACGTGTCCGGGCACGCCCCGGCCGGCGAGCTGCTCTACGTGCTGAACCTGGTGCGCCCGCGCAACTTCATGCCGGTGCACGGGGAGTGGCGGCACCTGCGGGCGCACGCCCGGCTCGCCGAGCTGACCGGGATCGCCGAGCGCAACGTGGTGATCGCCGAGGACGGGGTCGTGGTCGACCTGGCGGACGGCCAGGCGTCGGTCGTGGGCAAGGTGCCGTGCGGCTACGTCTACGTGGACGGCCTCTCGGTCGGTGAGGTGACCGAGACATCGCTGAAGGACCGCAGGATCCTCGGTGAGGAAGGATTCGTGTCCGTGGTGATCGTGGTCGACTCCACGACCGGCAAGCTGGTCGCCGGGCCGGAGATCCACGCGCGGGGCTCAGGCATCGACGACGCGTCGCTCGGCGAGGTGCGGCCCAGGATCGAGGAGGCGCTCAGCCGCGCCGCGGCGGACGGGATCAACGACGCCCACCAGCTCGGCCAGCTGGTCCGGCGCACGGTCGGCCGCTGGGTGAGCGACAGCTACCGCCGCCGGCCCATGATCATTCCCGTGGTGGTCGAGGTCTGAGGGCAAGCGGGCCCGGCCGCCGCTCGCGTCAGCGCGGTGCGTGGTACCCCCTCGGGGTCCTCACGCGCCCTAGCGAGCGGCGCCGGCCGCCCCCCGCTGGCGGGCCAGCTGCCGGAGCAATGGCTGGTAGTAGCCGAACGCGGGCGCCAGTGCCATAGGGTCCTTGGCCGCGTCATCCCAGCGGCGCAACCGCAGCGCCGCCGTGCACCATGGGCTCGCCTCGAACTCGGCTGTTTCCGCCGGGCTCATCGGGCCGCCCTGGATCCGCAGGGTGTGCAGCGAGGCCGCGGACAGCGCGCCGAAGTACCTGGCTCGACCGCGCACAGGTAGCGCTTGGCCGCGACATGCAGCCGGACCGGCTCGGTTACCCCGGGGCCGAACCACTGGGCCAGCCAGTTCGCGCCGGCTTCGCCGTGCCGGTTGTCCACGCCGTTCATCAGCTCGCGACCGGTGACCGCCCCGGTGAAGTGACCCACATCGTGCAGCAAGGCAGCCGCCACCAGCTCCGGCCCCGCGCCTGCCGCCTCGGCCAGGGCCGCCGCCTGGAGCATGTGCGCGGCCTGGGTCACCCGCTCGCCGAGGTACTCGTGGGCTCCCTCGGCGGCGAAGAACTCCGCGATGACCCGCACCGGGTCAGCTGATGTCATGTCCGGTCCTTCCACTGTCTGCTCACCCCGTGTTGCTCACCCCGTGTTGCTCACCCCGTGTTGCTCACCCCGTGTTGCTCACCCCGTGTTGCTCACCCCGTGTTGCTCACCCCGTGTTGCTCACCCCGTGTTGCTCATGCCGCGGGGTCCAGCTCGCGCAGCGTCGCGGCCGCGCGGAATCCGTCCACGAAGCCACAGGCGCCTCCCGGTTCCGGCGGCACATCGCTGAGCACGACGACTCCCTCGCGCAGGATCGCCAACTGGCACGCCCTCCGGTAGCCGGCGTCCGCCAGGTACCGCGGCCAGGACCCGCCGGGAAGCCGGCCCTCGATGCCGGCCGCCGACCACAGCCGCTTGGCGTCCTCGGTGCGGAGGTCCTCCGGGCCCGGCCAGTCATACCTGCTCCCGTCCATGATCGCCGTCGAGGATGTTCTCTCCAGGGTGGCCCGCCATATGGTGGCTGCCAACGGGAACTGCCGAGTGTTCGCGGACCCGCCAGACCGGCGATAACCAGTGTTCACCGGGACTCGAAGATCATTGCGACACGCCCGCTCGCGTCCCGCTAGAAGCCCCGGATCCTGGGTACTTTGGGCATCATGGCTACTCGTGCCCCTAAGGGCACTACCCGCCCGAGGGCCAGCGCGCCAGCCCGCCCGGCGGGTGGGCAGCAGCGTGCGGCGGGCGGGCAGACACGTGCGAACGGCGGGCAAACGCGCGCATCCGGTGGCGCGCCGCGGTCGCGCACCAGCCAGAGCGCGATGCCGCCGCGCCCCGGCCAGGGCAAGAATGACCAGCGCAGGAACCGGCAGGGCAAGAAGAAGCGGCGGCCAGCCAGCAAGGGCCGCGCACCGGCGCGAGGCGGAGCCGCCGCCAGGCAGCAGCGGACGGCCGACCCCGTCCTGATCCTGCTGGACTGGTCGGCCAGCCTGCTGACCGCGGCCTGGATGGTGGTGGCGCACGCTGCCGGGCACACGGCACGGGTGTTCGGGAAGAGCGCGCGGGACCTGGACCCCCTGCATCGCAGGGACGGCGCGGGCCTCGCCTTCCTGTCCGCGGCCATCATCGTCGCCGCCACCACCTGGTGGCGGATGGACAACCTGGCCGGACGGCTGATGACGGCCCTGGTGCGTGGCGCCTTCGGTTCCGCGGCCTGGGCCATTCCCCTCCTGCTCGGCCTGCTCGCCTGGCGGTACCTGCGCCATCCCGACCGCAACGCGGAGACCGGGCGGATGCTGATCGGCTGGACCGCCCTGCTCATCGGGGCGCTGGGCCTCATTCACATCGCCCACGGCACGCCGCAGCCGGCCGCCGGGGCGGCCACCATGCGGGCGGCTGGCGGCCTGATCGGATTCTTCGCTTCCGCGCCGTTGGTGGCCGCGCTGACGCCGTGGATCGCCGCCCCGCTGCTCGCGCTGGTCAGCGGCTTCGGGCTGCTGGTGGTCACGGGCACGCCGCTGCACCGGGTCCCCGACCGGCTGGCGGAACTGCGCGGCTTCACCCAGCGCGGCAAGGCCGGCGGCGGGCCGGACCATGCCGACGGCGTCGCTGGGGATGCGCCGGCGGCCCGCTCGCTGGTCAAGGGGAGCCGTAAGCGGCCGCAGGCGATCGAGGCGGGCGAGCACCACCGGCCATATGACACGCCGATCCTGTCCGATGGTCCTGGCGGCCCGGCCGCGGGCAAGGGCACGGCCGCAGGCCGCTCCCGCCGGGGCGGCGCCGTACTGGATGAGGGGAGCGCCGGTGCGCTCGCGGCCGAGGACTCAGACGAGTCCCTGCTCGACGCTCTCGGCTTCGGGTCACCAGCCGGCAGCGCCCATGCCGCCCCGCACGACGCGGGCGGGACGCACGACATGGCCGCGCCAGCTGGCGCCGCCGGGCCGCAGCACCCGGCCGCGCCGGGCGAGCAGCTCACGCTGACCGGGTCCGCGGAGTCCAGCTACATCCTGCCGCCGATGGCCCTGCTCAAGCCCGGCAGCGCGCCGAAGGAGCGGACCCGGGCCAACGATGTGGTCGTCCGGGCGCTGTCTGAGGTGCTGGAGCAGTTCGAAGTGGATGCCCAGGTCACCGGGTTCAAGCGGGGGCCGACGGTGACCAGGTATGAGATCGAGCTCGGCCCCGCGGTGAAGGTGGAGCGGGTCACTGCGCTGACCAGGAACATCGCCTACGCGGTGAAGAGCGCGGACGTCAGGATCATCTCCCCGATTCCGGGCAGGTCCGCGATCGGGGTGGAGATCCCGAATGCGGACAAGGAGATCGTCAGCCTCGGGGACGTGCTGCGCTCGCAGGTCGCGGTCAGCGACCACCACCCGATGGTGGTGGGCCTCGGCAAGGACGTCGAGGGCCGCACCGTGGTGGCGAACCTGGCGAAGATGCCGCACATGCTCATCGCGGGCGCCACCGGCGCCGGAAAGTCGACCTGCATCAACGGGCTGATCACATCAATATTGCTGCGTGCCACAACAGACGATGTCCGGATGATCCTGGTCGATCCCAAACGTGTAGAGCTGGCGATCTACCAGGGAATACCACATCTCATCACGCCGATAATCACGAGCCCGAAGAAGGCGGCCGAAGCGCTGCAATGGGTAGTCGGTGAAATGGACCGGCGTTATGACGACCTGGCGGCATTCGGTTTCCGGCATATTGATGACTTCAACAAGGCGGTGCGGGGCGGCAAGCTCACCCCCCCGCCGGGCAGTGAGCGGGTGTTCACTCCCTACCCGTACCTGCTGGTGATCGTGGACGAGCTCGCCGACCTGATGATGGTCGCCCCGCGGGACGTCGAGGACGCGGTGGTGCGCATCACCCAGCTTGCCCGTGCGGCCGGGATCCATCTGGTGCTGGCGACCCAGCGGCCCAGCGTGGACGTGGTGACCGGCCTGATCAAGGCCAACGTGCCGTCCCGGCTGGCATTCGCCACCTCGAGCCTGACCGACAGCCGGGTCATCCTGGACCAGCCAGGGGCGGAGAAGCTGGTCGGCCAGGGCGACTGCCTGTTCCTCCCGATGGGCGCCAGCAAGCCGCTCCGGCTGCAGAACGCGTTCGTCACGGAGAAGGAAATCCGTGAGGTGGTCGGCCACTGCACCGTGCAGGCGCAGCCCGCCTACCGCGAGGATGTGGCCGCGCCCGAGGGCAAGCAGCGGGAGATCGACGCGGACATCGGCGATGACCTGGAACTCCTCACCCAGGCAGCCGAGCTGGTCATCCGCACCCAGTTCGGTTCCACCTCGATGCTGCAGCGCAAGCTGCGGGTTGGTTTCGCCAAGGCGGGCAGGCTGATGGACCTGCTGGAGAGCCGCAGCATCGTCGGGCCGAGCGAGGGATCCAAGGCCAGAGATGTCCTGGTCAGGCCAGATGACCTGGACAGCGTGATTGATTCGCTGCGGGGCGGGCAGGACTGAGCTTGACCACGGCGACTCCGCCGCGCGTCGGGGGATGTCTACACTTGGTTAGTGGCCTCTGCATTTGGGGGCTGCTGGCATCCGGTAACTGCTCCCGCACCCCGGGGCGGCACGCAGTGCGATATGGCAGTGGAGGCGTGGCGTGAGCATTGGTGACGCCCTGGCAGATGCGCGCCGCCAGGCGGGTCTCACCATTACGCAGGTCAGTCAGAGAACCTGCATCCGAGAGACGATCATCCGGGGGATCGAACGCGGGGATTTTTCTGCCTGCGGAGGCGATTTCTACGCCCGCGGACATATCCGCAGCGTCGCGCGGGCCGTGGGGGCCGATGACGAGGAACTGATCCGCGAGTACGACGCGCTGCATGGCGCGCCGCAAGCGATCAGGGCCGCCGACGTCTTCGAGCCGGCCACCCCGATCCGGCTGAAGGAGCGGCGGCGGCCCAACTGGAGCCTCGCCATGGTGCTCGTGCTGGCCGTCATCGCCGGCTACGGGGTCTACCGCGTGGTGAACTCGTCCGTCTCGCACTCCGCGAGCGTGCAGGCGAGCACCGGGCGGTTGCCGCAGCGGCACCACACGCAACCTTCCGCGACCTCGTCGACGCCGCCGGCCACCCCGGCCTCGCCGTCGGTCGCGAACCAGAGCGTGGTGATCAGCCTGACTGCCATCCAGGACTGCTGGGTCGAGTTCACCAAACCCGACGGCCGGTTCCTCTCGCAGGCCTACGTCGTCGGCGGCAGTTCGAAGACCTGGACCTTCACCCAGGCCGTGAACATGGATATTGGTAATCCCGGCGGGATCATGCTGACCGTGAACGGCAAGAAACTGGGCTCACCCGGCTCCGCCGGGCAGCCGGTCACGCTGAGCCTGGGCCCAGGCAAGCCGGTGTCCGGGTAACGGCGCAAGCCGGTGACCGGACACCGGCCAGGATCGCTGGTCCGGCGCGCTGACCACGGGCGCTCTTACCGTAGTCTTCCGATGTGTCATCCAGTCAGCGAGGCCCGCAACCAGCGGAGCGCACCGTCAGCCTGGTCACGCTCGGCTGTGCCCGCAACGAGGTTGACTCGGAGGAACTCGCGGGACGGCTCGAGGCGGCCGGCTGGACCCTCACCGGGGGCGGTGCGGCGAGCGTCGTGCTCGTCAACACCTGCGGGTTCATCGAGGCGGCCAAGCAGGAGTCGGTCAGTGAACTGCTCGATGCCGCGGCGAGCGGCGCCAAGGTGGTGGCGGCCGGCTGCCTGGCCGAGCGGTACGGCAACTCGCTCGCAGCCGAACTGCCCGAGGCGCAGGTGCTCAGCTTCGACGACTACGGGGACATCGCGGCTCGCCTTGATTCGGTGCTGGCCGGCGAGCGGCGGCCTGCCCACGAGCCGAGGGACCGCCGGCGGCTGCTGCCGCTCGCGCCGGCCAACCGGTCTTCCGGGGCCGGGTTCCACCCGCCGGGGCACGGTCAGCACGCCGGTCAGCATGCTGCCACTGACACCCTGGTCGCTGGTGGCGGCATCCTGGACCTGCCGCCCGGAACCGGGCCGGCCTCCGGTCCGCGGACGCCCCGGCGCCGGCTGGCCGAAGGGCCGGTGGCACCCCTCAAGATCGCTTCGGGATGCGACCGGCGGTGCAGTTTCTGCGCGATCCCCGCGTTCCGCGGCGCGTTCCTGTCCCGCCCGCCAGCCGACCTCATCGCCGAGGCGGAGTGGCTCGCCGCCCACGGCGTCAGGGAACTCGTCCTGGTCAGCGAGAACTCCACGTCCTACGGCAAGGACCTGGGAAACCCCAGGCTGCTCGACGAGGTGCTGCCCGCGCTCGCCGCGGTAGGCGGCATCGACCGGATCAGGGTCAGCTACCTGCAGCCCGCGGAAGTGCGTCCCGGGCTGGTCGAGGTGATGACAGCCACGCCCGGCGTGGCTCCCTACTTCGACCTCTCCTTCCAGCACGCCAGCGGGAGGGTGCTGCGGGCGATGCGCCGCTTCGGCGACCGGGAGCGGTTCGGCGCGCTGCTCGCGGAGATCAGGCGGGCCTGCCCCGAGGTCGGCATCCGGTCCAACTTCATCGTCGGCTTCCCCGGCGAGACCACCGCCGACCTTGAAGAGCTCCAGCGTTTCCTGTCCGAGGCCAGGCTCGACGCGATCGGCATCTTCGGCTACTCCGATGAGGACGGCACCGAAGCGGCCACGCTGGACGGCCAGCTCGATCCGGCCGAGATCGCCCGCCGGGTGGATGACCTGGCCGATCTCGCTGACGAGGTGATGGCCCAGCGCGCGGCCGACCGGACCGGCGAGATCGTGGACGTGCTCATCGAGGAAGACCTTGGCGGCGGCCGCTACCTGGGCCGGGCCGCGCACCAGGCGCCGGAGGTCGATGGCAGCACGACCGTGCGCGGATCGTCCGGAGCCGCCATCGGCGAGCTGGTCACCGCCAGGGTCGCCGAGAGCGAAGGCGTGGATCTGGTGGCCGACGCCGTTGCCGCACCCCGGCCGCTGCCTGGGCGTGCGGGAACCCGTTGAGCCAGCCCGCGGCGGGGGCGGGCGGGGGAGCGCTGCCGTCCCCGTCGCCGCAGCAGGGCGGCGGAGTCACGCAGCCTGGGGTGGTGAACGCCGCCAACGCGCTCACCGTGCTGCGGCTCGTGCTGGTCCCCGCGTTCGTGCTGTTCCTGCTGGCCGACGGCCTGGCCTGGCGGATCGCGGCCTTCGCGGTGTTCCTCATCGCCTCCGTGACGGACCTGCTGGACGGGCGGATCGCCCGGCAACGTGGGCTGATCACCGACTTCGGCAAGATCGCGGACCCCATCGCGGACAAGGCCCTGATCGGGGCGGCGCTGATCACCCTTTCCGGCGAGGGTGAACTGGCCTGGTGGGTGACGGCCGTGATCCTGGTCCGGGAACTCGGGGTGACCGCGCTGCGCTTCTGGGTCATCCGCCACGGGGTCATCGCGGCCAGCCGCGGTGGCAAGGTGAAAACCATGCTGCAGGTGCTGGCGATCGCGCTCTACGTGCTGCCCGGCCCCCCGGGCGTCGTGCGGGTCGTCGTGATGGCGCTGGCGGTCGTCGTCACACTGGTCACGGGCGCTGACTACGCGGTCCGCGCCGTGCGGTTGCGCCACCGCAGCCGGTCCGCGGCGGCCCGGCGGGGGCTGACCGAGGACGGCAGATGAGCTCACCGGCCAGCGTGCGTGGCAGCCGCGAGACCGCAGCAGACGTCATCGCCCTGCTGACGGCGCGCCAGCAGACCGTCGCGGCCGCTGAGTCGCTGACCGGCGGGCTGGTCGCGGCGGCGCTGACCGACATTCCCGGCGCCTCCGCGGTCTTCCGCGGTGGTATCGTCGCTTACGCGACCGACCTGAAGGCCGTGCTGCTTGGCGTGGACCGCGCCGTGCTGGACGCCTGCGGGGCGGTGTCGCCGGACGTGGCCGCGGCCATGGCCCAGGGTGCGTGCAGCAGGCTCGGTGCCACCTTCGGCGTGGCGACCACGGGAGTCGCCGGGCCTGACCCGGCCGAGGGAAAACCCGCTGGCACGGTTTACATCGCAGTCAGCGCGGGGCACCTCGCCACCAGCGCACGGCGCGGCACTCAGGTCCGCCGTCTCGCCCTGGCCGGGAGCAGGGACCGGATCCGCCGTGGAACTGTCGCCGAAGCGCTGGCGTTGCTCCTTGAGACAGCCCGGGAAGAGACCTGATGATTACAGTGTTACGTTAGCAGCGAACACGACCATAGGTGCTCTCCCTACTGTCGGTAAGGACGGGTACCGTGTACCTAACAGACACACTTCGCGAAGGGAGTGCGACGATGGTCCTGCTTCGTCACTTGCTTGGTGACGTGCTGCGGCGGCTACGTCTGCGGCAGGGTCGCACCCTCCGCGAGGTGTCGGCCGCGGCCAGGGTGTCTCTCGGGTACCTGTCCGAGGTGGAGCGCGGGCAGAAAGAAGCCTCCTCCGAACTGCTCGCTGCCATCTGCACGGCACTGAATACCCCGCTGTCCTATGTGCTCGGCGAAGTCTCTGACAGCTTCGCCCTCGCTGAGCTGCAGAACGAGTCCGTGCTCACCCCGGCGGGCCAGCCACCGGCGGACGGGGCCGGGCGGAACCTGCACCTCCCCGTGTCCCGCTCGTTCACCGTCGAGGTGCGGCCCGAACTGCGGGTGCCGGCCGGTCATGCCCGAGGCATGGACTCCGAGCAGGTGCTGGACGCGGTCGGGGTGAACCCGGACCACCCCGCGTTCGACGAGGTCACCCGGCGCGTGCGCGACGTGACCGACATGGTGCCCGTCTGAGGTATCCCGGCTGACTGGGGTATCCCGGCTGAGACGTTCCCCGGCGGCGCGCTCCGCGTGCGGTGCGCGCCGTCGGCAGGCTCAGGCCCAGGCGCGGGGATCGTCGGTCAGTTCGACAACCCGCTCAGGAAGCCGCCCCGTCGCTATGTGCTCGAGCGTGACCTCCTCGAGGATGGCCCGCTCGTTCGCCCGCAGCGCAATCCAGACGTCCTGCAACGGGCCTGCCGCGCCGATGTATCCGATGTTCTCCGGGCGCTCGCCGCGCACACCGACCAGTTGGCCATCGATGGCCCGGATGATATCCGCGAGCGCGATCTCTGCCGCGGGCTTCGCCAGCCAGAATCCGCCTTCCGGGCCGCGCTGGCTGCGCACCAGGCCCGCCCGGCGCAGCTGGGTGAGGATCGCCTCAAGGAATTTTCCCGGAATCTGCTGCGCCCGCGCCAATTGCTCGGCGGTGACATGGCCGCCGTCGGCCGCGGCGAGTTCCACCGCGGCGCGCAGCGCGTAATCAGCACGGGCAGACAGCCTCATGTCCAGCATTATGCAGCCACCCGGGCGGTGCGCGGGCCGGCCGGGCCGGCGGGCGCCAGAGGGGCAGGCCCATGTCCACCACCACTGTGTCCGGCCGCGCCGCGAGCAGGCCGGTGACCACTGCCCGTGCCGCGGGATGCCGGTGCGCGTCACGGACCACGATGATCAGTGGCCGCCCGGCCGCCTGGGCCAGCGCGGCATTGATGACCGCGGCCGTCTCGCTGACCGCCAGGGTGGCCGGGACGCGCCGGATGCTGGCGCTGCGCTGCGCCTCCTCCAGCCGCTGGGCGGGCAGCCGGCCGCTGGTGGTCCAGTTGAAGCCCGCCATCAGGCGGCCGAGCCGGTGCAGCAGCAGCCCGACCAGCGTCCCGGCGAGCAGGGTGAGCGTGACGGCGGCCACCGCGAACGCCGCCGTGATGCGCAGCGCGAGCCAGAATTCGGGATCGGCGACGTGTCGGTGTTGCCAAGCTCGGTGACGTCGGGGCCGCCTTTGCCGCTGGTCAGGGCGTTCGTCCAGTCGGTGATCCGGTTGCCCCAACGGGATCCAGTCGACGGCCACCTTCGTCTTCGCGCACTGCGGGAACTTCTTGTGGAACTGGGTGACGACCCCCGTTCATCCAGGTGACCTGCGAGGGCACTGGCGAGGCCATCCGCCACATGACGAGTTTCGCCGGCACCGCTGAGGCGGATGTGCTGCTGCTACTCGAGCCGCACCCGGCCGCCACCCCGGCGAGCATGGCGGCCGCGCCGAACAGGCCGCCGATCTGGTCAACTTCACTGCTGATCGCCCTTCCCGGCTTCGATCCTCGGCACTGCACGCATGTACCTCGTGGTCTCAGGGCGCTCCGCTGCCGTCGGCCGTCTAGGCTGTCGCTGGGTGCCTGGGCAGGCCCCTGGCGGTCATGTCGCTGGCTCCTCGCCGTGTGCGGGCAGGTGCTGGAGGGATGTCACGCGACGGGGGAGAGGCATGGAACAACGGCCCGGAACACCCCGGCTGCTGCGGGAACTCAATGACCGCGCGGCGCTGGAACTGCTGCTGACCGGTGGTCCGATGACGAGGGCGCAAGTCGGCGAGCGTACCGGGTTGTCGAAGGTGACCGCATCGCAGCTACTCGCCCGGCTGGAGGAACGCGGGCTGGTCGCGAGCGTCGGGGAGCAGGCGGGCGGCCGCGGTCCGAACGCGGCACTGTATGCGGTGGTGCCCTCCAGCGCGTACGTGGCCGGGCTGCACGTCGAGCACGACGAGGTCAGCGCCGGGGTGGCGGATATCACCGGCCAGGTGGTCACCCAGGTCAGCGTGGACCCGAACGGCGCGGCCAACCCGGTCGAGCTGGTGCGCGGCGCGGTCGCCACCGCCTGCAGCTCGGCGGGAGTCGAGCTGTCCAGGCTGAACGCCCTCGTCATCGGCACCCCCGGGGTACTGGATCCCGGCACCGGTGACCCGCGCCTGGCGGTGAACCTGCCTGCCTGGCACGGGGGAGTCCTTGAGGCGTTGCGCAGCGACCTGCGCCGGCCGGTGACCATCGAGAACGACGTCAACCTGGCCGCCATGGCAGAGCGGGCGCTGGGCGTCGCGCAGGGGGCCGATGACTTCGTGCTCATGTGGATAGGTGTCGGCCTCGGGCTCGCCACGATCATCGGCGGCCGCCTGCATCGCGGGGTGGCGGGCGCGGCGGGCGAGGTCGGCTACCTCCTGGTGCCCGGGGTGCCGCTGCCGCAAGACATCACCCACCCGGCCACCGGCGCGTTCCAGTCGCTGGTGGGCGCCCAGGCGCTGCGGCCGCTCGCCGGGCAGTACGGGTTCGCGGCGCCGACCGCCGCGGCGGCGGTCCAGGCCGCGGTCGAGGCCTCCCGGGCCGGGGACGAGCGCGGCAGCGCGCTGCTCACTGAGCTGGCCGGCCGGGTGGCGACCGGGGTGGCCGCGGTCTGCGTGGTGCTCGACCCCGGCCTCGTCGTGCTCGGCGGCGAGGTGGGACTGGCCGGGGGAACCGCGCTGGCTGCCCGGGTCGCCGCGGAGGTGGGCCGGATCTGCCCGGCCAAGCCCCGGGTGATCCCCACCGGGGTGACCGGGCGCCCGGTGCTGCGCGGCGCCATCCTGGCGGCGGTCGAGCAGGCTCGCGAGGAACTGCTGGAGTCGGTGGCAGGGCACTGATGCCCAGGTTCCGCGGTCACCGGGCGAGCGAAATCGCCAGCGTCAGCCCGGGCACCAGGCCAGCCGATTTTTTTCTCTACCACCCGACATGCCAGCAGCGCGGCCTGGCTGAATCTCTTGCGGCCGGAGGCCGCATCCTTGAAGTCCGACGCGAAATCCTGCCCGAACTGCTTGCCCTGAACGCGGCGAACCACCCCAACGGGCACACGCCCTACTCTGCCTATCTCGCGGTCGCGGCGATACTCGCCGGGCACCTGCGCGGTAGCCAGTTCGTCCTGGCCGGGCGAGGCCAGGGTTGGCGAACATGTCACCGCCCGTCTTGCGGATGGCGACCTGGTGGCCGAACAACGCGGAGGCGGCGAGGAACACCCAGGCGCACTTCGCGCAGTCCCGGCACCAGCCGTCGCCCCTGGTGCGGTTGCAGCTCGCGGTTCGCAGGTAGGCGTCTATGTCACCGGACAAAGAGGCGATGATCTGCAGCTCGAACAGCGGGCGCAGCGGGCTGCTGTAGACCGGCGCCCCGGGAAGCCACCGGTTGCGATAGCTGCTGAGGGCAGCCTCGGACTCGTGGCTCTTGGTCCATTGGTGGTTGATGGGGCGGCCGAGGTAGGAATCGACGTTGGGCTCGTCGTCACTGCGGCAGAGCTGCATGAGCGGATGGCAGGGTTGACGGGCACCAAACCCTTCGAGTGCACAGGCACCGAAGATGAAGTGCGGGCTGCCATCCGGGCCGTAGGCGAGGACGCCAGCCCGGACGACTTCCCGGCCCTGGCAACCTGCCTGCGAAACCCCGCCGTCATCACGGCCCGGCCGCTTGCCGTCCTCCTAACCGACTGGGGCCGTGACGACCTCGTGCCCGATACGCTCACCAGCCAGATCCGCAAGGCCGTGAGCCGCCAGCCACCGACGCTTAGCTACGCAGCCATCCCCCTTGTGATCGGTGCGCGGCCGACGCCCGACCTGGACACGGTTACAGCGCGCAGTAGAGATCGATGCCGCTGGGTTGATCGGCCCGCGAGGTGAGGCAGTAGCGTCATATTTGTGCCTGACCGTTCCGAGGACGTGCCCGCAGCGCCGATGGGCCGCGGCGGACGGTACCCGCTGGGCAGCGCCGTCACCCTCGCGGAACTCGAAGGTGACCCGCACGCCGCGCTGGCGCGGCTGCGCCAGGCGGAGCCGGTTTCCTGGGTGCCTGTCCTGAACGGCTGGCTGGTGACCCGCCGCGACCTGGCCCTGCGGGTGATGCGGGACAGCGAGACGTTCACCGTTGACGACCCGCGTTTCTCCACGGCCCGGGTCGTCGGCCCCAGCATGCTCTCGCTGGACGGCGCCGGGCACGACCGGCACCGGCGTCCGTTCACCGGGCCCTTCAGCCAGGCCGGGCTTCGTGCCCAGCTGGCCGCGTTCGTGACGGCAGAAGCGGACCGGCTGGTGGCCGCGATGCGCCCGGCAGGCCAGGCTGAGCTGCGGCGGAGCCTGGCCGCGCCGCTGGCCGTGGCGGCCGTGGCCAGGGCTCTCGGCCTCGATGAGGCGGATCCGGGCACCATCCTGTCCTGGTATGACGCCATCGTCGGCGCGGTTTCCCAACTCGCGGGCGACCCCGCCGCGGATCCCTCGGTGGTCGGAACCACGGCGTTCCGGCAGCTGAGCGGGAGACTGCACGCCGTCATTGCAGGTGGCGCGGGGCCGTCACTGCTGGCAAACGTGGCCCGGGGGGCCACCGGCCGCCCAGTGGCCCGGGGGGCCACCGGGTGCGAGCCGGGTCGTCGCGGGTCCGGCGGCCCGCGCCTGAGCCAGGCGGAAGTCATCTCCAACGCGGCGGTGCTGATGTTCGGCGGCATCGAGACCACCGAGGGGATGATCGCCAACGCGGCCTGGCATCTGCTCACCCACCCCGATCAGCTGCGGCTTGTCCGCGACGACCCGGGCCTGCTGCCCAACGCGGTCGAGGAGTCACTGCGCCTGGAGCCCGCGGCCGCGGTCGTGGACCGGTATGCGACGCGTGACGTCGCGCTGGGCGGGGTAGCCGTGCGCGAAGGCGATCTGGTCAGCGTTTCCATCGCCGGCGCGGGACGGGATCCGGCGGCCTTCACCGACCCGGACCGCTTCGACGTGCGCCGGGACAACGCGAAGCTGAACCTGGCCTTCGCCCGGGGCCCGCACTTCTGCCTCGGCGTGCACCTCGCCCGCCTGGAGGCGCAGGCTGCGCTCAGCGCGGCCCTGCGGCTGCTTCCCGGGCTCCGGCTCGACCCGCAGCACTCCGGCGCTCCCCGCGGCCTGGTGTTCCGCAAGCCAGTGTCGCTGCAGGTGCGATGGGATGGCGGCGGCTAGCCGCAGGCGGGTCTCGCGTGGCGAGTGCGTGTCATCACTATGTCGGTGGCAGCACCGCGAACGGGACAGGACTATTCGGCAGTTACACATGCTTTGGGTGATATCTGCGATACTCCTGTCAACGAAACTTGGGGGGGCTGGATAAGGTTGCGCGTTGACGACGTGCCGTCGTCCGCCCAGGTCACCCTGGGCGCAACTCCACCTGGCTCCGGCGTACCCGGAGGCCTTGGTGCCGGGGTGCACGCGGCGATCGGGCGGCGGCTGACGGCGGAACACCTGCTCGTGCTCCTGCTCGGGCTGCTCGTCCTGGTAACCCACGACCTGGGGTACATGCTGAGCCAGCCGTTCTGGACCGACGAGGCCTGGGTTGCGGTCACCACCCGGTTCCCGCTGTCGCAACTGCCCGCGACAACCTCAAGCACCCCGATCGGCTGGTCCGCGCTGGTGCGCGTGTTCACCGTCGGGGGTGAGCAGACCGCCCGGCTCGTGCCGCTCGCCTTCGCTGGAGCCGCGGTGGTGGTCGCCTACTGGTTCGCCCGGCGGCTCGGCTGGCAGCGGCGGATGGCCTCGGTCGCCGCCGGGTTGCTGGCCGGGCTCAGCGTGCTGCTGGTCCCGGCGATGCTCGTGCGCAACGACTTGAAGCAGTACACCGCGGACGCCTGCATCGCGTTGCTGGCGCTCGCGCTGACCTCACGGCTCGAGCGCGAATGGTCGCGGTGGGGGCTGGCCGGCCTGTCGACCGCCGTCTGGGGTGGCATGCTGTTCAGTCATACCGTCGCATTCGTCGGTGCGGCCGCATTGGGGGCCGTGTGCGTCGTTGCGTTCGCGCAACGCGCCTGGCGTCGATTCGTGGAGGCGGCCGTCACCGCCGCGTGCACGGCCGTCCTCATGCTCGGCGTGTACGAGGGCTTCGATGCCCGCGCGGACCTGCCCGGGCTCACCTACTCCCCCCATTTCCGTTACTACTACGTCCCGCTCACCAAGGGCCTGCATGCCGGTATCAGTTTCGTGACCGAGCATTTCGGTGCCGTGAACGCCTACTTCGGCCTTGGCCCGGTGTGGCTGGCTGTCCCCCTGTTCGTCGCCGGGCTGGTCACCATATTCCGGCTCGGCAGGCCCGCCACGGCGGTCGCCCTCGCCGCGCTGTGGCCGGAGATGCTCGCCGTCTCCGCGCTGCATAAGTATCCGTTCCTGGATCTCCGGACCTCGACGTTCTTGTTCGCGGTCACCGCCGTGGTCGCCGCGATCGGGCTGGCCGGGGTGTGCTGGCTGCTGCGGAAGTGGCTCAAGGGCGCGGTTGCTGCCGGGCTGGCCGCCATAGCCGTGGCAGCATTCGCCGTCCGCGTCCAGCCGTATGTGCCGGTCACACGATCCCGGTTGAGGACGTCCGCGACCAGGCCCGGTACGTCGCCACTCACGCCGCGCCCACCGACGTGATCCTGGTGAACCTGAACAGCAACTGGGGTTTCGCCTACTACTGGCCGGTCGGCCAGCCGGCCCGTCGGCCTGACGACGCCGTGGCGCAGGAGTACGAAGCCTACTTTCCCGGTCAGCCGCGCATCGTGGTGGCACGTGACCGGGACTCCGCCGCCGTTGACGCGGCGGTGTCACAGGCGCTGGGCCTGGCGGCGGCACGGCACGGCGCCTGCACCCGGATCTGGCTCGTCCGCACCCACCTGACAGATTCCGAGCGGGCAGCGTGGAGTGCAGCGCTAGGTCAGCCCGGCCTGTCCAGGCGGCGGGTGGACGATGATGGCCTGAGCGTTGTGCAGGTTGGCGGGTCCCTGTGCCGGTGAGGCGAGGCCGGGCACCGCGCCCGGCGCCGCCCTCACGAGGGCTGGCCCCGGTCGCGCGCGTCCGGTGGGATGCCAGCGGCTGGCTCAGGAGACCTGATAGCCGACATTGACCTCGCCGGCGTCCAGGCGCTGGACTGACACCACCGTCGTGGAAGCCGGCTTGGTGAAGGCGATGACCGTCTGGCCCTTCGTGCCGTCAACGACCACCGGCTTGTGCACGGTCCACGTGCCATCCCAGACGGCAACCCGCAACTGTGCGGGCGAGAGACGCTGCAGGCCGTTGTCGCAGCCGAAACCTATGGTCTTCGCGCTCCCTCCCGGCACGGAGATCGCGGTGACGGCGTTCGTGCCGTTGTTGAGCATCCCGCTCTGCACTTCGGCCTCCTGGGGTGAGGGAGCTGGATTGGCGAATTTCTTCAGCGCCGCGGTACCCCCGTTGAACACGTCCTTGTCCAGGGTGGACGAGGCGTACTGGTGGAACGCCCAGTGCGTCCAGGGCGCGGGAACCGTGGGCCGCCCGGCCGGGCTGGACGGATCCGCGATCCACAGCGGGTGCCCGCCAAGCCCGGCGCAGTTGCCCTGCTGGGCAAAGCTGATGAACGTGTAGACGATCGGCGTGCGGCCGGTGGCCTTGGCGACGTCAGCGCACCAGTTTCGCCCGTACGCGGCCACCTGGGCGGGAGCCAGCCCATCGGAGACCTCCAGATCGAGCGCGAGGAGATCGCCGGGTTCCAGCCCGTGGGCGCGGACCACAGCCAGGAACGCGCTGGCGTCGGTCGCGGCACCGTCCTTGGGATGGCCGAAGTGGTAGGCGCCCCGGACGATCCCGATGGATTTGGCCTGCTGCCAGTTCCTGGCGAATTGGGGGTCGACGATCGAGGAGCCCTCGGTCGCCTTCATGAAGCCGAAGGAGATCGCGCCCTTTTCGGCCTGCCAGTTGAATGAGCCCTGGTAGCTCGAGACGTCGATGCCCGCCGCGTTGGCCACAGCGTCCTCCCCCCCCGGCATCCGCTGACCGTCGGCAGCGGGTGCCATCCGTCCCGGGCGCGCCCGTCCCGTGCGCCATCCGAGCGCGCGCCCATCCTGGGCGCCATTCTCGCGTGCGCCCATCCCGGGCGCCATCCCGGGCGCGCGCCCATTCCGTGCGCCCCTTAGAAAATGCCGCATGCGGCTCACCCGGGTGGCCGCATTTGGCGGAATGGATCCTCGCTAACCGCGCAGTCGGAGGCCGCGGGGGGTGGGCCGGAACCCGGCGTTCTCCAGGGCGTGCGCCAGCGGCGAGTCGTGCACGCCTCCGCCGTCGGCCCGCTCGATGGTGAGCCGCCCGAGCGCGCCGCTGCGCACCGCGCCGGCCAGCGCCGCGGCAGCCGGCGCGAGCACCGCGGGGTCACTGGTCCAGGAGAGCAGGGTCTTGCCGCCGCGCTCGACGTAGAGCACCAACTGCCCGTCCGCCAGGATGACGAGCGATCCCGCCTTGCGCCCGGGACGGTGACCGCCCGGTGTCTCCTCGGGGCGGTCCGGCCAGGGCAGTGCGGCCCCGAACGGGTTGGCGGGGTCGCCCGCGGCGAGCACGATCAGGTGCGCGGGCTCCTGCGCCGCGTGACCGTTGAAGCTGGTGTCTTGCTTGTCGCGGCCGGTGCCGCCGGGGCTCGCGAGGTATTCGCCCGGGCCGTTCTCCGCGGCCATGGCGCGCATCCTGTCCACGGCCCCGGGAAGCGCGAACTGCGCGGCGCCCAGGCCCTCCACGAAGTAGCCGCGGCGGCACTGGCCAGCGTCCTCCATCGCCCGCAGCACGGGGTAGATCGCGGCGAAGCCGCCGGGAACGCGTTCCGAGGCTGCCGCGCCCCTGATCACGATGCCGTGCCGGTCGAGCAAGGTCCGGGCGAGCGCATGCAGCCGGCGGGTCGGGTCATCGTCGGGGGGCGGCACCAGTGACCAGCGCCCGCTGACCGTCGGCGGCCCGGTGCGGGTGGGCATCGAGGGACGGCCGAAGCCCCGCCTGCGCCCCACTGGCCGCCCGGCGGCGCGCAGCGCCGCCGCGGAACTGCTGGCCGCCGGACGCCCGGTGCCCAGCACCGTCCGCAACGCGGCCAGCGTGTCGTTGGTGAGCCGGCCAGCCCACACCAGGTCCCAGATCGCGGCCGCCACCGACGCGTCGCTGGCCGTACCCCGGTCCCGTTCCGGCAGCAGGCCGGTCACCCGGTCGGCGAGCATGCGGAAGAACAGCCCGCCGCCGCCGCCAAGGGCGGTGAGCACGGCTTCGTGCAGCGGGGTCATCGAGATCTCGCCGGGGGCGGGGAGCAGCAGCGCGGCAGTGTCCGCGGGCGCCAGCGCCAGCCAGCCGTCGCCGCCGGGCAGGCCGCCCGCGCCGGACCAGACGATGTCGCCCGCCGATGTCAGCTCGTCGAGCATCGCGGGCTGATAGCCGGGCACCCGGCCCGGGAGGATCAGGGTTTCCAGCGCCGAGGCGGGCACCGCGGCGCCTGCGAGCTGGTCGATCGCCTCGTACACCAGGTCCGGGCCGGCCCGTCGTCCCCGGGCCGCACGGCCTGGCCTCCCGTCACCAGGCCCGGCGAGCGGCTGGCCCGCGTTCTGCCAGGCGGGCAGGAACCTGGCCAGCGCCGAGGGCGGGACCGGCTCCGCCTCCTTGCGGAGCTTCGCCAGGCACCGGCGGCGGAGCAGGCGCAGCACCCCGGCATCGCACCACTGCGTCCCGCGCCGCCCGGGCAGGAACCCGCCTTCGGCGATCCGGTCCTCGGCCGCCAGCCGGCGCAGCGTCCCGGTGACCACCGCCACGCCGAGCCCGTACCGGTCCGCCAGGTCCTGGGTGGTGAACGGGCCGTGCCCGCGCGCGTACCGCGCCAGCAGGTCGCCGAGCGGGTCAGCCACCGGCTCGGCGAACGCGGCGGGCACGCCAGGAGGCAACGGCACGCCGAGCGCGTCGCGCAGCCGCCCGGCGTCCTCGATGGCCGCCCACCGCGCCTCGCCGGCGATCCGGACCTCCAGCGCCCGGCGCTGCCTCGCCAGGCCGGCCAGCCAGCCGGTTGCGGCAGCCGGGTCCTGGCAGCGCTCCGCGACTTCAGCCGCCGACACCGGCCCGATGCTGCGCAGCAGGTCAGCGACGCCCTCAGCATCACGGCACGCCCGGCTGGGGGTGAGCCGCTGCAGCTCGCGCTCGGTCTCCCCGACCACCGCCGGGTCGAGCAGCTCCCTCAGGTCGGCCTGCCCGAGCAGCTCGGCGAGCAGCGCGGAGTCGAGCGCGAGTGCCTGTGCCCGGCGCTCGGCGACCGGCGCGTCGCCTTCGTACATGAAGGCGCCGACATAGCGGAAAAGCATTGACCTGCCGAACGGGGACGGGGTGGGCGTCTCGACCTCGACCAGCCGGATCTTCCGCGCGGTCAGCTCCCGCATCAGGCCGATGAGCCCCGGCACGTCGAACACGTCCTGCAGGCATTCGCGTACTGTCTCCAGCACGATCGGGAACGTGCCGTATTTGCGTGCCACCGCGAGCAGCTGGGCGGAGCGCTGCCGCTGCTGCCACAACGGGCTCCGGCGGCCCGGCTGCCGCCTGGGCAGCAGCAGCGCCCGTGCGGCGCACTCACGGAACCTCGAGGCGAACAGCGCCGAGTTGCCGAGCTCGTCAGTGACCAGTTGCTCCACGTCGTCCGGATCCAGCTCGGCGATGCCGGACGGCGGCGGCTCCTCGGTGTCCGGGACGCGGATCACGATCCCGTCGTCGGTATGCATGGCCTGCACGTCCATGCCCTGGTAGCGCTCGCGCAGCCGGGCCGCGATGGCCAGTGCCCAGGGCGCGTGCACCTGCGCGCCGAACGGGCTGTGCAGCACCAGCCGCCAGTCGCCCAGCTCGTCGCGGAACCGCTCCATCACCAGGGTGCGGTCGTCGGGCACGTAGCCGGTGGCCTCCCGCTGGGACGTCAGGTAGCGCACCAGGTTGGCCGCGGCGAGCTGGTCCAGGCCGTCCGCGCGCAGCCGGGTGACAGCGTCCTCTTCGGTGGCAGCGGCCAGCTCACGGCAGTACGCGCCGAGCGCGCGGCCCAGCTCCGCCGGGCGGCCCGGGGCGTCCCCATGCCAGAACGGGAGCTTCCCGGGCTGCCCGGGGGCGGGGGAGACGAGGACCTGGTCGGCGGTGATGTCCTCGATCCGCCAGGAACTCGCGCCGAGCACGAACACGTCCCCGACCCGGGATTCGTACACCATCTCCTCATCGAGCTCGCCGACCCGGTGTGAGTTCCGGCCATTGGCCTCGCGCTGGGACGCGGCCAGGAACACGCCGAACAGGCCGCGGTCCGGAATGGTGCCGCCGCTGGTCACGGCCAGCCGCTGGCCGCCGGGCCTGCCGTGCAGCATGTCGGTGGCGCGGTCCCAGACAAGCCTGGGCCGCAGTTCCGCGAACTCCTCGCTGGGGTAGCGCCCGGCCAGCATGTCGAGCACGGCCCCGAGCACCGGCCTGGTCAGGCTCGTGAACGGGGCGGCACGCCGGATCACCCGGTGCAGGTCACCGACCTCCCAGTCGTCCATCGCGGTCATCGCGACGATCTGCTGCGCGAGCACGTCGAGCGGATTGCGCGGGATGCTCAGTTCCTCGATCTGGCCGGCCTGCATGCGCCGCGCGACCACCGCGGCCTGCACCAGGTCGCCCTGGTACTTGGGGAAGATCACGCCGCGGGAGACGTCACCAACGTTGTGCCCGGCCCGGCCGGTGCGCTGCAGGCCGCTGGCCACCGACGGCGGCGACTCCACCTGGACGACCAGATCCACCGCGCCCATGTCGATGCCCAGTTCCAGGCTGGACGTGGCGACCACGGCGGGCAGGCGGCCCGCCTTGAGCGCCTCCTCGATCAGGGCCCGTTCCTGCCGGGACACCGACCCGTGGTGTGCCCGGGCCACCTCGGGCGGCGCGCCGCCCGTGCTCCCCGCCTGGGCCATGATCTGGGCAGGCGGCCCGGCCTGCCCGGCGTGCCCGTCAGGCTGTGGTGTTCCGGCCCGCAGCTCGGCGCGTTCCGCGGCGAGCTCATTCAGCCTGGCGCAGAGCCGTTCGGCCAGCCTGCGCGAGTTGGCGAACACGATCGTGGACCGGTGCTGCTCGATCAGGTCGAGCACCCGTTCCTCGACGTGCGGCCAGATGGAGCGGCGCTGGGCATCCGGCGGCTCCTCGCCCCCGGTGCCACGAGGCGGGTCGAGGTCCGTCATGTCCTCGACCGGCACCACGATCCGCACGTCCAACTGCTTGCTGCTGGGCGGTGCCGCGACCGTCACCCGCCTGGGTCCGCCGAGGAACGAGGCGACCTCCTCGGCGGGCCGGACTGTCGCCGACAGGCCGATGCGCTGTGCCGGTGCCCTGTTGGCATCCAGGGCGTCCAGCCGTTCCAGTGAGAGGGCCAGGTGGGCGCCGCGCTTGCTGCCGGCCAGCGCGTGCACTTCGTCGACGATGACCGTGTCCACCCCGCGCAGGGCGTCGCGCGCCTTCGAGGTCAGCAACAGGAACAACGACTCGGGCGTGGTGATCAGGATGTCCGGCGGCTTGGCCGCCAGCCGCCGGCGTTCCTCGGCGGCGGTGTCCCCGGTGCGCACGGCGACGCTGATGTCCGGCTCACTGGCGCCCATCGCCTGTGCCGTGTGCCGGATCCCGGTCAGCGGGGCGCGCAGGTTCCGCTCGATGTCCACCGCGAGCGCCTTGAGCGGTGAGATGTACAGCACCCGGCAGCGTAGTTTCGGGTCGCTCGGCGCGGGCGCCGCGGCCAGCTTGTCCAGTGCCCAGAGGAATGCGGCGAGCGTCTTGCCCGAGCCGGTCGGGGCGATCACCAGCGTGTTCTCGCCTTTGCCGATGGCGGCCCATGCCTGGGCCTGCGCCGGGGTGGGGGCAGCGAAAGCAGCCGAGAACCAGTCACGAGTGACCGCGCTGAAGCCTTCGAGCGCGTCCCTGCCTGGGGGGTGACTGGGCATACCTCCATAGTGCCTGGCCCTGCCGACAGAACTGAACACCCTGGCGAGCGTGCTGGCCGGCGCCCGGCTCCTTCCCAGGAACTCGCTTGCAGCCCGGCAGGGCTTCCGGTGTGGGACGGATGGGTCATGCGGGGTCGGCGTGGGGGACCGGTTATCCCGGCGCGCCCTGGACCGACCCGGTGAGCTTTCCGGCCGTGCTGCGGACGGTGCACACCACCGTCCGCTCGCCGGCCGCCCACGCGCCCGCGTCCGGGTAGACGTATGACTCGGTGAGTGTCGTCGCGGACAGTTGCGGGTTGAGGTAGCCGCTGAGCCTGCTCCCGCAGCCGTGGCCCGCCTCCTGGCGCAGGGTGACGGCACCTGGGTAGCGCTGGCCGGCCACCCGGATGGTGGCGAACACTTCCGCGTCGTGTGGCTGGCCGCAGCTGAGCACATGGACCCCGCTGATTCCGTTGGAGCCGGAGTTTATGCACTGACCGGTGTGCAGGCTGAAGACCTGTGGCAAGGCGACCGGCCTGGCCGCCGGACGCTGAGCGATGATCGCCGCCACTGCCATGGCGGCCGCGACGATCCACAGGCCGGCCAGGACGAGGCCGGTCACGGCCAGCCCGCGGCCGCGGGCGCCGGTCCGGGCGATCCGGCTCAGCGCGACCGGCCCGAGGATCACAGTGAGTGGCACTGCGGGCAGGATTCCCGAGATCAACGTGGCCACGGCGAACCCATCGGTGGGTGCGCGGCGCTGGGGAACATCGACAACGTCGGCCTGCTGGCCGGGGCACTGCGCCAGCGCCATCGCGGGGCCGCCCCCGTCGTCGGCTGATGGGTCCATCTACGCTCCCAGGCGGGTCGGTACCTGCCGGTGGAGGCCGGCGGGCAGTGCCGATCGGATGCGCCCAGGGATCTACTGAAATCATGCCATGTCGCTGTGCCGCACCCACTATGACCGTTCCCCGCCTGACTGATCGCATTCCTCCCGCCCGGCCAAGATCCCTTGCTGGCTTGGGCTTACGCTCCGGGCGCCGGTAGCCTCACCCGCATGACCGGCCGGGCAGCACCTCCGGCGTGACAAGGGGAGGACCGTGCGTCTTACTGAGTTCTGGCAGCGGATGCGCGCGCAGTTCGGCGATACCTATGCCGACAGTGTGGCCAAGGACTACGTCCTGGCGGGGCTGGGTGAGCGGACCGTGGAGCAGGCGCTGGCCGAGGGCGAGGATGCCAAGATCATCTGGCGGGCGGTCTGCAGGGAGTTCGACGTCCCGCCGAGCCTGCGCTGAGGTACGCCCGGGCCCGCCGCTACCAGGGCAGGCCGCTACCAGGCAGGCGCCGCCAGGGCTCGCCGCCCGGGGTGCGCCAGCACGGCGCGCCACCAGACGGCCGCTGCCCGGGCACGGCGAAATTTCTCCGTTGATGCGGCGTGTCGGCTTCATGATCGAACAGTTGTTCGCCTAATGTAGTTGCCTGGGTGGCCGTCCGGTGGCCTCCTCTTCGTGGCCTCGCGACGAGTGGCGCCGCAACCGCGGACCGCAGCGGCGCGCGGAATTGTCGGTGGCGGCGCGTAGCGTCTGGACCGGCAAAGCGTCTGGACTGGCAAGCAGCCCCTTGAATCCAACGGGAGTACCCATGGCAGGCAGCGACAGGGCGGTCAACAGGACCGGCGGCGACAGGGACAAGTCCCTGGAGACTGCGCTCGCCCAGATTGAGCGGCAGTTCGGCAGGGGCTCGATCATGCGCCTCGGCGACGAGGGCCGCGCCCCGATGGAAGTGATACCCACCGGGTCGATCGCGCTGGATGTCGCGCTCGGCATCGGCGGCCTTCCCCGGGGCCGGGTCGTCGAGGTGTACGGACCTGAGGGCAGCGGAAAGACCACCATCGCGCTGCACGCCGTCGCCAACGCGCAGCGGGCGGGCGGCATCGCCGCCTTCATCGACGCCGAGCATGCGCTCGACCCGGACTACGCCAAGAAACTCGGCGTGGACACCGACGGGCTGCTGGTCTCGCAGCCGGACACGGGGGAGCAGGCCCTGGAGATCGCGGACATGCTTATCCGCTCCGGGGCCATCGACGTCGTCGTCATCGACTCCGTGGCCGCGCTGGTGCCCCGGGCTGAGATCGAAGGCGAGATGGGGGACAGCCATGTGGGCCTCCAGGCCCGGCTGATGTCCCAGGCCCTGCGCAAGATCACCGGCGCGCTGAGCCAGACGAAGACCACCGCCATTTTCATCAACCAGCTGCGTGAAAAGGTCGGTGTCATGTTCGGAAGTCCGGAGACCACCAGCGGCGGGCGGGCGCTGAAGTTCTATGCTTCGGTGCGCCTGGATGTGCGCCGGATAGAGACTCTTAAGGACGGCACCGAGGCGGTCGGCAGCCGTACCCGGATCAAGGTCGTGAAGAACAAGTGCCTCGCGGAAGGAACTCGGGTCTTCGATCCCTCCACCGGCGTCACTCGCCGTATCGAGGAGATCGTGGATGGGCGGCTCCCGGTCCATGCGGTGTCCACCGATAAGAGTGGCGTGCTGCAGGCACGGGAGGTCATCTCGTGGTTCGATCAGGGCGAGCAGGACGTCATCGGGATCAAACTTCGCGACGGCACTGAACTGTGGGTAACGCCTGATCACAAGGTGCTCACCGAACATGGCTGGCGTGCCGCCGGGGAACTCGTTCGCGGGGACCGGTTGGCCAGGCCTCGCGCCTATGCGGGGTTCGGCTCGGGTGAGCCGATTCCGCCGGATCATGCCAGGCTGCTCGGCTATCTCATCGGCGATGGTTATGTAGGCGGGAAGACGCCGGTTCAGTTCGTCAATGTCGTGGAGTCTTTGCATCAGGATGCTGCCCGGATCGTGAGTACCCTGGGCTGCGAGGCGAAGCCGACGAGCCAGCCGATAACGATCGCTTTCTCCCACCGGCCTGGCGAGAAGAACGGAGTCCTCGAACTCTGCCGGTGGGCGGAGATCCATGGCTGCCTGGCGCCTACCAGGAAGCTGCCCGCGGCTTTCTTCACGCCCGATGTTTCGGCCGAGGTCATCAGCAACCTGATCTTCGGAATCTTCGAGACGGATGGTTACGTCTCTCGTGAGCAGACGGGCGGTATCCGGGCCGGTTTCTCGACGACGTCAGAGCAGCTTGCCCACCAGCTTCACTGGCTGCTTCTCCGCTGGGGCATTGGAAGCAACATTCAGCGCCGCGACCCGAGCGCGCAGCGGGGTGGCCTGGTCAAGGGACGCAGGATCTCAGGCAATCATCCCAACTGGGAGGTCCGGGTTTCGGGCGTGGATAACGTGTCCGCGTTCGCCGCCGCGATCCCCATGTGGGGGCCGCGCGGGCAAATAGTCACGCATGAGCTTGCTGAACTGGACGGCCGTTACCGAGGGTCTCAGCGGATCTATCTCAACGATGAGGTTGTGGAGCCTATTCTCGCTCACCTTCGGCGTCTCGGAGTGAGCGCGCAGGTGGCCGCCCAACTGGTGGGTAAGGGTGCGGGAGATCCCCATGGAGGCATGAGGACGGTGCTCGGTGCATCCCGCCTGCGCCGCGATCGGGTCCAGCGGCTGGCAGATGGGCTCGACGACTCCTTCCTGCGGGACATCCTGGCGGATCAACTCTGGTTCTCCAGAGTCGCTGAAATCCTGCCCCCCCGGCGTTGCCGCACGTTCGACGTAGAGGTGGAAGAGCTGCACAACCTGGTCGCGGAGGACGTGGTCGTCCACAACTGCGCGCCGCCTTTCAAAACTGCGGAATGCGACATCATTTTCGGTATCGGCATCAGCAGGGAGGGCGGGCTGATCGACCTTGGCGTCGAGCAGTCGATCGTGCGCAAGTCCGGCGCCTGGTACACCTACGAGGGCGACCAGCTCGGGCAGGGCAAGGAGAACGCCCGTAACTTCCTGCGGGACAACCCCGACCTCGCGAACGAGATCGAGAAGAGGATCAAGGAGAAGCTCGGCGTCGGGCCGCGCCTGGACGCGGACGCCGCACCGGATGGCGGCGCCGGGATCCCGGGAGCGGCTGGCGGTGCCCCGGCTGGTGCCGGTCCGGCGGGCAGGGCAGGGAACGGGAAGGCCGCCGGTTCCGCGGCGGGCGCCCGTGCGGCCGCGGGCAGCGTCGGCGGCGTAGTCGGCGGTGCCTGACCGGACGATACCCGGCCCGGCGGACACGGGGCATCTGGCGGGCCAGGGGCGCCGGGCCGGCGCGGGACATGGAGACGACGCCGGGGATGAGGCGGACGCGGGACAGGCGGATGATCCGGAGGAGAGCGCCCGGCAACTGTGCCTGCGCCTGCTGACGGCCCGGCCGCGGACCAGGAGCCAGCTGGCGGATGCCATGCACCGCCGGGGCGTGCCTGACGAGGCAACGCAGGCCATCCTCGCTCGGTTCGCCGAAGTGGGCCTGATCGACGATGCCGCGTTCGCCCGCGCCTGGGTGGAGTCCAGGCATCACGGGCGGGGGCTGGCGCGCCGCGCGCTGTCCGCTGAGTTGAAGCAGCGCGGAGTAGCGGGGGAGGACATCAGCGCGGCGGTCGGCGCGCTCGACCCGGCCGACGAGATCGCCACTGCCCGGCGACTGGTAGCGAAAGGGATGGCCACCACCCGGGGGAGGCCGCTCCCCGTGCGGGTCAGGCGGCTCGTGGGCCTGCTGGCCCGGAAGGGCTATCCGGCGCCGGTCGCTTACCGCGTCGTCCGCGAGGCGCTCGAGCAGGAGGGGGTCGACGCGGCGGACGCTGGGGTCGACCTCGACGACATGGCCTTGAGCGGCACCGACGGGGACATGGATATCGGGTAACCAGGCGGTTGCGTAGGGTAAGACTTGAGAAGATCGGAACGGACAGCTTGCCCAAACTGTTATCTCCGCTTAACCTCACGGCAGCGAGGTGTTACTCCGTGCCATGCGGATGAAATTGAGTGAATACGGTCCGTGATCGGCCTGAGCCGGTTTCGGCCTTCGGATTTAGCCGGCCCCTGGCGGGGACGCCCGCCCGGGCTGATAGGCCCGGCTCGGGCCCGCGGTGGCGGGCCTGGCCGGACCATGCAGGACGGCCGGGCACCTGCCCGGCCGGGACTTAGGTCCGCGTGCCTTCCACGAGAGGCCGCGAACGCTTCGGCTGGCACTACCCACTGGCTGGCCGGGCCAGGCGGATGGGAGGTGGGCACCCGGCTTGAGTTCGGTGTACCGCTGCCGGCCGCGTGGCCGCCGGTGGATGGCGGGCATGACCCCTCGCTCCAGGGTGTTCCCCTGGCACCGCACCCGGGTGCCAGGGCCAGCGAGCAGGATTGGGGTGTGCCATGAGCAGCACAATCTCTCTCGTGATCGGGGCCGTCGGGCTCCTGGCTGCCATTTTCGCGCTGGGCGTCGTGCTGCGCAGGTCACCCGGCCGCGACCGGGCGGAAGCGCCGGACACCGTGGCGGCCGTCGCGCAGGTCACCGCCGAGGCCCAGCGGACCTTTGAGGAAGCCAGCAGGGAAGCCGATCAGGTCCGGGCGCGGGCGGTAGCCGATGCCGCCGCCATCATGCGCGAAGCCGGGCTCGCCGCTGACAAGGCGGCGCAGGCCAGCCGGGATGCTGACGAGGAACTGCGTGCGGTCCGTGAGGAAGCGAGGGACCTCCGCGGGGACCTTGAGCGCAGGGAAGCCCGGCTGGCCGAACGGGAAGCGCGGCTGGACGCCGAATTCGGCAAGCTGGAGGAGCGGTCCGCAGGCCTGGACCGGATCCGCCAGGACCTGGACAACCGCCGCGCCGACCTCGACCGGCTCGACGAGGATCGCCGCACAGTACTCGAGCAGGCTGCCGGGCTCACCGCTGACCAGGCCAAGGCAGAACTCGTCGCGGGCATTCAGAACCAGGCCAAGCGCGAGGCGGCGCTGCTGGTCCGGGAGACGGAGAATGCGGCGCGCCGGGATGGTGAGCAGCGTGCCCGCCGGATCGTGACGCTGGCCATCCAGCGGGTCGCCAGCGAGCAGACCAGCGAGTCCGTCGTGTCTGTGCTGCACCTTCCCGGTGACGAGATGAAGGGCAGGATCATCGGCCGGGAAGGCCGCAACATCCGTGCGTTCGAGTCCGTCACCGGCGTCAACCTCATCATCGACGACACCCCCGAGGCCGTGCTGCTCTCCTGCTTCGACCCGGTGCGCCGCGAGGTGGGGCGGCTCACCCTGGAACGGCTCGTCCTCGACGGCCGGATCCACCCGCAGCGCATCGAGGAGGCCTACGAGCGCAGCAAAGGCGAGGTCGAGCAGTTGTGCGTCCGCGCGGGCGAGGACGCCCTGGTCGAGCTCTCCCTCACCGATATGCACCCCGAACTGGTCACCCTGCTCGGCCGGCTGCGCTACCGGACCTCCTACGGCCAGAACGTGCTCCGCCATCTGGTCGAGTCCGCGTACATCGCCGGCATGATGGCCAGCGAACTCGGCATGGACCCCGGCCTGCTCAAGCGCTGTACCGTGCTGCACGACGTGGGCAAGGCGCTCACCCACGAGGTCGAGGGCAGCCACGCCCTGATCGGCGCGGAGATCGCGCGGAGATACGGCGAGGCCGCGGACGTGGTGCACGCTATCGAGGCGCATCACAACGAGGTCGAGGTCCGCACGGTGGAGGCTGTGCTGACCCAGGCGGCCGATGCGATCAGCGGGGGTCGGCCAGGCGCGCGGCGGGAGTCGCTGGAGGCTTACGTGAAGCGGCTGGAGCGGCTGGAGCAGATCGCCGTCGCCCAGCCCGGTGTGGAGAAGGTCTTCGCCATGCAGGCCGGCCGCGAGATCAGGGTCATGGTGAAGCCGGAGCGGGTGGACGACATCCAGGCCCAGGTCATCGCACGTGACGTGGCCAAGCAGGTGGAAGAGGAACTGACCTACCCAGGTCAGATCAGGGTCACGGTGGTCCGGGAATCCCGCGCGACCGAGTTCGCCCGCTGAGCTATCAGCCAGAAGCCGCCCGGGACGGGCTGGACACCCCCTGCGGCCCGCTGGCCGTGCCGGGCTCCGCCGGGCCGACTGGCGGTGCCGTGCTGGCGCTGGATGAGCCGGGCTGGGCCTGCTCCGCGTTCTCCTGCCCCTGCTCCGGCCCGTTCTCCTGCCACTGCTCCGGCCCGTTCTCCTGCCCCTGCTCCGGCCCGCTGAGGGTCAGCTGCGGTATGCCGGGCGGGGTGAAGCCCAGCACCTGCCCGTAGAACGACAGTTCCGCCTCAAGCGTGGCGATGATCGTCTCACTCCGCCTGAACCCATGGGATTCGCCCCGGAAGGTGAGCAGGGCATGGCGGATGCCGTGTGCGGCCAGGTCGTCTGCGATGCTCCTGGCCTGCGCGGCCGGGACGATCGGGTCGTCGAGCCCCTGGAGCAGCAGCACCGGGCAGGTCGCGTTCGTCACGTGGCCGGCCGGCGAGCGTTCCGCGTAGACGTACTCGAAACCGGGCAGCGGGCCGATGAGCCCATTCAGGTAGTGGGATTCGAAATCGTGCGTTTCGGCGGCGAACTCGCGAAGGTCGGCCACGCCGTAGTACGAGGTTGCCGCGCTGAAGATGGGCTGCTTGACCGCGTGCGTGGTCACCGCGGCCAGCGCGGTCCACCCGCCCGCCGACCCGCCACGGACCGCCAGGCGGGCGATATCGGCGTCGCCCTTCTTGGCCAGTGCCAGCGCGGCGGCCGCCACGTCCTCCACGTCGACCACGCCCCACTGCATGCGCAGCCGCTCCCGGTAGCTGCGGCCGTACCCGGTGGAGCCCCCGTAGTTGACGTCGATGATCCCGATGCCCCGGCTGGTGAAGAACGCCTTCTCCAGGTCGAGCAGCCCGACCACGTGCGAGGTCGGGCCGCCGTGCGCCCAGACCACGTACGGCGGCAGTTCGCCGTCCGGCGCTACCGCCTCCGGGTGGGACGGGGGATACACCAGCGCGTGCACGTTGCGCCCGTACTGGCCCTCCAGCAGGACCTGGCTCGGCACCGGCAGGTACGCGGGGTCGGGAATCTCCTCGGACTCCTGGCGCAGCACCTGGGACTTACCTGTTGCCGCGTCGATCCTGACCACTGACAGCGGGGTCTGCGGGCCGCCGGCCACCGCGACGATCGTGTTCCCGTCGGCGGACACGCCGGAGGTGTACTCCTGGAACGGGACGTCGAGGCCGGCCATCTCCCCGGTCTCCGGGTCGAGCAGGTCCAGCCGCATGCCGCCCTGGCCGTGCAGGACCGCGAGCCGCCCATCGCCGAGCATCGCGTAGGGCCGGCCGCCAAGCTGCCACAACGGCTCGGCGAACTCCTCCTCGGCCGGGTACAGCGACAGGGCCGGCTCGCCGACGAGGCCAACCTGGTACAGGTTCCACCAGCCGGGCCAGTCCGAGACGACGTACAAGCTGGTGTCGTCGCGCCACACCGGCGCCAGCACGGACTCCCGCATCCCGCCTTTAACCAGCCGCCCCCGGCCAAGGACACCGTCGGAAATCTGGGCGACCCGCAATTCGGTCCCGTCCCATGGCATCCGGGGATGGTTCCAGCAGATCCAGGCCAGCCTGCTGCCGTCCGGCGAGAGGGTCGGAAAAGCGAAGAAATCAGCGCCGCTGACCAGTTCCCGGATGGCGCCGGGCTCCTCCGCCGCGGTGCCGTCCAGCGGTATCGCGACGATGCCGCGGCTGATCTTGCCGGCTTCATGCCGCTCCTGGACGCACCACACCTCGGTGCCATCGGGCGAGAGCATGAAATCCGCGAAGCGCAACGCGGCGTGCCCCTCTTCGCCCGACGGCTCGGGGGTGAGCGGCCGCGGTGCGATCCCGGGCCCGCTGCCGGCGCCCGTCCGCCCGGCATCCCCTGGGTCAGCCGCGAGGTAGAGCCGCTGGTCGGCGTAGTTCGCGAAAATTATCGCGCGGTCAGCGGCCGCGGCCTGGCCGTTCCCGGCCCGTCCGGGAACCGGCAGGTAGGAGCGCCCGCCGTACTCGTGCACACGGGTGCGCGCGTTCCACGGCGACGGCAGCAAGGCCCGCTGTCTCCCGGCAGCGTCACAGTGCACCACGGTTACCCGGCCGCCCTCCCCGGGACGGCCCTCCTGCCACCACACGTCATCGCCGGTGACGAGAGGGTAGGAGATCAGCACCTGTCCCTTGGCCACGTCCGCGGCAGTGATGGGGGAAGGCCAGGCGCCGTAAGGGACTCGTGGAGCTGTCACGCTGTCTGTCATAGGGGATATCGTCCACCATTCGCGGGTCTGCCACGGGAGATTCCGGACATGCCGCGGCTCTCCTCTGGCAGATTCCGGACATGCCGCCCACCTGCCCGGGAGATTCCGGACATGCCGCCTCCAGCGCGTAACCTCGGATGCGAAATGAGCACCTCTCGCACGTACCAGATCCGCACCTACGGGTGCCAGATGAACATGCACGACTCGGAGCGGCTCGCAGGCCTGCTCGAAGAGGCCGGCTACCAGCGTGCGCCCAGCGACCAGATCGCGGATGTCATCGTGTTCAACACCTGCGCGGTCCGCGAGAACGCCGACAACCGGCTGTACGGCAACCTGGGCCATCTGCTGCCCGTCAAGCAGTCCCGTCCTGGCATGCAGATCGCGGTGGGCGGCTGCCTCGCGCAGAAGGACAGGGCGGGCATCGCACAGCGCGCACCCTGGGTTGATGTCGTGTTCGGCACGCACAACGTCGGCTCGCTGCCCGCGCTCCTGGAGCGCGCGCGGGTGCAGGACAGCGCCCAGGTGGAAATCGTCGAGGCGCTGGAACGGTTCCCCTCGGTCCTGCCGGCCCGCCGCGAGTCCTGCTACTCGGCCTGGGTGGCGATTTCGGTTGGCTGCAACAACACCTGCACGTTCTGCATCGTGCCGAGCCTGCGCGGCCGGGAGGAGGACCGCCGCCCCGGGGACGTGCTCGCCGAGATCCGGGCGCTGACCCAGGACGGGGTGGTGGAGGTCACCCTGCTAGGGCAGAACGTGAACTCCTACGGGGTCGGGTTCGGTGACCGGCTGGCCTTCGGCAAGCTGCTGCGTGCCTGCGGCGGGATCGACGGGCTGGAGCGGGTGCGCTTCACCTCCCCGCATCCGCGGGATTTCACCAATGACGTGATCGCGGCCATGGCCGGGACGCCCAACGTCATGCCGCAGTTGCACATGCCGCTCCAGTCCGGTTCCGACGCTGTGCTGCGGGCCATGCGGCGCGCCTACCGCCGCGAGCCCTACCTGGCGATCCTGGACAGCGTCCGCGCGTCCATCCCGGACGCCGCGATCACCACCGACATCATCGTGGGGTTCCCGGGGGAGACCGAACGCGACTTCGAGGACACCCTCGACCTGGTCCGCCGCGCCCGTTTCGCCGGGGCGTTCACGTTCCAGTACTCGCCGCGGCCGGGCACCCCCGCGGCGAGCATGGCCGACCAGGTCCCCGCCGGCGTGGTCGCGGAGCGCTACCAGCGGCTCGCCGCGCTGGTCGAGGACGTATCGCTGGCGGAGAACGGGAACTTCACCGGCCGCCAGGTCGAGGTGCTGGTGGCCGAAGGGGAGGGGCGCAAGGACGGGGCCACCCACCGGCTGTCCGGGCGGGCCCGCGACAACCGGCTGGTGCACTTCGCGCCTGGCGCTGCCGGGCCGCGCCCGGGTGACCTGGTCACCACGGTGGTGACCAGGGCCGCCCCGCATTACCTGGTCGCTGACGGTGAGCCGCTGGCAGTGCGCCGCACCCCCGGCGGCGACGCCTGGCAGGCCCGCCAGGAGGGGATGACAGCCACGGCCCCGCCCGCCGCCGGCGCCCCCGCGGTGCTGCTCGGGATGCCCGGGGTGAGCCGCCCCGGGTAACTCTGGTGCGGCCCGCCCGGATCCCGCAAAAGGCTCTCAGCAACGAGCTACGCGCGCGCTGACGCCACCTCGGCCCCGTGCCGTGCGTGTGTGCCACGCGGGGCGGCCCCTTGTGCTGGTGCGCTGTGTTGCCGCACTGTGTTGCGCGCTGCGGGTCACATGTGCGCCGAATCCACCACACAAGGGGTGGCCGCGCCGGTCACCCCGCCGGCCCGCGGGCGCGCCACCCAACCTCCGCGCGGAGCGCTGCGTCCTAGCAAGTGGGGGCCCTGGGGCCACCGTGACGAAGGGGGAAACATCTATGCCACTATCAGCCCATACCGCCCGCCGGGTGGCCGCAGCCTTGGCGCTTGCCTGCGCCGCCGCGCTGAGCGTGACCGCCGCCTCGGCGGCGGTGAACCATCACTCGCACCCGCGTGCGACTCCGGCCTGCTCGGTATCCCGCCTCCAGGTCTGGATCGGCCTTCCGGGCAGCGGCTCGGCCGGCGCCACCGCGTACCCGCTCGAGTTCTCCAACATCTCCGGCCGGGCGTGCCACCTGTTCGGGTTCCCCGGAGTCTCCGCTGTTGGCGGCAACGGGCATCAGCTGGGCAGTGCCGCCGGCCGCGACCCGGCCTTCCGGCCGAGGCTGGTGCTGCTGGGCCGCGGCGCGACTGCCCACGCCCTGCTGACGATCACGGAAGCCGGCAACTTCCCGGCCGGCCAGTGCAGGATGCGGACCGCCGTGGGCCTGCGGGTCAGCCCGCCAGGCCAGCGCCGCTCCGCTTTTGTCCCGCTCACCTTCCCGGCCTGCTCCAAGAAGGGCCCTGTTTACCTGCACGTTCGCGCGATCCGCGGGGGAGTCGGCATCCCCGGCTTCAGCCAGTAGGCCGGCCGCGCCCCCGGGCGCCGGGTCTGATGGCGGGCGGGGCGGCCGGATGCGGCCACCCCGCCCGCCGCACACCGCGGGACCGGGCCGAGTGAGTCTGCCCACTCCGGCGGCCAACGGCCTCGTGATCATGGCAAATCACCACCTTCCGTCCACACCAGCGGCCAACGGCCTCATGATCATGGTGTCGCTATGACGACACCAATCGCTTGAGGCCCTCCTGCCGGCGTGGCGCCGGGGCGGGAGGGGCGTTTCTGGCCGGGCGAGGTCGCCCTCTGCTGCCTCGACGCCGCCGGGGAACCTGGCCGCCGCGGGATTGCGGGTCAGCGCCCGGACGTGCGCACCGCTGCCGGCTAGCTGACCGGCCACGAGGCGGCCGACGTTCCCCCTGGCCCCGGTCGCTAAGATCGTCATGTTCCTCCGCGCGCCGCGCGCCTGTCACTGATGGCGCGCCATCCTACGGGTGGCCGGGGGTCTGCCTCTGGCAGCGGACCCCGCCCTGGCTTGCCAGACTGAAGGTATGGCAGAACGCGTGATCGCGGTGCTCGGGCCGACCGCGGCGGGCAAGTCCGAGCTGGCCCTCCGGCTGGCGCATGAGCTCGGCGGCGAGGTCATCAACGCGGACTCGATGCAGCTCTACACCGGCATGGACATCGGCACCGCCAAGCTCACCGTTGCGCAGCGCCAGGGAATCCCGCACCATCTGCTCGACGTCTGGGATGTCCGCCGCACCGCCAACGTCGCCGAATACCAGCGGATGGCCCGGGCCGCCATCGCCGCCGTGCACGCGCGCGGCCGGGTGCCGATCCTGGCTGGCGGATCCGGGCTGTACATCCGCGCCACGCTGGATGACCTGAACTTCCCCGGCACTGACCCGGCGGTGCGGCAGCGCCTGGAGGAAGAGCTGGCCGAGCGGGGACCCGGCGAGCTGCACGCCAGGCTGGCCGGGCTCGACCCGGGCGCCGCCGCGAGCATCCTGCCGTCCAACGGGCGCCGGATCGTCCGCGCGCTGGAGGTGATCGAGGTGTCCGGGCGGCCGTTCACCGCCACCCTGCCGCGCTACGACTCGGTGTACCCGGCGATCCAGATCGGGCTGCGGGTGTCCCGCGCCGAGCTGGACCGGCGGATCGCCGAGCGGACGGCGCGGATGTGGCGGGCGGGCCTCGTGGACGAGGTCCGCGAGCTCGAGCGGGCGGGCCTGCGCGAGGGCAGGACGGCCAGCCAGGCGCTGGGCTACGCCCAGGTGCTGCGGTTCCTGGCGGGGGAGTGGACGCAGGAGCAGGCCCGCGCGGAGACCGTCAAGGCCACCCGGCGGTTCGCCCGCAGGCAGGAGTCGTGGTTCCGCCGCGATCCCAGGGTCATCTGGCTGGACGCCGGTCACGGGGCGGATCTGGCCAGCCGTGCACTGGCTACGATCAGCACATGGGATTCGACACTGGCCAGCCCGGCAGAGGCCAGCCCGGCAGAGGCCAGTTCGCCAAAGGACATGGCACCGAGAACGACTTCGTGATCCTGCCGGATCCCGGGAACGAGCTCGGCCTCTCCAGCGAGCTTGCCGCCCGGCTGTGTGACCGGCGCGCCGGAATCGGGGCGGACGGCGTGCTGCGGGTAGTGCGCACAGCCGCGCTGGCCGGCAGCATGCCTGAGCTGGCCAGGGCGGCCCCCGGGCCGAAAGCCGGCCAGGCGGAGTGGTTCATGGACTACCGGAACGCCGACGGCAGCATCGCCGAGATGTGCGGCAACGGCATCCGCGTGTTCGCCCGCTACCTGCTGGAGCACGGGATGGCCGGGGGACCCGCCTTCGCCGTGGCCACCCGGTCCGGGGTGCGGCAGGTCCGGGCGGAGGCCGATGGCCGCATCACCGTGGACATGGGCCCCGTCACCGTGCTCGGCCCGGGGTACGCCGTAGTGGGCGGCGTGGGGTGTGCGGGCCTGCGGATTTCGGTCGGCAACCCGCACCTGGCCTGCGTCGTCGACGACTCCCTGGACACGTTCGACCTGTCCCGCCCGCCCAAGCTCGATCCGGCGGACTTCCCCGCGGGCGGCAATGTGGAGCTGGTCCGGGTGACCGGGCCTGCCGCGGTCAGCATGCGCGTGCACGAGCGCGGTTCCGGCGAGACCCGGTCCTGCGGCACGGGGGCGGTAGCGGCCGCCGCGGCAACCGCGGCAACCGCGGGGCCCGGCACCGGACGCTGGCAGGTCACGGTGCCGGGCGGTGAGCTGACGGTGACGCTGGACGCCGCCACGAGCTGGCTCACCGGTCCCGCGGTTATCGTCGCCGAGGGTGAGCTGGACGCTGGCTGGCTTGCCGCGTCCGCCTGAGCTCACCCCCGGCCTGAACCAGCTTCGGCCTTGTCCCTCCTCAGCCTGAGTTCACCGTGACGGTCGCGCCCGCTTCACGCTGCACGCCCAGGCAGGACGCGGACCCCGCGCCGCCGGTGCACGGACCGAGGTCGGCCACCGCGTGCAGCACGCCGGTCATCGGCGGGGTGCCAGCAGGCACGGTCACGCTGAACGTCTCGGTGGCGGATGCGCCGGGGCCGAGCACGCTGGGCGCGCCCGGTCCGGCCGGGTGCACTGTCCAGCCATCAGGTGCCTGCAGGATGACCTGGGCGCCGTGCAGCGGCCCGGTTCCGCTGGCACCGGGCCCGTCAGCGCTGAGCCGGACCGTGACCGAGTACGTCCTGCCCGCCGTCACCTGGGCCGGTGCCTGCACGCTGACCTGCCGGGCACCCGACGCGTCGGTGATGGGGAAGCTGCCGCGCAGCGGCAGGTCCGCCAGGGCGGAGGAGTCGCCGACGTACACCGAGTACGTCCCGGCCTGCTGGGTCCAGCCGCCGGCCTGCTCGTCCCAGTACCAGGTCTGCGACGGCTGGATGGTGAAGTGCACGTCCGCCGACTGGCCCGGCTGCAGGCTGACCCGCTGGAAGCCGGTCAGCTGGCGTGGCGGCTCACCTGTCGAGGCCGGGTCGCCCAGGTAGGCCTGGACCACGTCGCTGCCCGCCCGCTGGCCCGCGTTGGTCACCCGGGCGGTGACCGACACCGGCCGCGTGCCGTCCCCGGAATCGCCGCTGATCCGCAGCCCGCCGAACGCGAACCGGGTGTAGGAAAGCCCGTAACCGAACGGGAACAGCGGGGTCAGTCCCTTCGCGTCGTACCAGCGGTATCCGACGTCGACCCCCTCCGAGTACTGCACGGTGCCGTTGGTGCCCGGCCACTGGGCCGCGGTGGACGCCGGGACCTGGGCCAGGCTCTGCGGGAAGGTCTCCGGCAGGTGCCCGCCCGGGTCGGTGTTGCCGAAGAGCACGCCGGCGATGGCAGTGCCCTGGGTCTGGCCCGGGTACCAGGCCTCGACGATCCCGCTGACCTGGCTCACCCAGGGCATGGTGACCGCGGCGCCGGTCTCCAGCACCACCACGGTCCGCGGGTTCGCGGCGGCCACCTTCTCGATGAGCAGGTTCTGGTCGTTGGGCAGGTTGATGTCCGGCCGGTCGACGGCCTCGGTCTCGTAGTCGCGCACGACGACCACCGCCACTGACGAGTGCCGGGCCAGGTTGGCCGCCGCCGTGATCGCGGGCGGGACCGTCCCGGCCGGCGGCTGCCAGCCGAGCTTGATCTGCATCGGGTAGCCGCTCGCGTAGTCCACCTCGATCGGATACTGATGCCCGGCCACCAGGGAGATGGTGCCGGTCTTGGTGACCAGCCCCTGCGCGGCGCTGTTGTCGATCAGCAGCGCCCCGTTCAGGTACATCTTGCTGCCGTTGTCGCTGGTCAAGTCGAAGGTATAGGTGCCGGTCGCGGGGGCGGTGAGCACCCCGGTCCACTTCACCGACGTGTTGTACGGGTTAGCCGGAGCGGGCGGGGACGATGTGGCGTTCTCAGTGCCCAGCCCGTACCAGCTGTAGTCCAGCGAGATGCCGGGGTCGGTGCGGACCAGTTGCGGCGTTCCGCTGTAGGTCTGGTTGTTGTAGTAGGTGCCGGTGAGGCCCTGCTCCGGCGATCCGGCGGAAGGGGAGAGCGCCGACGACGGCACGGCTGTCAGGCCAGGCAGGTCGGTTCCGGGGCTCACCGGGTCGGTGCCAGCCGCGTAGCTGACCGTGGCGCCTGGATCGGCGGCCTTGATGCCCTGGACCGGGCTGACCGCCGAGGCGGGCAGCACCACGTGCGCGCTGCCGCCGCCTGCCGTCACGGCGTCGTTCGCGTCCGCGCCGATGACCGCGATGCTCCCGCCATGCCGCAGTGGCAGCAAGCCGCCCGAGTTGCGCAGCAGCACGGTGCCCGCCTCCGCGGCCTGGTTGGACAAGGCCACATGCGCCGGGGTGGTGACAGCCGCGCCCGTTGATCCGTTGTTCGCCTTGTTGAAGAACCCGAACCGGAAAAGCTCGGTGAGGATCCGCTGCACCATGCCACCGAGCGTGGCCTTGCTCACCGTGCCGGACTGCACCGCCTGCTGCAGGGTGGCGCCGTAGTAGATGGCGTCGGGCATCTCCTGGTCGGTGCCGGCCGCCAGTGACGAAGCCTGGTCGTGCATGGCGTCGTAGTCGGACGTCACGAAGCCCGGAAAGCCCCAGGCCTGCTTGAGCACGTCGGTGAGCAGCTGCGCGTCGCCGCAGGCGAAGGCATTGTTGATCATGGAGTAGGAGCACATGGTGGACGCGACGTCGGCTTGGCGCACCGCGGCCTTGAACGCGGGCAGGTAGATCTCCTGCTCAGCCCGCTGGCTGAGCTGGACGTTGTCCGCTGGGGTGTTGCGGTTGGTTTCCTGGTTGTACACCGCGATGTGCTTCACCTGGGCCAGTACGCCCTGGCTCTGGATCCCGCGGATCTCCCCGACGGCCAGCTGGGCGTTCAGGTAAGGATCCTCGGTGAATGTCTCGAACGCCCGGCCCCAGCGGGGGTCGCGGACGATGTTGACGGTCGGGCCGAGGTCCACCGTGGAGCCCTTGCCCGCCTCCTCCGCGCCCAGCACCTGGCCGTAGGCATAGGCCAGCGCCGGATCGAAGCTGGCGGCCAGGGACACCCCGGCAGGCAGCTGGGTGACACCGGTCAGCCCGTCGGCGACGCCGTTCGGGCCGTCTTCCAGCCCGATCGCCGGGATGCACAGTGCGGGTTCCGGGGCTACATAGAAGACGTAGGGGCCGGTGCTCCCGTGCACGAGGTTGATCTCATCAGCCAGGCTCATCGCGCTCATCAGCGTGTTCACCCGCTGATAGACCGGGAGGCTGGTGCTGCGCCACGGGCACGATGGCTGCGTGGCGGCGGCTGCTGCCTGGGCACTGCTGCCCACTGCCTGCACCCCGGAGCCCGCAGCCAGGCCGGTGCCTGCGCGCTCGGGGGTGCTGGGGTGCGGCTGGTCAGCTCATGCCTGGCTGGCTGCTGCGCTGCCTGCGGGTAATGCGGTGAGGCCCAGCGCTGCGGTGAGTGATGCTCCGGTGAAGGCTGCGAGCCCGATCCTGCGGGCCCGGGCCGCACGGCTGTGTGCGCGTCCCATGATGGCTCCTCGCGATCTGCGTGCGTGGGCAGCGGTGCTTATTCCGCATCGGACGCTAGGACTCCCGCGGTTAGTTCGTCAAAGGTTCCTGCCGGTTCGTCAGGAATTGCAACGGTTTATTTATGGCCAGGCTGGCTGTCACGGTCCGCGTGGCCGGTCAGGGCAGCCACTGGCACGCCGCGCAGTGAGGCGTCCAGCACCTCCGCGATGTGCAGCAGCACCGGCCGCGGCGCTGCCCCCGCCCCGTCCCCGGGCCCGCCCCCGGCGCCCGGCCCGGGCCCGGCAGCGGCCATGGCGGCGGCGATCTGCAGGCTGCAGCCGGGGTTGGCGGAGATGACCAGCGGCGCCCCGGTGGCCAGCACCGCGGCCGCCTTGCGCGCGCCCAGCTCACTGGCGGCCTCCGGTTGCAGCAGGTTGTACACGCCTGCCGAGCCGCAGCAGGTGCCGCCGTCGGCGAGCTCGATGAGCTCCAGCCCGGGGATGGCGCGCAGCAGGTCGCGCGGCTGCTGCCGGATGCCCTGCGCGTGCCCCAGGTGGCAGGCCTCGTGATACACGGCCGGTACCGGCAGCGGGTGCCGGACGGCCCGCGGGCCGCCGTCGCCCGCCGCGAGCTCGGCGAGGAACTCACTGAGATCCCGGACCTTGCTGGCGGTGCGCGCCGCCCGCTGCGCCCAGCCGGCCGCGTCGGGCGCCGCCCGCTGCTCCCGGTCGGCCGCGTCGGGCGCCGCCGGCGCAGCCGGGCGGGCCTGGGCTGAGTCAGCGGCCGGGTCGTGGCCGGCCGCTGAGAACAGCCCGGCGTATTCCTTCATCGCCGAGCCGCAGCCCGCCGAGTTCACCACGATGACGTCAACGCCCGCGTCCTCGAAAGCGGCGATCGTCCGCCGGGCGAACCGGGCCGCCTCGGCCAGCCGCCCGGTGTGCAGCGACAAGGCGCCACAGCACCCCTGCCCGTGGGGAATGACGACGTCGCAGCCCTCGGCCGCGAGAACGCGGACGGTCGCGTCGTTCACGCCCGGGAAGAACACCTGCTGCACACAGCCGGTGAGCATGCCGACCACCGCGCGCCGCGGGCCCTGCGCGGGCACCCTTCCGGTACGCACGGGGCCGGTTGCCGGGATGGCGGGGCTTCCCGGCGGCGGCTTCCGCGCCCGTGCCCGTGCCCGCGGCGGGGGCGCTGGCGCGACCCGGAGTGAGGCGACGAGTTCCGGGGCGAGGCGGCCGGCCAGCGGGCTGCGCTCGATCCTCCGGTTCACACCCGTGCGCTGGGCGATGCGCAGCGGGCCGGTGAGCAGCCTGAGCCGGCGTGGATACGGGAACGTCGCGAAGATCGCGGTGCGCACCAGCCGCGCCCGCAACGAGCGCCGGGGCAGCGGCGTGGCGCCGGCCGGCGGCTGTTCCGCCCAGCTGCGCGCCGACTCGATGAGGCGGTCATAGCGCACCCCGGACGGGCAGGCGGGCACGCAGGCCATGCAGCCCAGGCAGCGGTCGAGGTGCGCGGTGACGGCCTCGCTGGCGGATGTGCCGTCAAGCATCTGGGTGATCAGGTGGATGCGGCCACGGGGGGAATCCATCTCCTCGCCCCACAGCTGATAGGTCGGGCAGGCGGGCAGGCAGAACCCGCAGTGCACGCAGTCGGATGCCAGTTCGCGCAACTCCCCGGACGGGTCGATCGGCGACGCTGACATTCAGATACCTCCGGCGAAGCGGCCCGGCGACATCACGTGCCCGGGATCGAACTGGTCCTTCAGCGCCCGCATCAGGCTGAGTGCGGGCACCGGGCCCCATACGTCGACGATGTCACGGACCGCGGCAGGTGCGCTCACCACCACGGCGCTGGCCCGCGCCGGTGGCCCTTCGCCGCCAGCGAAGCCCGGTTCCAGGCCGGCGAGCGCTTCGCGCAGGTCGGCCAGGAACTGAGCGACAGCATCCGGCGCGGCGCCAGCGCCTAGCACCGCATGCAGCACGCCCGCGGCGGCGGACCCGGCGACCGCCGGATCCAGCCCGGCGGCGCTGGCCGACGTGTCAATGGCGTCGAGCACCCCGGGCAGTGCCCCGGCCCAGAAGCTGATCCGGATCACCGTGCGTTCTGCCGGGCTGCCCGTGTGTTCTCCCGGGCTGACTGCCCCCCACCAGGGCGGCGCGGTGTCCGAGGTCGCGGTTCCCGCGCCCAGCACGCCGCGCATCTGGGCGGCCCGCTCGGACACCCCTGCCGGATCTCCTTCCAGCAGCACCGCAACGCGTACCATCGCGTCCCGCCCGGGCCGGTCTATCTCTATGGCCGCCGGCGCCAGGTCCGACGCCGCGGCCGCCGCGACGGCCCGGGTGGCTGCCGGGGTGCCGGCGTAGCCGGCGGTGACGAACCCGGTCGCGGCCGGAAGGGGATGCAACCGGAAGGTGGCCTCGGTGATCAGCCCGAGCGTCCCGTACGAGCCGGCGTACAGCTTGCCGAGGTCATACCCGGCCACGTTCTTGACCACCTTGCCGCCTGACTTCGCCACGGTGCCGTCAGAGCGCACCACGGTGATGCCGATCACCAGGTCGCGCGGTGTCCCGTAGCGCAGCCGGCGCGGCCCGGCGGCACCGGTGGCGAGCATCCCGCCGACCGTCGGCGAGCCGGCCCGCGCCCCGTTGGGCAGGGCTACCCGCGCACCGTTGGGCGGGCCGGCTGGCTCGTCGAGGGCCAGTTGCTGCCCGGCAGCGGCCAGGACCTCAGCCAGTCGTCGCATCGTGACGCCAGCCTGGACCCGCACCACCAGGTCACCGGCCGCGTGCTCGAGAACCCGGTCCAGCCGCAGCGTGTCGAGCACCAGGTCGCAGCGGCTCGGCGGGGCGCCCCAGGCGATCCTGGTTCCGCTGCCCCGCGGCACCACCGCAAGTTCGTGCTCGGTCGCCGCCGCCAGCAGGGCGCTGGCCTCGTCCGCGCTGTCCGGCGACGCGACCCAGGCGGGCATCACCCCGGCGACCGCGTCCCGCGGTCCCGCCGGGCGCACGGCCCGGCAGGCCCGGGCGAGCGCTCCGGGGACCGACGCACCCGTCATGCCGTCAGCCCGTCGGCGGCCGCCGCGCCCAGGTGCGTTGGTGCGTGCTCTGCTGCGTTCATCAGAACTGCTCCGCCTGGCCGGAAGCGGCCAGGGGATGCACGCCGCGCCGGACGCCGGGCACCTCGCCGCACAGCCGGGGGGTCGGGAAGATCTTGCCGGGATTGCACAGGCCCGCCGGGTCGAACGCGCAGCGCAGCAACTGCATGGTCGCCAGGTCGTCGGCGCTGAACATCTTCGGCATGTACCTGGACTTGTCCATTCCCACGCCGTGCTCGCCGGTGATGGACCCGCCGTGCTGGATGCACAGATCGAGGATCGCGCCGGACACTTCCTCGGCGGCCGCGGCCTCCCGGGGCGAGGCGTCGTTGTAGAGCACCAGCGGGTGCAGGTTGCCGTCCCCGGCGTGGAACACGTTCGCCACCCGCACCCCGGACGCCTCCGCCAGGGCGGCGATCTTGTCCAGGACCTCGCCGAGGGCGGTACGCGGGACCACGCCGTCCTGCACGATGTACGCCGAGCAGATCCGGCCCACGGCCGCGAACGCGGACTTGCGGCCGGCCCAGATCACGGCGCGCTCCGCCGGATCATCGGCCTCGCGGATCTCGGTGCAGCCGGCCTGCCGGCAGAGTTCCCGCACCGCGGCGCTGTCCCGCCGGACATCCGCTTCCGGCCCGTCCAGTTCCACGATGAGCACGGCCCCGGCGCCGGGCGGGTAGTGGCACGCCACCGCCGCCTCCGCCGCCTCGATGGCGAGCGCGTCCATCATCTCGATCGCCGCGGGCAGGATGCCCGCTCCGATGATCGCGGACACGGCCGCGCCGCCCGCGCCGGTGGTCTCGAACGCCGCCAGCAGGGTGGTGATCACCTGCGGGATCCTGGTCAGCTTCACCACGATCTTGGTCACGATGCCCAGCGTGCCCTCCGAGCCGGTGAAGGCACCGACCAGGTCATAGCCGGGGGCGGCGCCGGTGCCGTCGCCCAGCCAGGTCAGTTCCCCGGCGGGGGTGACGATCTGCAGGCCGGTCACGTGATGGACGGTGAAGCCGTGCTTCAGGCAGTGCGCGCCGCCGGAATTCTCCGCGACGTTGCCGCCGACGGAGCAGACCACCTGGCTGGACGGGTCCGGCGCGTAGAAGTAGCCGTAGGGCCGGGCCGCCGTGCTCACCGCCAGGTTGGTGACCCCGGGCTCCACGATGGCCCGCTGGCTGACCGGGTCGATGGCGATGATCTTGCGCATCCGCGAGGTGACGATGAGCACGCCGTCCGCGTGGGGGAGCGCCCCGCCGGACAGGCCGGTGCCCGATCCGCGGGCCACGAACGGGACCCCGGCCCTGGCGCACTCGGTCACGATGGCGGCGACCTGCTCAGCCGTCTCGGGCAGCACCACCAGCGCTGGCGCGGACCGGTGCGAGGTGAGGCCGTCGCATTCATACGTGCGCAGCTCGGCCGGGTCCGTCACCACCCCGTCCCGGCCGCAGATCTCGGTCATCCGGGGCACCATTGCCTGGACCGTCATCGCGCCTCCTGCAGCGGCGTCGTCTCTTTCCCGAGCCGCGCTCCCTGGCTCCCGCCAGTGCGCACCCTGGCTTCCAGACTGCCGTGCCGGCGCCCGGTAGTCCATGACCGGAGGTGACTTCCGGTCTCCGCCGCGGGCGGATCCGCGCGGCTGGATGGCGCCTGCGGCGGCTTGGCGGATGCCCGCGGCGGCCTGGCTGCTACGGCATCTCCTCTGGATCTTCCCCGGAGCTGCTACGGCATCTCCTCGTAGGCGGGCAGGGTGAGGAACTCGACGTAGTCATCGGCCAGGGCCACCTGGCTGAACAGCGTGACAGCCTGCTCGAACCTCGGCGTGTCGAAGCCGGCGCCCAGGGCATCCCGGATCACCGCCAGCTCTTCGGTGATCAGCCGTTCGACGAGGTCCCTGGTCACCTGCTGGCCGTCGTCCAGCCTGGTTCCGTTGTGCACCCACTGCCAGACCTGGGACCGGGAGATCTCCGCCGTCGCCGCGTCTTCCATCAGGTTGAAGATTGCCGCGGCGCCGTTGCCGCCCAGCCAGGAGGCCAGGTACTGCAGCCCCACGCTGATGTTGTTGCGCAGCCCCGCCTCGGTGATGGTGCCCGGGGTCTTGCTCACCGCGAGCAGGTCGGCGGCGGACACGCTGACGTCGTCGCGCTGGCGGTCAAGCTGGTTGGGCCGGTCGCCCAGCGCCGCGTCGAACACCTCGCGGCACAGCGCCACCAGGTCGGGGTGGGCCACCCAGGAGCCGTCGAAGCCGTCCGCCGACTCACGCGTCTTGTCGTCCCGGACCTTGGCCATCGCCACGGCGTTCACTTCGGGATCACGCCGGCTCGGGATGAACGCCGCCATCCCGCCCATGGCGTGCGCGCCCCGGCGGTGGCAGGTCTTCACCAGCAGCTCGGTGTAGGCCCGCATGAAGGGGGCGGTCATCGTCACCGAGTTGCGCTCGGGGAGCACGAACTCCGGCCCCCTGCTGCGGAACTTCTTGATCACGCTGAACAGGTAGTCCCACCGGCCGGCGTTCAGCCCGGCGCTGTGGTCACGCAGCTCGTAGAGGATCTCCTCCATCTCGAAGGCGGCGGGGATCGTCTCGATCAGCACGGTGGCCCTGATCGTGCCCCGCGGGACGCCGAGCGTGTCCTGGGCCAGGTTGAAGGCGTCGTTCCAGAGCCTGGCCTCCAGATGGCTTTCGATCTTGGGCAGGTAGAAGTACGGCCCGGAGCCTCGCTCCAGCTGGCGGCGCGCGCAGTGGAAGAAGTACAGGGCGAAGTCGAACAGGCTGCCGGATACCCGCTGGCCGTCCACCAGCAGGTGCTTCTCGTCCAGGTGCCAGCCGCGCGGCCGGACCACGATGGTGGCCAGCTCGCTGTCCGGCGCCAGCTGGTAGGACTTGCCTTCCGCGCTGGTGAAATCGAGCGTCCGGTCCAGCGCGCCGATGAGGTTGAGCTGGCCGGTGATCATGTTCTGCCAGAACGGGGTGTTGGCGTCCTCGAAATCGGCCAGCCACACCTTCGCGCCTGAATTCAGCGCGTTGATCGTCATCTTCCGGTCGGTGGGCCCGGTGATCTCGACCCGGCGGTCCACCAGCCCCGGCGCGGGCGCGGCGACCCGCCACCCGGGGTCGTCCCTGATCCGCCGGGTGGCGGGCAGGAAATCGAGCATCGCGCCCGCGGACAGCTCCTGCTGCCGTGCCGCGCGGGCAGCCAGCAGTTCGGCGCGCCTGCCGCCCAGTTCCCGCTGCAGCGCCGCGATGAGGCTGAGCGCCGCAGGGGTGAGGATCTCGTCGTAGCGGTCTTCCCGCGGACCGGTTATCTCCACGCCTTCGCTGGCCATGCCGCGCTCCTCCCGGGTCGCCGGTGACTTCCTGCTACTCGCAAGTCTGCTACGCGCAAGTCTGCTACTGGCGAGTAGGGACGGCGGACAGACGCTAACGCCACGTTGGCCGACCGGTCAAAGTGTTCCAGGTCACTTCCAGGGCACAACCTGCGCGGCGCGGGTGTTTATTGAGATGAGAGTAACCCGGAGGCATGACAACATTGGCAAACCCACGTACCACAGTCCGCGTATCCCACCCTGATGAGCAGGCCATGACCCTTCCCGACGAGCGGCCAGGCACCGAGCGGCCAGGCACCGAGCGGCCAGTAAACGGCACCGGGCGGCCAGTAAACGGCACCGGGCGGCCAGTAAACGGCACCGGGCGGCCAGTAAACGGCACCGGGCGGCCAGTAAACGGCACCGGGCGGCCAGTAAACGGCACCGGGCGGCCAGTAAACGGCACCGGGCGGCCGGCGTCCAGCACCGGGCGGCCGGTAAACGGCGCTGGCCGGCGAGCGGCCCGTGCGGCGGCGGTCAGGGGCGCGGCTGCCCCGGACGACACCGGTGACCTGGACCTGCTGGACAGGCATGCGCTGCAGCGGGTCACCGGCCTGTCCACGGAACTCCAGGACGTCACCGAGGTCGAATACCGCGCGCTGCGGCTGGAGCGGGTCATCCTGGTCGGGGTGTGGACCGACGGCACGCTCGCGATGGCGGAGAACTCACTGCGTGAACTGTCGCGGCTCGCCGAAACGGCCGGCTCGGTGATCCTGGACGGCCTCGTGCAGCGGCGCAGCCGGCCCGACTCAGCGACCTATATCGGGCCCGGGAAGGCGGCTGAGGTCGCCGCCCTGGTGGCCTCCTCAGGCGCGGACACCGTCATCTGTGACGGCGAGCTGACACCGAGCCAGCTCCGCCGGCTGGAAGGCGTGGTGAAGGCGAAGGTCATCGACCGCACCGCGCTGATCCTGGACATCTTCGCCCAGCACGCCCGGAGCAAGGAGGGCAAGGCCCAGGTGGAACTGGCCCAGCTGGAGTACCTGCTGCCCAGGCTGCGCGGCTGGGGCGAATCGCTGTCCCGCCAGGCGGGCGGCCGGGTCGCCGGCGGTGGCGGCATCGGCACCAGGGGGCCTGGCGAGACGAAGATCGAGACAGACCGGCGGCGGATCAGGGCGCGCACCAGCCGGCTGCGCCGGGAGATCACGGCGATGTCGGTGGGCCGGAAGGTGCAGCGTGGCCAGCGCCATCGCCATGACGTCCCGTCGGTGGCGATCGCGGGTTACACCAATGCCGGGAAGTCCAGCCTGCTCAACCGGCTGACCGGTGCTGGCGTGCTGGTGGACGACTCGTTGTTCGCCACCCTCGATCCCTCGGTGCGCCGTGCCAGGACGCCGTCCGGGCGCTGGTTCACCCTGACGGACACGGTCGGGTTCGTCCGGCACCTTCCGCACCAGCTGGTGGAGGCCTTCCGGTCCACGCTCGAAGAGGTCGCCGAGGCTGACCTCATCCTGCACGTGGTCGACGGCAGTGACGCCGACCCGCAGGCGCAGATCTCGGCCGTCCGCGAGGTGCTCGCCGAGATAGGCGCCAGCGGCGTGGCCGAGCTCGTGGTGATCAACAAGGCGGACGCGGCGGACCCCATCGAACTGGAAGCGCTCCGCCTGCGCGAGCCCCGGAGCGTGGTCATCTCCGCGCGGACCGGCGCTGGGCTGGACGCCCTGGCCGCCGCGGTGGAGGCAGCCCTGCCGCAGCGGGACCGCGAAGTGAGCGCGGTCGTGCCATACGTGCGCGCCGACCTGGTGGCCCGCGCTCATCAGGAGGGTGAGGTGCTCGCCGTCCGCCATGGTGCGGCCGGGACGGAGCTGACCGCGCGCGTCCCGCCCGACCTCGCCGCCGAGATCGACAGCATCGCCGTACCCGCCGGAAGCTGACAGCCGCCCCGGCGGCTGGCGGGCCGCGGTGGCCGCCCCGGCTCCCGGCAGCCGCCCCGGCGGCTGGCGGGCCGCGGTGGCCGGGCACTGGCCGTGCCTGCCGGGGGGCGGGGACTTCCAGCCGTCGGTGCCCCGCGGTTCCGCATCGGGACGACCAGATGACTTTTCGCCGAATTCGGTTTTCGCTTATCCGGTAAAGGCGAACAACCGCAGGCCGAAGTTCTGCAATGGATTGCAATGCGCGCGGATCGTGCCGCGGAAGTAGCGGATCGTGCTGCAGGCGTACCGGCACGTCGGCGGTAGCGCGGTCGGGCAGCGGGCGGGGGAGCGCAGCGGCGGAGCAGGGCGTCGCAACGTGGTGGTATCTGGAAGTGGCCCGGCGGGATGTTTCTGGTTGCTCAGCAGCAGTTTGTGCTGCCACTGCGCGCCTGCGGGCAGTCCGGCCCCCGGCCCGTGACGACCCCGCCGCGGCCCCGCCGCGGCCGGGTAGCGGAGCCCGCCGGACGCGGACACGCAGCGGAGCCAAAGTCACCCCGGAACCCTACGAACTGTGAGATCCTCGGAAAGGTCGGTAATTTCCGTCCTGTGTTTTTTGTGATACCGCCTGTACAGGGACCCTGCAGTGCAATACCGTAACTGAACCGATATGTTATTGCCGTATCCCCGCTGCGCCCACTGATCGGCCGCTCTGGGGCCCACGAACGGGCGCCCTGCGGGGGGCGTCTACTAGGTACGAGCTATGGCAGGTGACCGCGGATGACGCAGGTACGCCCAGTCTCGCACGCACCCTCGCAGCCTGAGCAGAGCGCGCTGCCGGGGGCGCGACGGTGACTGTCCGCCTGCTGACCAACATAGGCCGTCTCTGGACAGGGTCCGAGATCTGGAGCAACGCGGCCATCCTCACCTACAACGACCGCATCGCATGGGTCGGCCGTGCCTCGGAACTCCCGGCGAGCCTGCCGGGCGTGGTGGAGGACATCGTCGACGTCGACTCGGTGGAAAACCTCGGCGGCGGCCTGGTGACGCCTGGGCTCATCGACGCGCACACCCACCCGGTCTACGCCGGCAACCGCTGGGCCGAGCTGGCCATGGTGGCGGGTGGCTCCTCACCCAACGAGATCGCGGCGGCTGGCGGCGGGATGGCCTCCACGGTCACCGTCACCCGGGGCACCGACCCCTGGACGTTGTGCAACGGGGTGCGGGAACGGCTGCGCGAGTGGCTGCTGTCCGGGACCACGACCATCGAGGCCAAGACCGGCTACCACCTGACCCGTGACGGCGAACTCGCCGACGTCCGCATGCTGCGCTCACTGGAAGGCGAGCCAAGCATGCCGCGGGTCCACGTGACCTTCCTCGCGGCGCACGCGGTGCCGCCGGAGTACTTCGGCCGCCGCCACGACTACATCGACGCCGTCGGAACATGGTGCTCAGACGCGGCCGCGGTGGGCGCCGACAGCGTGGACGTCTACTGCGAAGAGGGCCGCTTCACCGAGCGGGAAGCCCGCTGGATACTCAGCGCGGGACGGGCGGCGGGCCTGCTGCCGCGGGTGCATGCCTGCGGGGAGACCCGGACCGGCGCGGCCCGGCTTGCCGCGGAACTGGGCTGCGCGTCGGCGGACGTGCTGCACGAGGCCTGTGATGAGGATGTGGCCGCGCTGGCCCGCGCGGGCGTCGCCGCGGTGGTCTGCCCCGGCACCGCCTTGCAGACCGGGAAGACACCGCCAGTGCGGGCACTGCTGGACAAGGGCGTCGCGGTCGCGCTCGGCTCCGACCACACCCCGGGCGGGAACGGCATCACCTCGATGCCGCTCGTTATCGCTCTCGCCGTCTCGCAGTTCGGGCTGAGCGTGACCGAGGCCCTCCGGGCGGCGACCCTGGGCGGCGCACAGGCGCTGCGGGCACCTGACCGGGGCGCCATGGTACGCGGTCGTTACGCCGACATCGTGCTTTGGGACGCTGACCACGAAGGCGCGTTCGCCTGGGCGTACGGGCTCAAGCCGAGCCGAGTGTGGCTCGGCGGCGAGCCAGTGGCCATCAACTGACCCAGGTTCGCGGCGCAGCAGGCGCCTCTCGCTGCCAGGACAGCGGGTAAGTGCCCACGCTTGGCTGCGAAGATCACTTCCCCGGTGCGGATCTCGGCTGGGCCATGGCGGGTGCGGTCGTGGGCTGGCCGTGGCGGGTGCGGGTCGTCGGCTGGCCGTGGCATGCTGCCCTTATGCCTCCAGCCGCCCGTGCCGCGTCCCCTGCCGTTGCCGCAGTAACCGTGGTCGTGGGGGAGGAGGACCTACTGGTCGAGCGGGCGGTGGCGCGCCTGGTCGCTGCCGCGGGACCGCAGGAGAATGTGCACCACGTCCAGGCGGCCGGCCTGCGGGGCGGCGAGTTGTCCAGGCTGACCGCGCCCTCGTTGTTCGGCGGCCGGTCGGTGCTCGTGGTGCACGGGTCGGCCGACGCCGCGAAGAACGTCGCCGACGAGATCATCGGGATCGCGGCCGACCCCCCGCCGGATGTGGTCCTCGTGCTGACCCACGCCGGCGGCGTCAAGGGGAAGGCGCTGCTCACCGCGCTTGCCAAGCATGGCGTGCGGACGGTCGACTGCCCGAAAATCACCCGTCTCGGGGAGCGGATGCAGTTCGTCCGCGGCGAGTTCCGCGGGGCGGGGCGGACCGTCGACGAGAGCGGCGTCCGGGCACTGATCGACGCCCTGGGCAATGACCTGCGCGAACTCGCTGCCGCCTGCGCACAGTTGGCGGCGGACACCACAGGAGTCGTGGATCAGGCGACGGTCACCACGTACTACCGCGGCCGGGCCGAGGCGAGCGGTTTCACCGTGGCAGACCGGGCGGTCGAGGGCCGGCTGGCCGACGCGCTGGAGTTGCTGCGCTGGGCGCTGGCGGTTGGCGTGTCGCCGGTGCTCATCACGAGCGGCCTCGCCCAGGGAGTGCGCATGCTGGGCAGGGTGGGCAGTGCGGCCAAGGGCCAGTCGGACGCCGCGGTCGCCGCGGAGGTGGGCGCGCCGCCGTGGAAGGTGGACCGGGTGCGGCACCAGCTACGAGGCTGGACGCCGGAAGGCGTAGCCCGCGCCCTGGCCGCCGTGGCGAAGGCCGACGCCCAGGTGAAGGGCGAAGGGGCGAATCCTGGCTACGCGCTGGAGGTGGCCATCCGCGAGATCGTCAGTAGCCGTGCCCAGCGCTGACCCGACGTGACCAGCGCCGAGGGAACTGACCAGCGCTGACGGGGCCGAGCGGTCAGGCTGCTTCCTGGAGCTGGGCGCAACGCTGGGCGATGGCCGACTTGCGGTTCGCCGCCTGGCTCTTGTGGATCACACCCTTGCTGGCTGCCTTGTCCAGGTTCCGGCAGGCGGCGCGCATGGCGGCGGTGGCTGCCTCGAGGTCGCTGGCGTCGGCCGCCTCGCGGAACCTGCGCACGGAACTCTTCAGCGATGTCTTGACGGCCTTGTTGCGCTGCCGGGCCTTCTCGTTCTGCTTGTTGCGCTTGATCTGGGACTTGATGTTCGCCACGCGGAAGCCTCGCTAAGGATCTGGTCTGGGTGCTGGGTGCCGGGGGCCGGGTGCGGATCCGCCCCGGCAGCGCCCCCGCACACCGGCGGCAGCGCGTACGCTCCGACAGGGCAGGATAGCCTACCCGGAGGCCAAGGCCCAAACCGGTTCCAGCCGGCTGGGCTTGCTGGCTGGCCAGCTACGGCTGGCCGGCTGGGTTTGCTGGCCGGCTGGGTTTGCCAGCTGGCCAGCTACGGCTGGCCAGCTACGGCTGGCCGGCTGGGCCGCGGCACGGGCATTCGCCCCAGCATGCGACCATGGAGGACGACGCCAGGCCGCACCTGTGGGCACGGGCAACGGCGCCCGTCCGCCGCGGCAGCCAGCGGCCCGTGCCCAGCCCGATTCGAAACCAGGCGGACTTCCTGTGCCAGCAACGCCCGAGCGGGTCCTTCCGGACGGCGCGCAACCCGCGACCAGCCCCGGTCATACCGACATGGGCATTATCAGGAACTTCTGCATCATCGCCCATATCGACCACGGCAAGTCCACTCTCGCGGACCGCATGCTCCAGTTCACCGGCGTCGTGTCAGACCGCCAGATGCGTGCGCAGTATCTCGACCGGATGGACATCGAGCGCGAGCGCGGCATCACTATCAAGAGCCAGGCTGTCCGGCTGCCGTGGACCGGCGCCGACGGCAAGCAATATGTACTGAATCTCATCGACACGCCAGGCCATGTCGACTTCACCTACGAGGTGTCCCGCTCGCTGGCCGCATGCGAGGGCGCCATCCTGCTGGTGGACGCGGCTCAGGGCATCGAGGCGCAGACCCTCGCCAACCTGTACCTGGCGCTCGAAGCCGACCTGCATCTGATCCCGGTGCTGAACAAGATCGACCTCCCGGCCGCACAGCCGGACAGGTACGCCGAGGAACTGGCCGGCATCATCGGCTGCGAGCCCGCTGATGTGCTGCGCGTCTCGGCCAAGACGGGCGATGGAGTACCGGAATTGCTCAACGCTGTCGTCCGGCAGATCCCGCCGCCCAGCGGCAAGCCCGACGCGCCAGCCCGGGCCCTGATCTTCGATTCGGTGTATGACTCCTACCGTGGCGTGGTCACCTACGTGCGGGTGATGGACGGCCGCCTGACCCGGCGGGAGAAGAGCCTCATGATGTCCACCGGGGCGGCTCACGACACCCTTGAGGTGGGCGTGATCTCCCCGGAGCCGGTGCCGTCGGAGAGCCTTGCCGCCGGCGAGGTCGGCTACCTGATCACCGGGGTCAAGGACGTCCGGCAGGCCCGGGTCGGCGACACCGTGACCAGCGCCGACCGCCCAGCCACGGAAGCGCTGCCCGGATACGACCACCCGCGGCCGATGGTGTTCTCCGGCCTGTATCCGGTGGAGGGCGACGACTACCCGGAACTGCGCGACGCGCTGGACAAGCTCCGGCTCAACGACGCCGCGCTCGTCTATGAGCCGGAGACGTCCACCGCGCTCGGCTTCGGTTTCCGGTGCGGGTTCCTGGGGCTGCTGCACATGGAGATCGTCCGGGAGCGACTGGAGCGCGAGTTCGACCTCTCCCTCATCTCCACCGCGCCCAACGTGGTGTACCGGGTGGTCATGGAGTCTGGCGCCGAACTTCAGGTGACCAATCCCAGTGATTTCCCTGGCGGGTTCGTGGGCTCGCCGGCCGCGGCCGGCCGCGGGCCGGGCGGCAAGGTGGCCAAGGTCTTCGAGCCGGTGGTCCGGGCGACGGTGCTCGCGCCGTCGGAGTACATCGGCACGATCATGGAACTGTGCCAGGGCAGGCGGGGCGCGCTGCTCGGCATGGAGTACCTGTCCGCGGACCGGGTCGAGATCCGCTACACGATGCCGCTCGCGGAGATCATTTTCGACTTCTTCGACCAGCTGAAGTCACGCACCCGCGGGTACGCGTCGCTCGACTACGAGCCGGACGGCGAGCAGGAGGCCGACCTGGTGAAGGTGGACATCCTGCTGCAAGGGCAGCCGGTGGACGCGTTCAGCCAGATCGTGCACGAGGACAAGGCACGAGAGTACGGCCTCGCGATGACCTCGCGGCTGCGCGAGCTGATCCCGCGGCAGCAGTTCGAGGTGCCGATCCAGGCCGCGATCGGCGCCAAAATCATCGCCCGGGAGAACATCCGGGCGCTCCGCAAGGACGTGCTCGCCAAGTGCTACGGCGGGGACATCACCCGCAAGCGCAAGCTGCTGGAACGGCAGAAGGAAGGCAAGCGCCGGATGAAGACCATCGGGCGGGTCGAGGTGCCCCAGGAGGCCTTCGTCGCCGCGCTGTCCACCCAGCCGGAACGGCTGCGGTAGCCCGCCCGGGATAGCTGCGGTAGCCCGCCCAAGAACACGGTGTGCGCTTCGGAGCAGCCACGGCGGACTTCCGGGCCAGCTGCGTAGACGGGCCGCCGGAACGGCGGTGGGAGGCGCTCCGCGCCCTCGCTCAGCCGCCCGTGACGTGCGATGTGTGCCCGAAGGTCACGAGGAGAAGCAGGGCAATGGTCACCCCGAGGACCAGTGCCGCCGCGCCCACCCAGCCCAGGATCAGCCCGGCGAGTGCGAGGCCGGAGCCGGCCTCCCCGGTCCGGCGCATCTGGTGCCGGGCGACATGGCCGAGCACGATCGCCGGGATAGTGGGCAGTGGCCACAGCAGGAACTGGCCCAGGCCGCAGGCCAGCGAGGCGGTCGCGAGCGGGTTGGTCCGCGGCCTGATCACCGCGAACAGGGCGCTGCCGCCGCCGGGCAGCTGGCTGGTCAGCGCCGCGAGGTCGCTGGTGTGCCGGGCCGTGTAGACCTGCCCGAGGTGAGCGTCGTACTCCTCCTTGGTCAGGCGGCCCGCGACGAACCCGGACTTGAGCACCTCGACGGCGCGTTCCCGGTCCTCGTCGGACGCCCGGACGGCCCAATGCCCCTGCGGCGCCATCCCGTGTCCCGGCCCGATCGTCATCGAAGCCTCCCGCCCGCGTGACTGACTTCAGCATAACCGCGCCGCGTGGGCCCGCCGGACCGGGAAAGCCTGCCGGGCACGGAATCCTGTTCGACCAGCGGTGAGGCGTCGATTACCGTGCAGGGGTGGCGAGCGCGCGGGTGATCTCAGTCAACACGGGGCACGGCCGTGCGGCGGACTGGGCTGGCCGGCTCAGGCGCACGGCGATCGACAAGCGGCCGGCCGCCGGGCCGGTGGCCCTCGGGCGGCTCGGCGCCGCCGGGGACGAGCAGGTGGACAAAGACCACCATGGCGGCCCGTACCAGGCGGTGTACGTGTACGCCCGGGAGGACCTGGACTGGTGGGTCGAGCGGCTCGGCCGTGAGCTGGCCAATGGCACCTTCGGCGAGAACGTGACCACCGCCGGGCTCGATGTGTCCGGCGCGCTGATCGGGGAGGTCTGGCGGCTGGGCACCGCGGTCGTGCAGATCGCCTCGGTGCGCATCCCGTGTTCCACCTTCGCCGGCTGGATGGGCGAGCGGCAGTGGGTGAAACGGTTCGCCGCCGCGGGCCGGCCGGGCGTTTACCTGCGGGTTCTGACCGATGGCGTGGCCGGGCCCGGCGACGCCATCGAGGTCATGTCGCGACCGCCGGAAAGCGTCACCGTGGCCGAGGCGATGCGTGCGCACTACGGGGATGTCCCGTTGCTGCATCGGTTGCTGAAAGCGCCCGGGCGTGACCCCGGCTGGGATGAGATAGCGGCCTCAGTGTTCGGCCGCGCGGCGCAGCGCGAGCAGGCGCGGGAGGACACGGCGCCGCGCGGTGGCGCGGCGCGGGAGGACACGGTGCAGCGCCGTAGCGCTGCGCAGCGAGATACCGTGCAGCGCCGTAGCGCGGCGCAGCGAGATACCGCGCTGCGGGAAAACACGGCCTGATCGTGCCTGGGGTGCTTCCGCCCGGTGAGGCTGTTCCCGCCGACGGCGCGCTGCCGCCGGGCGCGGTGGCGGAACTGGGCGAACGTCCGTTCGGCTGGTACGTTCACGTGCCCTTCTGCCGGACCCGGTGCGGCTATTGCGACTTCAACACCTACACCGCCGCCGAACTAGGCCCTGGGGTGTCGCGGGACTCCTATCCCGGGCTGGCCGCCGCCGAGATCCGGCTGGCCGGCCGGGTGCTGGGGAACGCCAGGCAGCCGGCCGCGACCGTGTTCTTCGGCGGCGGGACGCCGACCCTGCTCGCGCCGGAGCGGCTCGGCGAGATCCTGCGGGTCATCGACGGCGAATTCGGCCTGGTCCCTGATGCCGAGGTGACCGTCGAGGCCAACCCGGAGAGCGTGGACGAGCGATCGCTGGCGGCGCTGCGCGAGGCCGGGATCACCCGGATCTCGCTGGGCATGCAGAGCGCGGCACCGCAGGTGCTGGCCGTGCTGGACCGGGCGCACGAACCGGGGCGGCCCGCGCGGTGCGCCCGCTGGGCCCGGCAGGCGGGCTTCGAGCACGTGAGCCTGGACCTCATCTACGGCACGCCGGGGGAGACCGATGCGGACTGGCGGGCTTCCCTGGAAGCCGCCCTGGCCGCGGGCCCGGACCATATCTCCGCCTACGCGCTGATCATCGAGGACGGCACCCGGCTCGCCGCACGGATCAAGCGCGGCGAGGTCGCAGGCCCCGATGACGAGGCCATGGCCGATCGCTACCTGGCCGCGGACGACCTGCTCTCCTCCCATGGCCTGCGTTGGTACGAGGTTTCCAACTGGGCCGCCGGACCGGGTGCCCGCTGCCGCCACAACCTGCTGTACTGGACGGGCGGCGACTGGTGGGGCGTCGGACCTGGCGCGCATAGTCATGTCGCCGGGACTCGTTGGTGGAATGTCAAGCATCCGGCGGCCTACGCGGCGCGGCTTGGCGCGGGGGCCAGCCCGGGCCTGGCCCGTGAGGTGCTGACCGGGCAGGAGCGCAGGCTCGAGGAGATCATGTTGCTGACGCGGCTGGCCACCGGTTGCCCGCTCGGCTTCCTTGGCGCGGCCGGAGCCGCCGCGGCCGCCGCGGCGGTGGCGGACGGGCTGGCGGACCAGCAGGCCTATGCCGCGGGCAGGGTCGTGCTGACCACGCGCGGGCGGTTGCTCGCTGACGCGGTGATCCGCGACCTTACCGACTGACCCCGCTGCCTGGCCGGTGCCCGCCCGCATCCTGCACCGGCGCTCCGCCGGGCGGCACCTCCGGCGGCTGCATGCCGGAGGTAAGGCACAGCCACCGGGGGATCGGCCGCAGTTCGCTGCGGCTGGCCGCGCTCGCCGCGCGGATCAGCACCACCAGCACTCTCAGCCACAGCGCTGCCACCAGGGGCACCGCGACGACCAGGGCCACCTGGGTTGAGTCGAAGGCAAGCACGCCACCCACGATCAGTCCGCACACGCTGTAGAGGAGCGTGGCCAGCGCCACATTCAGCGCCTGCACCGCGTGCGCCCGGGCGAAGGCCCTGCCATGCAGGCTCACCAGGTAGACGGCGAGTGGCGCGACGAACAGGGAAAAGGGCACGCCCAGGTAGGCCAGCATGGCGCCGCGCGCCTCACGGCGGCTGGCCGGTGCCAAGGCGAGCGACTGGCCGGCGTACTCACCGCCGACCAGGCTCTCGTGGGCGATGTCCTGGGCAACGGCAGCGTCGTCCGCGATGCTGCCAGTGGCAGCGAAGCCGTGCGGTCCGGGATCAAGCGGAGACGGCGATGGCTGCGGGCGGCTGGTCATGGGCTCCTCGCGTGGTGCGTTCCTGCCTCACGTTAGCCAGTACCCGGCGCTGTTACGAAGTCGATCAGTTCTTCGACCCTGCCCAGTAGCTCAGGTTCCAGATCAGCATAGCTCCGCGCGCCGGCCAGGATCCGCTTCCACCCGGCGGCGGTGTCCTCGCCCCAGCCGAGGGCACGCAGGACACCTTCCTTCCACGGTGTGCCGCGTGGCACGGCCGGCCAGCCGGTGATGCCCAGCGCCGCGGGCTTGACCGCCTGCCAGATGTCCACGAAGGGGTGGCCCACCACCAGCACATGCGGCGAGGTCACCCCGGCGGCGATGCGCTGCTCTTTGGAGCCGGGGACCAGATGGTCGACCAGGACGCCGAGCCGCCGCTGCGGGCTGGGCGCGAAGCCGCTCACGACGGCCGGGAGATGATCGACTCCCTCCAGGTACTCGACCACCACGCCGACATCGCGCAGATCGTCGCCCCAGATCTGCTCGATGAGCTCGGCATCGTGCCGGCCCTCTACATAGATCCGGCTGGCCCTGGCGACCCTGGCCCGGCCGGACTGGCCGGCCGGGCCGGGCGGCCTGGCCACCGACCCCGACCGGCTGCGCTGCGGGCCAGCGGGCGGGGTGGCCGGCGCCGGCCTGGTCAGGGTCACCGGCCTGCCCTCGAGCAGGAACCCGGCCCGGGACAACGGGAACACGCGCTGCCGCCCGAACCTGTCCTCCAGGGTCACCGCGTTCTTCTCGCAGGCGACGACGGCGCCGCAGAACCCGCCGCCTGCCTCCTCGACGACCAGCCCGGGGGCCGCTTCGACCTGTGGTGGCTCGGGCCGCATGCGGCGTCGCCAGCCCTGTGCGAGGACATCTGTCCCGTAATCCCGCTGCATGACCAGCTCCTGCCGGGGTTCCGGCGCCTGGGAGGCCGCCTGGGGCAGCATTGCCGGAACAGGACGGTACCGGACAACCGAGACGGGGCCATGGTGGCACGCCGGGGCCCGGTCACGAGGGATGGCCGGCCGTGCCCGGTTGACTGGTCAGCGGCCCGGTCAGGAGGGAAGGCCGGCAGGCCGGTCGAATGGTCAGCGGCCCGGTCAGGAGGCCTGGTCACGCTGTTCCATAGGCAGGCCACGCGCCACCCGCTATGCTCCCGATACGGCGCTTGGGTGTCACGGCGCCCGGACCGCCTTAAACTTGGCACTCAGGACGGTGGAGTGCCAGGGGAGGTGGGGACATGCTCGATGATCGTAAGCTGGCGGTGCTGCGCGCGATTGTGGAAGATTATGTGTCCACTACGGAGCCTGTCGGCTCCAAGTCCCTTGTCGACCGGCATCACCTGGATGTCTCCCCGGCGACGATCCGCAACGACATGGCCGTGCTCGAAGAGCAGGGCTTCATCGTGCAGCCGCACACCAGCGCCGGCCGGGTGCCGACGGACAAGGGCTACCGGCTCTTCGTGGACCGGCTGTCCGGCGTGAAGCCGCTGTCGTCGGCTGAGCGCCGGGCGATCGAGACCTTCCTGGCCGGTGCGTACGACCTCGACGACGTGGTGATGCGGACGGTCCGGCTGCTCGCACAACTGACCCGCCAGGTGGCCGTGGTTCAGTACCCCTCGCTCACCCGCTCCTCGGTACGCCACGTGGAACTGGTCCCGCTGGCCGCGAAACGGCTCATGATGGTGATCATCACTGACACCGGGCGGGTGGAACAGCGGTCGCTGGAACTCCCCGATCCGGCCGACGAGGACTCTGTCACCCAGCTCAGGGCGGTGCTCAACGCCTGCCTGGACGGGCGTCGGCTGACCGAGGTGGCGTCCGTGGTGGCGGATCTGCCGGAGCTGGTCGAGCCGGCCGAGCGGCCGAACGCGGCGGCGGTTTTCTCGGTGATCCTGGAAACCCTCGTCGAGCGGACCGACGAGCGGGTGGTGGTCGGCGGCGCGGCCAACCTGACCGCCGCTGACTTCTCCAAAGGCCTGCGGGAGGTCCTCGAATCGCTCGAGGAGCAGGTGGTGCTCATGCGGTTGCTGGGGGAATCCGGTGACTACCCTTCGCTCACCGTCCGGATCGGTGCCGAGAACCCCATCGAGGGCTTGCGGAGCACGTCCGTGGTGGCGGCGGGGTACGGGACCGGGGATCAGGTGCTGGCCAGGCTCGGGGTGCTCGGCCCGACAAGGATGGATTACCCGACGGCGATGGGAGCGGTGCGCGCGGTGGCACGATACGTGGGCCAGATCCTGGCGGGGTCGTAGTGGCCAACGACTACTATGGCGTGCTCGGTGTCCGCCGGGACGCGCAGCCCGATGAGATCAAGAAGGCCTACCGGCGGCTCGCCCGCGAGCTGCACCCGGATGTGAACCCGGACCCGGAGACCCAGGAGCGGTTCAAGGGGATCACCCAGGCCTACGAGGTGCTCTCCGATCCGGAGAAGCGGCAGATGTACGACATGGGCGCGGACCCGTTCGCGCCGAGCGGCGGCGGCCCGGCGGGCGGCGGCTTCGGTGCCGGGTTCCCGTTCAGCGACATCATGGACGCGTTCTTCGGCGCGGGCGCCACCGGCCGCGGACCGCGCAGCCGCGCCCGCCGGGGGCGCAACGCGACCATCAGGGTGGAACTGGACCTGGCCGAGTGCGCCTTCGGCACCACCCGGGAACTGGTGGTGGACACCGCCGTGGTCTGCCCGACCTGCTCGGGTGAGGGCACCGCGCCGGGCACCCACCCGGAGACCTGCGAGGTCTGCGGCGGGCGTGGCGAGGTGAGCCAGGTCACGCGGTCGTTCCTCGGCCAGGTGATGACCTCGCGGCCCTGCCCGCACTGCGGTGGGTTCGGCACCGTCATCCGCCGGCCATGCCCGGAGTGTGACGGCGATGGCCGGGTCCGCACCCGGCGCACGATGAAGGTGCGCATTCCGGCGGGAGTCGAGGACGGCACGCACATCCAGCTGGCCGGCGAGGGTGAGATCGGCTCGGGTGGCGGGCCGCCAGGAGACCTCTTCCTGGAGATCCTGCAGCGCCCGCATCCGATCTTCGAGCGGCAGGGAGATGACCTGCACTGCACGGTCACCATCCCGATGGTGGCCGCGGCGCTGGGGGCCTCGCTGGCCGTGGAGACCCTCGATGGCAGCAGGGACCTGGATATCCGTCCGGGCACCCAGTCCGGCCAGGTCATCCCGATGTACGGGCTCGGGGTCCAGCACATCAACGACTCCGGCCGCGGTGACCTGGTCATCCACGTCACCGTGGAGACGCCGGTCAAGCTGGACGAGGCGCAGGAGGCCCTGCTGAAGCAGCTGGCCGCGCTGCGTGGTGAGGAGACCCCGCCGGGCCGGTTCACCCCCGGCCAGCAGGGATTCTTCTCCAGGTTGCGTGACGCGTTCAACGGCCGGTAAGGGGCCGGCGGGCGATCCCGGGTCGCCGGGGTCTCCCAGGCCGCCTGGATCGCCGGGGTCTCCCAGGCCGCCTGGATCGGCGGGGTCTCCCAGGCCGCCTGGGTCGCCTGGGTCGCGGCCTCCGGTCTTCCTGGCCGACCGCGCTGCCCTGGAGCGCGACCTGGTCGTCCTGTCCGGGCCGGAGGGCCGGCACGCTGCGGATGTGCGCAGGCTCACCGCTGGGGAGCGGGTGGACCTGACCGACGGCGAAGGCCAGCTCGCGGAGTGCGTCGTCACCCGGGCGGGGCGGGGGGAGCTGGAACTCGCCGTGCGCGCCCGGATGGTGGTTCCCGCGCCCGACCCTGCCGTGGTGGTGGTTCAGGCCATCCCGAAGGGGGAGCGGGGCCAGCTGGCCATCGAGTTGATGACCGAGGTGGGGGTCGACGTGGTCGTCCCCTGGGCCGCGGAGCGCTGCATTGCCCGGTGGCAGGGGGAGCGGGGCGCTCGCGCGCTGGCCCGCTGGCGGGCGACCGCCCGGGAGGCGGCCAAGCAGGCACGGCGCAGCAGGATCCCTGATGTGACCGGCCCGGCGACGACGGGCGACGTGACGGCCCGGGTGGCGGCGGCTGGTTGCGCGATCGTCCTCGACCCGCAGGCCCCGGACGCGGTCGGCGGCCTGCCGCTGCCGCGCTCCTGGGACATGCTGGTGATCGTCGGCCCGGAGGGCGGCATCAGCCCGGCTGAGGCCGCCGCACTGGCCGGGGCAGGCGCCGTCCCCGCGCACCTGGGTCCTACCGTGCTGCGGACCTCGTCCGCGGGCGCCGTTGCGGCCGCGATCCTGCTCAGCCGGGCCGGCCGCTGGGCCTGATTGCTTCCAGGCCAGGCGGGGACGAGCCCCCGAAGCCCTTACGTCCCCCGCCGGGAGCCTTACGTCCCGCCGGGAGCCTTACGTCCCGCCGGGAGCCCTGCGTCGTCCCGGAAGCCCTTATGTCCCGGAGGCCTTCGGGGTGGCCACGCCGCTCGATCCACACCGGACGATGACCGGCGTCCCGGCAGCCTCCGGGGCGACCATGGCCGCAGCGGTCGCGGTAGCGGTAGCGGTGCCCGTGCCAGTGGAACTGGTATCCGTCGGCGTGGGGGTCGGCACCGTCGTGTCCGTCGGCGTGGGGGTGGGCGTCGCGGTGTCCGTCGGGGTCGGCGTCACGGTGTCCGTCGGGGTCGGCGTCGCGCTGGCGCTGGGACTCGCTGTGCTGGCGCTGGGCGTGGGTGTCGGTGTGCACGCCACCGCGGGAAGCACGCTCGTCACGCCCTTCTTCCGCGACTTGGCGGTCACCTGCTGCGTGGGCTGGACCCCGATGGGCGGATGCCAGAACCCGGGGCTGGCGTCTGCGGACGGGGCAGTTGACGCAGTGTGGTGGTGGCTCCCGCCGGGCGAGGTGACCGAGTTCGTCGGCGTGATGATGGTCTGCTGCGCCCGGTTGAGGGCGAACACGCCCACGACCACGACGCCGACGACGGCGGAGACGGCGAGCACCGGCCTGAGCCAGGCCGCGGCTGGGCCCAGGTGGCCAACGGCAGTCTTCGATCGCACCCGCTGGCGGTCCGCGCCACGCTGCGCATGGACGGCCTGGCGGTGCCCGGGTTTGCTGGACGCCCCGCGACCGAGGCCGAGCAGGGCCAGCAGTGGGCCCGGTAGCGGCCCGAGCCCGGCAAGCCGTTGCCGCATCTGCCCCAGACCCGACCGGCCCGCCTCGGTGGCCGACTCCAGCCGGACGAAGAAGCGGATTCCGTGCAGCCGGCACCACCCGATCAAGCCGGATAGCCCGGATAGCACGGACGCGGCAGACCGAGGCGAATGCAGCCGATGACGGATCCTCTCAAGGCCGTCACCAGCTGGCTCGATGGACTCCGCCGCCGCGTGCAGTGCACGCCGGAGGATGTCCTCGTAGTCCCGATCCTGTGATGTCATGCGTGCCGCCCAGGGTCTCCCGCGCCCCTGTTGGCCCTCCTCACGATTCCCGCTCCAGGACGACCCGCAGGGCTGCCATGGCCCGGGCCGTGTGACTCTTGACTGCTCCCCTGCTGATACCCATCATCGAGGCGATCTGCGCCTCGGACAGGTCTCCGTAGTAACGGAGCACCAGCGCTTCCCGCTGCCGGTCCGGTAGCGACCGCAGTGCGGACACCACAGCCGAGCGCTCCAGCTGGATGATCGCGCCCTGCTCGGCGCTCGGCATGTCCGGTGGTGGCTTCGGGGTGTTCTTGTCCACCACCATCCGGTGCCGAAGGACCGAACGTGACCGGTTGACCACGGACTGCCGGAGATAGGACAGTGCCTTATCCGTGTCCCGCAGCCGACGCCATGCCCCATGCATGGCCACGAAGGAGTCCTGGACCACTTCCTCCGCGGTGGCGCTGTCGCGCACCAGGAACGCGGCCAAGCGCACCAGCGAGCGGTAGTGCTCGCTGTAGATCGCGGTGACCGCCCGTTCCGCGTCCCACTCGAGCGGGGCGGTAGCTAGCCCAGCACCAGCCACCAAGGTCTCAGTCACATCGATAGGACGCGTTACCACGCCATCAGGTTCACCGGGCATGTCGAGTGCGTGCACGCGACCCGCCCCGGCTACTAGGCCTCACCGAATCATTCCCCCCCCACGGGTCCGTGTACTCGCCCGCGTACGCCCTCGCCGAACCGGGAGCACCCCGGCAAGGACCCGGGGGTATGCGCAGGAGCCACGCTGTGCACGTCGGGGCGTGCACCGGGCATGCGCCGTGGGCTAGCACCATCGCAACCATATATGTCATGACTGTTACCGGACAGGGACAAGCTAGGATCCCCCTATGCCGGAGTGTCTATTCTGCAGGATCGTGTCAGGCGGTGTCCCGGCATCACGGGTGCTGGAGTCGCCGCAGACGGTTTCTTTTCGTGACATCAACCCACAGGCGCCGACTCACGTGCTGGTGATCCCTAAGGATCACTATCCCGACCTCGGCGCTTTGGCGTCAGGTAACGGCGGCCTGCTGGCCGAGGTGATGGCCCAGGCTCACCAGGTCGCGGTGGCCGAGGGAATCTCCAGCAGCGGCTACCGGGTTGTCCTGAACACGGGGACGGATGCTGGCCAGGCAGTGCAGCACGTGCACGCGCATGTCCTGGGCGGTCGCAAGCTCGGCTGGCCGCCAGGCTGACGTCCCGCGGATAGCATGACGGGGTACGGGCGCGGGCAGCGCCTGCGCCCAGGCGGAGAGAAGGAATTGACAGACAGATCCGGCGATTCTTCCGGCCGTAAGCAGTCAGGCGACGTTGACGCACAGGTCAAGATCGTTATCCCGGATGACCACTCAATGGTCAGCCTGCTGGGATCCCGTGATGAACTCCTGCATGTGATCGAGAAGGCATTCGATGCCGATATTCACGTGCGGGGGAATGAGATCACGATTACCGGGGCACCCGAGGAGAGCGAGCGTGTCGCGGGCCTCTTCGAGGAACTCACCGAACTGCTCGCCGGAGGTGCCGAGCTCACCGCGGACTCGGTCGAGCGGGTCGTGGCCATGCTCCGCAGGAAGTCCGGCGTCCGCCCCGCAGACGTGCTGACCCTGGACATCCTGTCGGCGCGCGGCCGGACGATCCGGCCGAAGACGCTCAACCAGAAGCGCTATGTGGACGCCATCGACGCGCACACCATCGTCTTCTGCATCGGCCCGGCGGGGACCGGGAAGACCTACCTGGCCATGGCGAAGGCGGTCAAGGCGCTGCAGGCCAAGGAGGTCAACCGGATCATCCTGACCAGGCCGGCGGTCGAGGCGGGGGAGCGGCTGGGCTTCCTGCCCGGCACCCTCTACGAGAAGATCGACCCCTACCTGCGGCCGCTGTACGACGCGCTGCACGACATGCTCGACCCGGACTCCATCCCGCGGCTCATCGCGGCAGGCACCATCGAGGTCGCGCCGCTCGCGTACATGCGGGGCCGGACGCTGAACGACTCGTTCATCATCCTGGACGAGGCGCAGAACACCTCCGCGGAACAGATGAAGATGTTCCTCACCCGGCTCGGGTTCGGGTCGAAGATCGTCGTTACCGGGGATGTCACCCAGGTGGACCTGCCCACGGGGCAGGCGAGCGGCCTGCGTATCGTCCAGGACATCCTCGACGGTGTGGGCGATGTCCACTTCGCCAGGCTGACCAGCCACGATGTTGTCCGGCACCGGCTGGTCGGGGACATCGTGGACGCTTACGAAAGGTACGACGCACGCGTCCGGGGAGCGGCGCCCGGCCCGCGGCGGCTGCCCCGCGAAGGACGCAGGGGCAACCTGCCGCGCGGCGCGGACAGGTCGCAGGGACGCGGCGAGCACCGTGGCAACGATCACCGGGGCGCGGACCAGCGGGAGTCCGATCAGCGCAGTGCGGGCAAGCGCGCGCAGTGAGCGATGGCCCGCGGTGAGCATCGAGATCGCCAATGAGTCAGGGATCGACGTGGATGAGGCTGATCTCGCGGCGATGGCCCGGTACGTCCTCGACGGGATGCGGATACACCCGCTGGCTGAGCTGTCCGTTCTGCTAGTCGACCGCGAGACCATGTCCGACCTGCACGAGCGCTGGATGGGCGAGCCCGGTCCCACCGACGTGCTGGCCTTCCCGATGGATGAGCTGAGGCCGCCACCTCCGGGCAGCGCGCGGGGGGACCAGGGTGCCACGGGCGAGCCGGCCTCGCCGCCCGGCCTGCTCGGCGACGTCGTGCTCTGCCCCGAGGTGGCTGCTGACCAGGCTGGGCAGGCCCAGCATCCGCTGCGCGACGAGCTTGAACTACTCTGCACGCACGGCATCCTGCACCTGCTCGGCTATGACCATGCCGAGGCCGGTGAGCGCACCGCCATGTTCGGCTTGCAGGACGAGTTGCTCCGGTCATGGCGCTCGGCGCGCGAGCAGGCCCCCGGGCAGGGCACTGAGCAGGCCGCTGAGCTGGGCACTGAGCAGGCCCCCGGGCAGGGCACTGAGCAGGCTGCTGGGCAGGGCACTGAGCAGGGCCGCGGCCCGGAAGGCCAGGAAGGGCAGGGGTGAGGCCACCATGGCATGGCTGATCGTCGCCGCCGTGGTGCTGGCCCTGATCGCGGGGCTGTGCGCCAGCGCCGAGGTTGCCCTGATGCGGGTGTCCCGGTCCGGGGCCGGGGAACTCGCCCGCGGCCGGAAGGGCAAGCGCGGCCGCGCCGCCACGAGGCTCCAGGCGGTGCTGGCCGATCCACCGCGCTACCTGGCCGTGCTGCTGCTGGCCCGGGTCTCTGGCGAGACCGCGGCCACGGTGCTGGTCGCCGCCGCGCTGCTGCACTGGCTGGGCAGCGGGTGGCGGACCTTCCTGCTGGCCGGGGTCATCATGACCGCCGTGCTCTATCTGTTGACCGGGATCGGGCCGCGGGTTCTGGCCCGGCAGCACGAGCGGGCGGTGGCTCTCGCCGCAGCCGACGTGCTGCAGCCAGTGGTCCGCATGCTGGGCCCGATCCCGCGGATCCTGCTCGCCCTGGGCAGCGTGCTCATGCCCGGCCGCGGATCCCGCGATGCCTTCGGCTCCGAGGAGGAACTGCGCGGCCTCGTCGACCTGCTGGAGCAGCGCCAGGTTATCGAGCCGGACGCGCGGGCCATGATCCACTCCGTGTTCGAGCTGGGTGACACGATCGTCCGCGAGGTGATGGTCCCGCGCACCGACATCGTGTTCGTCGAGCGGGACAAGACGCTGCGGCAGGCCCTGTCCCTCGCCCTGCGCAGTGGTTTCTCGCGGATCCCGGTCGTCGGCGAGAACGAGGACGACGTCATCGGGATCGCCTACCTGAAGGACCTGGTCACCCGCAGCCAGGAGCATCCTGAACGGGAGTCAATCGAGAAGGTCGAATCGGTGATGCGGCCCGCCACGTTCGTCCCCGAGAGTAAGCCGGTGGATGAACTGCTCAAGGAAATGCAGCAGCGCCGGATTCACCTGGCGATCGTGATCGACGAGTACGGCGGTACCGCCGGGCTGGTGACCATTGAGGACATCCTGGAGGAGATCGTCGGGGAGATCACCGACGAGTATGATCACGAGCAGCCGACCGTGGAATGGCTCTCGCCCGACCGGGCCAGGGTGACCGCGCGGCTTCCGGTGACCGACCTGGAAGAGCTGTTCGGGGTCCGGATCGAGGCGGAGGACGTGGAGACGGTCGGCGGCCTGCTGGCGCACGCGCTCGGCCGGGTGCCCATCGCCGGCTCGGTGGGCACCGTGGCGGGGCTGCGGCTGACCGCGGAAAGCCTGGCCGGGCGGCGCAACCGGATCGGCACGGTGACCGTGGAACGGGCCGGAGTCGCGGCGCAGCAGCCGGCCGTGCAACAAGATGGCGGGGCCTGAGCGGGGCGCCCGGGCAGGGAGCGGGCGCCCCTTGGGGGCACTGGGTCACGCGGCCTGGGGGCGGCGGTACATACGAGGCGAACGGGGACTGATGTGACGGTAGCTCGCACAACTACACTCGGCCAGGTGAGCGCGGTGGAGCCAGGCCCGGAAGACGTAAAGATCATCACACTTGCCCGATCGGCGCGTGCCCGGGTCGCGGCGGCCGAGGGGGCGGCCGTCCGCGATGAGACTGGCCGGACCTATGCGGCGGCGGCGGTGGCGCTGCCCTCGCTGAAGCTGTCCGCGCTCCGCCTGGCCGTGGCCATGGCCGTGTCCAGCGGTGCGGCCAGCCTGGAGGCCGCGGCGCTGGTCAGCGACGCCGAGGACGCCGACCCGGCGGACCTGGCCGTGGTGCGCGAAGCCGGACCGGCCGCCGTTGTGTTCCACGCGGGCTCCAACGGCATGCTGCGCGCGACGATCACTCCCTGAATCCGGGGGACGATCACCCTCCTGAATCCGCGCGACGATCACTCCCTGAATCCGGGGAATCCGGCGGCGGACAGGTTTCCCGTGATCATGAGTGCGCCCGCATCAATAGAATCGCAGGATGGCGTTCAGATCCGGCTTCGCGTGCTTCGTCGGAAGACCGAATGTCGGTAAGTCGACATTGATGAACGCCCTGGTGGGCACCAAGGTGGCGATCACCAGCAGCAGGCCGCAGACCACCCGGCGGGCGATCCGCGGGATCGTGCACCGGCCGGATGCCCAGCTGGTCATCGTGGACACCCCGGGACTGCACCGTCCGCGCACCCTGCTCGGCGAGCGGCTGGACAGCCTGGTCAGGTCGACGCTGACCGAGGTTGACGTGATCGGGTTCTGTGTTCCCGCGGGGGAGCGGATCGGCCCCGGGGACAAGTACCTGTCGAATGAGCTCACCAGCCTCGCCACCAAGACCCCGGTCGTGGCGATCGTCACGAAGACCGATGAGGCGTCCCAGGCCCAGGTCGCCGGGCAGCTGATCGCGGTGGCTGAACTCGGGGACTGGGCGGACATCGTCCCGGTGTCCGCGGTGGCCGGATTCCAGCTCGACGTGCTCACGGACGTGCTGGTTTCCCATCTTCCGCCGGGCAGGCCGCTCTACCCCGACGGCGAGCTGACCGACGAGCCCGAGCAACAACTGGTGGCCGAGCTCATCCGGGAGGCCATCCTGGAAGGGGTGCGCGACGAGCTACCGCATTCCATCGCCGTCGTCGTGGACGAGATGGGACCGCGCGAAGGGCGCGATGACCTGATCGACGTCTACGCCGTCATGTATGTGGAGCGCCCGAGCCAGAAATCCATCGTCATCGGCGCCAAGGGGGCGCGGCTCAAGGAAGTGGGCACCCGGGCGCGACGCCAGATCGAGGCGCTACTCGGCACGAAGGTCTACCTGGACCTGCGGATCAAGGTGGCCAAGGACTGGCAGCGCGACCCGAAGCAGCTCCGCCGCCTGGGCTTCTACGACTGACCGCCGGCGGGGCGACGCCCGGCCGGCTCCGGCGCCCCGGCCAGTTCCGGCGTCCATGGCCGGCTGCCAGGTCGTCTCCATGGCCGGATTCTCCTAGCCCGGCTGCGCGGCGGCACTGACGTCTCGCATGGCGGACACGGATCTCCGCAGCCTCGCTTTCGTCTGCTAGTGTCAAAATGCCATGTTGCACGGACTGCTTCTGCTTAGCCGCCGCGGCGGGGGCCGATAAGGCCGGCTCCCTCGTCGCGGGATCTTGGCGTGACCGCTGGCCGCCGCCCGATCCGCAAGGGAGCAGATCCGCCAATGCAGTCCCAGCATGAGCCCACCAATCACCAGCAGGTACCGGATCAGCGGGTACCGCACAATCGCGAACAAGACTTTGCCCCAACGCATCCCGGGGTAGTGCAGCAACCCAGCGGGATGCCCTGCCACCGGTACACTCCGTTCCGCCCCATCGACCTGCCCGGCCGGACCTGGCCGGGGAAAGCGATCACGAAGGCCCCGCGCTGGCTGTCCACGGACCTGCGCGACGGCAACCAGGCGCTGATCGATCCCATGAGCCCGGCCCGGAAGCGGACCATGTTCGACCTGCTGGTGCGGATGGGATACAAGGAGATCGAGGTCGGCTTCCCGTCCGCCAGCCAGGCGGACTTCGACTTCGTCCGCAGCCTGATCGAGGGCGGCCGCATCCCCGACGACGTGCAGATCTCCGTCCTCACCCAGGCGCGGGATGAGCTGATCGAGCGGACCGTGCAGTCGCTGGCCGGGGCGCCCCGCGCGACGGTGCACATGTACAACGCGACGGCGCCGGTCTTCCGCCGCGTCGTGTTCGGCGTGGACCGGGAGGAGTGCAAGGCCCTCGCGGTCGAGGGCACCCGTTCGGTGATGAAGCACGCGGAGAGCTACCTCGGCGGCTGCGACTTCGGCTACGAGTACTCGCCGGAGATCTTCATGGACACCGAACTCGATTACGCGGCCGAGGTGTGCGCGGCGGTCATGGAGGTGTGGCAGCCGGGGCCCGGGCGGGAGATCATCCTCAACCTGCCCTGCACGGTGGAGCGCTCGACCCCCAACGTGTACGCCGACCAGATCGAGTGGATGAGCCGGAACCTGCCGCACCGCGAGCACGTGTGCCTGTCCGTGCACACGCACAACGACCGGGGCACCGCGGTCGCGGACGCGGAACTCGCCGTGCTGGCCGGAGCGGACCGGATCGAGGGCTGCCTGTTCGGCAACGGCGAGCGGACCGGGAACGTGTGCCTGGTCACGCTCGGCATGAACCTGTTCAGCCAGGGCATCGACCCGATGATCGACTTCTCCGACATCGACGAGATCCGGCGCACCGCCGAGTACTGCAATCAGCTTCCGGTGCATCCCCGCCACCCCTACGCCGGCGATCTGGTCTACACGGCGTTCTCCGGCTCGCACCAGGACGCGATCAAGAAGGGGCTCGAGGCGGTCGAACGGGATGCCGCGGCCGCGGGGACGCCCGTCCGCGAGTTCGGCTGGGCGGTCCCGTACCTGCCCATCGACCCGCAGGATGTGGGGCGCAGCTACGAGGCCGTGATCCGGGTCAACTCCCAGTCCGGCAAGGGCGGCGTGGCCTACATCATGAAGGCCGGGCACCAGCTTGACCTGCCGCGCCGGCTGCAGATCGAGTTCTCCCGGGTGATCCAGGCGCACACCGACGCCGAAGGCGGCGAGGTGACGCCCGCCGAGATGTGGCAGGCGTTCTCCGGCGAGTATCTCGCTGACGGCGCCATGGCGCTGCTGGCGCACCACACGTCGTCCGTGGTGGACGCCAAGGACGTGCTCACCGTGGAAGTCCGGGTCGACGGCGAGCAGCGCCAGGTCGAGGGCACCGGCAACGGGCCGATCTCCGCGTTCTGTGACGCGCTGGGCAACGTCGGGATCGACGTCCGCGTGCTCGACTACGCCGAGCACGCGCTGTCCGCGGGCAGCGACGCCCAGGCGGCCGCCTACGTCGAATGCGAGATAGCCGGGCAATCGCGGTGGGGAGTGGGCATCGACGCGAACACGGTCACCGCGTCGCTGCGCGCGGTCCTCTCGGCGCTCAACCGGGCGCGCCGGTAGTCCGGCGGCCCGGAAGCACGGAAGCACGGGGGCTGCGTTTCCTGGCCGGCGATTGCGGCGTGCGGTCGCCGGCCAGCCAGCGTTGCGGCACCATGGCGTCGCGTGGTGCGCGACAATTGCACGGTGAGCCTGTACCGGGATGACGGGATTGTGCTGCGCACCCAGAAACTGGGTGAGGCAGATCGCATTGTCACCGTCCTGACCCGGCGCAACGGCCGCATCCGGGCCGTCGGCAAGGGCGTGCGGCGGACGAAGTCGCGGTTCGGCGCCCGGCTGGAGCCGTTCACCCATGTGGATCTCCTGCTGTATACCGGACGTTCGCTGGACGTGATCACTCAGGCGGAAACGGTGCGGCCCTACGGGGAGCCGCTGGTCGCGGACTACCCGCGGTACACCAGCGGCACTGCCATGCTGGAGACTGCCGAGCGGTTCACCCCGATGGAGAAGGAGCCGGTCATCCGGCAGTTCCTGCTGCTGGTCGGCGGGCTGCGGGCGCTCGGCGACGGGGAGCACGATCCCCGGCTCGTCCTCGACGCCTACCTGCTGCGGACGCTGGCGGTCGCGGGGTACGCGCCGTCTCTCGACGAGTGCGCGGTGTGCGGCACGCCGGACAGTGCCGGCCCGGGGGGGCGGCCCCCCGGAGCCCCCCGCGCGTCGCTGGCTCGGGGGGACACGCCTGCGGCGCGCCCCACCTCGCCAGCGAGTGCCGGCCCGGGGGGGCGGCCCCCCGGAGCCCCCCGCGCGTCGCTGGCTCGGGGGGACACGCCTGCGGCGCGCCCCACCTCGCCAGCGAGTGCCGGCGAGGCGACGGGCGGGACGACCGGATCGCGGTCGTTCGCTGTGCCGGCTGGCGGGCTGACCTGCCGGTCCTGCCGGCCACCCGGGGCCGCGAGTCCCGCGGTGGCGACCATCGCGCTGATGCGCGCGCTGCTGCGCGGAGACTGGAAGCACGCCGACGCCAGCCAGGCCAGGCATCAGGTGGAGTGCAGCGGCCTGGTCGCCGCCTATGTCCAGTGGCACCTGGAGCATTCCATCCGGTCACTACGTCATGTGGAGCATGCGTGAATTACCCGCGGGGGTGCGCGTGAGCAACCCTGTCCGTCCCCCGTACCCGCACCCGGACGGTGCTCAGCCGCCCGCGATCCCCAAAGACCTGGTGCCGCGGCACGTCGCCCTGGTCATGGACGGCAACGGGCGCTGGGCCAAGCAGCGCGGGCTGCCGCGGACCGAGGGCCACAAGAAAGGGGAGGCGGCGCTCTTCGACGTGATCATGGGCGCGATCGAACTCGGTATCCCCTACCTGTCGGCCTACGCCTTCTCCACGGAGAACTGGCGGCGTTCGCCGGACGAGGTCCGCTTCCTCATGGGATTCAACCGGGACGTCATCCGCCGCCGCCGTGACCAGTTGAACGAGGTGGGCGTGCGGGTCCGCTGGGCCGGGCGCAGCCACAGGCTCTGGCGCAGCGTCATCAAGGAACTGCAGGACGCGGAGCGGATGACCGAAGGCAATTCGGTGCTGACCCTGCAATTCTGCGTCAACTATGGCGGCCGGGCTGAAATCGCCGACGCGGCCGCCGCGATAGCCGCGGATGTGGCTGCCGGGCGGCTCCGCGCGGACAAGATCGACGAGAAGGTCGTCGCCCGGTACCTGGATGAGCCGGATATTCCCGAGGTTGATCTTTTTGTCCGGTCATCGGGTGAGCAGCGTATCTCTAATTTCTTGCTCTGGCAGTCGGCATATGCGGAACTCGTGTTCCTCGATACGCTTTTCCCCGATTTCGACCGACGCCACCTGTGGCAGGCGTGCGAGATCTACGCCAGCCGGGACCGGCGGTACGGCGGTGCCCAGCCGAACCTGCTCCCGGGGTCAGCGCAGTGCTTGCCATAGCCGCTTAGCGGAGGCCCTGCCATAGCGCCAGCGCGAGCAGGGCGGCGAGCACCGCCACCCGCAGCGCCCGGCTCTGCGGGCGCAGCGCCGGCCAGGACAGCGCGGCGAGCCAGCCGACGAAACAGGCGACGACAAGGAGCATCGCCGCCCCGGCCCAGCCGTGTATCGCGGTGCCGGCCACGAACAGGATGGCGACCGCCACCGGAGGCAGCCATCGCGGCAGGTGATGCAGGTACGCGGCCGGCCTGAGGCTGAGCCTCTCGATGGACTGGCGGCGCGGGGATTGCTGGCGCATGGTCACTAAGTATCTCCCCTGCCGCGTAGCTGGCTGGTCGAGCCCTGCCGCGTAGCTGGCTGGTCGAGCCCCGCCGCGTAGCTGGCTGGTGATCCGGTCTTCATTCAAGATTTCACCCGTCCATGGCAAAGTTACCGCCTTATCGGATGCCGGACACCCAGCGGCGTGCATGTCGGCTGAATGCGCAGGGAACGGGAAGGCGCGAGGCCTGACACCGGACCGGCGGTTGCGGGCGTCATCGCATTCGGGGGGATGCAGATGCGTCGGGTAGTCACGTTTGCCGTGGCCTTGGGGCTCGCTTTCATGGCAATGGGAGGAATTGCCCCGAGCCGGCCCGCGAGCGGCCAGCGGGCCGCCTCGGCCCGGCTGACGGCGCAGGTCAGTTACGCCAGGGCGAAGCCCTACGGGACCGGTGCGGAGCGCCGGCGGGCCAGCGTGCGCCACCTGCGGCACAGCCCGGAGCGCCGGCGGCACAGCCCGGAGCGCCGGCGGCACAGCCCGGAGCGCCGGCGGCACAGCCAGGAGCGCCGGCGGCACAGCCAGGAGCGCCGGCGGCACAGCCAGGAGCGCCGGCGGCACAGCGGGCTCAAGTCGGTTCAGTTCGACGGATACACCATCAAGGTGCCCGCCGGCTGGCCGGTGTACCGACTCGACCGTGATCCCGCCCGGTGCGTGCGCTACGACAGGCATGCGGTGTACCTCGGCCGGCCCGGGGTCAACCAGCAGTGCCCGGCGCACCTGGTCGGCCGTACCGCGACGATCAGCCTGCAGGCCGCCGGCTCCGCTGGCTCAGCCGGCTCCGCGGTGCCCGCTTTCGGCGGCCCCGCGGTCGAAAGCTTGCCGCGGGTCGGCGCGGCGGTCCTCGGCGACTCCCAGGACCAGGAAGTCCGTGCCTCCATCACCGGCCCGGGCCTGTCCATCACCGCCACCTACCCCGGGGACGCCCACGGCGTGCTGTCGATCATCCGCAGCGTGCGCCGGGCGGACAGTGCCGCCAGGTCCGCGCATGGTGCTGCCAGGCCGCGAGCGGGCGCCCGTGCGGCACGGCGCGCTGGCCCCTGGCGGCATCCCGCGCAGGTCATGGCGCGCTCTGCCGCCGTGCTGCCAGCCGGGCGGGGAACGGGCCACCACCGTCGCCGCCACGCCGCCCACCGCGCGCCTCGCGACATGACCGCCCTGCGTGGCTTCGACAGTTGCACGGCACCCTCGCTGGCGGCGATGCGGGCATGGCGTCGGGCCTTCTCGGCCGCGGCGATCTACATCGGCGGCGCTGAGGCCGGCTGCGCCTCGGGGAACCTGTCGGCAAGCTGGGTTCGCTCAGTGACCAGCATGGGCTGGGCGCTGATGCCGACCTACGTCGGCCCGCAGGCCTCCTGCTCGTCCTTCTCCGTCCGGATCAGCCCGGCCCGCGCCGCGGCCCAGGGCCGGGCCGCCGCCACCGACGCCATCAGGCAGGCTACGGTTCTCGGCCTGCACCGCGGCGCGCCCATCTACTACGACCTCGAGGCATACAACGGGCACCGCAAGCGCTGCCGGGACGCCGCCCTCCTCTTCCTCGACGCCTGGACCAGGACGTTGCACGCCAACGGCTACTCCTCCGGGGTGTATTCGAGCGCTTCGTCAGGGGCAGAGAATGTCGGCGCGATCCGGTCGGTGAACGGGCACCGGCTGGCCAAGCCCGACTCGGTCTGGTTCGGCCTCTGGGACGATCAGCGCAACGTGGCCGGGTTTCCCTACCTGCTCCGGACCTGGTGGCCGGGGCCGCACCGGATCAAGCAGTACCAGGGCCCGCATCAGCGGACAGTCGGCGGGATCACCCTGGACATCGACTCCGACTGGGTGCGCGGCGCGGTCTACCGGTTAGCCAGCCTGGTCCGGTGCCCGGCGCAGGCCCGCTAAGCTTGGCTGACGCGCCTAGCCGGTGAGCAGTGCCCGGTGCACAGTGCCAGTGCACAGTGCCGGTGCACAGTGCCGGTGAGCAGTGCCCGGTAAGCCCTGCCCGATGGGTTCTGCCTGATGAGCCCCGGGCGCGCCCGTAACCCGCCGACCGCCAGCCGGATGGAGTCCCTGATGGCCCGCCGCAACGACCGCATGGAAACGATCGTCAGCCTCTGCAAACGCCGCGGCTTCGTGTTCCCGTCCAGCGAGATCTACGGGGGCCTCCGCGCCTCCTGGGACTACGGCCCACTGGGCGCGGAGATGAAGAGCAACATCAAGCGGCAGTGGTGGAAGTCGATGATCACCGAGCGCGATGACATCGTCGGGCTGGACTCCTCGGTCATCCTGGCCCGTGAGGTCTGGGAGGCCAGCGGGCACGTCACCGAGTTCGTGGACCCGCTCACCGAATGCCAGTCCTGCCACCGGCGGTTCCGCGCCGATCACCTGATCGAGGCCTACGCGGACAAGCACGGCCACCCGCCCGAGGAGGGCCTCGCCCAGATCGCCTGCCCGCACTGCGGGACCAGGAGGGCCTTCACCGAGCCGCGCATGTTCAACGGGCTGCTGCGCACCTACCTCGGCGCCACCGAGGATGAGTCGGGGCTGGCGTACCTGCGGCCGGAAACCGCGCAGGGGATCTTCATCAACTTCCGCAACGTGCTGCAGACCTCACGGAAGAAGATCCCGTTCGGCATCGGGCAGGTCGGCAAGTCGTTCCGCAACGAGATCACCCCGGGCAACTTCATCTTCCGCACCCGCGAGTTCGAGCAGATGGAGATGGAGTTCTTCGTCAAGCCCGGCACCGACGAGGAGTGGCACGAGTACTGGATCGGCACGAGGCTGGGCTGGTACACCGACCTCGGGGTACGCACCGAGAACCTGCGGCTGTACGAGCACCCCGCGGACAAGCGCTCGCACTACTCGAAGCGGACCGTGGACATCGAGTACCGGTATGAGTTCCCCGGCGGCGAGTGGGGCGAACTCGAGGGGATCGCCAACCGCACCGACTATGACCTCAGCACGCACGGGCGCGCGTCCGGCCAGGACATGTCCTACCTGGACCAGGACTCAGGCGAGCGATTCGTGCCCTATGTCATCGAGCCCGCGGCGGGCGTGGACCGGTCCATGCTCATGTTCCTGCTCGACGCCTATGCCGAGGACGAGGCGCCGGATGCCAAGGGCAAGCTGGAGAAGCGGACGGTGCTCCGGCTCGACCCGCGGCTCGCGCCGGTCAAGGTGGCGGTGCTGCCCCTGTCGCGTAACGCGGATCTCTCGCCCAAGGCCCGCGACCTGGCCGCGCGGCTGCGCAAGCGGTGGACCACCGACTTCGACGACGCCAGCGCGATCGGCCGCCGGTACCGGCGGCAGGACGAGATCGGGACCCCGTTCTGCGTGACGGTTGACTTCGACACGCTGACCGACCAGGCGGTGACGGTCCGGGAGCGCGACTCCATGAAGCAGGAGCGGATCGGGATCGACGGCATCGAGGCATACCTGTCCGAACACCTCGCGGGCTGCTGACCCTGCTGCCCAGCCGCCCCCTGGCGTCGGCTGGGCAGCAGGGGCCGGGTGGTGCCGTCCCCGGCGGAACCGCCGCGCTCGCGGGTCACGCCGGGCACGCACAGCAGGATGATCATGATGACCAACGCGGCTGAGCCCCCTGCCAGGCCCTGGAGCAGGTGATAGACATCGGCCCACCCTGGCCGGACCATCCAGCTGATCTGCGTGCGCTGCTGCCAGCCGAGCACCATGAGCGGCGCCACCGCGACGCAGGCGCCCGCCACCGCGCTCAGCCAGCCGCGCCACAGCCGCTGGCGCCGCCGGGCCGCGGCCAGCGGGCCGGCCGTCCCGCCCGCCGCCTGGCGGGAGCACGCCATGGCTAACGTGATGGCATGCGCCGGAATCAGCAGCAGGCCGAAGAGGTGCAGGTAGCCGAGCCACACCAGAGCCGCGCCGTACCCCGCGAACCGGCCGGCCACCGGCTGCTCGATGGCCCTGACCAGCAGGTAGCTGGCGAGCACGGCGCTGGCGGTCACCATCGCGTACGGGCGCGCGTCGTGGCCCTGCACGCTGACCGCGGGCAGCCACGCGAAGACCAGGCCGGCCAGCAGGCCCGCGCGGGCGGAGTGCACGCGGCGCCCGATCGCCGCGATGCCGAGGGCAGCGGCGGCCATGGCCATCGCCGAGGGCAGCCGGGTAGCCAGTTCGCTGGTGCCGAGCAGCCGGACAACCGGCCACATCATCAGGTAGTACAGGCCGTGCACGGCGTCCACCCGGGCGAGCATCCGCCACAGCTGGGGCGGCGAGCGCGCGGTGGCGGACAGCGTCGCCGCCTCATCACGCCAGTAGGCCGGGCCGCTGATTCCCCACAGCAGCACCGCCAGGGTGGCCAGCGGCGGTACGGCAATCGCCCACCAACGGCCCCGCGAGCTTACTGAGCCAGCGGCCGGCGCGGTAGCTGGTGGCCGGGCGACGACGAGGCTCTGTGCCCGCCCGCCCGGCAGCAGGACGGGAGCGGCCGGGCCTTCGATGTCCACGAAACAGAGACGTTCCGGGGTAAGTCAACCGTTGCTCGCAGAACGCAAAGAAATCCCCATTTCCCGGTGCTGCCCCGGCGCGAGCGGCACCGGGGAACTACTCGCTGCGCCCGGTTGCCGAGGTAAGCAGGGCGTCCAGTACCGCGCGGACGGCCTTCTCGTCGCTGCCCGCCGAGCCGTCCCGGGCGGGGCGGCGGAATATCTCCGCCGCGGCCTCGTGGAAGCCGCAGGGCAGGCCAGCCCCGGCCATGCTCGCGCCAGCGCCGGTAGAGGACGGCGAAAGCCTTACGGACACCCTCGGGGCGTTTTGCTGCTCTCGCGGCAAAAATTTCCCCGGCTGCCACTCCCGCAGGCGCACTGCCGTTCCTATCGGGTGCGGTGCGGACCCGTGCTCGGTAGAGTCGAATCACCGGGCCGAAAAGGCCATCATCATCCACGCCGCCGGGCGCCTACGCCGCGGGATCGCACTGGTGGCACGCTGAGGAGAGCGTTCAGTGCCGAAGCTCGTTTATGACTTCACCGAGGGCAACAAGGACCTCAAGGACCTGCTGGGCGGCAAGGGAGCCAACCTGGCCGAGATGACCAACCTCGGCCTGCCTGTTCCGCCCGGTTTCATCATCACCACCGAAGCGTGCCGCCAGTACCTGCACGATGGCACGGTCCCGGACAGCCTGGACGCCGAGGTCACCGAGCACCTGCAGCAACTGGAGCAGGCCATGGGCCGCCGCCTCGGTGACCCGGCTGACCCGCTGCTGGTCAGCGTCCGGTCCGGGGCCAAGTTCTCGATGCCCGGGATGATGGAGACCGTGCTGAACATCGGCCTGTCCGATGAGTCGGTGCACGGCCTGGCCAAGCAGTCCGGAAACGAGCGCTTCGCCTGGGACGCCTACCGCCGCCTGATCCAGATGTTCGGCAGGACCGTGCTCGGCATCGAGGGCGGGGCGTTCGAGCACGTGATGGAAGAGGCCAAGAAGGCCAAGGACACCAAGAACGACCTCGACCTCGACGCGGGGGACCTGCGCGGGATCGTGGACAGCTTCAGGGACATCGTGCGCGAGCACACGGGCCGCGACTTCCCGCAGGATCCCCGGGAGCAGATGGACCTCGCGGTCCGCGCCGTGTTCAGCTCGTGGAACGCCGACCGGGCGATCTTGTACCGGCGGCAGGAGCGGATCCCCGCCGACCTCGGCACCGCGGTCAACATCGTGGCCATGGTATTCGGCAACCTCGGCATGGACTCCGGCACCGGCGTGGCGTTCACCCGCGACCCGGGCAGCGGCCAGCAGGGCATTTATGGCGACTACCTGCAGAACGCGCAGGGCGAGGACGTCGTCGCCGGCATCCGCAACACGGTCCCGCTGCAGGACCTGGAGAAGATCGACCCGGCGTCCTACGCGCAGCTGCTGGACATCATGCACACCCTGGAGAACCACTACCTGGACCTGTGCGACATCGAGTTCACCATCGAGCGCGGCAAGCTGTGGATGCTGCAGACCCGGGTGGGCAAGCGCACTGCGGGCGCCGCGTTCCGGATCGCCACGCAACTGGTCGACCAGGGCCTGATCGACATGGACGAGGCGGTCACCCGGGTCACCGGTGACCAGCTCGCCCAGCTGATGTTCCCCCGCTTCGACGTCGGCCACGGGGCCAAGAAGGTCACCACCGGCGTCAGCGCCTCCCCGGGCGCCGCGGTCGGCAAGGTAGTGTTCGATTCCGCGAAGGCCGTGGAACAGGCCGCCGCGGGAGAGTCGGTCATCCTCGTCCGCCGTGAGACGAACCCGGACGACCTGCACGGGATGATCGCCGCCAAGGGAATCCTGACCAGCCGGGGCGGCAAGACCAGCCACGCCGCCGTGGTCGCCCGCGGGATGGGCAAGACGTGCGTCTGCGGCGCCGAGGAACTCGAGGTGGACACCCGGGCCGGGCGGATCACCGCGCCGGGCGGGATGGTCATCAACGAGGGCGACGTGCTGTCCATCGACGGCACCAGCGGCGCCGTCTACCTCGGCGAGGTCCCGGTCGCCGACTCCCCGGTCGTGCAGTACTTCGAGGGCGGCCTTGACCCGGACGCCGACGACCTGGTCAAGGCCGTGGACCGGATCATGCGGCACGCGGACGAGCGGCGCCGCCTCGGCGTGCACGCCAACGCGGACACCGGCGAGGACTGCGCCCGGGCGCGCAGGTTCGGTGCGGGCGGGGTGGGCCTGGTCCGTACCGAGCACATGTTCCTCGGCGAGCGCCGCCAACTCGTTGAGCGGCTCATCCTGGCCGAAGATGACGCGGGCCGGCAGGCAGCGCTGGACGCGCTGGAGCCGCTGCAGCGCGGCGACTTCGTGGAGATCCTCGAGGCGATGGACGGGCTCCCGGTCACCATCCGGCTGATCGACCCGCCGCTGCACGAGTTCCTTCCCGACCTCACCGACATGTCGGTGAAGGTCGCGCTGGCCGGCGAGGCCGCCACCGAGCAGGACCGCAAGCTTCTTGACGCGGTGCGCCGCCTGCACGAGCAGAACCCCATGCTGGGCCTGCGCGGCGTCCGGCTCGTCCTGGTCATCCCCGGGCTGCTGGACATGCAGGTCCGCGCGATCGCGCACGCGGCCGCGGACCGCAAGAGGGCGGGCGGTGACCCGAAGCCCGAGATCATGATCCCGCTGACCGCATCGGTGCAGGAGATGGAGATCGCCCGGGATGCCACCGCGAAGGTGGTGGCCGATGTGGAGGCTGAGACCGGCATCCACGTGCACACCATGATCGGAACCATGATCGAGGTGCCACGCGCTGCGATGATCGCCGGCGATATCGCCCGGTCCGCCGAGTTCTTCTCGTTCGGCACCAACGACCTGACCCAGATGAGCTGGGGCTTCTCGCGGGATGACGTCGAAGGCGCGTTCTTCGGCAAGTACATCGAGCTGGGCGTCTTCGGTGTCTCCCCGTTCGAGACCATCGACCCGGACGGGGTCGGCCGGATGGTGCGCATCGCCAGCGAGGAGGGCCGGGCCACCCGGCCGGACCTGGAACTCGGCGTCTGCGGGGAGCACGGCGGCGACCCCGACTCCGTGCACTTCTTCCACCAGGTCGGGCTCAACTACGTGTCCTGTTCCCCGTTCCGGGTGCCGGTCGCCAGGCTGGAGGCAGGCCGCGCCGTGGTTCTCGAGACCGCAGGTGGCAGCGATACCAGGTGACGGCACGGCCCGCTTACGATCACCACGCCACGGCCCGCTGGGCGGCTGAGCCGCCCAAGCGGGCTGCGGCGCCGGTGTCCGAGCAGGGGCCGCCCGAGCCAGCCACCTTCCAGCGCGGGCCGTTCGAGCGGGACCGTGCCCGGGTGCTGCACACCTCGGCGCTGCGCAGGCTGGCGGCCAAGACCCAGGTGGTCGCGGTGGACGCGGGCGACTTCCCGCGGACCAGGCTCACCCACTCGCTGGAGTGCGCGCAGATCGGCCGCGAGCTGGGCGCGGCACTGGGCTGCGATCCCGACCTGGTCGATGCTGCCTGCCTGGCACACGACCTGGGACATCCCCCGTTCGGCCACAACGGTGAGTCGGCCCTGGCGCAGCTCGCCGCGCCGTGCGGCGGGTTCGAGGGAAACGCGCAGAGCCTGCGCCTGCTGACCCGGCTGGAGGCTAAGATCCCCGGTGCGGGGCTGAACCTGACCCGCGCCACCCTCGACGCCACCCTCAAGTACCCGTGGCTGGCCGGCCCGGGCCTCCCCAAGTACGGCGCGTACGCCGAGGACGCGGAGGCCTTCGCCTGGATCCGCGACGGTGCCCCGCCCGGGCGGCCGTGCCTGGAGGCACAGGTGATGGACTGGGCGGACGACGTGGCCTACTCGGTGCACGACCTGGAGGACGGGCTGCACGCTGGCTTGATCACCTTGCCTGCCCTGGCCGATGAGGCGGAACGCAAGGCGATCAGCGAGCTCACCGCCGACCAGTACTGCGCCCCGGGGTCGGTGAGCACAGCGGAGCTTGCCGAGGTGTTCGACGGACTGCTCGCGCTGCCCTGCTGGCCGGCCCGGTTCGACGGCGGCCCGGACTCCCTCGCGGTGCTGAAGAACCTGACCAGCGAGCTGATCGGGCGGCTGAGCGGGGCCGCCCACGCGGCGACCGTGGCGGTGTCCGGCGCGCGGCCGCTGACCAGGTACGCGGCCGACCTGATCGTGCCCAGGCGGCAACGGCTGGAATGCGCGCTGCTCAAGGGCGTCACTGCGTACTACGTGATGAGCCGCGAGGGTGCCGCCGAGGCGCAGGCGAAAGAGCGGGAGCTCATCACCGAACTGGCGGCGGCAGTGCGCATCGGCGCTCCCGGCACGCTCGACCCCGCGTTCCGCCCCCGCTATCTCGCCGCCGGCCCGGACGGGGCACGGTTGCGGGTGGTCGTGGACCAGATCGCCTCGCTCACCGATACCTCGGCGGTCGCCTGGCACGGCCGATTGTGCCGCTGACGCGGCCCGCCCGCGCAACCGGCCCACCCCCATCCTTGAGCCGCACCACCCCAGGAGGAGCACCCGATGCCCGAAGGACCGGCCTACGTGATCGTTGGCGCCAGCCTGGCTGGCGCGAAGGCAGCCGAGACCTTGCGCGAGGAAGGATTCGGCGGCCCGATCGTCCTGCTCGGCGCCGAAACCGAACGCCCGTACGAGCGGCCGCCCTTGTCCAAGGGATACCTGCTGGGCAAGTCGGACAAGCCCGCGCTCTACGTGCACGAGGAGCACTGGTATGCCGAGCAGCAGGTCGACCTGCGGCTCGGGGTGAACGTGACCGGGATCGACCGGGCAGCCAAGCGGGTCGCGCTGGCCGGCGGGGAGAGCGTCAGCTACGACCGGCTGCTGCTGGCCACCGGCGCGCAGCCGCGCGAGCTGAACGTGCCGGGCGCTGACCTCGACGGCGTGCACTACCTGCGCACCGCGGTCGATTCGGAGCGGCTGGCCACCGCGCTGGCCCCGGTCCCGGGCGAGGGCACCCGGGTGGTCATCGTGGGCGCCGGCTGGATCGGCCTCGAGGTCGCCGCGGCAGCGCGCGACAAGGGCTGCGGCGTGGCGGTGGTGGAGCCGGAGCCAACGGCACTGCATCGCGCGCTCGGCCCGGAACTCGGCGGCGTGTTCACCGACCTGCACCGTTCGCATGACGTCGAGTTCCACTTCGGCGAAGGGGTGACTGAGCTGCGCGGGCAGGGCGGCCGGGTCACCTCGGTGCTGACCTCCGGTGGCGCCGAGTTGCCCGCCGACGTGGTGGTGGTTGCCATCGGCGCGGTCCCGAACGTGGGCCTGGCCGTTGCTGCCGGGCTCGACGTGGACAACGGGATCAGCGTGGACGCGGCGCTGCGCACCTCTGACCCGGACATTTTCGCGGCGGGCGACGTGGCCAACGCGGTCCATCCGCTGCTGGGCCGCAGGATCCGTGTGGAGCACTGGGCCAACGCGCGCAATGGCGGTCCAGCCGCGGCCCGGTCCATGCTCGGCCAGCAGGTGTCCTATGACCGGGTGCCGTACTTCTTCAGCGACCAGTACGAGCTCGGCATGGAAACGTCCGGCCTGCCCGAGCCGGGCAGCTATGACCAGGTGGTCTACCGGGGCGCGGCGGCCAGCCTGGAGTTCATCGCGTTCTGGCTGGCCGGCGGGGCCGTGGTGGCCGGCATGAACGTCAACGTCTGGGATGTCACCAACGACATCCAGGCGCTGATCCGGGCAGGCTACGCGGGCGCCCGGGTGGACGTGGCCCGGCTGGCCGACCCGGACGTGCCGCTCGGCGAGTTGCTGACCTGAGCTGGTGACCCGGCGGTGCCAGCTGTTTCAGTCCTGGCGGGTTCAGTCCTGGTGGCCGGGCTGGCCGGGCGGGAAGGGTATGAGTACAACCGTGATGTTGTCTCTGCCGCCAGCGTCGAGGGCGAACTTGACCAGCGCCTTGGCAGCGCCGAGCGGGTCTGTCAGCGCGCCGGGCAGGGCAAGCGCGGCCAGGTGCGCCGCCTCGGGCTGGTAGTTCCACAGTCCGTCCGAGCAGAGCAGCAGGACGCCGGCGCCAGGCGGCTCGAACCTCGTGACGTGCGGTGCCGCTTCGCCGTTCTCCGCGCCCACCCAGCGCGTGACCACATGAGCCTGCGGTGAGTCGAGCGCCTCAGCCTCCTGGAGCAGCCCCAGCGAGACCATCTCCTCCGCCAGGGAGTCATCCCTGGTGAGCCGCTCCGCGGCGGAACCAGCGGCGGCAGCGAGCCAGTAGGCCCGGCTGTCGCCCAGCCAGCACAGTGTCACGGCGTCACGGGTCAGCACCGCGGAGATGAAGGTGGCCGACCCTACGCCGCCCGGCGAGTCGGCCAGGCTGGCCACCGCTTCCCCCGCGGACCGGACCGCCTCCGACGATGCTTGGAGCAGGTCCGCGCCCGCCTCTGCTGCGCTGCGGAGCACGCGCGCGGCCGCCTGGGCCGCCGCGCGCGACGCCTCATCCGGGCGGATGGAGGTGGAGACCCCATCGCACACCACCGCCAGCGGGACCGGGCCCTGCGCGGTGCCCGCGACCGCGAGTTCCATCGCGTCTTCATTGCGGTCATGCCGCAGGCCTCGATCGGTCACCCCGGCCAGCAGCCCGAGATCGAGTTCCTGGTGATCACGCGACATCACGGCACCACCCCAGGATTGACCCAGATTCCGCAGCGACCTGGGGTGCTCAGCATTGTATGCCGCGCGGCACCCGCTAGATGCCGCAGGCGGCGGCGACCGCGTTGGCGGCTGCCTCGCGGTTGGCGGCGGCGGGGATGCCGGCCCGCTCGAAGTCGGCCAGGCGGACCCCGGTCACCCGGCCGCCGCCGGACAGCACTTCCGCGAGGCCGTGCCGCCCTGCATGCCGTCCACGACCACGACGTCCGCCCCGGCGGCGACGGCCAGCCGCACGTCGTGGGCCACCCTGGTGGCGCCCATCTTCACGTAGACGGGTATCCGCCAGCCGGTCGCCTCGCGGAGCTCCTCGATCTTGATCCGCAGGTCGTCCGGGCCGGTCCAGTCCGGATGCCTGCTGGCGGAGCGCTGGTCGATGCCCTCGGGCAGGGTGCGCATGCCCGCCACCCGCTGGCCGGCCTTCTGGCCGAGCAGCATCCCGCCGCCACCAGGTCTGGCGCCCTGGCCCAGCACGATCTCCACCGCGTCGGCGGCCCGCAGGTCGTCGGGGTTGAATCCGTACCGCGGCGGCAGGCACTGGTAGACAAGGGTCTTCGAGGCCGCCCGTTCCTCTGCGGTCATGCCACCGTCGCCGGTCGTCGTGGAGGCCATCAGGTCGCCGTCAACTGTCGCGAATCGTTGTCTCATAAGAGTGAACAGCGGAGTGATTTCGCCGAAGCGCCGGTCTGTAACGCTTGGGTTAACCCGGGATCAGCGCGGCGAGCACCCGGGCGGTGTCGGCGAGGTCAGGCAGCACGGCGTCAGCACCGGCGGCGGCGAGTTCGGCCATGGTGAAATTCCCGGTGGCCACACCGACCGCCCGGGCGTCGCTCAGCCGCGCGGCCTCGATGTCGAGCGGGGTGTCGCCGATGAGCACCGTTGCGTCCCCGCCGAAGTCCGCTCCGTGGGCCGCGGTGGCGCTCGCCCGGGCCAGCGGTACCAGGTCCGCCCTGATCTCATGGGCGTCGCCGTAGGCGCCGATCCGCAGGTCCAGGAAGCGGTCCAGGCCGAGTGCGGCGAGCTTCACCGCAGCCAGTACCCGCATGTTGCCGGTCAGCACCGACTGGATGATGCGCGGCTGCCGGTGGCCCGGTGCTTGCTGGCCCGGTGCTTGCGGGTCCAGTGCTTGCTGGCCTGGTGCCTGCCGCCTGAGTGCCTGCGGGTCCACTGCTTGCGGTGCACTGCTTGCTGGTGCGCTGCTTGCTGGTCCAGGGCGCGCTGGTCCAGGGCCGCGAGTGCGGCCAGTGCCTCGGCGGCCCCGGGCAGCACCCGGCCGCCGTCCCTGACCAGGGGCCCCAGTTGCGGCGCGAGACCCGCGATGAGCTGCTGGAAGGCATCCAGCTGGTCCCGCGGGTCAGCTACCCCCGCCAGCGTGAGGACTTCCAGGGCGATGGCACGGTCGGTCCGGCCCGCCAGCGACACGGTGGTCCGCGGGAACTGGCGGCCGAACCTCGCGGTGAACGCCTGCCGGAAGAGCCGCAGCCCGGCGCCTCCCGCGTCGACGAGGGTGAAATCCACGTCCCAGAGGACCAGCCGGCCACGCACCACGCGACGCTATCGCATCGCGCCGCGGGCGGCCCGCGGCCCGCGCCCCGGACTGGTGGCCTGTCAGCGGATTCTCGCCGGCTGGACGTCGACGGACCGTCCGGACAGAGCACTAGACTCGCCGGGACAGCAGTAGCAGCGGCAACGGCGGAGGGTGCCCGTGGCAGGCCGGATCCGCGACGAGGACATCGCGACTGTCCGCGAGCGGTCGGTCATCGACGAGGTGGTCGGGGAGTACCTTCAGCTGCGGAACGCCGGAGGCGGCTCGCTCAAGGGGCTGTGCCCCTTCCACGAGGAGAAGACACCCTCGTTCAACGTCACCCCGGCCCGCGGCCTGTGGTACTGCTTCTCCTGCGCGGACGGCGGCGACGTCATCAAGTTCGTGCAGAAGATCGACAACCTGTCGTTCGTTGAGGCGGTGGAGCGGCTCGCCGCGCGCGCGGGCCTGGAACTCAGGTATGAGCAGGGCGGCCAGGTGCCGGGCCGGGAGCACAGCCAGCGCCGCAGGCTTCTCGAGGCGCACAAGGCCGCCGCCGATTTTTATCAGCAACGACTGCACGAAGCGGATGCCGCCCCGGCTCGCGCGTTCCTTGCCGAGCGCGGCTTCGAGATGGCCGACACCGAGCGTTTCGGGGCCGGGTACGCGCCGGCCGAGTGGGAGGCACTCACCAGGCACCTGCGCGGCCGGGGATTCACCGACGCGGAGCTTCTCCTCGGCGGGCTCGCCAGCCAGGGCCGCCGCGGCCCGGTGGACCGGTTCCGGGGCCGCCTGGTCTGGCCGGTCCGGGACCTGACCGGGGAGGTGATCGCGTTCGGCGCACGCAAGCTCAACGCCGCCGAGGACGGCCCGAAGTACCTGAACACGCCGGAGACGCCGCTGTTCAGGAAGAGCTCCGTGCTGTACGGGGCCGACCTGGCGAAGCGTGAGATCGCGCAGCGCCGCCAGGTGGTCATCGTCGAGGGATACACCGACGTGATGGCCTGTCACCTGGCCGGAGTGCCGACCGCGGTGGCGACCTGCGGCACCTCGTTCGGCGAAAGCCACATCAAACTGGTGCGGCGGTTGCTCATCGATGCTGACTTCCAGCTCGGAGAGGTCATTTTCACCTTCGACGGGGACGCGGCCGGGCAGCGTGCGGCGCTGCGGGCGTTCGAGCTGGAGGAGCGGTTCGTCACCCAGACCTTCGTGGCGGTGCAGCGAGACGGCCTCGACCCATGCGACCTGCGGCTCAAGCAGGGCGACGCGGCCGTCCGCGACCTGGTCGCGCAGCGCGTGCCCATCTTCGAGTTCGCCATCCGCAGTGAGCTCGGCAAGTACAACGCCGACACCAACGAGGGTCGGCTGGCCGCACTCGACGCTGCCGCGCAGATCATCAGCCGGATCAAGGACCGGGCGCTGCGCGACATGTACGCCGTGAGCCTGCACAGGTGGCTCGGCATGAACAGCCGGCTCGGCATGCTGGACGAGGAATTCGTGCTGGCCCGGGTCCGCGAGCATGCGCCGGGCGCGGCCAGCCAGCGGGCTGGCACGTCCCGCGCCGAGCAGCGGCCTGGGGGGCCCCGCGCTGAGCCAGCCGGCCGCGGGCGCGCAGCCCAGGGTGACGCTGAGCACGCCCCGGCGGACCGTCGTGCCGGGCCAGACCGCCGGCCGGGCGGAGCGCGGTCACCAGTGCCCTACAACTCGCACGATCCTGTGGTCAACGTGGAGCGCCAGGCGCTCAAGCTGGCCATCCAGCGCCCGGCGCTGTGCGGTCCAGCCTTTGACGCGCTGGGCCCGGACACTTTCGCCACCCCCGTCCATGGCGCTGTGCGCGACCTGATCGCCCGGTGCGGGGGAGTCGCGAGTGCCGCCTCCCCGCGCGAATGGGCGGGCCGCCTGCGCGACTCCGCGCCGACCGAGGAGGCCCGCGCGTTCGTGACCAGACTGGCGGTGGAGCCGGTCGAGGCGCCCGGATCCGCCGGCGAGCCGGATGCCCAGTACGCCGAGAAGGTGCTCGCACAGGTCGAGGAAGTGGCGGTGAGCCGCCAGATCGCGGCGATCAAGTTGCGACTGCAGCGGCTCAATCCGACCGACAGCCAGGCTGACTACAACCGGGCCTTTGGCGACCTGGTGGCGCTGGAGCAGCGCCGGAAGGCGCTGCTGAGCCGGGTGTATGGCGCAGTCTGAGCCCCTGCGCCTGACTGCGCTCAGATGGAGTGCTGTGGCAGGTGGGCCACGCTGGGAAGACGTGTATCGGTTCAGCTGGCTCAGGTGTTACTTACTACAAGGTGACAAAATTAACCCCACCGTTACCCGGGGTTGGTGGCGCACACTTGTCTGCGTGACCCTTACGTTACTCCCCAGTGGCGGACTGTCAGCGGATCAGGTGGCGGAGCTGGTCGCACGGGCCAGGGAGCGCGGAACCGTTACCGCAGCTGACATCACGGCCGCACTCGATGCCGCAGACCTCCCGGCCGACGCCTTCGACAATGTCGTGCGCCTGCTCACCGACGAGGGCGTGGAGATCGTTGACTCGCCGGTGGAAGAGGCAGCGGACGCCCCCCGGGGCACGCCCGGCGACGCCGCGCAGCGCGCGGGCACCGGCGATCTCGTCCGCATCTACCTGCGTGAGATCGGCAGGGTACCGCTGCTGACAGCCTACGACGAGGTGGAACTCGCCAAGTCCATCGAGGCGGGCCTCTTCTCGGAGGAGAAGCTGCAGGGCGGCTTCCCGCTGCTGGATGCCCACCGCACCGAACTGGGTGAGCTCGCGGCGGACGGGCTGCGCGCGAAGCAGCGGCTCATCGAGGCCAACCTGCGCCTGGTCGTGTCGATCGCCAAGCGGTATATCGGGCGCGGCCTGGTCTTCCTGGACCTGATCCAGGAGGGCAACCTCGGCCTGATCCGCGCCGTGGAGAAGTTCGACTACACCAAGGGTTACAAGTTCTCCACCTATGCCACCTGGTGGATCCGGCAGGCCATCACCCGGGCCATCGCGGACCAGGCACGCACCATCCGGATCCCGGTGCACATGGTGGAGACCATCAACAAGATGGCGCGTGTCCAGCGCCAGCTGCACCAGGACCTGGGGCGGGAGGCCACCCCGGACGAGATCGCCGCGGAAATGGGCCTTACCCCCGACCGGGTCGCCGAGATCCGGCGGATCGCCCAGGAGCCGGTGTCCCTGCAGTCGCCGATCGGGGAGGAAGACTCCGACCTGGGCGACTTCATCGAGGACGCGGACGCCGTGGTGCCGATCGAGGCCGCCGCGTTCATCATGCTCCAGGACCAGCTGGAGCAGATCCTGGACACCCTCACCCCTCGCGAGCAGAAGATCATCCAGCTGCGGTTCGGCCTGATGGACGGGCATCCGCGGACGCTGGAAGAGGTGGGCAGGGAATTCGGCGTGACCCGCGAGCGGATCCGCCAGATCGAGTCCAAGACGCTTGCCAAGCTCCGCCACCCCAGCCGCGCCCAGATGCTCCGCGAATACCTCGGCTAGCCGCCGGGCGCGGCAGCCAGCGGCCCGGGGAGTGTCCGGGCCGCTGGCGGGCCTGGCCTGCTGGGCGGGTCAGGCAGGTGGTGCCGCGGGCGGCGGCATCGGCGCCGGCCCGGTTTCCGCCTGGACCTCGCCGTGGGCCGCGGTGAGCCGGTAGTACATGAGCGTCACCACCAGTGCCAGGAACGGCGCGACCAGGGTGCCCGACACGATGCTGCTGATGGAGTTCCTGGCCGCCAGCGGCAGCGCGAGCAGGACGAGGCTGAGCACGATGTCGAAGACGATCAGGATCAGGAACACCAGCACGTAAGTGCCGAACACATGCCAGCCGTACCCGCGGACGGTGCGCCAGCTCTTGCCGAACGAGCTGAAGACGCCCTCCCCGCCGATCACGATGCAGGGCACGATCAGTGACCAGAAGGTGAGCAGGATCAGCCCGGGCACGATGATCAGGACGAAACCGATCGTGATCCCGATGCCCGCCAGGATGGACGCGGCAGCAACGGTCAGCAGGAACGGCAGGACCGCGGATACCGTTTCGCCCAGGTTCAGGTCCACCCGGCCGTCCCGCACGTCCTGGACCGCTTTGACCAGGGCTGCCTGTACCAGGAAGGCGGCTATCAGGGTGATGATGACGCTCACGAACGACCCGACCGCCCCGGCCAGGGAGAGCAGTCCCCCGAGGATCGCGGCGATCAGGTAGATCGCGAAGGCGATCACCAGGAAGTGCGCCGCGTACCTCTTGTAGAGGGTCCAGGCCTCGCTGAGCACCCCGGAGAGTGGATTCATGCGATGGTTATACCGTTACAGACGGTAATCAAAACGAGCTGACCATACCGCGGCTTAGCAGGCGTTTCGTGCCCGCATTGCCGCATTGCCGCATTGCCGGCACGCGGCAGCGAGGCGCGGCGCCCTGGGGCGCCGGGCCTCGCTGCTGGTCACCGGCTGTCTGACCGGCTGGCCGCCACCCGGTGCGGTGGGGTACGCCCCCCTCCGCCGGGGCCGCTGCCGCCCGGACGGCTAATTGCCTCCGCCCGGCGTCCCCGGCGTCCCCGGCGTCCCCGGCGCGCCGGTGTACGTCCCATCCGCCGTGGAGTGGCCGTTGGCATCCCGGGTCCGCATGCCCGGGATACGGTCGTGCAGCGTGCCGCCGACCTTGCTCTTCGCCTTCTCGGTGATCCGGGGCAGCCGCTGTGCCACCTTGTCCTTGGCTGACCTGGCCAGGCTGGCTGCCTGGGCCTGGGCGGCTCCCGCCGCCTGCTGCATCGCGGGGCTGTCGGCCGCCTTGCGGGCCAGTTTCTTGATCTGCTCGTAACGTTCCCTGCCTGCCCGCGCGCCTACCACGAAGCCCACGGCGAGGCCGGCGAGGAACGTAAACCGGTACCGCATCTGGCACCCTCTCTCGGCCGAGTTCACTGCGCAGGGTCTGACCTTCCCCTGATCTCCAGTCGTACTCCAGGTTACGCGCCGGGAAATAGCCGCCACGCGCGGTGCGCCGCTGCCCTGTGACGTCATGGGCCGCCCGGGCACCGTCGCGGGTGCGCTACTCTTATGCGCGCGGCGACAGTAGGCAGGGGCTCGTTTCTGCCTGCGAGATCGGTCGCTGATCCCGCGTAGCTCAATCGGCAGAGCGTCCGGCTGTTAACCGGCAGGTTATAGGTTCGAGTCCTATCGCGGGAGCCCCATCGTCAGCCCTCTCACCTGCGTAGACCGCAGGAAGAGAGAGGGAGTCCCATGGCGCAGACGGCGCCCGCGCAGCTCAAGATCCCCGCAAAATCCCCACAACCGGCCCGGGCCACCCGGCCCGCCAGGGCGAGGGCACAGGGCAGACGTGATGGCCCGGTAGCTGCATAACCACAGGTATCGGCGGCTGAGTGGGACGAGTCGAAACAGATGAGAGAACTCGTCTCACGGTGTCCGCGTGGGCCTCGGTCAGATGCCGACGTAGGCCGCGAGGTGCTCGCCGGTGAGGGTGGAGCGGGTGGCGACGAGGTCGGCGGGTGTGCCCTCGAAGACGATCCGGCCGCCGTCGTGGCCGGCGCCGGGGCCGAGGTCGATGATCCAGTCGGCGTGCGCCATGACCGCCTGGTGGTGCGCGATGACGATGACCGACTTGCCGGAGTCGACGAGCCGGTCGAGCCGGCCGAGCAGCTGCTCGACGTCGGCGAGGTGCAGGCCGGTGGTCGGCTCGTCGAGGACGTAGATGCCGCCCTTCTCGGCCATCTGGGTGGCCAGCTTGAGCCGCTGCCGCTCGCCGCCGGACAGCGTAGTGAGCGGCTGGCCGAGGATGAGGTAGCCGAGCCCGACGTCGGCGAGCCGGTCGAGGATGGCGTGCGCGGCCGGCGTGCGCGCCTCGCCCGCGCCGAAGAACTCCCCGGCCTCGGTCACCGGCATCGCGAGCACCTCGCTGATGTCGCGGCCGCCGAGGTGGTGGTCCAGCACCGATGCTCCGAACCGCTTCCCCTCGCACTCCTCGCAGGTGGTGGCGACGCCGGCCATCATCGCCAGGTCGGTGTAGATGACGCCGGCGCCGTTGCAGTTGGGGCAGGCGCCCTCGGAGTTGGCGCTGAACAGCGCCGGCTTCACGCCGTTGGCCTTCGCGAACGCCTTGCGGATCGGGTCGAGCAGTCCGGTGTACGTCGCCGGGTTGCTCCGTCGCGAGCCGCGGATCGTGCCCTGGTCGATCGACACCACACCCGCGCCCGCGGGGATCGACCCGTGCACGAGCGAGCTCTTGCCGGAGCCCGCGACGCCGGTGACGGCGACAAGCACCCCGAGCGGGATGTCGACGTCGACGTCGCGCAGGTTGTGCGCCGTCGCGCCGCGGATCTCCAGCGTGCCGGTGGGCGTCCGCACCGTCTCCTTGAGGGCGGCTCGGTCGTCGAGATGGCGGCCGGTGAGGGTGCCGCTGGCCCGCAGCCCCTCGACGGTGCCCTCGAAGCAGACGGTGCCGCCCGCCGTACCGGCGCCGGGGCCGAGGTCGACGACATGGTGGGCGATCGCGATCGTCTCCGGCTTGTGCTCGACCACCAGCACGGTGTTGCCCTTGTCGCGCAGCCGCAGCAGCAGGTCGTTCATCCGCTGGATGTCATGGGGGTGCAGGCCCGTGGTGGGCTCGTCGAAGACGTAGGTGACGTCGGTGAGCGAGGAGCCGAGGTGGCGGATCATCTTGACGCGCTGCGCCTCGCCGCCCGACAGCGTGCCCGACGGCCGGTCGAGCGAGAGGTAGCCCAGCCCGATCTCCACGAACGAGTCGAGGGTCTCCCCCAGCGACGTCAGCAGCGGCGCCACCGACGGTTCGTCCAGACCCCGCACCCATTCGGCGAGGTCGCTGATCTGCATCGCGCAGGCGTCGGCGATGTTGATCCCGCCGATCCGCGACGACCGGGCCGCCTCGCTGAGCCGGGTGCCACCGCACTCAGGGCAGGCGGTGAACGTCACCGCCCGCTCCACGAACGCGCGGACGTGCGGCTGCAGCGCGTCGACGTCCTTGGACAGGAACGACTTCTGGATCCGCGGGATCAGACCCTCGTACGTCAGGTTGATGTTGTCGACCTTGATCTTGGTCGGCTCCTTGTGGAGCAAGTCGTCGAGCTCGGTCTTGGTGTACTTACGGATCGGCTTGTCCGGGTCGAGGAAGCCGCAGCCGCTGAAGATGCGGCCGTACCAGCCGTCGACGCTGTAGCCGGGGATCGTGAGCGCACCCTCGTTGAGCGACTTGCTGTCGTCGTACAGCTGAGACAGGTCGAAGTCGGTGACGGAGCCCCGGCCCTCGCAGCGCGGACACATGCCGCCGGTGCGGGTGAAGGTCTGTCTCACGGTCTTGCCGGCACCGCGTTCGATCGTGATCGCACCGCTCGCCCGGACCGAGGGGACGTTGAAGGAGAACGCGTTGGGCGAGCCGATGTGCGGCTGCCCGAGTCGGCTGAAGAGGATGCGCAGCATCGCGTTGGCGTCGGTGGCGGTGCCGACCGTGGAGCGGGCGTCGGCACCCATCCGCTGCTGGTCGACGATGATCGCGGTCGTCAGCCCTTCGAGTACGTCGACCTCGGGCCGCGCCAGCGTCGGCATGAAGCCCTGCACGAAGGCGCTGTAAGTCTCGTTGATCAGCCGCTGCGACTCCGCGGCGATCGTGCCGAACACCAGCGAGCTCTTGCCCGAGCCGGAGACGCCGGTGAACACCGTCAGCCGGCGCTTCGGGATCTCGACGCTGACGTCCTTGAGGTTGTTCACGCGCGCGCCGTGCACGCGGATCAAATCGTGGCTGTCACCAACGTGCAGCGCAGGCGACTGCGTGTCCGTCCTCGTGGCCATGCTCATCGTGTCTCCATCTGTTAGGCGGCGCGGGGAGATACGGAACCAGCGGTACGGCGTGGCCAGCGCACGCGGGTCGAAGCCGGTGCGCGCGGCGAACCGGTCACCCCGCTGCTGCGGCAGCGCGTCGATCTCGAGGACCTCGACTTCGCCATCGATCATGGACACGGTGTCGCGACGACGCTGGGGGCGGGAGCGAGGGGCCGGCACTCATCGGTCCTGAAGCAGCCCGAGGACATTGCCATCGGGGTCGGTGACGGTGGCCACCAGGCGGCCGCCACCTACGTCGCGCACGGGCTCCTTCACGGTGGCACCGGCAGCGGTCACCTCGGCCAGCTTCGCCTCGATGTCCGGCACGTGCCAGTAGGCCACCGGCGAGGTCATGCCCTGCGGTCCACCGCCCGGCACCAGCCCGATGTGCTGGCCCTCGGCCTCGAAGCCGACGTAGTAGGACCCGTCGGTCTGCGGCGGGACGCCGAGCAGGGCGGCGTACACCGCCTTGGCCGTCGCCAGGTCGGACACGGGATGCAGCACGGTCTTGATTCCCTGGGTGGAAGAGCCGGTCATGGTCACTCCTGAAGTCGTGGGTCACATCGACCCGGTGTGTCTTGTCGAGCTTAAAGACGAACGGGAAGCCCGGAAATCGACGTGCCGGGCTGGTCGGCGGGGCCGACCGTGATCCAGCACATCCCGGCGTATCCGACGTCGCTGGGGACCTCGAAGCCGAGGGTGTCGCGATAGAAGGCCAGGGATGCGTCCGGGTCGTCATGCGGGAGGAAGGTCGAGTGAATGGTGATGTTCATGGCGGTCACCCTAGGTGCGGCTCGGTGACCGGCGCTTCTCGATTCCTGATCGGTCTGGTCACCTGTTTCGCCACGCACGACGGCATCCCCGCTGTCGCGCGCCACCCGGTCGGCGGCGGCGTGCGTATCAGCGGTGTGGCCTCGCCCTCCTGCACGTCACCGGGGAAGATGCGGACTTGCCCGGGACCGGCGACGCGTCGGCAGCATCCTGAGAAGGGCCGCACATAGCTGTCTGAGGCCAGGGCCGGCACGATCCGCCGCGCCCACGCCGTGCACCCGGTCACCGCGCTGCAATCGGAGTACTCGCTGTGGACCCGGGACCCGGAGCCGGAGATCTTGCCGCTGCTGCGGGAACTGGGCATCGGGTTCGTGTCCTACTCCCCGCTCGGGCACGGGTTCCTCACCGGGACGATCCGGTCGATGGACGACCTGGACGACAGCGACTGGCGCAAGACCAACCCCCGCTTCACCGGCGAGAACTTCCAGCGCAACCTGCGCATCACCGACGAGGTGCAGGCCATCGCCGCCGAGGCCGGCGCGACCCCGGCGCAGGTGGCGCTGGCCTGGCTGCTGGCCAAGGGCGACGACATCGCCCCCATCCCCGGCACCAAGCGGGTCTCCCGCGTGGGGGAGAACATCGCCGCCGACGCCGTCGAGCTCACCGCTGCGCAGATCGCCCGGCTTGACAGCCTCCCCGCGGCGGCCGGGGATCCCCACCCGATGTCGCGTTCCTCCCCAGCCAGGCTTGCTGCGCCGGTACGCGAGCGAGTGACGGGCGCACCATCCCGGGACGCCGGCTAGCGGAGCAGACCGGCTCCCCACGCCCTGGCGCGCTCCTGCTCGCCGTCGCGCAGCGGTCCCTCAACATCCTCGACGATGAACCCGGTCGGCTCGGCCACCAGCTGGTAGCCGTGGTGGCGGAGCCGGCGTGCGATGGTGTTCGCCGCACCGCCGGCCAGCCGGACGTCACCCCGGGTGTCGAAAGCCGCGCAGAGGCTGCCTGCCGCGGCCTTCGGCAGGCCGTGGAACCACTCCCTGAGTCCGGGACCGGCGGCTCCCTGCTCGACCCCGTGCCCGGGGACATTGGCCGGCGCTCGCTCCTCGGCCCTCAAGCCCATCTTGCGGGTGATGGCGGAGGACAGGCTGTGCGCGTGAGTCGGGCCGCCGACGACCAGCAGGTCCGCGCCGAGAGCCGCGTCCCGGTCCGCTTCGGTCGCCCGCACGCAGGCGACTCGTGAGTCGGGCTGAGCCTCCCGGATCCCGTCCCGGATCGCCTCAGCTATCTCGTGGGTGTTGCCGAACAGGCTCTCGTACACAATCACGACGCGCATCTGCTCACCCCTGCAGCCAGCATCGGCCGCCGGGGTCAGCTGCTGTCAGGGACATTGGTCCCGAGCCGGGTCCTCCGCCCGGCGCTGTGAGCAGCCGGAAGCCGCCGACGGCCGACGGGGAACCCCCGCCGGCCGCCGGCTGAGCTGCGCCTCGGTCAGGCCAGGGCGCAGCGCGGTTACTCGATCTTCATCGCCTCGGCGGTCACTTGATCCCCAGCCGGGCTGCTCAGCGTCGTCTGCGCGCCGGCCAGGTCCGCGCGCTTGACCCGGATGGCGGCGATCGTCACGGTCAGGGCGATGAGCATGATCCCCGCCGATACCTCGAACCCGCGGGAAAATCCGACTGACAACGCGTGATCGTAGATCGCGGCCTTCACCTGCGCGGCGGTCCCCGCCGGCGGGTGCCCTGCCCGTGCCGCGGCAGCGGCGGAACTGCGGGCCGTGTCGGCCACGACGGTCCAGGCCACGGTCCCGAGCAGCGCCAGCCCGATCGAGCCACCGACCTGCTGGCCGACGTTGGGCAGGCTGGACGCCAGGCCGGCATCCCGGTCACTGACACGCGACAGGGCGACCAGGGTCAGCGGCATGAACAGCATGCCCAGGCCTGCCGCGGTGACCAGCATCGGGCCGAGCAGCCCGGCGGCGTAGTGACTGTGCTCGTTGATGCGGGACAGCCAGAACATGCCGCCGACGCTGATCACCGAGCCGGCCAGCAGCAGCGGCCGGGCTCCGATCCGGGTCACCAGCTGGGCGCTGATCCCGGCCATCACCATGATGGCAGCCACCATCGGCAGGTAGGCGATCCCGGTCTTCAGGGCGCTGTACCCCCAGACGGTCTGCACGAAGATCGTCAGGAAGAAGAACATCCCGAACATCGCGGTGCCGACGCACAGCATGATCAGGTTGGCGGCGGACCGGTCGCGGTTGCGGAAGATCCGCAGCGGCATCAGCGCGTGCTCGCTGCGCGACTCGATGACGATGAAGCTGGCGAGCAGCACCACCGCAGCTGTCAGCGACACAATGACCTTGGTGTCGCCCCAGTGCGAGACGCCGTTCTGGCTTGTCGCCGCGCTGGTCAGGCCGTAGACCAGGGACGCCAGGCCGAGGGTGCTGGTGATCGCGCCGGGCAGGTCGAACCGGCCGCGGCGGCGCGGCGACTCGCTCAGCGCCCGCGGCGCCATCAGGGCGACCACGACCCCGATCGGCACGTTGACGAACAGCACCCAGCGCCAGGAAAGGTAGGTGGTGAGCAGGCCGCCTGCCATCAGGCCGACCGCGGCACCGCCGATGCTCATCGCGGCGTAGACACCCATCGCCCGGTTGCGCGGCGGTCCCTCCGGGAACGTGGTGGTGACCAGGGACAGCGCCGTCGGGGCGATGATGGCGCCGCCGACACCCTGCACCGCACGGGCGGCCAGCAGCCAGGCTTGCGTTGTCGCGAATCCGCCGAGCAGCGAGGCCAGCGAGAACAGGATGATCCCGGCGATGAAGACCCGCCGGCGGCCGAGAATGTCGCCGGCCCGGCCGCCGAGCAGCAGCAGACCGCCGAAGGTCAGCGCGTAGGCGTTGACGACCCACTCCAGGCCGGTGCCGGAGAAGCCAAGCGCCTTCTCGATGTCCGGCAGCGCGACGTTCACGATCGTCGCGTCGAGTACCACCATGAGCTGGGCGGTGGCGATGACAACCAGGGCGAGGCCGAGATGGCGTCGGACAGGGCCGGCGACCGGGCCGCCTGGTGCGGCGCGCCCGGTCGCGGGCTGTGTAGTGCTCATGCCGTCTCCTTGTCAGGGCATAGGAATCCACACCCACGGCGGCTCTGCCGCGTGCGGAAGATCAGGGAAGGAAGAGAAGCAGCCACCACTCAGCGGCTCGCACGTCGGCCGCTGCTTCGCGGCCGCGGGAGCGGGTTAGCGCCGCCGGTCAGCCGGCCGGGGGAGCAGCAGCAGTTGACAGGAAGCCGGTCACCTCCTCCGCGGGGCAAGCGGCGTCAGTAGCGCTGATTGGCGGGGCCATCTTGTGGATCACCGCGATCAGGCTGGCACGCTCCTCAGGGGTGAGTGCCTTCCGCCACGGCGTGCGGGCCAGCATCTCCTGCTCCACCCTGTGTTTCATCTCAAGGCCAGCGCTGGTGAGGACAAGCCTCTTCACCCGGCGGTCGCCCGGGTCGCTCTCCCGGATCGCCAGCCCACGCTTCTCCAGCATGTCCGCGATACCCGTGACGAACGAGGGATCGCAGTGCATCCGCTGGCCCAGTTCCTTCATGGCCAGCGGGCCGTCGATCAGGTGCAGGGCCTTCATGAAGAAGGACGGGACCGCGAATTCCTTGGCCATTTGCTCGCCCTCGGCCAGCAGCCGGGCGAAGAGACCGACCAGAGCGTCCAGCAGTTCCAGATCGAGTTGATCTTCAGCAGATCGCATGTGCGCGCTCCCTCCTTCCGTCCGCTTGCCAGCGGGCCCCGCCGCCTGCCTCCGGCATCCGCTGCCTGCCTCCGGCATCCACCGCTTGCCGGTGGCGCCGCCTGCCGACGGCACCGCTTACTGACGGCACCGCTTGTGGTCGGCCCCACTGCGTGCGTGGAGCCCTGTGCCTGAGTCGCTCAATAGTTGAGTAGCTCAAACATAGGCCCGGTTGGTTGAGTAGGTCAAATTCTTATTGCCCTGCGGCCAGTCGGCCCCAGCTGGGAACAGCACACAACCGCAGGCTCACGTTTCGCGTCTGAGTAGGTATGCGGGCTGGTCCGGCTCGCCGCCTGGTGAGCACGGGGCTGTGGCGCGACGATGCGCGTGGGCGGCGCGGAACTGGAGGGCTCCATGGACGGCGCACTGTTGCCGGGCGGGGACGAGCGGGAACCTGGCCCGGACTCCGGTGCCTCGGACGTACCGGGACGGCGGCGGTTCCTCGCCCTGGCCGGGGTGGCCGCGGGCGCCGCACCGCTCGCCGGCCTGCTGCCCGGCCGCTTCCTCGGCCCGTCCGGACCGGAGCTTCACCCAGCCGGAACCGGCCGTGCCCACGTCCGCAGTGCACCGCTGGCCGGCCCGGGCACCGCGGACTGGGAGAGCCTCCGGCGGGCACTGTCCACCCGCAAGCTCATCCGGCCAGGCCAGCGTTCGTACCCGACGGCGAAGCAGCTTTTCGATCCGCGATTCGACTACAAGAGGCCAGCCGGTATCGCGTACTGCGGGAACCCCCGGGACGTGAGCGCCTGCCTGGCTTTCGTACGTAAGTTCGGCCTGCCCGTCGCGGCCCGGTCGGGCGGGCACAGCTACGCGGGCTGGTCCAGCACGACCGGGCTCATCGTGGATGTCACCGCGATGAACTCGTTCCGGGTGACCGGCGGGTCCGTTCAGGTGGGCACGGGCATGCACCTGATCGACATGTACAACCAGCTTGCCGCCCGTGGCCTGGCGGTGCCCGGCGGGTCATGCGCCACGGTCGGCGTGGCCGGCCTCACCCTCGGCGGCGGAGTCGGCGTCTTGTCCCGTGCCTACGGGCTGACCAGCGACAATCTGCAAGCACTGCAGATCGTCACGGCAGATGGCCGGATCCGCGACTGCGACGCCACGCACAACAGTGACCTGTACTGGGCCTGCAGGGGAGGCGGCGGCGGCAATTTCGGCATTGCCGCCTCCTTCACCTTCCGCGCGCACCACCTCACCCGATTGGTGGTCTTCTTCCTCTCCTGGCCGTGGTCGCGCGCGGCGCAGGTAATGGCAGGCTGGCAGCCCTGGGCGCCATTCCAGCCGGACGCGCTGTGGTCGAACCTGCACATGGAGGCCGCGCCCCGCGGCGGGACGCCGACCATCCAGGTGGGCGGCACCTACCTGGGCAGTGTCGCCGCCTGCCAGCGGCTGCTCAGCCGGCTCTACGCGGCGGTTGGCTCCGCGCCGGTCGGGCCCTATGTCGCGCAAACCTCCTACCGGAACGCGATGATGCTGGAGGCTGGCTGCGCGAACCTGTCCGTCTCAGAATGCCACCTGCCCTCCCAGACCAAGAACGGCAAGCTTCCCCGGGTGCCCTCGTACGCCAAGTCGGACTTCTTCACCAGCCGCATCCCCGCCTCGGGCATCCGCGCCATGGTCGCCGGCATCGAGCGGATGCGCAACGTGCAGGGCGCGGCCGGCGGTGTGGGGGCGGTGGCCTTCGACGCTTTCGGCGGGGCGCTCAACCGGGTGAGCCCGTCCGCGACCGCGTTCGTGCACCGCAATTCGCTGTTCCTGGCCCAGTACTCGACCAGCTGGAATGAAGGGGGGTCGGCCGCCGGAGCATCCCGCCAGCACGCCTGGCTGCGGTCCTTCTACGCGTCCATGCGGCCCTACGCGAGCGGCCAGGCATACCAGAATTACGTTGACCCGGATCTGACCAACTGGCGGCAGGCCTACTACGGCGCCAACTACGCCCGCCTCGCCCAGGTCAAGAAGACCTACGACCCGCACCAGGTGTTCCGGTTCCCGCAGGGCATCATGCCAGCCTGAGGGCTGGATCAGGCCAGGGCCTTGATCACCAGCAGGCAGACGATCACCAGCGCGGCCGCCACCAGCACGCCTCTGTTCCTGGTCCGCCGGAAGGTGGGAACCCGCGCCTTGCTCACCTTCATGTCGCCGTGCGCGCCGTAGGCCCGCCGGGCGTGCCAGCCGACCAGTGCCCCCACGAAGAGGACGAGGATCCCGAATGCAGCCAACGCGGCCGGTCCCATAGCGGCGCTCCTCCCTCGACGGTCACCCCTGGTAACCATTCCCCCGGGTGAGCATCTCGCATGGTCGCGTGATTGTTCCACCGGTTTCGTGTTGTTACCGGCCGTAATCGCTCCGGCGGGCTGGTCAGTCGGCCTCAAGCTGCCCGGCTACGGCCGGTCAGCTGGGACTTCGGGGCTGCCCGGCTACGGCCGGTCAGCTGGGACTTCGGGGCTGCCCGGCTACGGCCGGTCAGCTGGGACTTCGGGGCTGCCCGGCTACGGCCGGTCAGCTGGGACTTCGGGGCTGCCCGGCTACGGCCGGTCAGCTCTGGCTGGAGGCTGCCCAGATGTTGATCCCCGCCTCTACCGCGTGCCCGTCTATCGCGGCCAATTCTTCTTCGGTGAACTGGGAGTGCCCGGCTGCGGCGAGGTTCTCCTCGAGTTGCCGCACGCTGCTCGCGCCGATCAGCGCCGAGGTTACCCGGCTGTCGCGCAGCGTCCAGCTCAGCGCCATCTGGGCCAGCGTCTGCCCGCGGTCGCGGGCGATCGCGTTCAGCGCGCGAATGTGGGCGAGGTTCTGGTCGGTGATCTGGTCCCGGGTGAGCGAGCCGCCGCGCGACGCCCGCGAGTCATCCGGCACGCCATCCAGGTATTTGCCGGTCAGCAAGCCCTGGGCCAGCGGTGAGAAAGCGATGCAGCCGATGCCTTCCGCGCCCAGCGTGTCGAGCAGTTCCTCCTCGATCCAGGGGTTGAGCATGGAGTAGGACGGCTGATGGATGAGCGGCGGCGTGCCCATCTGGCGCAGGATGGCCGCCGCGTCCCGCGTCCGCTGGGCGGAGTACGAGGAGATGCCGGCATAGAGCCGAAGTTGATCTCGGCGGAGCCGTACGGTGGCCCGTAGTTGTTCGCCAGGTCGAAGTGGGTGACGCCGAGATCGAAGGCGCGCCGGAGAATCGCCCGCTGTGTGTCCAGAGGCCGGTCATCGCCGAAGTTCTGCCAGAGCCCGAGGGAGATCTCGGGGAGCTTGATCCCGCTGCGCCCGCTGCGGCGGTAGGGGATGCGCTCGTAACGGTCCTGCGCGGCGAGATAGGTCATGCAGGGGAGTCTCTCATTCGAGGCCGGGATGACCGCCAGCGGTGCGCCGGGCTGGTGGCCTGCTGGCAGGATGTGAGAGTCGGCCTGGGCACGGGAAGCGGATGCACCAACACGGTGACGCAGGGAAGAGGACAGCTCATGTATGACGCGATCCTGGCGGAGACCATCAGCCTCAACGGCCACGGCGGGGACCAGATCGAGGCGTACCTGGCCCGGCCGCTCGGGCCCGGTCCGTTCGGCAGTGTCGTGGTGATCCACCACATGCCCGGCTATGACGCGCAGAACAAGGAGATCACCAGGACATTCGCGGTGAACGGCTACAACGCCGTGTGCCCGAACCTGTACTGGCGGGAAGCCCCCGGCGCCAGCCCGGACGACGCCGCGGCCACCGCGCGGGCCGCGGGCGGCGTGCCGGACGACCGGCTCGTCGGTGACGTCGGCGGCGCGGCGGCGTACCTGCGGGCGATGCCGAACTCCAACGGCAAGGTCGGCACGATCGGCTACTGCTCCGGCGGCCGGCACTCTTTCCTGGCCGCGTGCAGCCTCCCGCTGGATGCGGCGGTCGACTGCTACGGCGCCTTCGTGGTCGGGACGCCGCCGGAGGGCATGCCGCTCAAGGTCGGCCCGATCGTGCATCTCACGCCTGACCTGTCCTGCCCGCTGCTCGGACTGTTCGGCGCCGAGGATCAGCATCCCTCGCCAGAACAGGTCGCCGAGTTGGAGAAGGCCCTCGTCGAGGCGGGCAAGACGTTCGAATTCCACAGCTACGAGGGTGCCGGGCACGCGTTCTTCGCCGTGGACCGGCCCGCCTACCGGCCCGAGGCCGCCAACGACGGCTGGCAGAAGATCTGGGATTTCTTCGCCAGCAACCTGGCCAGCTGAGAGAGAGGACCGGCCATGTGCACGTATCTCACCGAGAAGGTCGACGTCACCGGGAGCGGCAAGGGCGCGTCCGGATGGTTCAAGCTCAGCGAGGCGACCGTCTACTTCGATCACCCGGTGCACGCGCCAGCCGAGCACACGCTGAACATCGACTTCCTCAACCCCGCCCAGGGTCCCTCGGCGCGGGTGGCGGTGGAGTTGACCGCAGAGTCGGCCCGGGCGCTCGCCAAGGCCATCGAGGCCACCCTGGCGTCCGCACCGCCCGGCCTGATCTGACGCTTCGGCCGGGGCCGGGCGCGCGGGTCCGGCCGATTGTCGGTATGCCGTGCCAGGATCGGATTTGACGGCATTCCGGAGAATGCGCAGAGGTTGTCCGGGTGTGGCCGGCCTGTGCTGGTAGCCGGCCGTGGTGCTAGCCGGCCCGTGGTGGTAGCCGGTCTTTGGAAGGGCAGTGGCATGAAGTTCCAGGTCGATCGGGATGCGCTGGCGGAGGCGCTCGCCTGGGTTGCGCGTGCCCTGCCCACCCGCCCGGTGGTGCCGGTGCTTTCCGGCCTGCGCCTGGAGGCTGGGGCCGGGCTGACCGTGTCCTGCTTCGACTACGAGGTCTCAGCCACCGCGAAGATCGACGCGGACGTCGCCGAGCCGGGCACGGTGATCGTCCCAGGCCGGCTGCTCACCGAGATCACCCGCAGCCTGCCGGCCCTGGCGGTGGATGTCGCGACCGACGCCGATGCGGTGAACCTGACCTGCGGCAGCGCCGAGTTCACCTTGTTCGCGCTGCCAGCGGAGGAGTACCCGGAACTCCCGGCACCACCGGGCCTGGCAGGCACGGTGGACGGCGGGGTGCTCGGGGTGGCCATCGGCCAGGTCGTCCCGGCGTCGAGCCGCGATGACACCCTGCCGATGCTCACCGGGGTGTGCCTCGATATCGACGGTGGGACGCTGACGCTGGCCGCCACCGACCGGTACCGGCTGGCTGTGCGGGAGGTGCCCTGGAACCCGGTGCGCCCGGGCCTGCGCGCGGTCGCGCTGGTGCCGGCCCGCACGCTCGCGGACGCGGCCCGGGCAATGGTCCCAGGGGTGCCGGTCTCGGTTGCATTCGAGACCGGGCCGCCGGGCGGCGGGCCGGCGGGGAACGGGCCGGCGGGGAACGGGCCGGCGGGGAACGGGGCCGCGCCCGGGGGAGCGCCGGGACGCAGTGGTGACGCCGAACCCCGGCCCGCCGAGGGGATGATCAGTTTCGGTCTCGGCGGACGCCGGCTGACCGCGCGGCTGATCGGCGGCGAGTTCATCCGGTACCGGGCGCGCTTCCCGAGCGAGTTCGCCTGCCGGGCTGATGTGCCTGGCGGCCCGTTCACCGAGGCGGTCCGGCGCGTTTCGCTGGTCGCTGACCGGGCCAGCCCGGTCCGGCTCATGTTCCGGGCCGGCCAGGCGGTGATAGAGGCACAGACAGAGGGCCGGGCGCGTGCGGTGGAAACTGTGCCCGCCGATTTCCGCGGCGACGAGCCGGCCATCGCCTTCAACCCGCACTACCTGCTCGACGGACTGACTGCTGCGGCCGTACCAAGCCCTGCCCGGGCACATGCCGCTGACGGGGCGGAAGCCGGGTCGGGCCATCCTGACAGCTCAGCAGCCGCCGGCAGCGCTGCGGAGCCGGAGGCGGGCTCAGGCCCTGCTGATGCCAGACAGCCAGCCGACCCTGGGTTGATCAGGATCGAGTTCACCAGTCCCGCCAAGCCTGCGCTGATCACCCGGGTAGCCCCGGCCGCCGGCGACGGCCCGGAGGCGGGACAGGAGCAGCCGGCAGCTGCGCCCGAGTTCCGCTACCTGGTGGTTCCGCTGCGGGCCGTCGCCCGGTCATGAACCGGCCGCTGGGGGCGCCCCGGCTGGCGGGTTGGGCCGGCGGAGCGGATTATGGCTGGCCGGGCCAGGCAGCCGTCATGCCTGGCCAGCGAGACGGCCAAAGTCATGCGTAGGTAAAGTGTCACACGTTGGACGGTTTTGGCCCGCTGCGCCGCTGGTTAGGGGCCGGTGACGTTCGCGGTGGGGTGTTGTTGGAACCATGGCCGTCGTGTCGGGTTTGGTGTGGGGGGCACGTCATGCTCGAGATTTCGTTGTTCGGCGAGCAGCGTGTCGCACTGGACGGCTCGATCGTGGTGGAGCTGGGCTCGCCGCGAGCGATGGCGCTGCTCGGCTTCCTGCTGCTGCACCGGGATGCGCCGCAGCGCCGGGAGTACATCGCCGCCCAGTTCTGGCCGGATTCCACGGACGCCCAGGCGCGGACCAACCTGCGCCGGGAGCTGCATTCACTGCGCGCGGGACTCCCGCAGGTTGACCGGTGGCTGGCTGCGGATCGCGGGACGTTGCTGTGGCGTTCTGGGCCCGTGAGGTCGACCGTCTCGTCCCGCCCCGGAACAGCGGTCCGGTGGCCCCGCTGCGCCCGATGGCCGACGCCTGGCAGCGCCACAGGTTCTTCGAAGGCCTGGTCCGCGCGGTCCTGTCCACCGGGCGGCCAGCCCTCCTGGTGCTCGACGATCTCCAGTGGTGCGACGAGGACACCCTCGCCTGGCTGCAGTTGCTGCTGCACCTGGGCCAGGGCTATCCGCTGCTGATCGTTGCCGCGACACGGCGTGAGGAGGTGGAGAGCAACGCCGAGCTCACCGAGATGCTGCGGGTACTGCGCTCAGCGGGCCAGGTCACCGAGGTGAGCCTTGCGCCACTGGACGCCGAGCGGTCCGCTGAGCTGGCCAGTGACGTTCTGGGCGGCACGATCGCGCGCCCGGACGCGGACCGGCTGTACGCCGCGACCGGCGGCTACCCGCTCTTCGTCATCGAGTCGGTCCGGGCCCGCGTCCTGGGCAGCCTCAGCGCCGCCGGCACCGCTGACGGCCAGCAACCCGTGCCCGTCGGCGACAGCCCCGTGCCTGCGGGTGCCCTCGACCCGCCCGGACCGGGACCCCAGGTCCACGCCGTGCTGGCCGGCCGGATAAGGCAGGCGGCTCCGGCAGCCCGGGCGGTCGCGGAACTGGCCGCGGTGATAGGACGCGACTTCACCCTGGAACTTCTCACCGAGGCCAGTGATCTCGACAGCGACATGGTGATCGGAGCAGTGGACGAGCTATGGCGGCGGCGGATCATCCGCGAGCACTCGCCGGCCAGCTACGACTTCTTCCACGACCTGCTCCGCGACACTGCTCACAGCGAGATCAGCCCGCCCCGGCGCCGCCTGCTGCACCGCCGCGTGGCCCAGGCGCTCGAGCTGATCCACGCTGACGATCCCGGCGCCGCCGCCGCGCCCATCGCGTATCACTACGAGCGGGCAGACCGCCCGGCCCGCGCGGTGCCGCATCACGTGCGGGCCGCAGAGGTTGCCACCGGCGTCTTCGCCACCCGGAAGGCCATCCGCCATTACCGGCGCGGTCCCGTCAGCCGACCTGGGAGAACCCCTTCTGCTGGGTAGCGGACTTCGTGATCAGGGCCGGGGCTCGGGCCGGATGCTGGCCCGCAGCCGCCACAGGATACGAGAGCCGAGCTGCCAGAGAGCGTGACCCGTCCACAGCGCGCGGGCGGCCCACACCACCCGGCTCAGCCAGGGCTGGCCAGCCAGCAGGGGCAGGGCCTCCAGCCAGGCCCCGCGGCGCCACATCCGGCGGGCGATCCAGGCCACGCTGGCGGCCGCCGCGATGGCCGCCGCGGCCAGCACCAGCAGCACCAGCAGGAAGGCGGCCAGCAGCCCGCCGTGGAACAGGAGGTAAGCGAGCAGCGCCACGGCCGCGACGCCGCCCGCGGTCAGCACGCCGAGTGCCAGCAGGACGCGGCGGCCGAGCCGCGCCCAGCCGCGCCGGGACTGCCCGCGCAGCCGGAAGGCTGCCGCGTCCCGGTCCGCGTCGCCGACGCGGACATCACTCTGCATCACCACGTGATCCTCCGCGGTTGCTGGACAGCACGCTGGTCTCAACACGATATGTCGCGAACCAGGAGGCGGCAAATGGGGACCCCGGCTGGGTCCGGCACCAGGAGCAGCAGATCCCGCCGATCATCGGTGTACAGCGCGTTCGCCACCGGCACCACCTGGGCAGCCGTGCTGGCGTGGATGAACCCTTCCCCGGCCAGGGATCTGCCGCGAGTGGACATCCGGTACTCGCCGTCGCGCTGAGCCTGGTCCCAGTCCTGGGCGGCCGCGATGTGGTAGAGCAGGCCCATTCAGCTGGCTCCGTCCTGGCAGGGGAAGTACCGGCTGAGGAGTAGCTAGTTGAGGAAGTAGTTGCTGCCGCCGGTCTGCGGGTTCGTCACCTGGGCTAGTACGGAGACCGCGCCGGCGTGCGCGAAGACGAGCGTCAGGGTGATGTCCTTGCCGCCGTGCATCGGGCCGGCGCCGGTGATCAGCAGGTGCAGCCCGTCAGGCACCAGCCGGACAGTGCCGTCGGCCGGGATATTGATCGCCGGGATCGTGCGCATGGCGGTGCTGCCGCGCCCGGCCACGTTACGGAAGGTAACCCGCCCGCCGACACTGGTCCGGGCGCCGATCAGCCGATCCTTGCCGCCGTTGTTGCGGATGACCAGATAGGCGACCGTCTCGCCGGGGACGGATGGCTGTGGCACGTAGGCGGTGGCGAGCGCGATGGAGGTGCCTGTGCTGGCGCTCGCATAGCAGCCGGTCAGGCCGGCCGCGGTGAGCGCGATCAGGCACGCCCCGGCTGCCGCGCGGGCCACCCGGCGTGCGGCCAGCCGCCCGGATGCGGTCCGTGCGGGCAGCGCGGTGGTTCCCAGCATGATCCTTACCCTCGCCTCTGTTGCGCCAGCACGATGGTAGTCCCGGCGCGGGCCTGGCCGGCCCGGCGGGTGGCCCGGCGTCAGGAGTAGTCGCGGAACGCGGGCCACGCCCTTGCCCAGGATTCCCGCAGCCCTGTGGCGAGGTATACCTGCGCGCCCTGCTCATCGTCGCTGACGCCCAGGCCGTTGTAGAAGGTGGCGATCAGCCGCACCCGCGCGAACTCATGCCGCAGAAACGCCGGGTCCATGTTGACCGCGATGGCTGAGCGGTCAGCCGCCGGGGGCGGCCCCCACAGCCAGAAGTTGTTGGCGCCGCTGTATGCCTGGGGGAGGCCCAGCCCGGGGCCGTACCGGTCGACCGCCCCTGCCTCCCCGTAGTTGCCGGTCAGGATCGTGGTCTGGGTGCGCTGCGCGGAGGGCAGGGCGCGGTACTCGCGATCAACGAGCCGCACCAGCCTCGGCCAGGAGATCTGTTCGCCGAGATCGTAGTTGATCTTCTGCAGGGGAACCGCGTGGAGGGTGGCTGCGGGCAGGATGGGGAGGGCGACGGGCAGGGACGCGGCGAGCGTCACCGCCATCCCGCCGGCCAGCGCGATCGGGCGCCAGCTCGGGTGGTGCTTGCCATGCCGCCGGGCCAGCCAGCCTTCCAGCGGCACCGAGCCAGCGGCGAACAGGAACGTGTACGCTCCGCCCGCGTAGTATGCCTTGCCGCCGAGGGCGAAGACGAGCGCGATCGGGATGGCCGACCCGATCGCCGTCGCCCGGAACCGGCGCGCGACACCGCTGCGCAGGCACCAGGCGAGTCCCGCGACCCAGACCGGGGTGAGCGCAAGTCCGGTGAAGAGCACCTGGGCCTGCCAGTAGGTGGCCCGATTGTGCCCGGCAGCGGTGTGCAGCGTGCGGAACACATCCAGGTTCGGCCAGCCGTGCGCGGCCTGCCAGATGACGTCCGGCGCGGCCAGGCCGGCCGCCAGGACTGCGCCAAGGGCCAGGTACCTGCTCTTCAGCAGGCGCCGCTCCGGAGTCAGCAGGAGCCCGGCCAGCAGCGCCGCCACCAGGAAGCCGCTGGTCCACTTGGCTTCGGCGGCGATGCCCGCGCAGGCCCCGATTACTATCCACCAACGAGTCTGGCCGTGCTCCAGCAGGCGAAGCGTGAGGTAGAGCAGGACCGCCCAGCAGACGAAGTCGAGGGTGGTGGTGGTGAGCAGGTGCATGGCCCCGAGGTACTCGGCGCAAGCGCCAGCGGAGAGCGCGGCCAGCAGCTGACCGGTCCTGCCCGCACCGAGAATCCGGCTCATGCCCGCGGTCAGCAGCACGAGAGCGCTGAGCGCCAGCGCGGGCAGCACGCGGAGCCCGACCAGCGAGTTGGCGAACAGCAGCGCGGCGGCTCGGGCCGCCAGCGGGGTGAGCGGCGGCTGGTCCACGTAGCCGAATGCCGGATGCCGCCCGGCCACCAGGAAGTACAGCTCATCTCGCTGGTAGCCGTAGCGGGCGCTCACCGCCATCTCCACCGCGAAGGCGGCGGCGGCGATGACCGCGATGCCGAGCCTGGGGGTGCGGTGACCGCGGGCCTGGCCAGGTTGCGCTGGTGTGCCGACGCGGCAGGGTCGTGCGGAGGCGTCGTGCCTGCCGGGTCGTGCGGAGGCGTCGACCTGGCTTGACGGTGCGGATGCGTGCTGCTGGCCGGATGCGTCCGGCCCGAGCGCGGGCTTGCTTCCCGCGAGCGGATTCTGCTGCATACGTGCATGCTCGCGGACCGGGGCGCCCCGTGGCTTCGGGCCGCGGGCCGATTTCCCCGGATCCGCCGCACGGCTGAGCATGGCAGCGGGTCGGCCGCCGTCCTCCGCCGCTGGTCGCAGGTGCCGTCCTCCGCCGCCGGGTGGATACCGCAGGAAGGCCCCGCGCCATACCATCAGGTCGTGAAGAGGCTGATGGCCCGGGCCACGGCGTTGCCGCCGCGCGTCCAGGACCTCGCCCTGGCGCTGGCGCTGACCATCGTCAGCGTGGGCGGACTGGTGCCGTACCGGTCGCAACTGCATCCGTTCGGACTCGCGATCGCCCTGGTCGCCGCGCAGAACATCCCGCTCACCTGGCGACGGTCGTGGCCAGTGCCGGTCCTTCTCGCGGCCGGGCTCCCGCGTATCACCTATGACCTGCTCGGGTTCGGGTTCGCGCCGCTCCCGCTGGCGACCTCGATCGCTTTCTTCACCTGCATGGAGCGCTGCCGGCCCGCGACGCGCCGGGTCGTCCTGATCCTGGTGGTGATCGGCACGACCATCTCGCAGCTCGCGCCCGGCCATAACCAGCCCTATGACGTCACCGTGTCCGTCCTGATCAACCTCACCGCGTGGCTGGCCGCCGTGCTCAGCCGGACCCGGCAGGCTTACATCCAGGAGGTCGAGGACCGGGTCACCCGGGCGGAAGCGGAGCGGGACGACGGAGCGGCCCGGGCCGCCGCCGCGGAGCGCACCCGGATCGCGCGCGAACTGCATGACGTGGTGGCCCACCACGTGAGCCTGATGGCGGTCCAGGCGGAAGCGGCCACCTCGCTGCTGCCCGGCAGGCCCGCCGAGGCGGCGCAGTCGGTGGACGTGATCGCCACAACCGCGCGCCAGGCCCTCACCGAACTGCGCCGCCTGCTCGGTGTGCTGCGCGGGCCCGCCGAGCACCTGGAGACCTCCCCGTCGGTGTCGCTCGCGGAGCTTGGCTCAGTGATCGACCAGGTACGCAACGCCGGGCTGCCGGTCGAGCTGACCGTGCGCGGCACGCCGTGCCCGCTCGCCCCGGGCATCGACCTCACCGCCTACCGGATCATCCAGGAGGCGCTGACCAACACCGTCCGGCACGCGCGCGCGGCGCAGGCAGCGGTCACCCTGTGCTACGAACCGGGGTATGTCACCGTGAGCGTCACGGATTGCCGCCCGGATACGGTGCCCGGGCCCGGTGCCAATGGGGCGGCCGGGGATGGTGTGGTAAGAGATGGTGCGGCAGGGGGTGGCGTGGCAGGGATTGGCGTGGCAGGGGATGGCGTGGCAGGGGATGGCGTGGCAGGGGATGGCGCGGCAGGAGACGGTGCCGCAGCGGATGGCGCGGGGCGGATCCGGTCGGGCGGGTTCGGTCTTGCCGGGATCGCGGAGCGGGTGGCCTCATGCGGTGGCAACCTCACAGTCGGCCCGACCGGCGGTGGGTACGCCGTCACGGCCCGGCTGCCCGTGCGGTGACGGCGGCGCGGTGAAGGCAGCGTGGTGAAGGCAGCGTGGTGAAGCCCGTGCGGTGAAGCCCGTGCGATGAAGGAACTGCGGTGAAGGCAGCGTGACGAAGGCGGTGCGATGAGCGTCAGCGGCGCACCGGGCGCCATCCGCGTGCTGGTGGTCGACGACCAGGAACTGGTGCGGGCCGGTTTCTGCGTGATCCTTGACGCTGCCGACGGGATCAGCGTGGTCGGGGAGGCGGCCAACGGTGCCGACGCGGTGGCCGCGGTTGCCGCGCACGCCCCGGATGTCGTGCTCATGGACATCCGGATGCCGGGGATGGACGGCCTGGAAGCCACCCGGCTGATCACCAGGGCCGGCCCTCAGGTCAGCACGGCCGGCCCGGAGGCCCGCCCGAAGGTGGTCATCCTGACCACGTTCGACCTCGACGATTACGTGTACGAAGCCCTCCGGGCGGGGGCGAGCGGGTTCCTGCTCAAGGACGCGCCGCGCGGCGACCTCGTCGCCGCCGTGCGCGCCGCGGCGGCCGGTGACGCGCTGCTCGCCCCCTCGGTCACCCGGCTGCTCATCGAGGCGTTCGCGCGCAGGCCGCCCGCGGCCGCCCCGGCGCCGTCGCGGCTGGCCTCACTCACCGGGCGGGAGAAGGACATCCTCCTGCTGCTCGCCCGGGGCCGCAGCAACGCCGAGATCGCCCGCGAGCTTTTCGTCGGCGAGGCGACGGTCAAGACCCACATCGGGCACCTGCTCGCCAAGCTCGGGCTGCGGGACCGGGTGCAGGCGGTGATCCTGGCCTACGAGACCGGCCTGGTCGTGCCGGGCGAACTGGCGGACTGACCCGGCGGACTGGCCAGCGGGCCGGGCTGGCCGGCGCGGCGGCATCAGGTCAGCGGGAGCCGCCAGTTCTGCCCGACGAGGTCGTGGCCGAAGCTGTGGTGCTGCTCGGCGTCCACAAGTTCGAAGCCGGCCCGCTGGTAGATGCGGCGCGCGGCGGCGAGCACGTCGTTGGTCCAGAGCACCATCTGCTGATAGCCGCCCCGGCGGGCGAACGCGACGCACTCGGCGACCAGCCGGCCGCCCAGGCCCATGCCCCGGGCCCGGGGCTCCACGAGCAGCAACCGCAACTGCGCGGTGACGTCATCCTTGCGCATGCAGAACACGCAGCCGGCCGGCTCGCCGTCCAGTTCGGCGATCCAGGCAGCTTCCCGCGGGTCGGCGCGTCCCGCGTAGTCAGCGACGATCCGGGCCACCAGCGCCTCGTAGCTGGCGTCCCAGCCGTACTCCTGCGCGTAGAGCGCTCCGTTGCGCTGCACCACCCAGCCGAGTTCCCCGGGCGCCGGCGGGCGGAGCAGGAAGGCGGCCGGGCGGTCCCGGGGCCCGGCGATCTCCTGGATGGTGGCCATCGCCGCGGTCAGCCGCTGCTGCTCGGCCTCGGTGAGCCGGCTGAGCAGCGCGCTGATCTCGTCCGCTGAGCGCATGTCCAGCAGGCGGAAGGCTTCCTGGCCGGCCGCGGTCAGGGTGATGACCCGGCGGCGCGCGTCCGCGTCGGAGCGCCGCCTGGTGAGCAGGCCGTCCGCTTCGAACCGGGCGAGTATCCGGCTCAGGTAGCCCGCGTCGATGTCCACCGAGCGGCGCAGCGAGCTGACCTCGGCCTGGTCCTCATGCGCCAGTTCGAAGAGCACCCGGGCCTCGGTGAGCGAGTACGGCGAGTCGAGGTACTGGCCGCGGAGCAAGCCGATCATGTTCGTGTAGACGCGGTTGAACTCACGCACCGCCCGCACCCGCCCGTCGCTCACGATCCCCGGGTCTCCGGGCGACGGCGAGACCGAATTACCTGACGTAGGCAACAAAGTCTTTGACATAGTCAAATACTTCACCCGGATGCGCGTCGGATCAAGTCCCTTTTCCGAAGGCCACCTGCTGCTGTGTGTAATTCTCCGCTCACGCAATCCATGATGCCTGCGGTCGGCCCGGGAAACCCTTACAGAACCCTCACAGCCCCCACCGACCAGCCACGCTCAGCCCTCACCGGGCGTGAGGCCTCTGTGAACCCCTGACGTGGGGTGCCTGTGCTGCCTGCCTGCCCGGGGTTCTGGCCCAAAGCGTTCCTGACCTCCCACCCCCAGAGGGACCCGAGGGCAGGAGGTCAGGAACAGCCAGCAAGGCCGCAGGCAGGCAGCACAGGCACAAAGTCAAAGTCAAAAACGAACGCCAAAGTCAAGATCAAGATCAAAGTCAAGACCGTGCGGGACGACGTCGTAAGGCAGCTCACACGGACGACGGCTGAAGGCGGGCACGCAACTCACCCGGATACCGGCAGTCATGCAGAGACCCTTGACGCGGGACGCGACCATCCCCAGGATGGTTGTCAACCATCGTCAACATCATCTTGGTAGGTGGATCATGAAGTTACGGTTCCTCGGCAAGGAATCCACTCCGGGTGACTCGCCGACTCTTTACGAGACCGACCGGGACACGTATGTGATCCAAGGTTGGAAGGTCACGGACGCTGATGCGCTGTCGCAGATGAAGATCCCGGGCAACGAAGAATGCGTTGAGGTGCCAAAGGGACTCATGCGGTTTGTGCCGAAGGAGGATCATGGAGACGATCACGCCTGAGCAGCGTGACAGCCTCATCGCCACTTTCAAGCGCGAAGCGGTTCATCTGGAAGCCCGGGACGTTTACGCTACCGACATCGAGGAGGACAGGTACAGTAAATGGCTCGCTGGCGAACCTCTCAATCCGGATGATGAAGCTGAATGGTGGCGTCCTTGGCGTACGATGATGCGCAGCAACATGGATGCCGGCAAGATCATGCGAAGGCTCCGGATTGTTTCGGAACCTGTATCCGATTACATCCGGTTCGAGTGGATCGACGCGGAGCAGCTTGTTAAGGCCGGGGAAGATATCAGGTGGCTCCCCCGCCGCCGCGCCTCCACGCTCCTGCTGCCGGGCAATGACTTCTGGATGTTCGATGATGAGATAGTCATCTTCACTCATTTTTCCGGTGCTGGCAAGGTCATGGGCTACGAAATGACTGCAGACCGCGACGTTGCCCGCAAGTGCAAGGCTGCTTTCGACAACGCGTGGGCGATCGCCACACCACACAGCGAGTACACGCCGTCCTGACTTGACTACGTCAGTCCGCCAAGCACGGGAAGCTCTTGGAGTCCGTCTCCGTGAGATCCGCAAGGATGCGGACCTCAGCGGGCGGGTGCTGGCCACCGCGACGGGCTGGCACTTCACCAAGGTAAGCAAGCTGGAGAACGGCGCGCGAAGCCCATCTGAAGACGACATACGAGCATGGTGTCTGGCATGCAACGCTACGGAGCAGACTGCAGACCTCGTCGCCACGGTTCGCAATATCGAGGCGATGTATGTCGAATACCGCCGGCAGATGCAGGCTGGCCAGAAACACTTTCAGGAATCCTCTATACCGCTATATGAGCGGACAAGCCTTTTCAGGGTCTACGATACAACCGTTATGCCTGGCCTGTTCACCACCGCAGAGTACGCTGCGGCAATTTTTAGGTTCTGGGCCGAGTTCATGCATCTTTCCAACGACGTTGATGCGGCCGTGGCCGCACGCATGGAACGCCAGCGTGTTCTGTATACCGGGAACCGGCAGTTCCGATTCGTCATCGAGGAGCAGGCGCTCCGGACCCGGGTTGGTGATGCTGAAGTAATGGCAGGCCAGCTTGACCGGCTCCTTGCAGTCATGTCGCTGCCCAGGGTAAACGTCGGAATCATCCCCTCAACGGGCGAGCGGCATAGCCTGGCTCAGGGGAGCTTCTGGATATTCGATGACTCCCGCGTGAATGTCGAGACCGTCTCCGCCAGCCTGGCTATCACCCAGCCCAGGGAAATCACCTTGTACTCTCGCGTCTTTGAACTGCTCCAGCGGTCCGCCGTCACGGGAACCGAGGCCCGCCGCCTGATCACCCAGGCCATGCGGGACCTTGCCAGGGAAGCCCACTAATCTACGCCAACATCCGTCAACTTTCTTGCCGACGCCTCTCCGGCGTCCCTAGCGTCGACTCTGTGACCGCAGAGGCGGACGCGCGAGACGGGAGGCACTTGGGTGGCTGAGCACACACCCATGGCTGGGCAGCCGGCGGAACGGGCTCCAAGGCCAGAGCATCCAGGCTCAGGCGACCTGAACGACCTGCGGCGCTGCTTCCCGGGGTTCCGGATCTGGCGGGAGATCACCGGCGACCGTGTCCGGTATATCGCCCGCCGTCGGCACCCGGTAGCCGGCCCGCACACGGTGGTCACCGACGATCTCGGCGAACTGCGGTCAGCGTTGGGCAGCGGTACCGGGCAAGCGCTTGCCGCCCCCGCCCTGCCATTCGATCCCCGGACCCCGAATATCGCCCGGATGTATGACTACATGATCGGCGGTAAAGATCATTACCCCGCCGACCGGGAGGCAGCGCAGAGCATCCTGGTCGACTTCCCCGAAGTCGCGCACGTCGCCCGCGCGAACCGGCTGTTCGTCACCCGGGCCGTCTGCTACGTCGCTGGCCAGGGCATCACCCAGTACATAGACATCGGGGCAGGTCTGCCAACTTCTCCGGCCGTACACGAAACCGCGCAGCAGGCGTGGCCAGAGCACTCACCACGGCAAAGCGGGAAGGCAAATGCGGGCTCTACGTCCCCTCCCCCGGAGACTTCCAGATCATCAGCGAAGCACCCGCCGGCGACTCCTGCCGCCAGCCCCCGCCCGCCAAGAACCGGTAACAGCCGCAAACCACCGGCCCGGCCCGGCCACGCACGGAGACAGCCTGCATGGACCAGCCAGAAGACTGGATAGGCCCCCCGTTCGAGCCTGCCACCGGACAGCCCCGGCTGCGGCAGGTGTCCCGGCCGCTCCTGCGCTTGATCTTCGACCGCACGATCCCGGCTGACTTTGATGGCACATATTGACGCTGCTGCTCCAGCGGCGCTTTCCGCCCATGAATTGGGCCTAGTCTCCGGCGACACCGGGATCCACCGGTCGTGATGTTGACTTAGGGGACACCCGGGTGTCCCCTAAGTCAACATCAACAATTCTGGATCTTCCCGGCCCCGCCACCTGAGCACCAGATGCCACATCAACACCGCAGCACAGGCCAGGCGGCCCAGCCCAGGCGGCCCAGCCACCGCAGCACAGGCCAGGCGGCCCAGCCCAGGCGGCCCAGCCCAGGCAGGCCAGGGCCTGGGTCAGCCACGCTCCAGCGCGGTGCCGAGCAGCCCGAGCGGCGGGGAGCCCAGATTGAGCAGGGCGGTGTGGAACCGGAGCAGCGTGAAGCCGGCGCCCCACTGCTTGCGGGCGCGCTCACGCAGGTCCAGGATCTCCAGCTTCCCCCACGTGTAGCGGCCGTAGGTCGGATCGAAGGTGGCGCGCCGGGCCTCAGACAGTGCCGCCGGGCCAGCCAGATGGGTGTCGGCCTCGAACCGGCGGGCGCCTTCCTCGACGCTCATGCCCGCGGTGTGCACGCCGATCGCGCAGGCGAGGCGGGTGACCCGGACCAGGGCCTCCAGCCAGACGCCGACGGCGAACCGGGGGTCGTCGCTGAGGAAGCCCCCCTCGACGCACAGTTCCTCGGCATAGTGCGCCCAGCCCTCGAGGAACGCCTCCGAATGCAGTGTCCGCCGGACCGGGCCGGCCGCCCGGCGCAGCGCCCGGCTATGCGAGAAGTGCCCGGGCGCGACCTCGTGCACCGCGATGCCGGGCAGCGTGGTGGCGCTGAATACTTCCAGCCAGGCCGCCGCCTCCTGCTCCGGCCAGCCGGGATCAGGTGGCGTGACATAGAACCAGGACGGTCCCTCGGGCTCACCGGGCGCCGCCGTGGAGATCATGGCCATGGCCCAGCGGCGCGATTCCGGAGCGGGCCCGACCAGGCAGATCCCGTCGTGGTAGGGCACCAGGTCCTGCTCCCTGGTGAACTCGATCGCCTGTGCCGTCCAGTGCCTCGCCGCGTCGATCACCCCGTCCGGGTCCGGGTGATCACGGACGAGGTCGCGGCAGACATCCAGCGGCGGCCGCGTGGCGTCGATCCGGGCGCAGTCCTCGGTGAGCCTGGCCATCAGCCGGCCCCGCTCCGCGTCGGCCCGCTCGGCGAGGCCGCCGAGATCGACCTCCAGGCCCTCGGCCGCGCCCATCAGCGCGCTGAGCCCGGCCGAGCCCAGCGAGGCGTCCGGGTCGCCTTCCTCGGCCGCGCGCTGCACGTGCTGCACGAGCCTGGCGTGCGCGGTCGCGGCGGCCGAGGCCGCCGCGGGCGGAGCGCTCGCCGGAATGCCCGCGGCCAGCCCGCGGATCCCGCCGAGCAGCGCGGCGGCGACCGGCGCGCTCACCTGGTCCAGCGATGCCAGCGCGCTAGCCACTGCCTGCGGCCAGGCGGCCAGGTGCTCCAGGCGGGCGTGCTCGCGGATGTCCGCCGCCGCGTACTCCCGGTCGTAGCAGGCCAGGTCCATCTCGGCGAGATGCGGCAACGGGTTGCGCCGGTGCAGTTCCAGTTCCCCGTAGCTCACCCGGGCGCGCTTCTCGAACGCCGCGAGGTGAGCCTCATCGTGGGCGTCGTCGAGCCGGCCGCCGGTACCGGCCGCCGCGGCCAGCCTGGCCAGGCCGGCCCGCACGCCCGCGGGGGAGAGATCACCGATCCTGCCGTCATACTCGTGCCGCCCGCTGTACTCGCGCACCTCGGCGACATTGAGGTCACAGACAGCCCTTACCCGGGGGGGAAGATCACGCATGAGCACGACGCTATCGTGCCTCCGCGGCGGGCCGAGCCGGGGGGCGGCAGGCTCACAGGCCCTGGCCGGGCTTGCCGTCCCCGCCCTTGACGGCGTCCACGGTCAGCGGGCTGCCCAGCTTGGCAGGCAGCTTGGCGGAGCAGGTGAGCGCGGAGAACTTGACGTACAGCGCGGTGAACTGGCCCGGCGGGAAGACCCGGAGCCAGTGCGCGGTCACTGGCGCGCAGTCGGACTTGCTGTAGTTCAGCGCATCGACGACCTGCAGCGTCGCGTGCGCGACGGCTCCGGGGGCGAGGGTCACGGTGGCCGCCGTGACCGCCGGGTTCCGCGAGGCTGGGTCGCCTATCTGGCTGCCTGCGGGGCCGGTCACGAACGAGACCCCCGGGTAGCCGAAGAGCGTGCAGGGACTGCTGGACGTGTTGGTGAAGTTCAGCGGGTAGTAGGTGCTCCCCGCCGCCGCGCCGCCGGGGCTGGTGTTGACCGTCGCACTCAGGCTGGACGATGCGCAGGCGGCTGCCGCGGCGGAGCCGGTGGACGACGCGCTGCTGGCGCTGGCCGCGGAGGACGGCGCGGCCGGGGCGGAGGATTGCGCCGTCGAGCCCGTTGCTGAAGCCTGGCTTGTCGCGGGGCTGCTGCTCGATCCGCAAGCGGCTGCGAGAGCCGCGGTGCACAGCAAGCCTGCGGCAGCGCTGGCCCGCCGGGCCGCGTGGGCGGATGGTGTCATGGGTGGTTTCCTTGTCGTGGGGGGCCACTGGCTGGTCCCAGTGTGTGTCCTGACTCTTACGACGCAGTCCCCGGTGCGCTGGTTGCGTGTTCACCGGGCCGGTTGCCTGGCTCCTGGCGGCGGGCAGATGATGTCAGTGCACCGCCGCCTGGCCGCCGGCCACGCTACCCGACCCCCCGGAGGAGTTGCCCATGCTGCCGCAGGGCTCGTCATTCACGACCCGTCCGCAGCTCGCGGGCACCTTTGGCATGGTGGCGTCCACGCACTGGCTGGCCTCAGCGGCAGGGATGGCGGTGCTGGAGGCCGGCGGCACCGCGTTCGATGCCGCCGTCGCGGCCGGCCTGGTGCTGCAGGTCGTCGAGCCGCACATGAACGGGCTCGGCGGCGAGGTCCCGGTGATCGGTTACCACGCCGGGAATGGCGGCCCCGGGTCCGCGGGGGAGGTCTTCGTGCTGGACGGCCAGGGGCCCGCGCCGGCCGGTGCCACCCTGGCGGCGTTCGGCGCCCACGGCCTCGATCTCGTCCCCGGCAACGGCCTGCTCGCCGCCTGCGTTCCCGCCGCGTTCGGGACCTGGCTGCTGCTGTTGCAGCGGCATGGCCGGATGCCGTTGCGCGAGGTGATGCAGTACGCGATCGGCTACGCCCGGGACGGGTACCCGATGACGGCCGGGGTGAGCGCCGGCATCGCCTCCGCCGAGCAGGTGTTCCGCGAGCACTGGCCCACATCGGCGGAGATCTACCTGGGCAGCGGGGTGCCGGCCCCGGGATCGGTGTTCGCCAATCCCGTCCTCGCCGCGACCTACCAGCGGCTCCTCGACGAGGCTGAGTCGGCGGGCAGCGACCGCGACCGTCAGATCGAGGCGGCGCGGCGCGCCTTCTACGAGGGATTCGTGGCCGAGGCCGTTGATTCTTACCTGTCCCGCGCCGAGGTGATGGACGTGACGGGGGAACGCCACCGGGCCTTGCTGACCGCGGCGGACCTGGCGGCCTGGCAGGCGCAGCCGGAGCAGCCGGTCACCTTCGACTTCGCGGGCCTCACGGTATGCAAGACGGGGCCGTGGGGCCAGGGCCCGGTCTTCCTGCAGCAACTTGCCCTGCTCGACGGGCTGGACGTGGCAGGCATGCCGCCGGGCGGCGCGGATTTCATCCACACCGTGGTGGAGTGCGCGAAGCTGGCCTTCGCCGATCGTGAGGCCTGGTACGGGGATCCCCGGTTCGCCGACGTGCCACTCGGTGCCCTGCTCTCAGACGAATACGCGGCAACGCGCCGAGGCCTGCTGAGTACCACGGCCTCGGCGGACCTGCGGCCGGGCAGCCCGGGAGGGGTGCAGCCGCGGCTGCCCGGCTTCGCCACCGGGGAGGTGCGGATCCCGGCGGGCATCAGCGCCACGGAGCCGAGCTCGGAAGAGTCCGGCGCCAGTGCCCGGGCCGCGTGGGACGGCCCGGGTTTGGCTGGCCCGGGGCTGGACCGCAGTGGGCGGGGGCGGCGCGCGGCTGCCATGCCCAGCCCCGGGGACACCTGCCACCTGGACGTCGCGGACCGGTTCGGCAACATGGTCTCGGCCACCCCGAGCGGCGGCTGGCTGCAGAGTTCGCCGGTCATTCCCGGCCTCGGCTTCAGCCTCGGCACCCGGGCCCAGATGTTCACCCTGACTCCCGGGCTGCCGGGCACCCTCGCCCCGGGCAAGCGCCCCCGGACCACGCTGTCGCCGAGCCTCGCGCTGCGGGACGGCGAGCCCTACCTGGCCTTCGGCACTCCCGGCGGGGACCAGCAGGATCAGTGGACGCTGGCCTTCTTCCTGCGCCACGTGCTGTTCGGGATGAACCTGCAGGAGGCCATCGACGCTCCCGCGTTCCACACCCGGCACTTCCCGTCGTCCTTCTACCCCCGCGAGTCCGCTCCGCTGGCGATCGACGTGGAGGACCGGGCCGGCGCCGGCGTGCTGGCCGAACTGCGCGCCCGGGGGCACCGGGTCGCGGTGCGGCCGCCCTGGTCGCTGGGCCGGGTCGCCGCGGTCGCGCGGGATGGCGGACTGCTGTACGCGGCCGCGAACCCCCGGGGGATGCAGGGGTACGCCGTCGGCCGGTAGGCCCGTTACGCAGGTGTGGCGATCCCGGCCTGGTAGGCGAGGATGACCAGGTGCACCCGGTCCCGGGCGCCGAGCTTGGTCAGCAGGTGCCCGACATGGGTCTTGGTGGTGGCCGGGCTGATGTCCAGGCGGCGGGCGATCTCGGTGTTCGACAGCCCGCTCGCCACCAGGGCCAGGACCTCCCGTTCCCCCTGGGCCTGGGCACCGCGATCACCATGGGCGCGATCGTGACGGCCGGCACGCTCGCCCTCGCGATCCGCCGCCTGGCCGCCTTCTCGCTCAAGGGCGACGCCGTCTGAGGGCGGGCGGCTGAGGGCGGGCGGCTGGGGGTTACCGCGGCGTGTGCCCGCCGGGACGGAACGCCGGGCCGTGCCCCGGCACGATGACCGAGGCCACAGCCAGGATCCGCCGTCGGCTCTCCGCCAGCGCCGCCTGGTCGGTGGCGAGCGGGTCCTCGGCCGGCCCGTCCGGGCCCCACCAGGCGTGCGTGCAGGCGTAGACGCCGTCCGGGGTGGCCACGAGCGTGGTGATGTCCTCCGCCGTGTGCCCGGGCGTGGCGATCAGCCGGACGGACGGGGTCAGCTCGAAGTCCCCCGGTTCGCGGCCGATCCACAGGTCGCCGTCGTAGCTGGCCCAGTGATCATGGATGGTGGCCCGGGGGAACCGGGCCGCGTTGATCGTGTGATCGGGATGGTGATGGCTGAACACCACGTCGGTCACGTCGCCCGGGCCCGGCCCGAGGGCCGCGAGCGCGTCGAGCAGGGCACCGGCGCTGGACACCATTCCCGGGTCGACGACGATCACCCGCCCGGCGTCCATGATCAGGCTGACCGTGCTGCCCACCCGGTCGCCGCCGCTCTCCTCCCGGACATAGCCCTCGTGCAGAACGGAAACCTGCGCGCTGCCGGCCGGCCCGAAGCTTGGTTGAGTCACGGGGCGAGACACTAGCGCGTGGGCCGGTGCAGCGTTCCGGGCGGGGCGCTCCGCTGCCTGGCGTCCCCGACCCGGCCGCGACCACCATCCCGGCCGGCGGCTACTTCCGGGGAACCGCGGCATGGTGACAGTGCTCCGGGACTGCGGAACCAGCTACCGGGCGGCCTTGGCGGCGGCTTTCATCTGCTGCTTGAAGGCGCGGACCTCGGCCAGTGAGTCGTCGTCGGTGATATCCGCGACGGAGACCCGGGAGCCCTCCTGGCCGAACTGGCCGGTCGCCTCCCGCCAGCCGTCAGGGCGGACGCCCAGTTGCTTGCCGAGCAGGGCCGCGAAGATCTGGGCCTTGACCGGGCCGAACCCGGGCAGCTCAGCGATCCTGCGGACCAGTTCCTGGCCGGTGGCCGCACTGGTCCAGAGCCGCGCCGCGTCCCCGTCCCAACGCTCGACGATCAGCCGGGCGAGGTCCTGCGTTCTGGCCGCCATGGCCTTGGGGTAGCGGTGCAGGGCCGGTTTCTCGCTGAACACGGCGGCCAGCGCGGCGGGATCGTAGCCCGCCAGTTCCTGCGCGGTAGGCTCATGGCCGAGTCGGCACATCAGGTCACGTGGCCCGCTGAACGCCTTCTCCAGCGGCACCTGCTGGTCCAGCAGCATGGCGATGAGCAGCGCAAGCGGGCTGCGCGACAGCAGCGCGTTGGCGTCAGCATCGATCGGCAGCGATATGGTCATGGGGATCCTCCTGGTCGCTGCGGCCATCCTGGCCGGCCGGCGGCGGTGCCCGCGAGCCGGAGCGCCTCCCGGACCGCGCGGCCCGAGAACCTGGGCGGAACCGGCCTGCCGCGGAACTACGTGCGGGCCGGCTGACGTTTCACTTAGCAGGCGTGGATGTGGTGCGATTGGCTGGGCATGACCCAGCCTGGGAGCCGGATCCTCGCCGCCCGAGGAGGCATACGTTGTCCGGTCGAATGAAGCTCGCTATCGCTGGGGTCGTGCTCGGCCTCATCCTGTTCCTGGTCAACCCGTACCTGGCCATCGCGGTCATCGTGCTCGCGATAGGCATCCCCACAGGTATGTACCTGATGCTCGATCCGTCGCAGCGGCGGCGGATCAAGGAGATCCGCCGGCGCCGGCAGATAGGCAGCTGACCCGGGCGGCTCAGCCGAGCAGGCCCGCTGGGCGCCGTAGCGCTCAGCTCAGGAAGCCCGGGTACAGCAGGGCCAGCTGGTGCGGGTAGCTCCCGATGAGCCGGAGCTCGTCGTCGGTCAGCGGCTTGCCGCTGGCCGACGCGCACAGCTGGACCAGGGAGAAGACCAGGTCCTCGTCGCCGGCCGCAACCGCGATGCCGAGCCCGTCCATGACATGCCGGAAACCGGCCTTGCCGCCGTACTCCCCGGTCAGCACCACCCGGCCCGCCCTGGTGAACCAGTTGTCCGGGAACGGGCCGAGGGTGTCGTCGTCGTACAGCTCGTAGTTGTGCCGGTCCTTGAGCGCCCCGTCGGCGTGGATGCCGGACTCATGGGCGAACGCGTTGCGGCCCACGCCGGGCTGGTTCTGCGGCAGCGGCTGGCCGAACGCGTAGCTGGCCCACAGGCCGAACCGCCGGGCCCAGGACAGGTCGAGGGGGTCGCCGATCTCGGTTTTCCCCGCCACGCCGAAACCGTGGCTGAAGGCGAGGATGCAGGACAGCAGGTCGGCGTTGCCCGCCCGCTCGCCGATCCCGTTGACGCAGGTGTTCACCCAGGCATCCTGTCCCGCGTCGAGGTCGCCGAGAGCGCCGGATACCGAGTTCGCTACCGCCATGCCAAGATCGTTGTGGCAATGGGTTTCGACCGGGATGCGCACCGCGGCGGCCAGCTTGGCGAACCGCTCCCGGATCCGGTCCGGGGTGTCACCGCCGGTCGTGTCGCAGTAGCGCACCCGGTCCGCCCCGGCCTCCCGGGCCGCCGTGGCGAACTCCAGCAGGAACCCGTCGTCGGTGCGGGAGCCGTCCTCCGCGTTGACGCCGATGGTCTGCGCCCCGCCGTCCCTGGCCACGCGCACCGAGGCGACCATCTCCGAGATCACTGACTCCCGGTCCAGCTTGCCGCGGAACTTGTGCGCGATCATCTGGTCGGACGTGGAGATCGACAGGTTGTAGTGGCGCAGGCCGAGCGGGACCGCCGCCTCGACGTCGGCCGACACGGCGCGGCACCAGCCGGACAGCCGCAGCGCGCCGAACGCCCCCGCCCCGGCCAGCGCCACGTTCGCCCGGATGTAGGGCACCTCATGGAACAAGAACGGGAAGCCCAGCTCTGACTGGGCCACGCCCAGCTTGCCCAGGTAGAAGTTGACCATGGTTTTGCCGAACTTGGACAGGCCGGTGCGCGCGGTCTGCACGCCGTCGCGGTTGGTCACATCGAGAAAGTGGATCGCAGGCACGTGGCATCCTCCGGAACTGATCGGCAAGCGGCCGCTGGGCCCCTGAGCGGGCTGACGATGGCTATCCTGACATTTTGTGTCCACTGTTATCAACATTGATTAAAATCAACCCACCAGGTGCCCGCCATGTGCGGGCGCGGTCACCGGCAGGTGGCAGTGACGGAGCGGCAGTGACGGAGTCGCAGTGACGGAGCGGCAGTGACGGAGTGGATCAGCGCGGCAGAGGCCGCCAGCCGGCTCGGGGTGAAGCAGGCCACCCTGTACTCCTACGTGAGCCGGGGCGTGCTTGCCCGGCGCCGCGGCACGGGCGGCAAGGTCAGCCTGTTCGATGCCGACGAGGTCTCCGAACTCGCCAGGCGCGGCCGCCCCCGGCGCCCACCCGGCCTCGCCGGGCTGGTCATCGAGTCGGGACTGACCGAAATCGCGGATGACCGCCTGCGGTTTCGTGGCGTGGATGCTCTTGACCTGGCCAGAGAGTCCGACTTCGAGGACGTGTGCGTCCTGCTGTGGACCGGGCGGCACCCGGCGCCAGCCCCCGCCCCGGAACGGGGGTCAGACCTCGCCCCGGAACGGGGGTCGGACCTCGGCGGGTGGCAGGCCACGGACGCCGCGGTCGCGGCCGGCCGCGCCGCTCAGGCCGCCCTGCCGGAGGGCACGCTCCCGCTGGAGCGGTTGCAGGTGATCGTCCCGGCGCTGGCCGCGGCCGACCCGCTACGGCTGCATTTCGAGCCGCCGGCCGTGATCGCGGCCGGCCGGGCCATCATCGGCGGGATGGTGGACTGCCTGCCGCCCGCTGCCCGCTCCGGGGAACCCGCGGGCGGGATCGCGGCCCGCCTCTGGCCCAAGCTCTGCCCCGGCGACGCCCCGCCCGGGCTGCTGGCCGCGCTCCGGGCCGCCCTGGTCCTGCTGGCTGATCATGAGCTGGCCGCGTCCACGCTGGCGGCCAGGGTCGCCGCCTCCGTGCGAGCCGACCCCTACGCGGTGGTGGCCACCGGACTGGGCGCGCTCGGTGGTGCCCTGCACGGCGGTGCCTCGCTGGGTGCTGAGGCGATGCTCGCCGCGGCCCGTGATCCGGCCGGCGCCCCGCGCGTGGTGGGCGACCTGCTCCGCCGGGGCGAGCGGGTTCCCGGTTTCGGCCACTTCGTCTACCAGGCTGGTGACCCGCGTGCCGGGCTGCTGCTGGCGATGATCAGGAAAGCCGTCCCGGCGTCACCGCGGCTGGCCGTGGCCGATGCCGTGCTGGCGGAGACGCACCGGCGTGCCCTTCCTGAGCCGAACATCGATTTCGCCCTCGCCGTGCTCGCCAGTTGCGCCGGCCTGATCACCGGGGCGGGGGAGGCGGTGTTCGCGGTCGCCCGGACCGCCGGCTGGCTCGCGCACGCCCTCGAGGAGTACGCCGGGAGCACGCCACTACGTCCCCGCGCTGTCTACACCGGCCCGGTCGCGGACGGCGGGTGATGCGCCGGCCCGTCCCGGCCGGGTACGGTCACAGCAGCGGACGGTGAAACCCGACCAGGCGGGAGCGCCATGGCTGACGATCTCTGGCACGCGTCGCTGGTACACATTCGCGGCACCGAACTGCGCGATGACACCGGCCAGACCGCGGGGATGACCCGCCGCGCGGCCATTTCCGGCAAGATCTGCGGCTCGGCCAGGATCTGGATGGGCCAGACCCATGTGGCCGCGGGTGCCCGGTCAGGGAACCACCATCACGGGCCGGCCGAGACGGCTATCTACGTGGTGTCCGGGAACCCCGTCTTCGTGTTCGCGGAGGGCAGTGCGGAGGTCCGGCTGGAAGCGGGTCCGGGCGACTACATTTTCGTGCCGCCCTATGTGCCGCACCGGGAGGAGAACCCGGGCAGCGAGGAAGCCATCGTAGTCATCGCCCGCAGCAGCCAGGAGGGCATCGTGGTCAACCTGGAGAGCCTGTGGCCGGACGCGGACCGCGACGAAGAGGGCGATCCGGGTCCGGCCGGATGACGCCCGCCGGCCGGGAATCCCCGGGATCCGCGGCAAGCTCTCTTTCCGGTGGTCAGGCCCGGCGGGTCACCCGGATCTTGGACTGATGGTGCGGCAGGTCTGCCCAGTCCTGCATGAACTCGGCATCGAGCCCGCGGGCGGCGGCGAGCTCGAGCAGGGTCTGCGTCTGGTAGTAGAAGTTCTCCCTGAGCAGCTGATGCTCCGGGCCTTCCGTCCGGTCGAAGGTGAAATCGAACACGCCGTGCGGGCGCATCACCCGGCCGACGTTGGCGAGGCACTCGTCGATCACCTCGATGGGCGAATGAGGGAACACCCCGTGCGCGTGCACGACGGTGAACTGGTCCGCGGGCAGGAAGCGGAACTGCAGGTCACGGACCACTGCCAGGTGCGGCAGCTTGTCCTGCAGCTGGTACTCCTCGACGGTGTCCTGCGCGGCCAGCAGGATGTCCGGGGAGATGTCGATGCCGTAGTAGTTGCCGGGGTCGAGGTAGTCGATGAACAGCCGGCCGGCCCGCAGATCGCCGCAGCCGATCTCCAGCATCCGGTCGCCCGGCTGCAACCCGTGCTTGACGAGGTACTCGAACTGCAGCTGGCCGAGCTTCACCCAGGAGTCGTGGGTCTTACTGCCCACCGCCGCCTCATGGCCGCGTGCCGCGTCGGACTTCATCACGGCCCGGTAGTAGCTGATGTGGTCCCTGGACTTCATGCCGATCACGGCGGAGCGCCCGCGGCGCCGGGCATAGGGGAAGACCCGGCCCGGGTGCCGCAGGGCATAACTGAACTTGTACGAGAAGCGGGAGCGATCATGTGCTGACACGGCACAAGAGTCTGGCACGGGACCGCGCCGACCGGGGCATACCCGGAAAGGCTGGCCAGATCCGGAATCGGGGCCGGGCTCAGTTGCTCCCGGACTTGCCCGGATCGCGCCGCATCCGGCTGGTCGCCGCCCGGATCGCGAGCACCCGGGCCGCCCCGATCACCACCCCCATGACGATGGCCCAGCCAAGCGCCTCGGCGGTGCCCACCTGCGGATCCTGCGGGTCGGCGGGTGGCTCCTTGCCGGTGACGCGCTTCCAGCCAATGCTGATCAGCTTGCGGGCGACGAACGCCGCGCCGAAGGCCGCGACCGCGCCGAGCGCCTTGGTGGCGCCGTCCCCGCGCTTGTCTGACATGCATCCTCCCTGATGCCCGCCTGGCCGGCGGGGCGCCGTTCCTGCTTGCCGATCATCCCACGGCCGCGCCGTCGGCCCGCGCGGCGGGACGCGCCGCCTCGATCGCGGCTGCCAGTTCGGCCGGCCGCCGGGTGCCGATCAGCCAGTAGGGGGTCCGGCCCGCTGGGTCATCGACTTCGATGTACACCGCACGCGGGAGGTAGGGCCTGGCGATCAGGAAGGCCGCGGGATCGCCGCGGGGTCCGCGCAAGGCCGTGGTCTGCTCCGCGTCCAGCGCCGTCACCTGGCCGGCCCGGGCCAGCGGCAGCCGGTCCCTGCCGACCCTGAGCTCGCCGCTGACGACCTCCGTGCGCAGCCGTCCCCAGGTGAGCAGCCCCGCGGCGAGGGCCGCGGTCAGCAGCCCGTACACGGCCAGCGCCGGCGCCCAGTCGAAGCCCGCGAGGAAGCCGGCCCCGAGCATGAACACGGACAGCATCCCGAGCACCCACCAACTGACCGGGACACGCAGCTGCTCGTGGTAGACACGCATGGGACCACCGTAGTTGGTTACATGAAGGCATGACTGGGCGACGCATGTGGCACGGCCTCCGCATCGGGGTACTCCGCGCCACGGGGCCAGGCGGGGCAGCACAGGGGACTGCTGCGCCGCCGGACACGGGCAGCCCGGGAAACCCGGCCGAGCCGGGCAGCACCGGCCTGCCGGAAAACGGGGTGGGTGCCATCAGCGGAGTCCGCGGGACAACGGGGATCGCCGAGCCTGAGGCGCGGGAGGAGCCGGACGGGCTGGCCGAGCCGGGCGGCCGGTCCGGGCAGGCCGGCCAGTCAGGGCCGGGCGGGCCGGCGGGCTCCCAGGTGCCCGGCTGGCTGCAGCGCGCGGCCGGCTGGTCATGGCGGCTGCTCCTGGTAGGCATCCTCATCTACCTGACCTTCCGGGTGGCCAGCGTGCTCCGCCTGGTGGTGTTGCCGTGCGTCGCCGCGCTGCTGCTCACCGCGCTGTTGCAGCCGGTGCTGGCCCGGCTGCGGCGGCTCGGCCTGCCCGCGCTGGCCGCCACCTGGTGCACGGTGCTTCTCGCGGTCGCGGTGCTCGCCGGGGCCGGCACCCTGGCCGCCACGCGGACCACGGCGGATTACCCGACCCTGGTCAATGAGCTCAAGCACACCGTGCAGGAGTTGCAGGCCTGGCTGGCCGGGCCGCCTTTCCATGTCCGGCAGGCGGGCATCCAGAGCCTGTCCAACCGGGCGCTCACCTTCCTCAAGCAGCATCAGTCGCTGGTCGCGGGCACCGTGGTATCCGGCGGAAAGATCTTCCTGGAGATCCTGGCCGGCCTGGTCCTCATGCTGTTCATCACGTTCTTCCTGCTCAAGGACGGCGACCGGATCTGGGCCTGGCTGACCGGGTTCCTCGCGCCGGAACGCAGGGAGCGGACGCACCTGGCCGGGACGGCGGCGTGGCAGGCCCTGGTGTACTACGTGCGCGGCACGATCGCCGTCGCCGCCATCCACGCGGTGGTCATCGGGTTTTCCCTCTGGGTGATCGGCGTGCCGCTCCTGGTGCCGCTCGTCATCCTGGTCTTCCTCGCCGCATTCGTGCCGCTCATCGGCATCCTGGTGGTCGGCGCGCTGGCCGTCGCGGTCACCCTCGGCACCAAGGGCTGGATCGCGGCGCTGGTGCTGGTGGTCATCTTCATCCTGGAAAACCAGCTGGAGAGCCATCTGCTGCAGCCACTGGTGGTCGGCCGCATGGTGCGGCTGCACCCGCTGGCGATCATCCTGGTGCTGGCCGTGGGCGGCGTGGTGGGCGGCATCCCCGGGGCGATTGTCGCCGTCCCCGTCACCGCCGCGATGGTCCGGGCGGTGCCGTACCTGCGCGGCACCCGGACGGCTGTAGGGTCGCGTGAGTGAAGAGGCGGCAGACCTGGGGTGGTCCATGTCAGCGATGAACCCGGGCACGGACCATGTGGACGTGCTCATCAAGAGGATGGATCCAGCGCTGCCGCTGCCAGCCCGCGAGCATCCGGGTGACGCGGGCGCAGACCTGGTCGCTGCGGTGGACGTGGAGATCGCGCCCGGTGAGCGCGCCGTGGTGCCGACCGGGGTGGCGATCGCGCTGCCCGACGGCTACGCGGCGTTCGTGCATCCCCGGTCCGGGCTGGCCGCCCGGCACGGGGTGACCATCGTGAATGCGCCGGGCACGGTGGATGCCGGGTACCGTGGCGAGATAAGGGTGACGCTGCTCAACACTGATGCGGCCGAGGCTGTCAGGTTCCAGCGCGGGGACCGGATCGCGCAGCTTGTCATTCAGCGCGTGGCGCTCCCCGTGTTCCACGAGGTGGACGATCTGCCAGGGTCAGCGCGGGGTGAGGGTGGCTTCGGGTCCACCGGAGGGCACGCGGCCTCGGCCGCGCACTCCTGAGCAGGACTACCGAGCCCTGATGCAGAGCCCCGATTCAGAGAGCCCCGATTCAGAGAGCCCCCAGTTAGAGAGCAGGGAGGACGGAAGTGTTCCGTCGGCGTCGCCGCGAGGAAGCGGCCGAGCCCGGACTCACCGAGGACGGCGCACAGGCCGGGCCGGACGGCGAGGAGACCGGGGAAGAAGCTGAGCCCGAGGTGGCCGGATCCGGCGCGCCCGCATCGGTGGCGGACCCCGTATGGGGCCCGTGGGATGTCGGCGACGACATCCCGACGCTGGAACGGATCGACTTCGGCAGCCTTCAGGTGCCCGTGGCCGAAGGATTCGAGATCCAGCTCAACATCGCCGATGACCAGGGACCGCTGATCGCGGTGGTGCGTGGCGAGAGCTCGCTTCAGCTGCAGGCCTTCGCCGCACCCAAGAGCGACGGTCTCTGGGACGACGTCCGGCAGGAGATCGCCACCGCGGTCGCCCAGGCCGGCGGGAACAGCGACGAGGCCGAAGGCCCGTTCGGCACCGAACTGCACGCGCGGGTGCCCGCGACGGAGCCGGTCCGGGGCCACAGCGAGCTGCAGCAGATCCGCTTCCTTGGCGTGGACGGGCCGCGCTGGTTCCTGCGCGGGGTCATCACCGGCCCGGCGGCGCGCCACGCCGCGCCCGCCGCCTCGTTCGAGGAAGTCTTCGCCGACCTTGTCGTGATCCGCGGCGACCATCCCGTGCCGCCGCGCGAGCTGCTGGAGATCCGCCTGCCCGAAGAGGCGAGGCAGGCCATGGAGCAGCAGCTGGCCGCCGAGCAGGAGCGGTTCGGCGGCCAGCCCGATCCGTTCGAGCGCGGCCCGGAGATCACCGAGACGAGGTAGCGGTCAGGCTGGGTTCCGCTGCCCGCCGGCCAGCAGCGTGGCCAGCTCGTCCTCCACGTCCTCACTGGTCACGAAGAGCAGCTCGTCGCCTGTTTCCAGCGGGTCGTCCTTGGCCGGCACGATCACCCGGCCATCCCGCAGGATGGCGACCAGGGCGGTGTCGGCCGGCCACTCGATGTCGCCGATCCGCCGGCCGACCAGCGGGGCGTCGTCCGGCATGGTGAGCTCCACGAGGCTCGCCTCACTCTGCCGGAAGGTCATCAGCCGGACCAGGTCACCGACGCTGACCGCCTCCTCGACCAGCGCTGACAGCATCCTCGGGGTGGATACCGCGACATCGACCCCCCATGACTCGTTGAAGAGCCACTCGTTGTTCGGGTGATTGATCCGGGCCACCACCCTGGGCACCCCGTACTCGGTCTTGGCCAGCAGCGAGACCACCAGGTTGGCCTTGTCGTCCCCGGTCGCCGCTATCACCACGTTGCAGCGCTCCAGGGATGCCTCATCCAGTGAGGTGATCTCGCAAGCGTCGGCGAGCAGCCACTCGGCCCGGGGCACGCTGTCCACCGCGATGGATCGCGGGTTCTTGTCGATCAGCAGGACTTCGTGCCCGTTGTCCAGCAACTCAGCGGCGATGGAGCGGCCGACCGCGCCCGCTCCCGCGATGGCGACCCGCATCAGCGACCTCCCTTGCCGACAGCCTTGCCGCCCGGCGCGCGGGTGGACAGCGCGGCCGAGATCCGTTCCAGCTCTTCTTCCAGCGCGATCACGTGCAGCACGTCGCCCTCCTGCAGGACGGTGCCAGGCCCCGGCAGCACCACCTCGCCGAGCCGGGACAAGTAGGCGACCCGCGCCCGTGCCGCCTCCTCCACGGCGCTGGTCTTCTCGCCGACCCAGTCCGCCCCGTAGGCGACCTCGGCGAGCACCACGGCTCCCGTGGGGTCCCGCCAGAGCGGCTCGCTGCCCTCGGGCAGCAGCCTGCGCAGCATCTGGTCCGCGGTCCACCGGACGGTCGCCACGGTCGGGATGCCGAGCCGCTGGTAGACCTCGGCGCGCCGGGGGTCGTAGATCCGCGCGGCGACCCGCTTCACGCCGAACGACTCCCGGGCCACCCGGGCCGCGATGACGTTCGAGTTGTCGCCGCTGCTCACCGCCGCGAACGCGTCCGCCTGCTCGATGCCGGCCTCGATGAGCACGTTCTGGTCGAAGCCGATGCCCGTCACTTTCTTGCCCTTGAACGGCGAGCCAAGCTTGCGGAACGAGTCCCGGTCCTGGTCGATGACCGCGACCGAGTGGCCCTGGCCCTCCAGGATGTGAGCGAGGGTCGAACCGACCCGCCCGCATCCCATGATCACAACGTGCACGGCCGCCCCTTGTGTGAGTACAGTGCCCGCCAACGGTATTCCCTGTCCTGACCGGGTGAGACGGCCGGCCAGCATACTTGACCCGCCTGAACCCGAGGAGAAGCGTGGAATCTGCGCGGAAGCCCGCGGGCCGGCCTGCCCGCCGACCCGCGCGCCCGGCTGCCAGCCAGCCAGCCCGGCAGCGTGCTGCCGCCGGCCCGCCCGGGGAACTGCTCGATCTCGTGGTCGGTGAGGTCGCCCAGGGCGGCTGGTGCGTTGCCCGGGAGCCGGGGGGAAGGGTGGTCCTGGTCCGGCACGCGCTGCCCGGTGAGCGCGTGCTGGCGGCGGTTACCGAGGTGACCGCCAGGTTCGCCCGGGCGGAGGCCGTGCAGATCCTGGACGCCGCCGCGGACCGGGTCGAGCCGCCGTGCCCGCACGCGCGGCCTGGTGGCTGCGGCGGCTGCGACTGGCAGCACGCCAGCCCGCAAGCGCAGCGCCGGCTCAAGGGCGCGGTCATCAGCCAGCAATTGCGGCGGATCGCGGGCATCGAGCGCGAGGTGACCGTCGAGCCGCTGCCGGGCGAGGCTCATGGCCTGGACTGGCGGACCCGGGTCCGCTTCGCGGTACGCGCCGACGGCACGGCTGGGTTGCGCAAGCACCGGTCCCATGAGGTGATCGACGTCGGTGACTGCCCGATCGCGCATCCCCTGGTCCGCCAGGCCGGCGTCACCAGGCGGCGCTGGCCGGGTGCGAGGTCCGTGGAAGTGGTGACCTCGCCAGCCACGGCTGAGCGGGCGATCGTGGTGACCCCCGCCGCCGGCCCGGACCGCCGCACGTCGGCTGGCCGTGGCCAGGGCGGCTTTGCCAGTTTTTCCGCAACGGATGGCGGGGCAGCTGACGCTGTCCTGGTGACGAGCCGCGGCGGCGGGCTGACCGCGCTGCGCGGCGGCCCGTTCCTGCAGCAAGCGGCGGCGGGGCGGACGTGGCGGGTCGGCGCGGGCGTGTTCTGGCAGGTTCATCCGGCGGTGGCGGACGTGCTCGCCGGCGCGGTCATCGACACCCTCCGCCCGCAGCCCGGCGAGGTGGCGCTGGACCTGTACTGCGGTGCGGGGCTGTTCACCGGCGTACTGGCCGATGCGGTCGGGCCGTCCGGCGCGGTGATCGGCGTCGAATCCGACCCGGCGGCCGTCCGCGACGCACGGCACAACCTGCGGGGCACTCCGTGGGCGCGGATCCACCGGGGCGATGCCGCCGAGGTGCTGGCCCGCACGGACTGGGCCGCGGCCGGCCTCGCGGTGCTCGACCCGCCACGGGCCGGCGCGGCCCGTGGCGTGCTCGACCTGCTGCTGGCGCCCCGCCCTACGGGGCGGGGCGGGCCGGCCGGGCCGGCCGGGCCGGCCGACGGCGGCGGGCCGGGGTTGAGCCGGGTCGCCTACGTGTCCTGCGACCCGGCCACGCTGGCCCGGGACATCGCCGTGTTCGCGGCGGCCGGCTGGCAGCTTGGCCAGCTCCGCGCCTTCGACGCCTTCCCGATGACCCACCATGTGGAGTGCCTGGCCACGCTCACCAGGGGATGAGCCGCTCGTCGCCAGCCAGGGGAGCGGAGTCAGTCCTTGCGCAACACGGCCTCGGCCTCGATCTCCAGCTGGATCTTCTCGCTGACCATGACCCCGCCCGGCACCGGGGCGTTGAAGCTGACCCCGAAGTCGGTGCGGTTGATCTCGCCGGTGGCCGAGAAGCCGGCCCGGGTACCGCCGTAGGGGTCCGGGCCGAACCCGTTGACCTCCGCGGTGAGCCTCACCGGACGGGTCACCCCGCGGATGGTGAGGTCCCCGTCCACGATGAACTTGCCGCCATTGGGCCGGATGCCGGTAGACCGGTAGGTCATCTCCGGGTGGGTGGCCGCGTCGAAGAAATTCTCCGAGCGCAGGTCGTTGTCGCGCATTTCATTGCCGGTGTCCACCGAGGACAGGTCAATGGTCGCGGTGGCGTAGGAGTCCAGCGGGTTCGGGGCGGTGACTACCTGGGCCTCGAACCTGGTGAAGCGGCCGCGGACCTTGCTGACCATCAGGTGCCTGGCCACGAAGCCGATGGTGGAGTGAACCGGGTCCAGATCCCATGTTCCTGCGATGTAGCCGGGGATCTCCACAGCCTGGGACGTCATCGTCGCTCCTCACAGCGCCGGGGGCTTTCCTCGACGATAACCCCGTAGCTGCCCGGCGGCCCGAGCCGGCACCAGCGCCGCCCACTGTGCCGGTGGGCGACGGGCGCCTTGGCGGGTTGCCTGCGGCCGGGCGCGGCCGCTGCGCGGCGGTACGCGAGGATGGGGTCATGCAACTGCGGATCTTCACGGAACCACAGCAGGGCGCGGACTACGGCAGGCTGCTCGCGGTCGCCAGGGCCACCGAGGAACTGGGCTTCGACGCCTTCTTCCGCTCCGATCACTACCTCAGCATGGGGGACGGGAGCGGGCTGCCCGGGCCGACTGACGCCTGGCTGACCCTGGCCGGCCTGGCAGTCCAGACATCGCGGATCAGGCTGGGCACGCTGATGAGCCCGGTCACGTTCCGCTACCCGGGACCGCTGGCCATCTCGGTCGCGCAGGTCGACGAGATGAGCAGGGGACGGGTCGAGCTGGGCCTGGGAACCGGCTGGTTCGCGGCGGAGCACGCTGCCTACGGGATCCCGTTCCCGGACACGGCCGAGCGGTTCGGTCGGCTGGCGGAGCAGCTGGCGATCATCACCGGACTGTGGGACACCCCGCTGGGCAGGACCTTCTCGTTCGACGGGAGGCACTACGCGGTCACCGACTCGCCGGGGCTGCCCAAGCCCGTCCAGCGGCCGCATCCGCCGATCCTCATCGGCGGGCAGGGACCGCGGCGGACGCCACGGCTCGCCGCTGAGTACGCCAGCGAGTACAACGTCGCGTTCGCCAGTGCCGAGCGCACCGCGGCGGCGTTCGGCCGGGTCCGGGATGCGTGCCACGCCCTCGGGCGCGACCCGGATTCGCTGGCCTACTCGGCCGGCCAGGTGGTGTGCTGCGGCCGGGATGAGGCCGAACTCGGCCGCCGGGCCGCCGCGATCGGCAGGGACGTGATTGAGCTGCGCGCGGACGGCCTCGCCGGCACGCCGGACGAGGTGGTGGACAAGATCGGGCGGTTCGCGGCACTCGGCGCTAGCCGGATGTACCTGCAGGTCCTCGATCTGCATGACCTGGATCAGCTGGAGCTGATCGCGTCCCGGGTGCTGCCGCAGGTCCGCTGATCCCTGCCGGGCCGCCGTCAGCCCCCGGTCCGCCGTCAGCCCGGGATCCGGTGCGGCCCTTCGCTGGACCTGGCGTCCGGACCGCCGCCTACCCCGGGGGACGCGACTGACTCTCCAGGATCGCCTGGGTCCGTTACCAGGCGGCACCCGGAAGCTGAGTCATGAGGTGGGCATCCAGAAGCGCAGCTCGCTGTCCCGCTTGTCCTCGAGGGCTCCGCCGTTGGCCTCGATGACCCGGCGTGAGCCGACGTTGGCCAGCGTGGTGGACGGCACGTGCCCGGGCCGACGTGGGGCCTCTTCACGGGCCTGGTCCCGCAGGTACCGGGCGTACGCCTCGAAGCGGTATGACTGCTTTCATGGTTTCCTCCCGGTCTGGTCGTGCCCGTCAAAGTTGTCCTGCGAGAGCAGGTATCCCAGCAGGAAGAGCACCGCGACCAGGAAGATAAGTCCCCCCAGAATCAACCATTTCACCGCGCACGCTCCAACGGGATGACCGGGAGGTCACGCGGCACCGGGCGTGCGCGGTAATCAACCTCTATCTCGTGGTCAAGCTGGTCAGTATCCGGGGCATGTACCTGTGCGCCGTCATCGCGCCTCGCTGCGTGGTAGAGCCCGTTCGCGTACCAGATGCGGTAGGCATCACCCCAGTTCCAGCGGAGCAATTCCAGAGCGTCCTTCTCACCGTGCCAGGTCATCCCGTCCTCCTTGGGGAGCCCGGCTGCCCGTTGCGGGACGTCACCGCATGGGGACCAGGCAGCCGGACCCATATAGCAGCATACTGCTGTCAACTGCTTCATGCTGCTACCTGGGGAGACATGGTGCCGTGGGCAGTTTCTAACATGATCAGCATGGTTGACCCGGACAGCCCAGAGCTTGCATACATCCAGCTTGCGGACGCCCTGGGGAAGAGGATCATCAGCGGGGAGATCACGGGCAGGATGCCCAGTGAACGCGCACTGGCGGAAGAGTACGGCGTTGCCTACGGCACGGTGCGCCGCGCGATGGCCCTGTTGCGCGAACGTGGGCTGGTGGAGTCCGTGCACGGGCGAGGCACGTTCGCCACACCCCCGGCCTAGCCGGCGCCTGGTAGGCAACCCTCTTGACCTGGGTAGGCGCAAGTCAGGAAGTCGGCGAAAAGTCAGGACAAGGTTGCGCAGGGACCCGTAGAAACGGATATCAACGGACATCTTGCCTGACCTGCTCCAAGATCTTTCAGCCCGTGTTTGCGCAGGTCAGAGCAGGTTAAAGCCCTGTGGATCATGGAATCTTTCACAAAACACCGCACTGACACAATGCACCGCGCTGATGGGTTGGGGAGTTAGGGGTCAGTCGGGAGCAGCGAGCCGTAGTGCGGTGGTCAATGGTCAGGGGCGGAGCCGTCCGGGCCGCATCCTGGCACTGACCGTGTCCTGCGGGCTGGGCGCCCGCGTCCTGCGGGCCGGGCCGGCGCGCCCTGGCGGAGGGACTCCGGTGGCCGACATCCGGGCAGCCGCACCGGGCCAGCAACCGCTCTTGACATCCCGCCACCGGGCGAGATGATGTGTCTCGATTTGGTAGGTCTCGTTTGATCACCATGTAATTCTGTTTGATCTTGGTGGTGAAACGGCTGCCTGGGCAAACACCCGGGCAGCCGGGATGCCGCCCAGGTGGGATCAGGCCCGGCAGACGAAACGAGGACGTTATGGACGCCGATCAGGACAAGCACGCCGATTCACTGCGCTGCGCCGGTGCGAAGGCAGCCACCCCATCACGCCGCCAGGTGCTCCGGGGCGCCGGGGCCGGCCTGGGCGCGGTGGCGTTAGCCCCCGTGATCGGCCTGCAGGGCCACCCGGCGGACGCCAGCACCCGGGTGACCGCGCGCGCCAGCGGGAGCCGGTCCACCGATTTCGGCCAGGGCTGGAAGTTCGCTCTCGTCAACCCGTCCGGGATCACCGACCCGACCGGGGCCTACGCGAACGCCCAGGACCCCGGCTTCGACGACTCCAGCTGGCAGGTCCTCGACGTTCCGCACGACTGGAGCATCGAGCTCACCCCGGTGCGCAGCGCGAGCACGAGCAGTTCCACCGGATTCCTCCCCGGCGGCCTCGCCTGGTACCGCAGGCACTTCACGCTGCCCTCGTCGCTGGCGGGCAAGCGGATCTCGATCGAGTTCGACGGTGTCTACCGGAACTCGAACGTCTACCTGAACGGGAAGCTGCTGGGGAACCACCCCTACGCCTACACCGGCTTCAGCTACGACCTGACCGGCCTGGTGCACACGGATGGCCGCACCGCGGACGTGATCGCGGTCAGCGCGGCGGACCAGCAGCCGAGCAGCCGGTGGTACTCCGGTGACGGCATCTTCCGGAACGTCTACCTCGTGGTCACGGATCCGGTCCACGTCGCACGGCACGGCACGTTCGTGACCACCCCGGACCTGCCGGCCGCCGTCGCGGCCGGATACGCCACCGTGCAGGTAAAGACGGATATCTCCAACGACGGCTCCGCGGATGCCGCTGTCTTGGTGGCCGCGACCGTCGCCAGCCCGGCCGGGAAGACCGTGGCGCAGGGCTCGGCAACAGTCAGCGTGGCCGCCGGGCAGACGCAGAGCGCCACCATCGCCGTGAAGGTGGCGAATCCGGAACTGTGGTCCACCGAGAACCCCAGCCTGTACGGCCTGCGGACCGATCTGTCCGTCAGCGGTGGCGTGGTGGACGCCGTCGCGACGACGTTCGGCATCAGGTACTTCGCCTTCGACCCGGCCGGCGGGTTCTCGCTGAACGGCAGGTACCTGAAGATCCAGGGCGTCGACCTGCACGCAACGGAAGGCGCGGTCGGCTCAGCCGTGCGCTACGACGCGCTGGCGCGCCAGATGGAACTGATGAAGAGCATGGGGGTCAATGCGCTGCGCACCGCGCACAACCCGCCCGCACCGGAACTGGTTCAGGTCTGCGAACGGCTTGGCATCGTGATGATGGTCGAGGCGTTCGACTGCTGGCACACCGGGAAGCTGCCCTACGACTATCACCTCTACTTCGACCAGTGGAGCGACTCCGACATCAAGGAGATGGTCAACGCGTCGAAGAACTCGCCCGCAGTCGTGCTGTGGTCGATCGGCAATGAGACTCCGGACACCGGATCGTCCCGCGGCCCGGGGATCGCCAGGCAGCTGGTCGCTGACATCAAGTCGATCGACACCACCCGGCCGGTCGTCATGGGCTCGGACAAGTACCGCAGCGTGCCGTCCACCGGCTCGCCGCAGGAGGAGATCCTGGCTGAACTCGACGGCCTCGGCGTCAACTACAACACGGCCATGTCCATGGACGGCCTGCACGCGAAGTACCCGGGCACGTTCTTCTTCTGCTCGGAAATGGGGTCGGAGACGTCCAGCCGCGGCGTGTACCAGGACCCGCAACTGCTCAACACCGGGGAGAACTACACCCCGGGCAAGCGCGCCACGTCGTCCTACGACAACAACCTCGCCTCCTGGACCATGAGCGGGGAGTACGAGCTGAAGAAGGACCGTGACCGCAAGTTCTGGACCGGCGGGTTCCTGTGGTCCGGCCAGGATTACATCGGCGAGCCGACCCCGTACGACGTGTTCCCGGTCAAGGCGTCCTTCTTCGGCGCCATGGACACGGCAGGGTTCCCGAAGGACGCGTACTACCTGTTCCGGAGCCAGTGGTCCACCGAGCCCATGGTGCACATCGTCCCGATGAACTGGACCAGTTACCCGCCGGGGGAGCAGGTGTCGGTCTGGGTCTACGCCAACGTGGCCACCGTGGAACTGTTCCTCAACGGCAAGTCGCTCGGCGTCAGGTCATTCGACCAGAAGGTGACCACCTACGGCCGGAAGTACCTGGAGACGACCGAGCCCACCGGGGACGACTACAACTACCCGTCCGGCAGCTACACCAGCCCCAATGGCAGCACCGGGAAGCTGCACCTCACCTGGACGGTGCCGTTCCAGCCGGGCACGCTCAGCGCTGTCGCGACGGCCGGCGGACGGGTGGTCGCCCGCGACGAGATCCGCACCGCCGGGGCGCCGCATGCCCTCACGCTCACCCCGGACAAGCAGGTCATCACCGCCGACGGGACGTCCCTGGCGTTCGTGGCGGTCGAGGTGACAGACCAGGCCGGCGTGGTGGTCCCGGATGCCGGCAACCTCATCCGCTTCGGGCTGGCCGGGCCTGGCACGCTCGACGGCGTGGACAACGGCCAGCAGGAGAACGCGCAGAGCTACCGCGCGTCGTCCGTCCCCGCCTTCAACGGCAAGGCGCTGGTCATCGTCCGGTCCACCGGGCAGCCCGGCAGCATCACCGTCACGGCCACGTCAGCCGGGCTGGGTGCGGCCAAGGCCACGATCCGCTCGGCGGCTGCCCCAGGTCAGCCGGGCGGGCTCGCGGCCGCGGTCCGGGGCACGGCGCCAGCAGTCCCCGCGGTCCTGCTGGCCAGTCCGGCCAGCGCGCCGACGGCTACCGCCGACGCGAGCTACTCGGGGTCACCGGCCACGGTGCCCGCGGCCATGCTCGACGGCGACCTGACCACCGGGTGGTCGAACTACTACGACAAGTCGGCGACCGCCAACCTGCACGCGGTGAGCGTGTCCCGGGCGGCCGACTGGGTGTCCGTCTCGTGGCCCGGGCCGCGGTCCTTCGGCTCCGTCGTGGCCTGCTTCACGACCAGCGCCACGCTCGCGCTGCCTGCCTCGATCACCGTGTCCTACTGGGACGGCGGCCGGTTCGTCCCGGTGCGGAACCTGACCATCGACCGGGCCACGGCCGCCAACCAGCCCACCACGCTGACCTTCGACCCGGTCCGCAGCAGCCAGGTCAGGCTGGACATGACGAGCCCCGCTGCTGGCACCGGAACTGGTTTCCTGCAGATCGCGGAACTGCGGGTACTCAGCAACGGGGTGAACATCGCCTGACCCGGCCGGGCCGGCGGCAGCACTGGGACTGGCACGTGGGCGCGCTCGGAGTAACGTTATGTTATGGATGGTGCTCTAGTCGGCGGCGAGTACGCGGCTCACCTCACGGACTCAGACCTGAAGCTGCTGGCCGCCGCGGCGGCGGCGCCGGCCCCGGGCGGGTCGGTGCCTGCCGCCGCCGTGCTGCCCGCGGATGCGGATGGTGGCTGGCTGCGCCGTGCCCCCGGGGCCATCCCCGGCCTGCTCAGCGACCCGCGGGTATTCGAGGCGGTCTTCGGCCAGCCGGCGGGCGCCGGGCGGGCGCTGCCGGGGCAGGCGGTCCCGGTGTCGCCGTTCCTCACCTTCGCCGTGGCGGTGCACCGGTCGGCCGCCGAACTGGCCTCCATGGACCACGTCGCGGAGCGCACCGGGCCACGGCAGCGGGTCCCGTTGTTCGACGCGCCGGCGCTGCGGGAGTTCCTCGGCTCGCCGGCCCGGCGGCTCTTCCTGGCTGAACTGCTGGCCTCGTTCACCCGGGTGGCCAGCGGCCGCTACCGGGTCCGCGGCGCCACCGGCCGGACCCGGACCCGCCGGTTCAGCGAACTCGACCCGGTACGGCTGGCCGGGCTGCTGGACGGCGTGCCGGACGCCGAGCGGCCTGGCGTCTACCGCAGGCTCGGCGACGTCTCGCTGTTCCTCGCTGGGGTCTTCCCCGACTACGCCACGCTGCACGGTGTCGGGCCGGTCGGCGTCGCCCGGTTGCTGCGGGCTGCCCAGGTGCCTGCCGCCCAGCACGACCGGCTCGCCGGTGCCCCCGCCATCGAACTGCTCGAGCAACTCGGCGCCCGCTGGTACCGGGCGGCCTCCGCGGCGGCGCCGGTGCGGACCGCGCGGCTCGACGTGGTGGCCGAGGTGGCGGACAGCTTCCGGCAGGCCCGCCGGGTGCTCAACCACATCGCCGACCGGTATCTCTTCGCGGCGGACCATCCGTGGTTCGCGCCGCCGACGCCCTGATCTGCTGACCCGGGGGCCGCCCGCCGATCACGCCGGGCACGCCTGGTGCCATGATGTGGCGCGTGCCCAGTGACCCCGCCCGGTCGGCCGGCCGGCTCAGCTGCCTGCCCCGGGAAGCCTGACCGTGGCCGCCGTCGCGGCCGTCGCGGCCGCGTGCCTCATCACGGTCCTGCGCTGGCTCATGCTCGCCGGGCTGTCCGGCGCCCTCGGCGGCCTGTCCGGCCGGGGCCTGGCCAGGCAGTACAGGGGCACCGCCCCGGCGCCGCTGCCCCCGCCGTGGGCGCTCCGCTCGTCGCTGCTCGGCCTGGCCGCGACGGCCGCGCTGACCGTCGTGGTATTCAGCGGCCGGGTTCTCGTGTCCCTCCGGCCGCACCCGGCGGTGGCAGCGCTGCTGGCCACCGGCCAGGGGGAGATCGCGGGAATCGAGTGCGCGGCGTTCGCGCTCGCGGCGGCCGCGCTCCGGCTGCGGCGGCCCGGGCTGAGCGTGCTGCCGCTGCTCGCGGTGGTCGCGGCGGAAGGCATCCGGGCGCACCCGGAGCACATCGTCCCGATTGGCGGCGCCCTGCTCACCTTCGTTCATCTGCTGCCCGCGGTGATGTGGGCCGGGATGCTGCTGTACACGCTGCGCGCCGCGATCGCCTGGCGGCACGATCCCGCGGCGATGCGCGGACTGGTCCGGCTGTACGCGAACGCCGCGGTGTGGCTGTTCGCCGTGGTGGTGCTCACCGGCGTGGTCACCGCGCTGGTGCTGGTCCCGCTGGGCGCACTGCTGACCACCGGGTACGGGATCACCGTCATCGTGAAGGCGGCGCTCGTCGCGGTGGTGGGCGCGGCGGCCATCGTGGGCCGCGCCTGGCTCGGCCGCCAGCCGGCGCCGGGCGTGGGGCCGGCCCGGGTCACCAGGCTGGAGTGTTACGGGCTCGCCGCGGTGCTGGCGGTCACCGCCGTGCTCACCGCGCTGACCCCGCCCGCTGTTCCCATCAGGTGACTCGCTCCATCAGGTAACGGGGCCAGGCTCAGGCCGCCGCCGACGGCACCCGGACGGCCCGCGCCCAGTCCGGCGCCTCGGGGGCGTCGTCGCCGAGCAGGGCGACAACGACCCGGGTACCCCGCGGTGGCAGGTCCGGCTACGGGGTTCGGCGAGCAGGTCCCCGGTCATGCTGCCGGAGGTGTCGCAGACCACCGCCGCCTCGGGCACCGGGCGCCGCAACGCGGGCAGCACCACGTCACCCGCCACGGATGCCCGGCGGGACGGCCGCCGGTAGGAGTAGTCGACGGCGCCTGCCGTGTCGGCCACCGCCCGGCGCAGTTCGGCCGCGTCCGCCAGGACTGGCGGCTGAGTGAAGCCATCCGGCCAGCAGGCGGACGTGCGCCTCGGCCCCTGTGCTATCCACCTGTGCTGTCAACCGGGGCTATCCACCCGGCCGCCCGCCGCCCCGCGGCCACGGGTCGTAGTCCACCTCCAGCGCCTCCTGCGGCGGCCGCTCGGCGGGAGGCACGTTGCGCAGGTTGAGCCTGATCCTGGTCCAGGTGGAACTGCGCCCGCGCATCGCGTCCACCAGCACATCGGACGGCTCCAGGTACGGCCACACCTCCGGGTGCCGTTCCTTCCACCGGTCCAGCCCGGCCATGGCCTCGTCCTGGGTGGCGGCGCGGGCCACCTCGATGAGCGGCATCGCGGACCGGCGGCGGCCGGTCGGGCCGCTGGACCTGCCAGGCGCTGGCGGTGCCGCCGCACTGGCTCCCGGCTTCGCCGCGCCGCCCGCCCGCCTCTTGGAGGGCTGGACCCGCGGTGGCTCACCTGCCTGCTTGTCGTAGTGCGGCGGCCACGGGGCATCCGGCAGCCCGGCGGCCTCGTCCTGCTCGGCGAGGCCGAGGAGAAGTTCCAGCGAGCCGGCCGACTCGTCGATGCCCTGCCACAGGTCGCCGAGCCGGGCGAAGCGCCCGGGCACCGTGTCGACGGTGAACGCGTCCGGCACGCAGTCCGCCACTTCGTCCCAGGTCAGCGGGGCCGACACCCGGGCGTCGGACGTCGGGCGGACCGAGTACGCCGAGGCAACCGTCCTGTCCTTGGCGTTCTGGTTGTAGTCGACGAAGACCCCGTGCCGTTCCTCTTTCCACCACCTGGCGGTGGCCAGGTCCGGCGCCCGCCGCTCCACTTCGCGGGCGAGCGCGACGGCAGCGCGGCGGACCTGGCTGAAGTCCCAGCGGCGCTCGATGCGGGCGTAGACGTGGAATCCCCGTGAGCCCGACGTCTTGGGCCAGCCGGTCAGCCCGAAGTCCGTCAGCACGTCCCGGGCCACCAGTGCGACCTGCCGGATCTGCGGCCACTGCACGCCGGGCACCGGGTCCAGGTCGACCCGCAGTTCGTCGGGGTGGTCGAGGTCGTCGGCCCGCACCGGGTGCGGATTGAGGTCGATGCAGCCCAGGTTCACCGCCCAGGCGAGGGCTGCGGCATCGTGCGGGACGACCTCCACCGCGGTCCGCCCGGACGGGAAGCGCAGTTCCACGGTGTCGATCCAGTCCGGGCGGGACTCCGGCGCCCGCTTCTGGAAGAAGGCCTCACCCTCGGCGCCGTTGACGAACCGCTTGAGCACCATGGGCCGCCCGGCGACCCCGCGCAGCGCTCCGTCCGCCACCCCGACGTAGTACCGAACCAGGTCCAGCTTGGTGTGCCCGGTGCGCGGGAAGAAGACCTTGCCCGGGTTGGAGATGGCCACCTCACGGCCCGCCACCTCGAGGATCTCCTTGCGATCCGGCATGCCGCCACCTTAACCGCCGGCCCGCTGCCGGCCCGGCAGCCGGGCGCCCCGCCCGGATGCGCCGCTACCACCCCGGAGCGGCGGGCCGCGCCCGCCGTCGGCTGGCCTAGGCCGGATCCCCGCCGCGCTCCAGCGGGCGGAGCAGCGGGAAGATCTGGCATTCGCGCACGCTCTTGTCCATGAAGAACGCGAACACCCGCTCGCTCAGCCCGAAGCCGCAGGCGGGCGGCATGCCGTACTCCAGGGCCTCGACGAATTCCGGGTCGGGCATCTGCGCCTCGACGTCACCGGCGGCGCGCATCTGCCGCTGCTCCTCGAACCGCCGGGCCTGCTCCAGGGGATCGTTCAGCTCGCTGTAGCCGTTCCCCAGTTCGCTGCCGGCCACGATCACGTGGAACCGCTCCACGATGCCGGGCCGGTCCGGGCGCCCCTTGGCGAGGGGCGACACTTCCAGTGGCTCGTTGATAAGAAAGCCGGGCCCGGCCAGGCTGCGGCGGCAGTGCTTCCACAGCGCGTCCATCGCCCGGGCCCGGTTCAGGCCGTGGCGCTCCACCACGATGCCCAGGCCGTCGATGGTGGCGATCAGCTTGTCCGTGCTGGCCGACTGGACGTCGAAGCCGAGGATCTGGCTGATCGTCTCGTAGTAGTCGTACCGGGCCCAGCCGGTGCCGAGATCGACCTGGTACTCCCGGCCGTTGCGGTGCAGGGTGAAGGCCAGGGTGCCGAACGTCTCGCTGATGACGTGCCGGAACAGCTCCTCGACCAGCCGCATCCCGGACTCGTGGTCGGCGTACGCCCAGTAGAACTCCATCTGGTCGTAATCGTTGAGGTGTTCGCGGCTCTGGTTCTCGTTGCGGAACTGCCGGCCGATCTCGAAGGTGCGCTCCAGGCCGCCGACCAGCAGCCGCTTCTGCCACAGCTCGCCCATGGAGATGCGCAGGCAGACCTCGGTGTCCAGGTAGTTGTGGTGCGCGATGAACGGCCGCGCGTCCGCGCCGCCGGTGGTGAACTCCAGCGCCGGGGTCTGCACCTCGGTGAAGTCGTGGTCCTCGAGGAAGGCGCGCATCGACCGCCAGAACCGGGCCTTCGCGTAGATCATCTCCTGGATCTCGCGGTGCAGCAGGATGTCCAGGTAGCGCCTGCGGAGCAGGGCTTCCTCGTTGGCCAGGCCCGAGTGCTTGTCCGGCAGCGGCCGCAGCGACTTGGTGAGGATCGTCACCTTCCGCGCCCCGACGGAGAACTCGCCGGTCTTCGTCCGCAGCCGGCAGCCCTCGATGGCGACGAAATCACCGATGTCGAGCAGCTTGGTGAGCGCCTTGTAGCCAGGCACGTGGTCCCCGGCCAGCTCGCGGCGGGAGATCATGAACTGCATCTCGCCGCTCTCGTCATGCAGCTTGCCGAAGGTGAGATTGCCCATCGGGCGCAGCAGCATGATCCGCCCCGCGATGGTGGCCGGCTCCCCGTCGGCCAGCTCGCGGGCGCTGGCGATGCTGATCCTGGCGACCGCGTCCGGCGGGTACGGGTCGATGCCCAGCTCGCGGAGCTGTGCCACCTTGCCGATCCGCTGGCGGCGTATCTCGCCCAGCACGTCAGCCCGCCCGGCCTGCGCATCGGCAGCCGCGGGGCTGGTGGTCGCGTTGCTCGCGTCGTCGTCGCCTGACACTGTCTGCTGGCCCTTCACCGTGATGGTTCGCGTGCACCCGGGCCTGCCGCCCGTCCGCCAAGTATCCCGTACCGGAGTCCCGGCCAGCGCGGGCTGGCCGCCACCGGCGCTACTCCTCAGCGGCCAGCGGGCAGCGGCGGCGGGGCAGGATGGGCAGCATGCGGATGGGGGTACCGGCAGCCCGGCGGCGGTTTGCCGGCGCCGCCGTGGCACGCCTGGCCACGGTGGGTCCGGACGGCCGCCCGCACGTCGTCCCGGTCACTTTCGTGCTGGACAGTGCCCAGGGGCACGGCGACCGCATCTACACCGCGGTGGATGCCAAGCCAAAGACCACCACCCGGCTGCAGCGGCTGCGTAACATCCGGGCCGATCCCCGGGTGTCGGTGCTCGCCGACCACTACGAGCCGGACTGGGACGGCCTGTGGTGGGTGCGGGCCGACACCCGGGGATCGGTCCTGGACGAGCCGGCCGCGATGGCGCCGGCTGTCCTCCTGCTCGCGGGGCGCTACCCGCAGTACCGCCAGCAGCCTCCCGGCGGCCCGGTGATCTGCGTGCAGGTGGAGCGCTGGACCGGCTGGGCCGCCGCAGCGGGCTAAGGCGGTCGGCGGGGGACCGGGGGCGCTCCCGCTCAGCACGCGCCTGCCCGGCGCGGCTGCTCAGCTGGGGTGCCCCGGTGTGGCTTCCCGGAGGCCGGTGATGATCGCCTGCGCCTCGTTTCGCAGCCGCCGCAGTTCGGCAGCGGTGAGGCCAAGTTCGTAGGCGTGATGGTGGCCGCCCTCGGACAGGATGGCCCACGCCTGAGCCATCCGGTGGCTGAGTTCTGCGTCGCAGTACCGAGGCAGCAGCAGGAACTGTGCCCGGCGCGAGCGGCATTGGGCGACTGGCGGGCAGGCTGACTCCCAGAAGCCGGCCAGCGCGGTCTCCAGGGCGAGGCGGATCAGCCAGGCGCAGGCGCGCGGCCACGTTCCGCGTGCTCCGGCGACCACCTCGGTGAGCAGCCGGTCGGCGGCACCGAGGTAGCCGTCGGGACTCACCGTAGCCGCCCAGCGAGCCGGCCCGTGTCGTCCACCAGTGACTCCAGGGACCCATGCGTGCCGCCATGGACATCGTCCCGGCAGGCAGCGAAGGCGTCCGCCGCCCAGCGGCCCATCTGGTGGAGCGCGGGCATGACCCGCCCTCCCTGCCGGGCATCGCCGAACATGGCCAGCGCGGCGGTCTGGTTGAGGGTGCGCGCAGACTCGATCACTGCATCCACCGCCGCATGCGACTCGCCCCTGCCCAGCCGGTCGCGGCGGACCCGTTCATGGCAGGCCGCCTCGATGGCCGATCGGCAGAAGCCCGCGACAACCGGGCGGCGCACGTCCTCGGCCAGTTCCGCCGTCCTGGCGAGCGCCAGCGCGTCGTCGAGGTACCGCTTGACCGGGTCGAGGTTCTTGCGCAGTTCCACGACCGATCCTTCGCGCCGCTTCACCTCCCAGATGATGGCGTCGATCTCGAGCCGCCTGACCGCCTCCGGAAGCCGGTCATCATGACTGAAGACGACCACCTGGCGATGGCGGGCAAGGTCGGCGAGTACCTGCGCGAGCCCGTCCACCTTGGACGGGTCCAGGCTGTGTACCGGGTCGTCGACGATGAGGAACCGGAACGGGCTGGCGTCGGCGCAGGCGCGCGGCAGGAACACGGCCAGGCCGAGCGCCTGAAGCTCACCCTCGCTCATCACAGCCATCGCCTGCGTGGCGGTGCCGTCCACAGTGGCTGGGAACGCCACGCGGCGGCGCGTGCTGGATCCGTCGAGCCGCATGCCGGCTAGTTCGACATTACTTTCCTGACGCAACTGCTCCCAGATCTGCTGTGAGTGCTGCGCGAACGGGGCGAGCCGCGCCGCCCGGATTTCGTCCGTGGCCGACTTGAGCCACTCACGCGCTGACTTGATCCGGCTGAGCGCGGCCTCGCTGGGGGCTGCCTGCCGCGCTCCGGCCAGCCAGCCCTGCAACGCAGCCGCGTGTTCCCGCCAGGCGTCGTGCCGGACCCGGAGCCAGTCAGCCGCGGCTGCCTGAGCCTGGACGAACGCCTGATGCAATCGCGGGTACCCCGCCCGCAACTGGCCGGCCAGTTGCTGCGTGGTCGCGTCCTGCGGCAGGGCCGTCCAGTTGGCTTTCTCGGCGCGCAGCGCTTCCCGCGAACGGCCGAGCGCGGATGCGGCGGCGTCGAGGTCGGCCAGCGGGGCGAGGGCGGAACGCGACCGGAAGGTTCTGGCCGCACTTGATACGTCGGTGAGGCGCTGGCCAGCCTGCCGGGCCGCCGTCGCCGCCGACCGCAGCCGGGTGAGCGTCGGGCCTGCCTCCGCCCGCCAGGATGAATCCAGCAGCCCTGTCCCGCAGACGGGACAGGGGCCGTCCCCGTGATCGTGATGGTAGGCCAGCGCAAGGTCGAGCATCTGGGCTGCCTGATGTGCCGCATGGCTACTGCTGGCCGTGGCGGCGGCAGCCTCATGTGCGGCGGTGTCCAGGGCATCCGCGAGGTCGACCGCCTCCTGCGGGCTGGGGATGGCAGCATCAGCCAGCCGTCGGCAGGCTGCCGCCACCGGGTCGCTGGCCGTGCCGCTGGCGCCAGCCAGCAGCGCGTCCAGCGCGTCCAGATCCGGCCGCCGCTTGGCCAAGATCGCTGCGGCGCTTCGCGCCCGGTCGTCATCCACTCCGGCGAGCTGATCCCGCAGGGCGTCGCGCGCCGCCTTTACCTGCTTCAGCTGGTCATCAAGGATCTTGCGGGCCTGCATCAGCCGCTTATCCGCCGCCGCGATGGGGCCAATGCCCAGGATCGGCGCCAGCGCATCGAAGAGCGTGCTCGGGGCAGCCGAGATCAGCCTGCCGAAGTCACTGGCGCTCAGGAAGGGGCGGTACGTTTCCAGGACCGCTGACCAGCCCAGTTCTGCCGTATCGCGGTACCGCTTCCCGCCGGCGACCACGCTGCCGGTCGCCTCCTCCGGCTGGGTGTCCGCGTCGCGCCAGGTCCGGGTGATCCGGATCGGCGCAGCCGAGCCATCAGCCCGCACCACGACCTGGATCTGGCAGGGCGAGGAGCAGTGCAGGTTGCGCCAGCCCTCGCGGAAGAGGCTCTGCCCGGACCAGCGTGCGCTCCCGCCGGTCAGGGCGAACTCCGCTGCTTCGGCGAAGCTGGACTTCCCCGAGCCGTTACGCCCGACCACCAGGGTCAGCCCGGGGCATGCGCCCAGCCGCAGGCTGGCCTGCGGTCCCACCCCCCGGAAGCCGGCCACCGAAACCGACTCGAGGTAGAGCTGACTATCCAGCTGGCCGGCATCGCCGCCGGGCGGGGGCAGATCCGGGTTCGCGCCTGCCAGCGCGGCGTCGAGTTGCTCCTGGCCGGCGTAGGCGGCGAGCACGAGCGCGGCCGTCCCATCGGGGACGCCGTCGGCAGCCAGCCGGTCGAACACGAGGTCCAGCAGTGGTTGTTCATCCCGCAACGGAGGCTCCTCTCGTGGGTTACGAGCGCCAAGGACACCACAGACGTACGCGGAAAACAATGGGAATTACTGGAAATCACTGGAGCCGTGTACGCTGCCCTTCGTGACCGAGTCCATGGAGACGCTGGAGCGCCGCATCGAGGAACTTCGTGCAGGCGTGCGGCGCGCGGTCGTTGGTGGCGACCGGGCCGGGGCCAGAGTTCTGCGCGCCAGGTTGCGTGCCGCCGAGCGCGAGTGGGACGAGGCCCTGGAAGCGCTGGAAGCTCAGCCGGACACGGGAAACGGCGCGGCGGCGCTGGCCGCCGGTCATGGGCGGGCCGCAGACGGCGGGGGCCCGCCGGCCGGGGCAGCGGCGACCGCCGGGGGCGGGCCGCTGCTGCCCCTCCGCGAGCAGGTGCATCAGGCACTCACGCTGATCACCGTGCCGGCCGCGCCGAAGCTGGTCAGCGCGATCCATCAGGCCTTCTTCGCTGGTGCCATCCCGGGTGCCCGGCTGACCAGCCTGCGCCGCGACGAGGAGCGATCGTTCCGCTCTGCCCCATTCGCGCGTCCCTACTACGTGTGCGCCGCGCTCACCGCCGACCTGCTCGCGCCGGCCCGTGGCCTGCTCGCCGTGTCTACCTGGCCTTTGCGGCAGCGTGTCATCGGCCCGCTCAGCCCGCGCGTCGACTACCTGACTGCCGCCATCCGGGTGGCCGAGAGCTTGCTGCGTGTGCCCAGCCCTGACCCGGCCGCGCTGCGCCTGCTGTGGCGTTTCGCTGCCAACATCCCCGGCGGCGCTCCCGGGGCCGGGGCGCCGGATCCGGCCACCGTCGCCCGCGCCGCTCGGGCGGAACTGGAGATCCACGCGGACGCGGACCGGGCAGCCCGCGCGGCAGCGGCCGACCGGGCACGGCGCCAGTTGGACGACGCCGGGCAGTTGTTCGGTACCCGCCTGCAGGCGACCCCGCAGGCGGGCGCCGGCGCCTGACCCCGCTCGCCGGCGCCTGACCCCGCTCGCCGGCACCCGGGACGGCGCGCGGGCCTGCCCACCCAACCAGAGCACCAGCAGCACTTCCCGCCCGAAGGAAGAGCAGTGACTGACACCGAAGCCCGGCTCAGCCGGATTCGCGGCAGCGTCCCGGCACGCAACCACGACGCGCGCACCATCGCAGCCCTGACCAGCAATCCCGGCTGCGCCCGGCGGGCGATCATGGACGCCGCCGGGATCGACAAGCCCCGACTGGCCAGCTGTGCGGGCTTTCCGGCCCCGTTCGGCCAGTCGCAGTTCGCCATCGCCCGGGGGAACGCATTCGAGGCGCAGGTGAAGGCGAACGGCTGCGCCGAACTACTGCGGCTGCTGCGGGACCAGCTGGGGCTGCCGATGCCCGAGGTGTCCTATGACGACCTGGAGGAGGTCGGCGGTAACCCGAGCCGGGAACTGCGGCACGCGCGGACCCGGGGCCTGCTCGCCCGGGCCGCGGCCTCCGGCGTGGATGCCGGAACCCTCTTCGACCACCCCCTGCTGCGGCTGGAGGTCGGTGGCCGGCCGGTGTACCTGGAGCCCGACCTGATCGCGTTCCGGTTGCACGGCCGTTTTCACGTCGTCGAGATGAAGTCGTTCGCGGTCATCGACGGCCAGGCGGACGGTGACAAGGTGGCAGCCGCCGCCACCCAGTCAGCCGTGTACGTGCTGGCACTGCGCGAGATGCTGGCTGATCTGGGAGCCGGGCCCGATGCCGTCGCGCACGACGTGTTCCTCATCTGCCCGGAAAACTTCTCCAACCGGCCGACCGCCACCGTGCTGGATGTACGCAAGCAACTCACCGTCGTCCGCCGTCAGCTGTCCCGGCTGGCCCGGATCGACTCACTCATGGCGCAACTGCCCGCGGATCTCAGCTTCGACCTTGACCTGGACCCGTCGGGGGTGCCGCGCCGCCCGCCCGCCGACGTGGCCGCGGCAGTGCGTTCGGTGCAGGCCCGGTACGCGCCGGAGTGCCTGGCCAGTTGCGAGATGTGCTTCTTCTGCCGGGACGAGGCCCGGGGCAGCACGTCGGCTCTGGGCCGCGCCGTGCGTGATGACCTCGGCGGCGTGGAGTACGTGGCGACAGTCCTGCGCCTCGCGCGCGAACCGGGCGTTCCGCCCGCCGAGCAGGCAGAGGCGGCTGAGCTGCTCCGGGCAGCCGCCCGGCTGCGCCGGGAAGCCCTGGTGGAGGCGATATGAGCACCCTGACGTCCCTGGCCCGGGCAGAGGCAGTAGAGCGCGGCATCGCCCAGCCGGTCTGCACCGTCCGCCATGTGCACATCGCGGACCGCCCGCTGGTCTTCGTCCCGCTCGCCATGGCCGGGGAGGCGGGCGCCCCGCTGGCGGCCATGGTTGGTGACGACCCGCGTTCCCCGCGGCTGCTGGCAGTGGCCCAGCCGCGCAACCGCGACCAGCGCTTCGCTTTCGCCGCCGGGCTCGCGGCGGTGCTGCTGCGCTACATCGAGGGTTTCCTCACCGGGCAGGAAACGGTACCCGGCGGGCGCGGGCGAGAGGCACGGACCCGCTTTCCCGACGCGCCCCAGATCCTGGTGCCGAACCGGGCGGCCACCGGGTTCACCCGGTTGCTCGGCCGGTCCACCCGGTTCCGGCGGACGGAGGGGGAGTACGCCGTGCTGCCCGCTGTCCCGCTGCTCGGCCGGTGGCTGACGTTTCTCGCTGAGCGCGCCGAGTACCCCGGCTCGTCCTTGCTGCTCGCCGCCACCGACGCCTTGTCACGGCACTGGGCTACCGGGCAGAGCCCCGTCGAAGACCTCAACCTGGCAGCACTGCTGGGCTGGATCGATCCGCCGGAAGGGCTGACCGGGCCACAGGCAGCAGCGGCAGCCGAAGACCCCCTGACCTGGCCGCCGGCCGGACCAGCCACCGACCCCACCTTCGACAACGAGGTGCTCGGGCGGCTGATCGCGGCCTGCGACCGGGCGGAGGCTGGCGATGATCGTGCCCGGCAAAGGGCCAGATCCGCGCTGGAAGATGCGCTGACCTCCCAGCTCATGCCCACCTGGGGCCTGATGTGGCAGGCGGCGGGCCTGCTGCGCGGCCTGCCACCTGGCGCCCATGTCGCGACACGCTGGGCTGCCGATAAGGATGCCTTCACCTGGTACGCCGAGCAACTGCGAGACGGCGGGCCGCCGCAGCCGCGCCGGGACACGGCGGTCTCGGCCGCCCGCCGGCTCGCCCGGCTGGAACGCGTCCAGGCCGCCTGCGGCGCCCAGCGGGCGTTCGACGACCCGCTGGTGATGGCCGAGCACCGGCTGGCCGGCGAGGCGTTCGCCGGCCGGGTCGTCGCGGCTGAGCCCGGCCGCCAGGACTGCAGCGGCACGCGGCGCAAGCTGCGCCCGCACATCACCGTCGAAACGGCCGACCCGGTGCTCATGGAACCGGGCACCGTGCTCACCTCGCCGGGACGGCCACGGCAGCAGGCGCGGATCGTGTCGGTGTCCGTGACGGCTGGCCGGCCGTCACGGGTGCTCCTGGAACTGTCTGGCGGCATGGGCCGCGGGCTGACGGCAGCGCCCGGCAGCGTGCCGGAACCCGGTGAGGTGACGTGCTACGCCACCTTCAGCGACGGCTTCCAGCCCATCCCGGCGTTTCCGGACCCGGCGGACACCCCGTGGACCCATGGCGGTCCGCCGCCGCAGTACGTGCCCGCCGACGAGGATGCGCGAGAGGAATGGTCATGACGCCAGTCGGCCGGCTGGCCGAGCAGGCTGTCCGCGGGGTCCTGGCTGACCTGGGCAGCGGCTGCCATCGCGGGGTCGTCGTGGACTCGCCGCCCGGCGCGGGAAAGTCGGCTCTGGTGGTGCGGGCGGCCGCGGACCTCGCCGCGGCCGGCGAGCGGGCCATGATCGTGGCCCAGACCAACGAGCAGGTCGACGACCTGACAGACCGGCTGGCCGGCGCTCAGCCGGGACTGCCCATCGGGCGGCTCTGCGCACAGGACTACCTGCCCCCGCCGCGGGTGACGGAGCACGCCCAGGTGAGCGTCGCCAGCCGGGTTGCAGATCTGGCCGGGTGCCTGGTGACGCTCGGGACGGCCGCGAAGTGGGCCGTGCTGGCGGATGACGTGTCGTGGCCCTGGGCGATCGTGGACGAGGCCTACCAGATGCGCTCGGACCTGCTGCTGCGCATCGCCGGCCGGTTCGAGCGCGCGCTGTTCGTGGGCGATCCGGGGCAGCTGGACCCATTTTCCACCGTGGACATCGACCGGTGGGTCGGGCTCACCTGGGATCCGATGCAGAGCGCCGTTGCCGTGCTGCTGCGGCACAATCCGGATATCCCCGTTCATCGGCTGCCGGTGTCGTGGCGGCTGCCAGAGCCTGCGGCAGTGGTCGTCGCGGACGCCTTCTACCCTTTCGGCGGCTTCCAGGCGGGGACCGGGCCCGGGGACCGGCGGCTTGAGCTCAGCACCCGCGCCCTGCGGGAGGACCCGGCTGACGAGGCCGTGGCGGCCGCCGCCGCGTCAGGCTGGGCATTGTACGAACTGCCGCCCCGGCACACCCTCCGCACGGACGCGGAGGCAGCGTCCGCGTGCGGCGCCCTCGCCACGCGGATCCTGCAGCGTGGCTGCGTTTCCTATTCGGAACGCAACCCCGCCGGGACTCCCGTCACCGCGAGCCGGATCGCTATCGGGACCGCGCACCGCGACCAGGTGAAGGCGGTCCGGGCCGGGCTGGGCGGGGCGCTGGCCGATGTCACCGTGGATACCGCGAACCGCTTGCAGGGGCGCGAGTTCGACGTGGCCATCGTCTTGCATCCGCTGTCCGGCCGGCGTGACGCCACCGCCTTCCACCTGGAGGCGGGACGCCTGTGCGTGCTGACATCGCGGCACCGGCACGCCTGCATCGTGGTGGCCCGGGCCGGCATCCCGGAACTGCTCGACGCCCACCCGTCCACCGAGCCGGTGCACCTGAACGTCCCGGCCAAGTTCCCGGACGGCTGGGAGGCCAACCAGGCGGTCATGGCCCACCTCGCGCCCTGGCGGGTGCGCGCGTCATGAGCAGATCGAGTCTCGCTGAAGGGAACGAACGTGGAGCCGTTTGAGGAGTTCTTCCGCAGGGCGACCGGTCACCCACCGTACGGATACCAGTCACGGCTGGCCGTCGGCGGGCTGTCCGCGGTGGTGCAGGCGCCGACTGGGTGCGGCAAGACCGGGGTGATCCTGGCCTGGCTGTGGCGCCGGCTGCATGGGCCCGACCCGGCCGGGACGCCGCGCCGGCTGGTCTACGCGCTGCCGCAGCGCAGCCTGGTCGAGCAGGTCGCGGGCGAGGTAGCTCGCTGGCTGGCCAACCTGGGCATGGCCGAAGACGTCGCGTTGCACGTGGTGATGGGCGGTGAGGGCACCTCCCAGCGGCAGTGGAGGCTGGACATGCACCGGCCAGCGATCGTGGTCGGCACGGTCGACTCCCTGGTCAGCAAGGCTCTCAATCGCGGATATGGCATTGCGCGGGCCACTTACCCGATCGACTTCGCGCTGGTCACCAACGGAGCCCACTGGATCATCGACGAGATCCAGCTCTGCCCGGAATCGACCACCACGCTCCGGCAGCTAGCCGCGTTCACGGCGGCCTTCGGCACGGCGGAGCCGTTCGGGCTGACCTGCATGTCGGCGACAGTGCCGGAGGGGCTGCTGGGTACCGTGGACAACCCGCTGCCCGGACCGGACGAGATCCTGCGGATCGAGCCCGCCGAGCGCACCGGTGACCTGGCAGTGCGGCTGGGTGGTGAGCGCATGGTGCGGAGGCTCGCCGCCGGGCCAGGCCAGTACGCGGCGATCGCGGCGGCGGCGCTGGAGCGGCACCGGCCGGGCACCCTCACCCTCGTGGTGCTGAACACCGTGGACGCTGCCAGGAACGTGTTCAAGGCACTGCGCGGCCAGCCGGTCCCGCGCACCCTGCTGCATTCCCGGTTCCGCGGCGTGGAACGGGAGCGGTTGATCAAGGACGTCACCGCCGAGCCTGAGGCGGATGGCCGCATCGTGGTAGCCACACAGGTCGTCGAGGCGGGCATCGATCTCAACGCGGCAGTGCTGATCACTGAGGCCGCACCGTGGCCGTGCGTGGTGCAGCGAGCCGGGCGCTGCAACCGCACCGGGCTGGTCCGCGACGCGGAGCTGTGGTGGCTGCCGCCGGACAAGCCGCACCCGTATCCCCAGAAGGACGTTGACGCGACCGCCAGTGAACTGGGCAGGCTCGAGGGAACCCGGGTCACGAGCGAGGATCTGCTCGGGCGCGAAGTCCCTGTCACCGACATACCGGTGGCCGTGCTGCGCAAAGCGGACCTGGTGGGACTGTTCGACACGGCACCCGACCTCAGCGGAGCGGACCTGGATATCGCGCCCTACGTCCGGGATTCCGAGGACCTGGACGCCCAGCTTGCCTGGGCGGTGTGGGAGTCGGCCGCTCCCAACGGCCGCCCGCCCGATGATGCCCGGGCTCCGCTGGCACCGTGGCGCTGTCGGGTGCCGCTGGGCCAGGTGGCAGCGCTGGTGAAGCGGGGCGTGGCGGTGTGGCGGATGGATCAGGTACTCGGCCGGTGGACCAAGGTGAGCCAGGCGGACCGGGCCAGGCCCGGGGAAGTGCTCCTGGTCGCGGCGGGTGACGGGGGGTACGACATCGAGGCGGGTCTCGACCTTGCGGCGCACGGGCCTGTGCCGGGCAGCCCCGTGCTGCAGGCACAGACGGACCTGACTGGCCTGGCGGCGGGAGCCGAGGACACCTTCCATGACGACTCGGCGAGCGTGGACCAGCAAGGCTGGCTCTCCCTGGACCAGCACAGCGAGGACGTGCGGTCCCAGGCGGAGGCACTGCTTGCGGCGCTCCACCCTGACGTGCCTGCCGCCGCTGGGCGGTCAGTGGTGACAGCCGCCTACGCGCACGACGCCGGCAAGGCGCACCCGATCTGGCAGGACGCACTGTGCAGGCTGGGATCGCCTGAGCGGGCGGAAGCAGCCAAGGCCGGACGCCCTTGGGCCAAGTCGGATGGTAAAGGCCGGCTGGAGTTCGAGGGCCGGGGCAGATTCCGGCATGAGCTCGCGTCGCTGCTGCTGCTGGACGGCCCGCTGAACGGGCTGCTCGCGGATGCCACTGACGCCGACGCTGACCTCATCCGCTACCTGGTGCTCGCTCACCACGGCAAGCTGCGCGTCCAGGTCCGCGAGCCCGGAGACGCTGACCCCGGCAGCCTGCTGGGCCTGGTCCGGGGGGCAGTCGAGGAGGTGCCGCCGATGCTCGGCCAGCCGGGCGGTGAGCTCAAGGTCGATCTGGAGCAGTTCGCCCTCGGCGGGGAGCAGTCCTGGACCCGCACCGTGCTCGCGCTGCGGGACACGTATAGGCCCTTCGTGCTGGCCTACCTGGAGACGGTGGTGCGGATCGCCGACTGGCGTGCCAGCGCCGGGATGAAAAGAGAGGTGGCCCGGTGAGCGTTGGCCCTGCGCGCTCCAGTACGGTGACCCGCCACGTTCTCCCCGGCCTGCGGCCCGAACCGCTGGCCAGTTACCTGGCCGGCCTCGGGCTGATCCGCCTGCTCGGTGAGCAGTCCGACCCGGCCGCTACTGCGGCATGGGGACCAGCCGGGCTGATCATCGACACCACGGTGGAAGACCTGGCCGGGTGGCTCGCGGACGAGTACGTGCCGACCCCGGTGCTCAGCCCGTGGAACGGCGGCAGCGGCTTTGGCCCCAAGGACGTGGAACCAAAACGGAGAATGAGCGAGCTGAAGTCGCACAGTTCGCCGCGCCTCGCGAATTTCCCCGCCGCCATTCAGGCGGCTGCCAAGGTGGGCGCTGATTATCGCGCCAAGGGCTGGGACAAGCAGCGGGCGGTTCAGGAGTTCCGCAACCAATGCCCGGATGCCCTGCTGCCGTGGATCGACGCCTCCGTCGTGCTGGCCGGTAACGAAGCGTTCTTCCCGCCGCTGCTGGGCACCGGCGGTAACGACGGGCGGCTGGATTTCTCGACCATCTTCCATCAGCGGCTGCTGGACCTGCTGGATCCGGCTGGCAAGAGCAGGGTGCGCTCCCTTGCCTGCGCCCGGGACCTGCTGGCGGGGCAGGAGGCGGAGCGGCTGGCGGTCGCGCCGGTGGGACAGTTCGATCCCGGAGCCGCCGGCGGCCCGGGCTCGTCCCGGTTCGGCGGGGCGGAATCGCTGGTCAATCCCTGGGCATATGTGCTGCTGGTGGAAGGGGCGCTGCTGTTCGCCGCCGGCGCTGCGCGCCGGCATCAGCATGGCGGGGGCCGGGCCGCCATCCCGTTCACGGTCTACTCGTCCCCCGACGGCTCGGCCAGCGGCGCGGCGGGGGAGGAGTCCCGCGGCGAAGTCTGGGTGCCACTGTGGAAAGAGGCATTCAGCCTGGCCGAGATCCGCCAGCTGTTCGGCGAGGCGCGGGCTTCATGGCGCGGGCGACCCGCCCGGCGGGCGGTCGACTTCTACGCGGCGACCCGCACGCTGGGAGTGGCCCGTGGCATTGACGAGTTCGTCCGCTACGGCCTGCAGCGGCGCAACGGGCTAGCTTTCACGGCTGTCCCGGTCGACCGGATTGACGTCCGCGACCGTCCTGAGGTCCAGCTCGTCGCCAGGATCGAGGACTGGGTCGCGCGGGCCAGGGGCTCAGATGCGTCGGCGGCGGTCAGCCAGGCGGTGCGGCGTTTTGACGCGGACCACCTGATGTACGCCCGCGACGGGGGAGCGCTGCCGCTAGCCCGGCTGCTTGGCGCGCTGACCAAGCTGGAGCAGGCAGTCGGGCGCAGCGGGCGGGCCAAGGACAAGGTCCCGGTCCGCCGACCCCCCGCCGCTGGACCGTTCCTTGCCGAGTTCATCCGCGAGGAGGACGGCACGGAGTGCCCTGAGCTGCGAATCGCGGCCGGGATCGCCTCCTGCGCCACCTTGCGCGGTACTGACGCGGCCACGGTGCCAGACCGGACCATGCGGCAGATCCTGCTGCCGGTGGACCCGCCAGGCCCGTCCGGACCGCCCGGTGGGGCTCGCTCGGGCGGGCGATGGCGGGACGCCTCGCTGGTGGCCGGGTATGGGATCCGGCCCCTGGCGCAGGTGCTCGCGGACGTGCTGGCGTGGCGCAGTCGCACAGCGGCGGACGAGCCCGGTTCGCAAGACTTCCGCGGCGCCCCGACGTTCCGCCATGGGCTGGCTGTGCGAGCGGCTGACCTGCATGCCCTGGCGCTCGGACAGCTCGATATGGCGGCCCTGGACCTGTGGCTGAGGGCCTGCCTGGCGCTGGACTGGCGCGGCGTGCGGCACACCTGGTCGGTAGCCAAGCCTGACCGGCTGGTGCCCACCCTGGGCCTGCTGCATCCGCTGGCCCGTGGACTGGCGCCGGCCCGGGCTGACGGCGGTGCCCCGAAGCTGGCGCTGAGCCCGGACTGGGCGAACCGGCTGGCCGCGGGCCAGGCCCGCGCCGTCCATGGCGAGGCCGTTGCCCGGCTGCGCCAGTGCGGCTGGCGGGCCGTGCCAGCGCTCCCGCAGCCCGTGCCCACGGCATCAGCGGCGAGGGTCTTGTCCGCGGACGGGGTCTTGCTTGCAGCGGCCCTGGTGCCGCGCTGCAGCGGCTTCGTGCCAGTGATGCGCCGACTTACCACGTCGCTGCGGCCGGAGGCCGATGGCACCGGCCAGCCAGGCCGGATCGGTGGCGCTGATCATCCCGATGCCGGCGACAGCCCTCCGCTGGTGGGCGCCGTCCTGAACTCACCCGAATCCCCTAACCAGACACAGGAGCTGTCATGAACGCACCACGCACTGTCCTTGAAGCAGAGCTCGCTCCGCTGGCCGGCTCGCTGTTCCAGCCCACCGGCTTTCCCGACCTCGGAGCCGCTGAGTTCGAGGCTGCCGACGGCACCCACGCCCTGCTCGTGGAGTCGGCGCAGTCGATGGCGAACTGGCTGGAGTCCACCACGTGGGATGTGGCGCGCGCCCATCAGCCGGAGGAACTCGCCGCCCTGCCGTACGTCCGCGTCGTCAGCGCGGACAGGACTTTCCTGACATCCAGCCGCCTGGAGGCGCATCGGCTGGCCTCCGCTTACATCATGAACGGCTCAGTGGACGGCAAGAAGGGCGAGGACTGGATGGAGGAGCGGCTTGGCCTCGCGAAGGGTCGGCCGCTCGACTACCGCGCGGTGGCCAGAGCGTGCTTCGCGCTTGACCCGGTGTCGCTGGTGCACGGCGTGTTCTTCGCCCGCAAGGCGTGGCCGTGGCAGCCAAAGGTGGCCCGCGCCGTGACCAGCTTCGTGGAGGCGCGCGACGTTGCTCCCGTGATCAGCGGCGGCGTCAAGCGGGATGGGGTCATCAACGAGGCGAAGGATGGCGCGACCGCCGAGGGATATGGCACCGTCCCGCATCACCGGGTGGAGTACACGGCTGGCTCGATTACCGCGTACTTCACGGTGGATAACGCCCAGTTCGTCTCATACGGGCTTTCCGAGGCAGCGACCGCGCTGCTTGGGGCGCTGGCCGACTTCGAGATCGCGACCCTGCTCGACCGTGGCCTGCGCTTGCGTACCCGCTGCGACCTGGTCGTGCGTAAGGTGCGCGGGGAGCGGCCTGACGCGCAGGACGCTGCCCGCCGGGTAGCCAAGCTCGCGGAGGAGTGCTCGGCTGAGTTCGGCCCGGTGACCGAGGTCATCTGGTCAGGGCGGGGCAATTGAGATGGGGACAGCCATCGCGATCCGGTTCCCGCTGGGGAGGTATCACGCCACCCCCTGGGACCGCAGCGTCAACGAGGGAGCGGCCGAGTGGCCGCCCTCTCCGTGGCGGCTGCTCCGCGCCCTGATAGCGACCTGGTACACCCGCTGGCCAGACTTGCCAGCCCCGGTGCTCGACAGGCTGCTGGAAGCGCTGGATGGCCCGCCCTCATACCGGACGCCGCCCGCGCGGCCTGCGCACACCCGTCACTACCTGCCCGATCTCAGCCACAAGAAGGGCGAGACGGGCGGTACGGACCTGACTCTGGACCCGTTCCTGTCGGTGGCACGAGACGATGACCTTTTCGTCCGGTGGGACGCCGACTTGGACAGCGAGCAGCGCGGGGTGCTGGCGAAGCTGGCGGAGCTGCTGCCATATCTTGGCCGGGCCGAGTCGGTGTGCGAGGCGCGGTTGCTGGACAGCGACCCGGTGCCCGACGAGGCCTGGTGGCGTCCCGGGGCCGGGGGTGCCAGGAAGGCCCGGCTGCTGGCTCCGGCGCGCCCGGTGAGCAGGGCCGCGCTGGAGATGTCCACGGTAGACATGCGCAGGAACCGGCGGACGGTGCCTGCCGGCAGTATCTGGGTCAGTTACGCGGCAGGCGAGCCGGCCACCGAGCAGGCCGTGGGACGGCGGGTGCCCCCCGTGGAGGCAGTCCGTTTCGCGGTCGTGCCCCGCGTGCCGATGAAATCCGGCAACGGCATTCTGCTCGCCGACAGGGTGCACGAGATAGTGGCGCGCAAGCTCGCCAATGCTGGTACCGAAGGCAGCGAAGGCAGCCCTGGTTCCGCAGGCGGCGCAGGCTGCCCGGGCACGGAAATCCTGGGCAGCGGGGGAGCGGCCACTGATCACCACCATGCGCACTGGGTGCCCATCGCCGGCGGATGGGAGCGCGGGGCATCCGTCGAGTCGCTGGTCGTGTGGGTGCCGTATGGGCTGTCGGCGGAGGACGTGGCAGCGCTTGTCACCTTGCGCGAGGTGTCCGGGCAGCGTCGCGGGCGGGGGGACGACGAGGGATACGAGGTGCGCGGGTTCCCGCCTGTTGAGCTGCTGTTCCAGGCGGCCGGGTCCATCGAGCAGGTGGCACCGGAATTGCGCGGCCCGGCACGCCGCTGGCGGAGCCTAACCCCGTATCTGCCGGTGCGCCACCGCAAGCGCGAGACGCTGGATGAGTTCCTCGCCGCTGACGTGGCCACCGAACTGGGTTACCGGGACAGGCCGTCGGCCGCGGTGGCCCGGCTCGAGCTGGCCGGCGGCGTGCCGGATCGGTGGGCGCGCGAGTTCCGCCGTTACCGGCTCAACGAGCGCATGGGGCGGTCCCGGCCTGGGCTCGGGTTGCGCCTGGAGTTCGCCGAGGAGGTGGACGGCCCGCTGCTGCTCGGGCAGCTGAGCCACTTCGGGTACGGCATCTTCATACCGGATCCGGTGTGACCTATGACGATCACCGAACTGCCGGACCTGGTACCGGCCCGCATGCTCAACGAGTACGCGTACTGCCCGAGGCTGTTCTTCCTGGAATGGGTGGACAGCCTGTGGGCGTCCAACGCGGACGTAGCCGAGGGCAACCGCAGGCACCGACGGGTTGACTCGGGCGGTGGTGCCGCGCCGCTGCCAGGGGAGGGCGAGGTGAGAGTCGCCCGCTCCGTTGAGCTGGCAAGTGAGCGGCTCGGCATCGTCGCCAAGCTGGACCTGCTCGAAGCGTCGGACGGCGGTGGCGTCGTCCCGGTGGATTTCAAGAAGGGCCACCCTGCGGCCGACGGGACGCCCTGGGAGCCCGACGCCATCCAGGTCTGCGCACAGGTGCTGCTGCTCCGGGAGCACGGTTACTCAGTGCAGCGGGGCGAGCTCTTCTACGCTCAGACCCGGCAGCGGGTCACGGTCGAGCCGACACCCGAGCTGATCGCGCGCACCATGGAGGTCGTCGCCGAGGCGCGTAAGGCAGCGGCCCGGCTGGCGCCGCCGCCTCCGCTCCAGTCCAGCCCGAAATGCCCGCGCTGTTCGCTGGTCGGGATCTGCCTCCCCGACGAGACCAATCTGCTGGCCCGGAGGGGCGACGGCGCACCGCGCCGACTCGTCGCGGCCGATCCTGACGCCGCGCCGCTCTATGTGACGGAGGCCGGCGCCATGGTCGGCGTGGACGGCGGTCGGCTCACCGTGTCCAAGCGCAAGGAGCCGTTGGCCAGCGTGCGGCTGATCGACGTCCTGCATGTCTGCGCCTACGGGAACGTGCAGGTCACCGCGCAGGCGCTGCGCAGCCTCTTCGAGCGCGACATCGACGTTTTCCACTTCTCCTACGGCGGCTGGCTGCTCGGGCTGACAACGGGGTTGCCCAGTAAGAACGTGATGCTGCGCATCCGGCAGACCACGGCTGCTGCCCGGGGGCAGCTCGACGCGCCCCGGCAGATGATCGCGGGGAAGATCAGGAACTGCCGGGTGCTGCTGCGCCGCAACGGCGGGGAAGGAGTGACGCGCACCGTTGCCCAGCTCGCCGAACTTGCTCAGCGGGCCACCCAGACCACTGACGCCGCAGGGCTTCTCGGCATCGAGGGGGTTGCCGCACGGCTGTATTTCGAGGCATTCCCCGCACTCGTGCCCCGGGCGTCTGAGCTTCCTGGGCCGCCTTTCACTGGCCTGCGTAACCGCCGGCCTCCGGCGGACGCGGTCAATTGCCTGTTGTCGTTCTGCTATGGGCTGCTGGCGAAGGAGATCATGGCCGCCTGCCTTGCGGTCGGGTTCGACCCGTACGTCGGTCTCCTGCACCGGCCCCGTTTCGGGCGGCCCGCGCTTGCCCTCGACCTCGCTGAGGAGTTCCGGCCCCTGCTGGCGGACTCGACGGTGCTGATGCTGGTGAACAACCGTGAGGTCGGGGCATCCGACTTTCTCGTCCGGGCCGGAGCGGTCACGCTCACGCAGGAAGGGCGCAAGGCGGTGATCCGCGCCTGGGAGCGGCGCCTGGGTACAGAGGTGCGCCATCCGCTTTTCGGCTACACCGTCAGCTACCGGCGAGCCATCGAACTCCAGGCGCGTATCCTGGCGGCACATCTGGTAGGGGAACTGCCGGAGTACGTGCCGTTGGTGACCAGGTAGCGCCATGGCCCGCCGTCGCTATCTGGTCGCTTACGACATCCGCGAGGATCGCCGGCTCCGCAATGTGGCCACCTGCATGGAGGGCTACGGCATCCGGATCCAGTACTCGGTGTTCATCTGTGACCTCTCTGACCAGGAGTCCGTGCTCATGCGCGGAGACGTCGAGGTACGCATGAAGCCGTCGGAAGACAGTGTCATGATCGTCAACCTCGGGAAGGCCGAGGATTCAAGCCGGTTCCTGTTCCTCGGGCGCCATGAGAAGCTTCCTTCATCGAGTGCGGTCATTGTCTGAGCACGCGAGCGCTCCGGTGGAGCCTGTGACCCCGGGGAGCGCTCGCACGCAGGTCAGGGACCGTCTGCGCACCTTGACAAGTCCATCGAGAGACATCAGCCTGTCCTTTGCGGGCAACCGCTCGCGCCGCACCACGTTTCCGCAGATCAGACGGCTCGTTTTTCGCGAGCCGTCATCCCGCCCCCCAGGGGCGGGCTCCGTTGCGGCGCAGCGGCCGAGCACGTAGCCGCAGTCCGGGCACCGTCATCCCGCCCCCCAGGGGCGGGCTCCGTTGCGGCACCCTGAATGGCGCCGGGTCGGATAACAACTTCCTGTCCAGTCATCCCGCCCCCCAGGGGCGGGCTCCGTTGCGGCTGCACCTGGTGCGCCACGCCCCCGACCTGGGCCCCGGTCATCCCGCCCCCCAGGGGCGGGCTCCGTTGCGGCCGGAAGGCAGGAGACCAGCAATGAGCACAGGACTTGTGGTCATCCCGCCCCCCAGGGGCGGGCTCCGTTGCGGCTAGTCGCCGGATTGGAAGAACACCAGTTCCTGTACATGTCATCCCGCCCCCCAGGGGCGGGCTCCGTTGCGGCAGGACCGCCTCATGCGCGTTCACCGCCGGATCGTACAGGTCATCCCGCCCCCCAGGGGCGGGCTCCGTTGCGGCACGACCGCGACAAGGTCGTGAGGGCCTGGAGGGACATGGGCCGTCATCCCGCCCCCCAGGGGCGGGCTCCGTTGCGGCGCGTTCTGCGGGGCGTAGGGGCTCATCTGGTAGGTGGTCATCCCGCCCCCCAGGGGCGGGCTCCGTTGCGGCGTCCCAGTGCAGCCCCGGGGCGTCACCGAACACGGGTCATCCCGCCCCCCAGGGGCGGGCTCCGTTGCGGCGATGGCGGTGAGCAGGGCGTTCACGGGTGCCTCCTGGGTCATCCCGCCCCCCAGGGGCGGGCTCCGTTGCGGCCCGAGAAGGTCGTCCGGGGCGAGGTCACCCCGAACGTCATCCCGCCCCCCAGGGGCGGGCTCCGTTGCGGCAGGTGATGGTCGGGCGCCCGTAGTTGGCCCGTGCCCCGTCATCCCGCCCCCCAGGGGCGGGCTCCGTTGCGGCCACGACCGGCACCGGGAAGCCGTGGGATCAGCGGAGCCTGGTCATCCCGCCCCCCAGGGGCGGGCTCCGTTGCGGCTGATCAGGTTCACCACCGGATAAGAACGCCAGCGAGGTCATCCCGCCCCCCAGGGGCGGGCTCCGTTGCGGCGCGTCGGCGGGCAGGGTCGCCGCCGGCAGGACGGGGGTCATCCCGCCCCCCAGGGGCGGGCTCCGTTGCGGCCAGACGTCTCTGCTGACAGCGATCGATCCTGTGACAGTCATCCCGCCCCCCAGGGGCGGGCTCCGTTGCGGCAGCTGCAGCCGGGTGGCCAGGGTAAACACATCATCGGCGTCATCCCGCCCCCCAGGGGCGGGCTCCGTTGCGGCGGGGGTGCCGTCGGCGGCGGCCTTGACAAGCTGGAACGTCATCCCGCCCCCCAGGGGCGGGCTCCGTTGCGGCAGCCGCGACATCGCGACATCGCAGGCCAGGGCGTCGCGGCGTCATCCCGCCCCCCAGGGGCGGGCTCCGTTGCGGCGCGAGATCGTCGAGGAAGAGGACCGGCGTCCCGGCCGGCCCGTCATCCCGCCCCCCAGGGGCGGGCTCCGTTGCGGCCGGTGAGCTGGCACAGGGCGCGGGTTCAGCTCTTTCCGGTCATCCCGCCCCCCAGGGGCGGGCTCCGTTGCGGCCGGCGTGCGTCCGGAGAGGGTCGCTACACTTTTGAGGTGTCATCCCGCCCCCCAGGGGCGGGCTCCGTTGCGGCGCGTTCCTCGGATGGGCGGCAGCCCATTACGAGGCAGGTCATCCCGCCCCCCAGGGGCGGGCTCCGTTGCGGCCGGCTTCCCCGGCCGCCTACGTCCAGGCGGGCACGCGTCATCCCGCCCCCCAGGGGCGGGCTCCGTTGCGGCGCCGCCGCGCCGCCCGCCGCCGCGCCGCCCGCGACAGCGGAGTCATCCCGCCCCCCAGGGGCGGGCTCCGTTGCGGCATGGCGGCCGACCGGCGGTCCAGCTCGCGGCGCAGCGTGGCGTCATCCCGCCCCCCAGGGGCGGGCTCCGTTGCGGCCCGGGCGCCTGCCGGGCATCACGGTCACGCTGGCGGGTCATCCCGCCCCCCAGGGGCGGGCTCCGTTGCGGCCTGCCCGGCCAGCCACAGCCCGGCGCCGCCCTCCCCGTCATCCCGCCCCCCAGGGGCGGGCTCCGTTGCGGCGCGCGGTCCTGATCGAGCACACCATGTACCTCCACGCCGGTCATCCCGCCCCCCAGGGGCGGGCTCCGTTGCGGCCGCGGAGGCTCGGCCGGATCGAGAATGAGCTCCGCGTCATCCCGCCCCCCAGGGGCGGGCTCCGTTGCGGCCAGAACCGGCAGCTGCGGCCGCCGGTGACCCTGATGCGTCATCCCGCCCCCCAGGGGCGGGCTCCGTTGCGGCGGCCGGTGGCGGCCAGGAAGCGGGGGCCGTTACCGCGTCATCCCGCCCCCCAGGGGCGGGCTCCGTTGCGGCACCGTCTCAGCCATCGCCGTCAGCTCCAGAAACTGGCTGTCATCCCGCCCCCCAGGGGCGGGCTCCGTTGCGGCGAGGCGCAGCACGGTGAGGGCGATGCCCGCGCGGACGGTCATCCCGCCCCCCAGGGGCGGGCTCCGTTGCGGCAGACAAGATCCAGGGGAGAAGTCATGTGCTGCCTCCCGGTCATCCCGCCCCCCAGGGGCGGGCTCCGTTGCGGCGGGGTACTTCCGCAGGCTTACGTCCCTCAGAGCCTCGTCATCCCGCCCCCCAGGGGCGGGCTCCGTTGCGGCCCCGGTCGCCGGGTCACGCCGCCGCTGCGCGCCGGACAGTCATCCCGCCCCCCAGGGGCGGGCTCCGTTGCGGCACCCCCGCCAGCTGCGTCACGCCGGCCGCGGTGCCGCCTGGTCATCCCGCCCCCCAGGGGCGGGCTCCGTTGCGGCGATGCGGCGGCGGTGAGGTTCATCAGGTTCGTGCCGGGTCATCCCGCCCCCCAGGGGCGGGCTCCGTTGCGGCGCTATTGCTTCGCGCGCCTTGTCATCCCAGTAAACGCGTCATCCCGCCCCCCAGGGGCGGGCTCCGTTGCGGCATGGGCTGGCAGGCACGAGCATGGTGCCCTTGAACGCCAGGTCATCCCGCCCCCCAGGGGCGGGCTCCGTTGCGGCCTCCGGCTCTGTTTCGGGCGGTGCGCCGGGTCCTTCGTCATCCCGCCCCCCAGGGGCGGGCTCCGTTGCGGCCGGTGAAGCGGCCCGGCCTGTACCTCTGCCACGCCGGTCATCCCGCCCCCCAGGGGCGGGCTCCGTTGCGGCCGCGTTACCTCCGTTATCCCTGGCCTGAGCCATGGCTGTCATCCCGCCCCCCAGGGGCGGGCTCCGTTGCGGCCAGTGCTCCTGGATCGTGTACCCGGCAGCGTGCTGGCGGGGTCATCCCGCCCCCCAGGGGCGGGCTCCGTTGCGGCCCGGAGCGGAGCCCGGGAGAGCACAGGAACGCGGGTCATCCCGCCCCCCAGGGGCGGGCTCCGTTGCGGCTACCAGACCCACCATTGGCTAGTTGCCATTACCTGACCCGTCATCCCGCCCCCCAGGGGCGGGCTCCGTTGCGGCTGGATTTCCTCATCGAACACGCCCACCGGGAATGGCCAGTCATCCCGCCCCCCAGGGGCGGGCTCCGTTGCGGCGCGTGCGGCATCGTGACCCATTGCCCCTTGGACAGGTCATCCCGCCCCCCAGGGGCGGGCTCCGTTGCGGCCTGGTGGATGCCACCCATGCGGACGCCGATGCCGATCATCCCGCCCCCCAGGGGCGGGCTCCGTTGCGGCCCGTTATTGTGCACCTCGACATGCCCGTTATGCCCGGTCATCCCGCCCCCCAGGGGCGGGCTCCGTTGCGGCGCGTGCGGCATCGTGACCCATTGCCCCTTGGACAGGTCATCCCGCCCCCCAGGGGCGGGCTCCGTTGCGGCCTGGTGGATGCCACCCATGCGGACGCCGATGCCGATCATCCCGCCCCCCAGGGGCGGGCTCCGTTGCGGCCCGTTATTGTGCACCTCGACATGCCCGTTATGCCCGGTCATCCCGCCCCCCAGGGGCGGGCTCCGTTGCGGCCGGACCGCGGCGGCCGCGATCACGCCCGCGGCGAGCACGTCATCCCGCCCCCCAGGGGCGGGCTCCGTTGCGGCCTGGCGCCTCAGGTGACATGACGTGGTTCGACGCCTCGGTCATCCCGCCCCCCAGGGGCGGGCTCCGTTGCGGCGACACTGGACTAGGCATCCCCTACGGCCCGGACATGGTCATCCCGCCCCCCAGGGGCGGGCTCCGTTGCGGCAGGATCACGTTCCGGTACGCGTACCCGATCCCGTTGGTCATCCCGCCCCCCAGGGGCGGGCTCCGTTGCGGCCGGCCGGGCAGCAGGAGCGCCGTGGCCATCCCGATGGCGTCATCCCGCCCCCCAGGGGCGGGCTCCGTTGCGGCGGGCCGTGCCCGCTGGTGGCCGCGCCCGATTCCGGCTTGTCATCCCGCCCCCCAGGGGCGGGCTCCGTTGCGGCTTGTTGACGCCCTGGATGTGCGCGGCGATCTCGTGCGTCATCCCGCCCCCCAGGGGCGGGCTCCGTTGCGGCACAAGACACGGCGGGGGAAAACATTCCTTGCCTATCAGTGTCATCCCGCCCCCCAGGGGCGGGCTCCGTTGCGGCGGTTTCCTCCAGCAGGAGATTCACGACGTCCTGCACGTCATCCCGCCCCCCAGGGGCGGGCTCCGTTGCGGCAGGTCGGGGGTGTTGACCGACGTTCACGGTGTCCATGGCGGCGACATTGTGTGTGTTGATGTGCGGGCATGCGAAACCCCGCCGGGCGGGTGCCGGGCGGGGTTTCGTGGTGGGGGTGTCGCTGCGGTGGCTATGGTGTCGCGAGGATTTCGGCGATGGCAGCGCGGGCTGCGGACTGGTCGACAGTGTTCTTGCCGGCTGCGCAGGTGGCGATGAGCGCGGCGACGGCGAGGTTGTTGACGGTCCGGGGCTTGCCGCGGGCGGAGTCGTGTATCTGGGTGATGGCGTCGTCGCTGAACAGGTGGGTTTCGCGTCCGGCGAGGCGCAGGTGGTGGCGGATGTAGCTGGCGGTCTCGCCGGGTGTCATGCCGGTCATGTGGTACCTGACGGCGATCCGCTGTTCGAGGGCCGCCAGGACGCCGAGCTTGATCATGTGCCGGAGGGTGGGCTGCCCGGCCAGGATGGTGGCGAACGGTGTCTTGCTGTCCATGTCATGGTTGGTGAGCATCCGGATGGATTCGGGCTGCTGGTGGCCGGGCAGGTGCGCCTCGTCGGTTATGAGGACGGGGACACGTCCTCGTTCGGCGGCCTCGCCGGCCAGGGTGCCCTGGGCCTGGGCGGTGAGGGCGGCGGTGCCGTGGGCGGGCTTGCCGCCCAGGGCGGTGACGATGTGCTGGTTGATGCCGCGGACGCCGGTGGCGGGGTTGCCGATGTAGATGATGGCGTGCTGGGCGGGGCCGGGGGCGGCGGTGGCGGCGCGGAGCGCGGCGGTTTTCCCCGGGCCGGCTTCGCCGGTGAGCATGCCGAGGGTTTTCCCGGCGACGGCCCAGGTGATGCGGGCGGCGGCTTCGCCGCAGTCGCGGTGCCGGTGCAGGGCGTCGGGGGGCAGGCCGCGGCCGAACGGCATGCTGGTGAATCCGAAGTGTTCTTGCAGTGCGCTGATCATGGTGTTTCCTTCCGGCGGGGGTTGCCGTTGACGGCGGAGAGGAACTGCTGGGCGGTGTCCAGGCCGGCGGCCATCGCGGAGGCGTAGCCGCGGCAGTCGCCGGGGAAGATCCCGGCGGCGCTGACGTCCGGGGCGGGGTCCTCGCCCAGGTCGTGGCCGAGCCGCCCGGCGGCCAGGGCCTGGCCGGGCCACCCGGTGATCTGGGTCAGGAGCTGCGGCAGCCGGGATGCTGCCAGGGCCAGGGCGCCGATCACCTCGTAGGCGGTTGCGGGCTGGCCCAGGCCGGCGTCGTGGCGGGTTGCCCAGTTCAGGCCGCGGACCGCCTCGGCGGCGATGCGGGCCAGCCGGGCGGTGTCGTCGCCGGTGAGCTCGTCCAGGTCGATGACCTGGCGGAAGTCATCCACGGCCGTCCCCGTCCCGGCCGTCGTCCGTGATGCCGGGGCCGCCGATGATGTCGGTGAACCGGATCTGGGCGCGCAGTTCGTCGTCGTGGCGGCCGGACAGGATGTCCAGGTAGTCGATGCCGGCCGGTTCGGGTTCGGTGCGCGGCGCGGCGTCGGGGGTGCGGGTCTTGGCGTGCCGGTGCCGCCCGATGATGAACGGGGCGGCGGTCCCGGCCGGCTTGCCGCCGAGGCGGACCTCGATCCTGGTCAGGTCGAACGGGTCGAAGACCAGCTCGACGGTCTTGCGGGCCAGCCACGCCCCGGCCTGGTAGGTGTTGCCGTGCAGCGGCACGGTGGCGGTCTTGGTGACCTTGCGCGTCTCCGGCCACAAGAACGCCTCGTGCAGCGCGGCGGGCGAGGGGACCGCCCGCTGCCCGGGGCCGGCCTTGGCCCACCGGGCCAGCGGCTCCTCGCCGGTCTCCGAATGCACGGCGCGGTGGTAGCAGGTCTGCACCCACGCGTCGGACAGCCGGTTCATCTCCGCCAGGTCCGCGATCTGGCTCCCGTCGCCGATCCCGGCCAGGAACTGGTCCCGGACGGTGCGGAAGAACCGCTCGATTTTTCCTCTTCCTTCCGGTTTGCCCGGGCGGCTGTGGATCAGGCGGATGCCCAGCACCGCGCAGCCGCGCAGCAGCCACCCGCCGGCGAAAGGGCTGCCGTTGCCCAGGTAGACGTTCTCCGGGACGCCGCGGGAGGCCAGTGCCGGGCGCAGCGCGGCGGCCATCCGCACCACGTCGTCGTGCCCGGACCAGCGGGCGCCCATCACCGCCCGGGAATGATCGTCGATGAAGCAGGCCAGGTACGGCTTGTCCCCGGCGATGACCGGCCCGTGAAGCGTGTCCCCGGTCTGCATCCCGTTCGGCCGGGTGCACTCGAACCGGCCGGAAACGGCCGGGACATCCTCCGCCGCCGGCGGCGGGGCGCTCAGCTCCAGCCGCCCGGACAGCCGCTGCAGGGTCCGGTCCGGGGGAGCCCACCCCGAGGTGGCCGCCAGGATCCGGCGGACCTGCGCGGCGGTCCGGCCCGGCTTCTCCCGCTTCAGCGCCGCCGCCAGGTCCAGCACCTGCGCCGGGGACCGCGGCGAGCACTGCCGCGGGGACGGCACCAGCGCGCCGGACCCGCCCGCCTCATAGTCCCGGCGCCACCGGTCGATCGTGTGCCGGGTCACCCGCACCAGGGACCCGTCCGGCCCCCGGTGCTCCCGGCCCGCCAGTTCCCGGGCACGGCTGCCGCGTTCCCGGCCCGTCATGCCGGGAACGATCAGCTCCTGCACCAGCGAGTACCGGAACAGCCCGGTCACCCGGGCCCGTTCCAGCCTCGCCTTGCGTTCGGTTTCTTCCTGTGTTGCCACCATCTGCCCTTTCTCGCTGCCAGTGTTCGCTGGACAGCAGAGAGTCGCAGACGAAGGCGCGCCCCGCCTAGAGAGCAGCTCGCGTTGCGGGATCAGGTCACCGCAAGCACGGACAGGTCATCGCCAAGCCGGGCGAACACAGCATCCGGGGACAGCAGCGTGCCGGACGTGACCGCCGACGCCAGCTCCCACGCCGCCACCGTGCTCATCAGCGGCCACCGCGACCAGGCCGCGTCCGCCGCTGCGGCGACCGCCACCACCGCGTCCCCCAGCAGCGACCCGGCCGGCTCCAGCGGCACCGGATCCGCGGCCAGCGCCGCCGCCAGCCGGGTGAAGAACTCCCGCACCTGCCCGGCCCGGCCGCGGAACCGCCGCAGCCAGCGGCGCGCTGTATCCGGCGGCACCTTCAGCGCCGCCGCGACCGCCCATGACCCCCGGCCCCCGGCCGCCAGCACCAGCGCCTCCCCGATCACCGCCCCCGCATCCGCGCGGCGCAGCAGCAGCCGCGCAGGCAGCAGCACATGCGTCGCCCCGCACCCCGGGCACCGCGACCGGCGCGGCCGGAACAGCGGCCCGGGCTCGCGGCCCGGCCCGAACACCGAACGCCGCCGCCCGTAACCCCACTTGCGCAGGACCCCGCCGCACGGCGGGCACGTCAGGACGCCGTCTTCCAGCATCCGCTCGACGCGAGCCGCGTCGTTGCATACCGTGAGCACAGGTGCACTCCCGCACCGCTCAAGGCCCTCCCCGGACAAGCGCCAGCAAGATCACGGGGAGGGCCGGCTTATAACCGGACATCGACACGGTGTCGTCGCACACACCCGCCCGCAACCCCAATCCCCGAACCCGCACCCGTGGACACCCTAAAAGACGCGGCCAGACCCCTCATGGACACCGTGAGCGGCGCTCAACAGTCGGGGGCCTGGACGAAGTTGACGCTGTTGCGGTGCGCGTCATCCCGCCCCCCAGGGGCGGGCTCCGTTGCGGCGACCAGCCCGCCGAGATCCACGACCACCAGGGCCACTAGTCATCCCGCCCCCCAGGGGCGGGCTCCGTTGCGGCCCGTCACGGCACCCTCCCGTGGCGCTCACCGTCCGGGGTCATCCCGCCCCCCAGGGGCGGGCTCCGTTGCGGCCGATGGAAATCCGGTTCCCTCTACTTCCGGTCGCGGTCGTCATCCCGCCCCCCAGGGGCGGGCTCCGTTGCGGCACGGACCAGCAGCATGTACAGCGCTTCCTGATGCGTGAGGTCATCCCGCCCCCCAGGGGCGAGCTCCGTTGCGGCGTTGCGGACATGGGCGAGCGACCAGACGGCTGCACCCGTCATCCCGCCCCCCAGGGGCGGGCTCCGTTGCGGCCGCATAGCTTCTTGCGAAATTCCTGACGGACATGCAGTCATCCCGCCCCCCAGGGGCGGGCTCCGTTGCGGCCGTGAAGGAGAGCGAGACCACTCTCGAAACCGTCGCGCGTCATCCCGCCCCCCAGGGGCGGGCTCCGTTGCGGCACACCAAGGCCATAGCGGAGAAGTTCCTGACCGAGGTGTCATCCCGCCCCCCAGGGGCGGGCTCCGTTGCGGCATCCTGGGCCTGCGCGGCAGCGGGGTGAGGGTGGCGCAGGTCATCCCGCCCCCCAGGGGCGGGCTCCGTTGCGGCGCGGCTGGGGCCGAGCCCCCCGCCGTCTGGCGGCACCGCGTCATCCCGCCCCCCAGGGGCGGGCTCCGTTGCGGCTCCCTGCGCAGCAGCGCGATCTCCTTCGCCCGCAGGCCGGTCATCCCGCCCCCAGGGGCGGGCTCCGTTGCGGCTTGTTGAAACCGAACGGGGCGATCGGCTGGCCGTCCTCGTCATCCCGCCCCCCAGGGGCGGGCTCCGTTGCGGCAGCCATGCCCACAGGCCGCCCAGCGCGCCGGCGATGCCGTCATCCCGCCCCCCAGGGGCGGGCTCCGTTGCGGCAAGGTGTTCTCCCATGGGTCCTACATGGAATTGTTCCCGTCGTCCCGCCCCCCAGGGGCGGGCTCCGTTGCGGCGCCATCACGTCGATAAACGACTTGAACCCGGACGAGCTCGTCGTCCCGCCCCCCAGGGGCGGGCTCCGTTGCGGCGCCGCGGTGGCACGGGGCACGTGGGCGGAGGGAACACGGTCGTCCCGCCCCCCAGGGGCGGGCTCCGTTGCGGCATCGCAGACTCGGCCCGGCGGAACCGTCTCGTTGCCAGGTCGTCCCGCCCCCCAGGGGCGGGCTCCGTTGCGGCAGGGCCGCGCCAACCTCGGAAACGGCCACCTCCCAGACGTCGTCCCGCCCCCCAGGGGCGGGCTCCGTTGCGGCGAGGCCAGAGGCACGAAGATCTTCCGGGTCAACCAGGGCGTCGTCCCGCCCCCCAGGGGCGGGCTCCGTTGCGGCCCAGAAGCGGAGCACCGACACCATCTCGTCGAGGGCGGTCGTCCCGCCCCCCAGGGGCGGGCTCCGTTGCGGCGACGACTTCCCGCGCATCTGCGTGTCCTTCAGCGGCGGGCTCGTCCCGCCCGCCAGGGGCGGGCTCCGTTGCGGCGACATCTTCGGCGCGCTGCTGACGATCGCCCTGATCGCCTCGTCCCGCCCCCCACGGGCGGGCTCCGTTGCGGCGCCGAGCACCGCACCCGGCCGACCTGGTTCCTCATCCGGTCGTCCCGCCCGCACGGCCGCGCTCCGTTGCGGTCAGACCGACAAGGCCGATGTCACCGCGTTAGGTGCCCCTCGTCCCGCAGCCACAAGCCCGCTATAGGCGGGCTCCGATGCGACTATGGCTTCCACCTGCGTAACGGCGATTTGTGCTACTTCGCCGCAGCTGTCGTCGGCGCCGCTATAGCTGGATTTGCGTCACCGGGCAGAGGCCGCGTCCGGGAGCTGGGGGTTGGTCAACTGGTGTTCCCGAGAGTTCGGCGAGCAGGGTTGCGGAGCCGGCCGGGGCGGCGGTACCCACAGACGCCGACTGCGCGCCGTCGTCGGGGCGTCACTTTGCCCGAGACGATCGTCTCGGCGCGACATCGTCTCGGCTACGTATCTTGACGCAGCACGCGCAGCCATCCAGAATCAGAGCAATATCAGGCAAGCGCGGAACTGGAGCAACATCATGGAGCTACGCTTCCTCGGCAAGGAAACTGAAGGCGGGAACTCGCCAACGCTCTTCGACACGGAAGAGATCATGTACGGCAAGGAGGTATACGTGGTTCAGGGGTGGAAGATCACGGATCAGGAGACGTTAGCGAGGCTCAACATCCCGGACCACGAGGCTGTCGTCGCGGTGCCGAAGAAGCTCATGCAGCACCTGCCGAAGGAGGACCGTGGAGCCTCTGACTGACGCCCAGTGGACACAGCGATTCACTGACTGCCGGCGGTCGGCGTGCCACCTCGAAATGCGGGACTGGTACGGCGTGGATGACGAACGGGCGCGGTTCGAGCGGTTCCGGGCCACAGGTTACCGGGATCGCGACGCTGAGGCCGAGGAGCGCCGCCACTGGCTCGATCTGATGCGCGCCACCACACGGGCCGGGGTACAAGTCAGGAGAGCCCGCATAGTCTCCGAACCGGTGACTGAATACATCCGGTTCGAATATGCTGGCACGGACCTTAATGTCGAATCAGGCGAAGATGTCCGCTGGCTGCCGCGGCGGCTGGCCTCCGGCATCGCGCTTCCGGGTAATGACTTCTGGCTGTTTGACGGGACGTCGGTCCTGTTTAATCACTTCACCGGGGACGGCCGGTCCCTTGGCCAGGAGATCACGGACAACCCAGATGTCGTGCGGCTCTGTACGTCAGCGTTTGAGGCGGTCTGGGCTGCCGCCATCCCGCACGCCGAGTACGAGCTGGTCTGAGCGCCCCATTGTCCAGGGATGTTCAGCAGGCGAAAGAGGCGCTCGGCGCGCGGCTGAGGGAGATCCGCAAGGATGCTGGGCTGTCGGGACGTGACCTAGCCAGTCAGGCTGGATGGCACTTCACGAAGGTATCAAAGCTGGAAAACGGCAGGCAGAATCCATCCGATGAGGATGTGCGGACCTGGTGCCTTCGCTGCAGCGCCGACCGCGAAATCCCCGACCTTATTGCCTCCCTTCGCAACATTGAAAGCATGTACGTCGAGTGGCGGAGGCAGACGAGGGCCGGACTCAAGCGCCCACAGAAGGCGAAGATTCCGGTCTACGGGCGAACGAAGCTCTTCCGCATTTATGAGCCAGCCCTCATTCCTGGCTTGCTCCAGACGGCTGAGTACGCCACCGCCGTCATGAAGCATTTCATCGCGTTTCATGACATCCCTGATGACCTGGACCAGGCTGTCGCCGTGCGGCTTGAGCGCCAGAGAGTCCTGTATTCAGGAGACCGGCGTTTCCTCATCGTGCTTGAGCAGCAAGCTCTTCGCACGCGCGTGGGCGATTCCGAAACGATGGCTGGGCAATTCGACCGGCTTATGACGCTCATGAGCCTGCACCGCCTCAGCCTCGGCATCATCCCGTCGTCAGCTGAACGTCACACATGGCCCTCCGCTGGATTCTGGATCTTCGATGATGCCCTCGTCCAGGTCGAAACAGTGACGGCTGAGCTGAGCGTGACCCAGCACCGTGAGGTCGCTGTCTACGCACAGCGGTTCGGCCTGCTGCAGCGCTCGGCCGTGTATGGCCAGGACGCTCGCGCCTTGATCGCTGAGGCACTTGCAGAGGTGGCCACCACAAGTTTAAGCAACTTGGCGCAACATCCTTGAGCGAGCATTCTGCGGGCTCGTAACGTCCCGGGTATGACAGACACGATGCCTGATCCGGGTGACAGCCTGAGGATGCTGCGGCGGGACTTTCCGCACTTCCGGGTCTGGCGGGAGATCACCGGGGACCGCACCCGGTATGTTGCCCGCCGGGTGCACCCGGGTCGTGGCCCGCATACAGTCGTCACGGACGACCTCGGTGAGCTGCGATCCGCGCTGAGCAAAGATGAAGGGCGGACAGGGGCTGGCCCGGTCCCGCCGTTCGACCCCAGGACCCCCAACATCGCCAGGATGTATGACTATGTCCTGGGCGGTAAAGATCATTACCCCGCTGACCGTGCGGCCGCTGACAGCATCCTGGTGGACTTTCCCGAGGTGGCGCCCGTCGCCCGCGCGAACCGACTGTTCGTCACCCGGGCTGTGCGCTACGTCGCCGTCCAGGGCATCACTCAGTACCTCGACATCGGCGCAGGGCTGCCCACTACGCCTGCCGTGCACGAGACCGCCCAGCAGGTCAACCCGGCCGCCCGCACCGCCTACGTAGACAACGACAGCCTCGTCCTCACCTATGCCCGCGCCTTACTGGCAGGCGGACCTGGCGTCACCGTAGTCCCCGGCGACATGCGCGACCCTGCCACCATCCTGGCCAACCCCGACCTGCGGCTGCTCATTGACCTGGATCAGCCGACATGCGTGCTTCTCGCCTCGGTATTGCACTTCCTGACCCCGCAGGAGGCAGGCGCCACTGTCGCCGCGTTCCGCTCAGCCATGGCACCAGGCAGCTACCTGATCTTGTCAGTGGGCACCTCGACGGGCACCAGCCCTGCGCTGATCGACCGGCTGCGCAGCGCCTATGCGAACACCAGCGACATCACCGGCCGGACCGCCGAGGAGATCGCCGCCTGGTTCACCGGCCTAGACCTCATCCCACCCGGACTGGTCGACGTCGACGCATGGCGGCCCGGCAGCCCATGGCACTGGCTCACCCCACCCACCGCCCGGATCATCGGAGCCGTCGCACGCAAACCCGGTCGCCGGGCTACTGGCGCCGGCAACGCATTGCCCAGGCATCAGGAGCGCGCACCCAAGAGCAGCAGCGCGGTGTTTTTATGAAAGATTCCATGATCCACAGGGCTTTTACTTGCCCTGACCTGCGCAAACACGGGCTAAAAGCACACGGACTAAAAGATCTTGGAACAGGTCAGGCAAGATGTCCGTTGGTGTCCGGTTCTACGGGTCTCTACGCAACCTTGCCCTGACTTTGCCCTGACTTCAGGGCTCGCGTCTGCCCAGGTCAGCAGGGCCGTCAACCAGGCGCCGGCTTACTTGACGAAGGTGCCCCAGCCCGGGGTGATCTCCACGAGATCACGCTCTCTCAGGTCAACCAGGACTCGCCGCGCGGTGCCCCGTGAGATGCCGTATTCATCAGCCAGCCTCACCATGGACGGCACTTGGTCCCCGCGCACAAGTTCACCGCTGGTGATCTTCCCCGCGATGATGTCCGCCACCCGCTTGTACGGGGGCACCGCTTCCCGTGGCACAAGATCACGCTAACAACCTGTGACATCCGGTCGCAGCCTGGCACTACTCGTAACACCTTGGCACACCTTGGCACTCCCGGCTAGCCTGAGGAGTTGTGTCCGGCTGGCAGGTCCCCATGCGGCGACGTCCCGCAACTGGCAGCCGGGCTCACCGAGGGAGGACAGCCATGGATGACTACCTACGGCCAACGCCGGCTGAGTACGTGCAGATGTACAAGGGCCGGGTCAGCGAGTCCGAGGCGGAGATGATGGCAGCCATCGAGGCGGACTACCCCAACTGGGACGTGTTCCCGCACCCTGGCTACCCGGACACGCGGGAGTGGATATGCCGACGGCACATGACGAGCATGGAAGTCCTCCGCCGGAAGGGCCTGGCTGAGATTCCCAGTGCCATTGACGAGTGGAATACGGAGCACAACGTGTACGGCTACCGCACCCAGGGTTCCCAGCGGTGAGCCTGCTCTCGGGAACAACCGATCTCACCGCGCTGAATTTCTGGTGGGGCATGGCATACGACATTCACCTGCCCGGCGAGGATCACGCATGGACGGCGAAATACAAGCGTGACAGCAACGCCACCCTGCTCGAAGAGGACAGCGCCGAGATGCTGCTGTATGCGGTCAGGCAGGACTACCGGACCAGGAAGGCACGCCGATGAAATGGCTCATCCTCGGGGGATTCATCATCGTGATAGCGGTGCTCCTGCTCATTGGCTACCTGCTCTCGCAGGACCAGTTCGACGGCAGTTCGACGGTTCGACGGGCACGACCAGACGGGAAGGAAGTAGAGATGGTGTTCCCAGCAGTGAAGAGAACTGGCACAACAACCGCCAGCCCAGGCAGCATCACCGCGCTGACGGGGACGCCGACGCGGGGGACCGCATCGTGTGACCGCGAGGCCGCGCGCCACGTCGCACTTGAGGAAATCCTGGGACAGGTGAGCACGGGTCATGAAAGCTTGCGAATCTCCGGGATAGACGCCCGTGAGATGTAACCAGTCAGGGGTGCCCGGCTAGTTGATCATGCTGGGTGTGGTGGCATCCAGCATGATCCGGCGCGGCCAGCCGGACGGGGTCCAGGCTGGTGCGGCCGGCGTTGCGGGCGGTTCTGACCGCGGCTGCGGCCTCGCGCAGGGCGTCGCCGGCCTGGCGGGTCCATGCCTGGGCCTCCGGGCCGAGCGCGCAGACGTCGTCCAGGTACCTGTAAAGGCAGGCCACGCATTGCTGGACACCGGCCAGTTTGGTGTCGTAGCTGAGGTAGCCGCCGTAGTCGTCGCGGACCAGTACACCGCGGAAGCCGTCCAGGATCCCGAAGCTGGTGATGGAGGGCTTGGTGCGGTTGCCGGCGGCGCCGTACCAGACCAGGTGTGGGCCGCCGCCGGTGTACGCGCGCATGGTCCGCACCGTGTATACGTGCGGGTTCCCGCAGTCTTCCGTGCTGGCAGCCGCCTCGGTGAGCGGGGCGGGGGTCTCGTCGGTGCCGAGCACGTCCGCTTTTTTTTCAGCGCGTCCTTGAGGGCCTCTTCGAATCCGGTGTCCAGTAACGCCGCATCCAGACGGACCAGGCAGCGTGAGACGAATCCCGCCGACACCGGCGCGCTGAGCAGGGTGCTCATCAGGTCCGCGGCCCGCTCGATCCCGATCACGTCGGAGGAGGCCAGCAGCGTCGCCGCACTGGCCACGCAGGGGCCGTAGCAGGCCGGGCCGCCAGTGACCCCCGGCGGGGCCGGGGCGGTCGTGACATGCCCGCACCCGCATGTGCGGCGCATCATCTGGTACCCGGTCACCGTCAGCGCGATCGGCGGGATGTCGAAAACCTGCACGCTGGAAGCGATCCGGCCCGGCGCGCGGGCCAGGTCGCCGCCGCAGCCCGCGCACGCCTCCGGCTCGACTCCCCGGGTTTCATCCGGCCGGGCGACCCGCTCCAGGCCCGTTCCCGGATGACCCTTCTGCCCGCCCCGGCTGCGACCCGGCCCACCGCCAGCAGCTCCGCGACCCGGGCAGCCAGCTCCTCATACGACGGCTGCTCCGGATGGGACACCCCCGAACCCAAGCATGATCACAAACCGGACGCCAGCATCGACACGCCGCAGATCAGCAAGGGGTGTGACTGGTTACCGTGAGATGGCTGCGCATCCGGGTCCGGACACTGCACTGAAATGCGGTTAAAGCTCACGAAACAAAGGAGCGCGACGCTCCAGCGTGCAGTAACTGCACTTTAATGCGGTTGGCATTGTTATGTAATAGTTTGTCTATCTTTGATGCGCCGTGTTTCACTCCGGTTCATGGAGCGCGCGACGATATTCCCCGCTCAGGTTGCGGTGCCCGGGACCTCGGATACCGCCACCGGCCGGGACACCGCCACTGCGGGGGGCACCGCCACCGGCCGGGAAGCCGGCGGTGCCGGGCCGGGACCGGGACAGCGGGCGGTCGCGGCGGAATTGCCGGCCGGCGGCACCGCTGGCCGGCTGCTGCGGTTCGCGCTGGCCAATATCGCCCGGCGGCCGGATCGGTTCGTGCTTTCCACGGCAGGAATCGCGCTCGCTGTCATGGCGGTCATCGTGGTGCGGACGATTTCGCTGGGGTTCGCCAGTTCCGGCTCGGCCTCCCTGACAACGGTGCTGGGGCGGCGCATCGCTCTGGGCCGTCCCGCCCGAAGGCGTGCACTACGACCCGCATGTCGCGATGCTCGTCGCCAATGGTGCACCGCGCTGCACGTGCCGGCCGGCTGGCACGCGCAGCGCACCCTGACCGGGATCTGGGCTTCCCCGGGCGGGGAAACTCGCCCTGTACGGAACCACTGACCTCCCCGCCGGTCATGCTGTCCTCGGCGCCGCGGCCGCACGCACTCTCCACACCAGGGCGGGCGTCATGATCACGATCGGCGGTCACCCCCTCCGGGCGTCGGTCTCCGGCAGCGGAAAGCTCGTCTGGCTGCCGGCTGCGGCAGCCACGCCCGTGATCGGGACGACGGCTGGTGGACGGTCACGCCGCCGCCGCGCGATCGCGGGCGGACCGACCTCGGCCCGCTGCTCGCCGCGGCGAGCGGGCTGCCCTGGACGAGTGACCCGGCGCGCCACCCGGCCGCGGGCGGGCCCGGCCTGATCTACGACACGACGGGCGCCAGCGGCAGCCTGACGTTCGCGCAGCGGTTCTCGGCCCTGTTCTCGGGCAAGGTCACCAGTTCCGCCCTCGGGCTGGTGTCCACCGTCGGCCTCGTCCTCGGCTTCATCATCGCCGTGTCGTCCTTCCTCGCCCCGGTCCAGGAGCGGCGCCGCGAATTCGGCATCATGTCCAGCATCGGCCTGGCGGACGAGGCGCTGTACTTCTTCCTCGTCGAGTCGGCGATCGTCTTCACAGTCGCCTACCTGGCCGGGGCGCTGGCTGCGGGAGCCGCGGTCGCGCTCGTCGCGGCCAGCATCACCCAGCCGGACGGCCCCAGCTTCGAGGTCGACGGCTGGGCGGTGACCTGGCAGAAGTGGCGGCTGCGGGTGGGCTTCAACCCCCGCGAAGGGCTGGTGCTGCACCAGGTCAGCTACGACGACCGGGGCCGGGTCCGGCCGATCATGTACCGGGCCGCGCTGTCGGAGATGGTCGTGCCCTACGGTGACGCCAGCCCGACCCAGTGGAACAAGAACGTGTTCGACATGGGCGAGGTCGGCATGGGGCTGATGGCGAACTCGCTGACCCTCGGCTGCGACTGCCTCGGCGAGATCTTCTATTTCGACGGCGTCGTCAACGACTCGGCGGGCGAGCCCGTGCTGATCGAGAACGCCGTCTGCATGCACGAGGAGGACGTCGGGATCTCCTGGAAGCACACCGACTTCCGCACCGGCGAGGTGGAGGTCCGGCGGCTGCCGCGGCTGGTCATCTCCACGATCGCCACGGTGGGCAACTACGAGTACGGCTTCTTCTGGTACCTCTACACCGACGGCACGATCGAGTACGACGTGAAGCTCACCGGCGTGCTCACCACCGGGGTGGTGGCCGACGGCGAGAAACCGCGCTGGGGAGTGCTGGTCGCGCCCGGCCTGTACGGCCCCAACCACCAGCACTTCTTCAATGTGCGGATGGACATGTGCGTGGACGGGGCGAACAACAGCGTCTACGAGGTGGACTCGGTGCCGGAGCCGGACCCGGCGCGCAACCCCCACCACAACGCCTGGATCGCCCGCGCCACCCTGCTGGAGACCGAGTGAACCGCCTGCCGGGACGCCGAGCAGTCGACAGCCCGGTTCTGGAAGATCGTCAATCCGTCCGTGCTCAACGAGCTGGGCGAGCCGGTCGCCTACAAGCTGATGCCGGGAGTCACCGTGCCGTCGATGGTGCAGCCCGGCTCAGCGATCTACGAGCGGGCCAGGTTCGTGCACCACAACCTCTGGGTGACGGCCTACGACCCGGCACAGCTGTACGCGGCCGGCCGGTACCCGTATCAGTGCCCCGAGCCGCAGGGCCTGCCGGAGTACGTGGCCGACGACGCGCCGGTCGTCGATACCGACGTGGTGCTCTGGTACACGGTCGGCGCGCACCACATCGTCCGGCCTGAGGACTGGCCGGTGATGCCCGTAGCGCACGCCGGGTTCCGGCTCAAGCCCACCGGGTTCTTCGACGGCAACCCCGCCCTGGACATGCCGCCGTCCGCCCCCGGCTCAGCCTGCCACCACCACGGGTGAACGTTCATGACCGTGGTCGAACGGCGCACCCTGCGGGCGCACTCCCTCCCTGGCGCCCTCCGGGCGCAACCAGGCGGCACGCCATCCACCAGCGCACAAGCAACCGCCGCTTCCCATAAATTCATCCCATGCGCACAGGGCAGGTCACCCAAGCGCTGCGCGGCAGCACCCTATGGCGGATACCCTTCCTCGCCGCGACCGCGCTCATCGCGTACGCCACCTTCGCCGGCCCCGGCCGCGTCCGGCTCCCGGTCACGCCTCAGGCGACGTGGCGAAGGCCCATCCGGCGGGCTAGCCCGGTCAGTCCCTCTGATGGCACCCGCACAGACGACAGCAAGCTGGCCACGGTGTCCCGGCTGCTGGGGTGATAGCGCACCATCAGGGGTGCCGCACGCTCAGCCGCCAGCAATCTGTCCAGGGCCTTCTTCCAATGCCCGGTCGCCGCGTAGGCGCGCGCGAGGTCGATGCCGTGGTGGGCGTGCCGTTCTGTCAGCAGCGTGGGAGGCAGCACCAGGTCGGACCCCCGGCGCAGCGCCTCGTCATAGTCACCGAGTTCCACGGCCACAGCCACCCCGTGTACCTCCACGTTGGCCAGGTTGAAGGCCAGCGCGTACGGATCGTCCAGGCCCACGGTTGGGGCCAGTTCCCGGGCCGTGCCCCAGTGCTCCCACGCCGCTGCCGTGTCCCCTGCCCGTGCAGCCGAGACGGCGCATCGCAGGTGCAGCGCGCCATCGATCTCCGGGGCTTCAGCCGTGCCGAGCATGCTCGCGGCGATCTTCAGCGCCGGGCCGTAGATACCGTGCGTGATCAGCATCAGCGCGCGCGACAGCGACACCAGCGCGGGAAGGTTAGGGTCGTCGGCACGCTCTGCCGCCATGGCAGCCCGCTCAATCGCCAGCATGCCCAGGTCGTTATAGCCCATCCGGCGGGCCAGCGACCCGGCGATCGCATAGGACCTGTTCAGCAGCCGGAACACCCGGGGGCCGCCGTCCTCGTGTGCGCGGACAGTCAGTTCATCCAGGACACCGGGAAGCCTTTCCCCCAGCTCGACGTGCCGGGTGTCGGCCTGCAACCGCACCAGCCGCCCTATCTCAGCCGCTAAGGCATCAACCGGCCTGTACTACAGTCGCGGTTTCACGTTAAGTGGGGGCTTGGCGTACTCTACGTGATCTCCGGGCGCTGTTCCGCGCGGGCCGTTCCGCAGTTGATGTGACGGTGAGTGACGGAGTTCAGGGAGCACCTGTCCGGTGCGGAAGCTACACGTGTGTAATCCGGGGCGGCCGTGACTCGTTCTTGAATTTGTGACGAAACAAGACGATGCCACGGCCGCGCAGGCCAGCATAGAGGATGTCGCGGCGTGCGCCGCGCGGGCAGATGCCCAGGTCAGGGCGGTTCTGGGCAGGGTGATGGCGCAGCGCCGCAGCGCTGAGGTGGCTTTCGCGTATACGTGGCAGCATTGTCGCCGGGAATGCGGGCGAACTGCTGGGACCTGGCGGAGGCGGCCGGTCATGAGGGCTGGGGCCGGCTGCAGGCCCTGCTGCGGTCGTACCGGGGGGACTGGAAGGACCTGCGGGCCGCGCTGCCGGCCCTGGCCGCCGCCTGGCTGCCGGATCGCGACGGTGACCTGATCGGCCCGGGCATCGCGATCGACGAGACCGCGCAGCTGAAGAAGGGGAACGCCACCGTTATCTGCAGTGCATTTTTGGGTGTCTACGACGTAGCTGAAGGGGCCTTCGAGCTGCGTCGCAGACACGTTATCTAAAGCGGTGGCCACGACGCACCGGAAGCAGCGTGACCCCGCGACCTGCGCTAATCCCCTTGTTGCTGCCGCTTTTTGTTCCGTGTCCCGCACGGGAACGCTCCGCGGCGACATGCCTGCGACGCAGAAGTCCTGGTCACGCAGGGAATCTGCGGGAGGGCTTCAGATAACCACTGCGTGCGCCGCGCCGCAGCATGCCGGGTGGCACCGGGAAGGTGGAGAACAGCGTCACGACCGTGTTCTCCGCCTGCGTCACCGCCAGCGGGCAGGCCTGGGCCGACTTCGACGTGTACATGCCGAAGCGGCAGGCGGATGACCTGCCGCGCCGCCGCGCGGCCGGGATACCCGGTCACCTGGAGTTCACCAGAAGCCGCAGCTGGCGATCGGCCAGGTCAGGCGGCTGACGGTGGCGGGGCTGCCCGTGCGCTGGGTGGCCGCCGACGAGGTCCACGGCCGCAGCGGTGACCTGCGGAAGGCCTGCGAGGAGGCCGGGCTGGCGTACGTGCTCATCATCCCCTGCGACTACCAGGTCACCACCGCGGCCGGGACGGTCATCCGGGCTGAGCAGGCCGTAGCTGATGCCGTCTTCGAGCGGCGCTCGTGCGGGACCGGCTCCAAGGGGCCCCTCATCGCCACCGGCCGCCCGCGGCAGTTCCTGCTGATCCGCCGGCTGATCTCCCGCCCGGATCAGCTCACCTACTACCTGTGGCTGGGCTCCGGGTGACAGGGCCGCCACCATGACGTACTTCATCACCATCGCCGGGCGCAGGTGGCCCGTGGAAGAAACCTTCAAGACGGGGAAAGATGTCCTGGGCTGGGACCAGTCCCAGGTCAGGACCTGGGACTGGATCTGCCGGCACACCGCCCTGGCCGCCCTCGCCCAGCTCCGCCAGGCCGCCATCCGCAACGCCCTGTGCTGCGGCATCCGCCTCGCCCCCGTCCCCGCCAGCCCCGGCGACGGCGACGGCGATGACGTCAACGACGACTGCGATGACGTCATCGACGCTGACCTGAAGATTCCCCTCGGCGACGCGCCGGTGCCCGCCCGCGGCGGCCAGCCCTGCCCGCCCCGCATCGCCCCCATCAGGCTGTCGGTCGCTGAGACCGCGCGACTGACCCGCCTGGCCGCGCAGGCAACCGCCGGGCTGATCACCCGCGCCCGGCTCGCCTTCGCCCTGCGCTGGTCCGCCCGCCGACGGCGCCACCAGGCCACCGCCCGCTGGCACCACCACAGCGCCCGGCTCCTCGCCGCGGCCACCTAACCCCGGGCAGCCAGGAAGGATGTGAGACCATGTAACCGGCAGCCAATCAGGACGGTATGACGCTGAGCGGCAGCGCGATCACATCGAAAAAACGGGAATTGTAATACTAGCCGACCAAGTTCACGTAGGCGGCGTTGCCGGATTAGAGCCGGGCGGCAGTTTCATGGCCACCTGAGCCATCATTGCCTCGACGTCTCGCACTCCCGCAAGCCGCGCGAAACCAAGAGCGTAGCTGCGAAGGCTTTCTTGACTCACACGAAGCTCCCGTCGGCACTCCGCAGCCTCGGGCCACGCTGATTCCGGTTCGCTCGGATGCATTTGCTCAAACTGCCGCAACCGTGCATGCCACTTCGACAGTAATGGCCGCAGTTCCCAATTGAGCATGGTTACCGCAAGGTGTTCTACGGTCTGGCTTCCCGGAACGGGAATTGAAGGGCGACTATTCTTAAGTGTCTCGCGCGTAATGGCGAAGAGACTGTACAAGGAAGTAAGCGCCTCACGGAGTAGCCCCTTGTCATCGTCGAGTGGCTGAGTGGCAATTCTTGTCACTGTCTCAACGAAGAGTTTCCAAGCCACCTGGCGGGCTTCATTATTAACTACGAACGTAAGCTCGCTAAACTGCGGTATAGTAACCTTGACTTCCGTAAGCTGCGCGGCTCTCCTATACACTTGAATCACCAAGACGGCCGCCACGCCAGCAATTGCGCCTGTAACGATGAAAAGGTTGCGTCCCGTAACCCTAGTTATGCCGAAAATAACCAAGCCGACGATTGTGCCGCTAACGGCGGCCAAGAGAAGTTGGGTGATTCGGCTCCTAGCAAACGTCTTGACAAGTTCTGTCCATGTCATAATCATCCCACTTCTAGCTTACCTCTAAGCTAAGCTCTGTATCCCATGCGTTACCGGCGCATTCCCCTTAAATGGCCTTCAGTAGAGATCCTAATCGGAGAACTTGCTCATATCAATCCCTAGCGCCTCACCAACCTGCGTCGAGCTTATGCATTCCAACTCGATGAGGGCAGGACAGAGGAGTCGAATGCAAATGGCAAAAGATCTACAATATGCAGCTCTAGAACTCTGTCCAGGGCGAGATTCGAGCAGAGTATTCTGATGTTCTTCTCGGCGCCACCTGTTGTATCGTAGATCCGCTGTCGGCAACCACCGCACGGAGTGATCGGAATCCTCTTGCCCTCGCTAGCGGGATCTCCACCTACCACAGCGACCGCGATCAGGTCGCGACTCCCGGCGGAGAATGCAGCCAGCAGGGCTGCCGGTTCCGCGCAGACACTCAACGGAAGTGCCGATGACTCGAGAAATGTCCCAACGAAAATATGACCCTCAAGATCTCTAACTGCTGCCCCCACTTGAAACCTTGAGACGGGGTTGAATGCTCTGGGGGCTACTTCACGCGCGGCGCGTAGCAAGGCTACATCCTGATCAGATAGCTCGTTAAGGTCCTTGTACTCGTACATAGCTTAATCCTTCAAAAGAATCTCTCGGCAGTCATTCCACCACGTATTGAAGCGATCTTCCCACTCGTATTCCTTGGCGAACTTTTCGTCAGCTGGAAGTCGATCTACGTTAATAGTCTGGCCATCAATACTGACGCCCGCGCCCTCGCTAACTGATCCGATTATAGTGAATCGCCCACCTACGCTTTCGGCCGCAGTGGTCGTTGCTCCAGCCGCTTCACCTTCAATCACGTACATGTTCTCCCAGTTATACCCAGGTGAAAGTGCGAGGCACTCAAGAGGCAAGCCAAGACCATGAGCGACTGGTTCTAGGCTCGAGTCAACGAGCGCGGCTAGGGCGTTTCGCTCGATATTAAAATGCACGTTTGACACCCGGTTGAGAATCCGCAGCGCACCTCCAATCCCGTCTGACAAATCAAGTCCAGCCCTTACACACCCACTCGCGATTATCGCTTGAGACTCGAGCAACGGTAGTCGGATGATATGATCTGCACGATGGCACAGCGTCGTGAGTTCATCAGAGACGTCGATGCGAAGCTCTCTGATCACTGCATTTGCCCAGCGTGCACCCCAGGATCTGCCGTTCGTGGATGTAACACCTATTACCATTCCTGGCAAAGCGCCAACTCTTCGCACAAGCGATTGAGCGCGTGCTCTCCCAAGGGCAACACCAACCATGTGAAACGCACGGCCCTCTTTCGTGTCTCCTCCAATCAACTGCGCTCCATACGATTTGAGTTCGCTCTGCAATTTGACAGTTAGTTCTTCCAGCATCTGAAGCGTGCTATCGCGGGCCAATGTCAACGCGACAAGGAACGATTCGGGCGTGCCACCCATGCATATGATATCAGACAGGGTTTGAGCAACGCACAAACGTGCTCTATTGTACGGCTCAACATTCGAAGCCAGGCGGTCCACATTTATCAGAAGAACATCTTCTTCTGAAATCTTATAGACGGCGCAATCATCGCCTATCGTGCGCTCGGTGCCCGTATTGAGAATTGACTCCAGGATTCCGTGTATACCGTACTCTCCAATTTCTGTAAGGTAATTGGGAACATTGCCGTTGCCGCGTGGAACATGTCGCATATACCTTCTCCTTAACCTCTCTTCGCGCTTCCTTTGCTCGCATCAATCACAAAGGCCGCTGCGACAGGATCTTGCGGATAGCTACTTCTGCGAACTCTTCAGGAGAATGGGTCGTGCTTCTCAAGAATCCGATCGAGGGACTCAGGCCAGGCACCTGGACGTCGTCCACGTAGTAGGGTAGAAGGAAGTCGGAGCGTGATGCTTGGAGACGACTGAGAATGGCTCTCCACTCTGTGCTCCCGCTCCAATTAGAGTCGACAAAATCTTGGGACAGGATAGCGACCGCATAGCGACATCGACGAAGATACGTGTCATGCAGGTAAACGTTAAGGTCCGCTCCGAGCAGTTCATGTTGGTAGTCTTCATCATAGAAAACTGTAAGACCAGCGCCCCGAAGCCTCCTTCTTATTCTCGCCGCCACATCTCTTTGTGATGAAGAAAACGAAATCCCAACATCGAAGCCATCGGTAGTTCGCAGCGCCTCAGAGCCCTCCCTGCGTGCATTCCACGCGTCAAGAGTAATTTCTTCCTTGCTCAAGTCGTTGGCTATCAACTCTACCGTAAGAAAAGACTCTGCCGTTTTCCAGGTGCATATAGCCATGTCCTTCCTGTGATTACGCCATCCTCTCTGACTGCTGTCAAACCCATTGATCACCTCACCTGCCAGGCGAACGTTGACCGGGTCGAGCACAGGCCAAAGCCGCCGCGAGGCCAAGATCATCAGCGAGCGATCAATCCTTGTGTACCAGAGAGGCTGGTCTTCACGACCAAGCTCAAGGGACTCCATCTTCAATTCCCCAGCCTCCCATACACGTTCGTGCAAGGCCTCCAGATCGCCTGGCTGTGGCGTTACGCCGAGGAGTTGCAACTCCGCTTCGCGGAGCAACTGTATGAGAACTGGATCCTTCGAATGGTGTGCTCTAAGGTATGAAATCAGGTTTGCTCTAGCGGCAGTTACCAGGCTAGCGTGGCAAAATGTACGAGTACTAAGCTGGCGCAATGCCAGAGCTATGGGCAGGCAGAATAGGGGATGAGGACGACCGGTACGGTCGGGACGGAGGCCCCATCCCCCCGATCCCTCTTGACGCGCAAGCAATGATGTTGCGAGTTCTTGTATTATTTGAGGGCTAGTCAGTTGTGGACGTTTTAGCATAGCCGCTAGGCACCAGGCATCTGCCCAGTTAGTTTCCACTGTGAGCCGAAACTCAGGCGGTATTTCTATGCTTCCGGTTGACCCTGCCAAGGCTGTGATTTCCGCAAAATATGGCAGAAGGTCACTATCTGGAATCCTGCGGATCGTGCTAGCCACATACAGTAGGGTTCCTGTGGTGGCACCGGACGGTTCCCGCCGACCCAATTCTTGTGCCTCGAACAACACAGGCAGCTTTGCCCGGGAGAGAAGGTCCTGCACACCCTCGGCGGGATCGACTCCCAACAACGACTTGCCAGTCACTGAGGGGTGAGCCATCCCGCCTCCATCAAGTTGAAGCTGAGTCCCAACTGCAAGTGGTTGATAGCACTCATGCTGGCTGTTCGGTATCCGTCGGCCCATGCTGGTTCGTTTCTGAGCCTTTCAATAATTAAATCCCCATACGTTTTGCACTCATCATGCGAAGCCAAGTATTCCGTCAGGGCGGTAGGCACGTGGAACTCGCCGGGCACTTTTCCCTCTATTTCGACAAAATGCCCCAGGCATGGAATGTCATCAAGCGCCACTATGGTTTCGTCTATCGACGTCTTCCTGCGAGTGCGTGCAATAATTAGGCCCAACTTAAGACCCATCTGATGCAGCATTTCAATCGCCGACGGCAGCGAATCTATGCCGACATCGATCTCGAGATGTTCGTGTGGATCGGGCAGTCGTTTCTTAAATTGCATCCGAACAGTTTGTGAAGCCATGCGAAGTCTGATTACCCAGCTGTTGGAGGACATGCTCTCGATGCCGTGAGGACCCATCATAATATCAATAATTTCCTCTGCTTCGTCCCAATCCAGGTGAGAGGCCAATCGGTTAAACATGTGATGGCTTAGGTGAAATCGAATCTCATGCTCAGTATTCATCTTTCGTCTGCCTCGCACGAATCAGATGCTGGCGATGGATTATTCTAATGCCAGGAACATTTCGACACTCATTAGCCGTAATGGATAGCGCCTTATCCAATGCTGTGGCACAGGATTGGTCGGACGACAGATCCAATGGGATAGCGACGCTTGAACCACCGAAGCATGGTAGCAGGCTCGTATTTGCTGCGAGCCTCAGGCTCTTGTAGTGGTCGACTACTTGTTTGCACGCAGTGGGGCACCATGGTTGGACGACACGTATGCTCGTGCCGTTCGGAGTGTTCCAGCGGCTGTCATATGGAGTCTCCATCTGGTGTTTAAAGTTTAGCTTGACTAGGGCTGCGGCATAAGCGGCTCGCGCGGCACGTTGATTCTCAACAGATACTATCTGGCAAGGAAGGAGCAGCTTAAGGCTGCACGGGTAAGGTTCGATCAGCCTCAATAGTGATATAATGTTAGAGGGATCTGGTATTAGCTTGGCGTAGCTATTCACGGCGATCTCCGCGCGGGCCTCTCCAAGAACGGCCAAGGTCTGAAGCACACGATTGATGTCTGCCCCAGTGAGACCGCGATAGGTTTCTGGGCTCGCAGATGGAATATTGATGGAGATCCGCGCTCCAAGCGTGGCCACTTGCTTAAGCGGTTCAATATTGGTCCCATTGGATATTACAACTGTATCCATCCCTGAGCTGACGGATATCTCCACAAGACTGGGCAACATGGGGTGAAGAGTAGGCTCACCGCCGGAAAATTTGACTTGGCGCAGGCTTCGCTGTCTGCCGACCTTGATTAAGGTGCGCAAGCCTTCATTGTTAAGTGATGAGTAGCTGCTTATACCCGACTGCGCCTCATTGTGACAGAATGCGCATGAAATATTGCAGTCCTCCGTCAGAAGTACTCGCAGCGCGAAGAAAGCGCTCCCAGCCGGAGCTCGGCTTGACATGTGCAACTCCAAAATATTGGGTTATCTGCGAGGAGGGAGTGACGGTCTTCTCCATTGAGAGATACCCGCCAAAGAAGCCTGGCGGTTTCGGCGGGTTATCCTAATTATTCCTGTTTATGTGCTTTCGTGGGAGGGGAGCACCTCACTTTCTCGTTGCCGTCAGTTTAGATGCTAACGGTCGGCGCATGGATCACATGGGCACATGCCGCAGAGGTTGAGCGGCTGGGTCAGTCGTCTAGGCGCTTCGGGTTGGAGGGTGGGTCTGGTCTGGGCGAGGAACCGGTCGATGAGCGTGCGCATCACGGTGCTGGCGTGCGTGGTCAAGTTGTCCAAGATGAAAGATGAGCGATGCGTGCAGGTGCTGGTGCGCCGTAGGACGCCGCGGTGACCGGCTCGGCGTGAAGGGCTTCCGACATGTTGCGGCGCTTGCCCCTGCAGCCCCCGGGAACACGGAGCCGGTAGGACAGGTCAGCTCGCGCATCCGACTGTTGGCACATCACCCCTTCCCTCGTATTACAGTCGCTGTTTCACGCTAAGTGGCTATGATGGCGCGTTACGTGGTCAAGGACCTGGCGGCATCGGGAGATGCCCCGCAGCAGATGTGACGCTAAGTGATGAACTCGGGAGCGTCTTGTGCGTGCATGGGGGCAGGGAACCACGCAGGTGTAACTTGAGGCGGCCGTGACGCGTTCCCGGATCTGTGACAAAACAAGAAAATGCCACGGCCGCATGGGCCAGCATAGAAGATGTCGCGGCGTGCGCGTCGCGGGTTGACGCGCAGGTCAGGGCGGTGCTGATCCGGGTGCTGGCGCAGCACCGCAGCATTGATGTCGCATTCGGGTACGTGACGGCGCTGTCGCCGGGCGTCCGCGCGAACTGCTGGGACCTGGCCGAGGCGGCCGGCCACGAGGGCTGGCCACCGGATGCAGGCCCTGCTCAGCGCTTACCGGTGGGACTGGAAGGACCTGCGGGCCGCGCTGCCGGCCCTGGCCGCCGCCTGGCTGCCGGATCGCGACGGTGACCTGATCGGCCCGGGCATCGCGATCGACGAGACCGCGCAGCTGAAGAAGGGGAACGCCACCGTTATCTCAAGTGCGTTTTCGGGTGTCCACGATGTAGCTGGACGGGCCCTCAAGCTGCGTCGTGGACGCGTTATCTTAAGCGGTGTCCATGACGCACCCGAAGCGGTGTCACCCACCTGACCTGCGCTAATCCCCTTGTCGATGCTGCTTTTTGGGTTTTACCCCGCACTCGGGACCTTCGTCAGCGACATGTCCACGACGCATAACCGCCCTCCCACCTGGGCTTCTTCCAAACGGGCTTCAGATAACCGTGGCGTGCGTGACGCCGCAGCATGCCGGGTGCACGGGGAAGGTGGAGAACTGCGTCACGACCGTGTTCTCCGCCTGCGTCACCGCCAGCGGGCAGGCCTGGGCCGATTACGACGTCTACATGCCGGAGCGGTGGGCGGATGACCTGCCCCGCAGGCGGGCCGCGGGGATCCCGGACGACCTGGAGTTCGCGACGAAACCGCAGCTGGCGATCAGGCAGCTGGAACGCCTGGCCGCGGCAGGCCTGCCGCTGGCCTGGGCGGCTGCCGACGAGGTGTACGGCCGTAGCGGTGCCTTCCGGGAGGCCTGCGGGAAAGCCGGCCTGGCGTACGTGGTGATCATCCCGTGCGACTACCAGGTCACCCTGGCAGCCGGTACCGCGCTCCGCGCCAGCGAGGCCGCCGCGGGCGCGGTCTTCGAGCGGCGCTCGTGCGGCAACGGTTCCAAGGGCCCCCGGTTCAGTGACTGGGCCATGATCGCCACCGCCAGGCCGCGGCAGTTCCTGCTGGCCAGGAGGCTGATTTCCCGCCCGGAGCGGATCACCTGTTACCTGTGCTGGGCTCCGGAGATCCGCCCGGCGACCATGACGTTCTTCATAACCATCGCCGGCCGCAGGTGGCCAGTGGAGGAAACCTTCAAGACCGGCAAGGACGTCTTCGGCTGGGACCAGTCCCAGGCCCGCACCTGGGACGGGACCTGCCGGCACACCGCCCTGGCCGCCCTCGCCCAGCTCCGCCAGGCCGCCATCCGCAACACCCTCTACGGCGACATCAGCCCCGGCGAAGACGGCAGCAGCCCCGGCGCCGGGCACGTCCGGGAAGCACCCCGCGAAGACGACATTCACGACGCTGACCTGCGGATTCCACTCGGCGATGCGCCCGTCCCCGTCCTCGCCGGGCAGCCATGCCCGCCCCGCATCGCCCCCGTCCGGCTGCCGACAGCCGAGACCGCCCGCCTGGCCCGCCTCGCCGTCCAGGCCGCAGCGGGCCTGATCACCCGCGCTCGCCTCGCCTTCGCCCTGCGCTGGTCCGCGCGCCGCAGGCGGCACCAGGTCGAAGCCCGCTGGCACCACTACAGCGCCCGGCTCGCCGCGGTCACCTGACCCCAGGCGACCGGAAGGAAGTGACAGCATATAACCGGCGCCCAGCGAACGCTACATTACGCTGAGCGGCAGCGCGACCATAGATCGGAAAACCGCGACTGTAATACCTGGCAGGCACATCCAATTCTGGTATCAGGTCCGGAAACGACAGCGTTCTGCGGATACCGCCGATGGACGCCTGCACACGGTCCGAGGGCCAGTCCGGTACCCGGTACGGCTGGCCTGTCAGGTCGGTGACATCGACCCGCAAAGCACGGGCCACAGCCCCGATGAACACCGGGGATGCAGGCACATGACCCGCCTCCACCTTCGATAGCAGGCTGTGTGACACGTCGGCCCGGCGCGCAAGGCCGATCTGGGTCAGGCCCCGCGCCTTCCGCAGCCTGGCAACACGAGCGCCAATCAGGTCCCTGTCACCCACGCCATCACCCCAGATACACGCTTTCAAACAGTTTGCAATTTAACAGCCACCTACTGCTACATGCTCCCTTGCAGAAGACAGGACAGCAACCGGAAGACAGACATGGACGCCACCCCAGACGAAGCCACCGCAGCCGTAATCGAGGCCGCGTTCGGCGGCCGGTGGGGAATCTGGCTAAGCAGCGCCGGTCGCTGGTGGGCCGCCCGCCGCCACCTGCTCACGGCCGCCGACCTCAACGCCGGCTGCGTCGCATTTCTCCAGGCTGCCGACCCTGGCGAATTAATCCATGCCATTCACCACCAGGAGGAACTCCGTGCCTCAGCGCAAAGACAGGCAGCCCCGGTGATCGGGGCCGTGCCCCAGCCGCAGGATGATGAGGAACCTGGTTCCGGGTTCGACCCGGCCGTCCCGCATCCGGCCCGGGTCTACAACTGCTGGCTCGGCGGCAATCTTTACTCACGCAAAGTTATTGGCTGGGCAGCCGTCGCGCACATGCGGACCAGCCTGGTCACCGCCGCTCTCGACATGGCCATCAGCGCCCGGAAACCGCGGCTGCGGCAGTCACGCCGTCAGCGTGGCCTGTCCCAGGCAGAACTGGTCGGCCAGGCCGGGGTCAGCCTGGCCACCGTCGCCAGGCTGGGCCTGCCCAACGCACCCTGCCGCTGCCGGACCCTCGGCCGCCTCGCCACGGCGCTCGGGGAACAGCCCGCCGCCCTTGCCCCTGCCAGCCACGCCACAGAGTGAGTGCTCAGCGCCTGATCGTGCCTACCCACGCAGCAGCCGAGAACTGTCTGCCGCTCACGGCGCCATGTTCCCGTCGGCGAGTACGTCTCACCTTCACTGATGGGATGGCTCGCGAGTAGCGAGCTTCATCGCCGCATCTGCGGCGACAGGCTAACTGTCTGCGCCTGTGTCAGACGCTGGCCGGCAGGTGGCTGAGCGCGTCCTCGATGGCCTGCTCGGGCAGGTCGAAGTCGGTGACCTGGCCCGCCTGGTAGCTCTCATAGGCCGTCAGGTCGAGCAGGCCGTGGCCGCACAGCGCGGTCAGGATGACCTTCTCCTCGCCGGTCTCCTTGCAGCGCAGCGCCTCCTCGATGCAGGAGGCGAGCGCGTGCGCGGGCTCGGGCGCGGGCAGGATGCCCTCGGTCCTGGCGAATCGCAGGCCGGCCGCGAAGCACTCGGACTGCGGCTTGGCGACGGCCTCGAACAGGCCAAGCTCGTACATGTGCGAGAGCAGCGGTGACATGCCGTGGTAGCGCAGCCCGCCCGCGTGGATCGGGTCCGGGATGAAGTCGTGGCCGAGCGTGTGCATCTTGAGCAGCGGGGTGAAGCCCGCCGTGTCACCGAAGTCGTAGGCGTACACGCCGCGGGTGAAGGACGGGCACGCGGCGGGCTCGACCGCGCGCAGCACCGGGTTCATCCGGCCGGCCAGCTTCTCGCGCAGGAACGGGAAGACCAGCCCGGAGAAGTTGGATCCGCCGCCGGTGCAGCCGATGATCAGGTCGGGCACGTCACCGGCCTGCTCCAGTTGCTTGATCGCCTCCTCGCCGATGACCGTCTGGTGCAGCAGCACGTGGTTGAGCACGCTGCCGAGCGCGTAGCGGGCTGCCGGGTCCCCGGCGGCGACCTCCACCGCCTCGCTGATCGCGATGCCCAGGCTGCCCGGCGAGTCGGGGTCGGCGGCCAGGATCGCCTTGCCTGACGTGGTCACGTCCGAGGGGCTCGGGTGCACCGTGGCCCCGTACGCCTCCATCAGCAGGCGGCGGTAGGGCTTCTGGTCGTAGGAGGCGCGGACCTGCCAGACCTCACACTGCAGGCCGAAGACGGCCGACGCGAAGGCCAGCGCGCTGCCCCACTGGCCGGCGCCGGTCTCGGTGGTCAGCCGGGTCACTCCCTCGGCCGCGTTGTAATACGCCTGCGGCACCGCGGTGTTCGGCTTGTGCGAGCCTGCCGGGCTGCCGCCCTCGTACTTGTAGTAGATCCGGGCCGGCGTGCCCAGGTCCTTCTCCAGCCGCCGGGCGCGGAACAACGGCGTGGGCCGCCACAGCCGGTACACGTCGAGGACCTCGTCGGGGATCGTGATGTGCCGGTCCGCCGACACCTCCTGGCCGATCAGCGCGGCCGGGAACAGCGGCGCGAGGTCATCGGGCCCGACCGGCTGGCGGGTGCCCGGGTGCAGCGGGGGCGGCGGGGGAGACGGCAGGTCAGGAACCACGTTGTACCACTGCCGGGGCAGTTCGGATTCCTGGAGCACGTACTTGACCTGACGGTCCATGGGTTACCTCCCCTGCTGCCGTGCCGGACGCCGACTAGCCTAGCGAAGCCGCCTTCCACCGCAACGCCCTTGACCACCCGGACACGCCCGCCACCCGCCGGCTCGATCAGGTGGTCGAAGCTGACCCGGCCTAGGGGCAGCGGGCACTCGGTCACCCAGCGCCGGCCGGGTTCCACCGTGAGGATGCTGAACGGGCCGCCGAGGTTGCCCCGCTGCTTGGCCCAGCCGGAGCTTCCGGCCCGGAACTCACCATCCAGCCGGGCGATCTCCTTGCTCACGTCCCACTCCGGCCAGCTGTCCACGTCGGTCCAGACCTGCCACACCGCGGCCGGGTCGGCATCGAACGTTGCCTCGCACTCGAATAGGTACATGTATGGGGACCTCCGGAAAGCCCAGCAGCCAACTGGGTGAGTGCCACCTGGGAAAACGGTGTGCCATGCGGTCCGGTTCAGTGCGCGCGCCTGCCGACGATCATCACCTACTTCCGCAACCACGGCTACACCTTTGTCCCGCTGGGGACGTGACCCAACCTGATGGCCGCCCGTAGCGTCACTGGTAACCAGAGATAGTAGATATGCGGGCAAAACGGATCGGAGCATGATGAAGATCACCCACGTGGCCCTGCGCGCGACCCTGGCTGTCGCGTTCGCCGCGGGCCTTTCCATGGCTCCCGCCCAGGTCGCCTCCGCCGCCCCGGCCAAGGACCTGCCGGCCGGGTTCGTCTACGGGACCGACAGCTGGCCCATCACGATCAGCAGCAGCCCGCCGTACCGGGAGCCCAGGGTCAGCGCCAACCCTGTTTACGGCGGCTACATCGGGATGACCGGGAACTGGGCACGGTGGCAAGGCTGCGGCGGCAACCTGGCCTGGTCGACGGCGGACAGCAGCGCAGCACGCACCAACTACACCACTTACCACAAGGGCATCGGCGTCGGCGTCTACTGGTTCATGGCCGGCCCCGGGGTCGATCCGCACTACAACGGGACGACGGTCGAGGCGAGCGCGTGGGGCGCGGCGCAGGCCGCGAAGACGCTGCGCTCGATGTCCGGGCGGGGCGTCACCTACCCGGTCGTCTGGCTGGACATCGAACTGCCGGGCATCAAGCCCGCGCCGGACAATGGCTGGAACGCCGTCTACACCTCGACCTGCAGCGGCCGGGTCAAGACCGCCTACGTCGCGGCCTCGCTGGACCGCGCGGACGTCAACGGGTACGAGGCCTACCTCACCGCGCACTCGTCCTACACCCCTGGCGTCTACTCCTCCCCGCTCATCTGGAGCAGCATCTTCGGCACGGGCAGCGCCGCGTCCATCCCGAACACTGACGAGTGGACCTACACCGCCGGCACCAGCCGGATCAATCCGGCCCCGAACGGCTGGTGCATCCCGGGCACGTCCACCTGCGCGCGGTTCTTCGGCGGGGTGACCAGTTCCAGCCCGCGCGCGCTGATGTGGCAGTGGTCGGGCGGCGGCGGGATCACCAACGGCGTCGGCGACTTCGACCAGATCGACACCAATCACGTGCGCTAGGACGCTGCTGGGGTAGCGCGACTTATCACGGCGAGGCGTACACGCCCACCAGCGCGGCGCTGGAGACCCTCGTGGTGCTCGCGCTGCAGGCCGCGCTGATCATCGCATCGACCCGGGTCACCACCGTCGTCTTCGACAAGCTGGCCCGGCCGCTGCTCTCGTCGATCCTGCTGCCGGTCCCGACGGCGCGGGCCAAGGGAGTGCTCGTCGCGCCCACCGTCTACGGGAACGTCCTGCTCGGCCCGACCGCGGAGGACGTGGCCGACCGGACGGATACGGCAACCACGCCCGGCGCTGAGCGGGCGGCATGCCGCCCGGCACATCGTCGCCGGGCTCGGCAAACCCGGTTGCCGGGCGCCGGCGTCCCGTATGGTGTGCCAGGTGGGCTCTGGGCTGATCGACCGCCGCACCGTGCGCCTCTCGCAGGGGCTGGTCATCGCTGGGTCGTTAATGCTGACGCTCGGGCTGGTCACCTGGCTGCTCGCCGCGCTGGGCCGGGTCATCCCGCGCGGCGCGGGCACCGAGGCCCGGCTGGCGGCCCTGGGCCTGGTGGTCGGCGGCGCGCTGTGCGGCCTGCTGATGGCCCTGGTCCTGCTCGGGGCTGACCGGGTGCCGCGTACCGGGGACCCGCCGCCACCCGCGAGTCCGCCGCCACCTGAGGCGGAGCCGGCGGGCGAGGCCCGGGTCTGGTGGCGGGCCGCGAACGCCGCGGCCACGAGCTGGGACCCGGACTCCTCCGACGAGTGGCTCCGCTCGCTGCGCAGCCCGCAAGCCGAGCGCCCGCCCGGTGGCCCCGGCGCCCCCGCGGACTGAGGCGGTCAGCCAGGCGGCCCAGCTACCTCGGGGGGGGAGCCGAGGCCGGCCACGATCACATCGGTGACCCGGCGGATGAAGGTGTCAGACAGTGGCCGGTGTCCCTGCAGCAGCCGGTGGTACGCCGCCCCGTACATCAGGTCCAGTGCGACGTCGGTGTCGGTCGAGGCCGGGATCTCCCCCCGTTCGATGGCGCGCTTCAGCATGATCCGGTGCTGGGCGCGCATGGGCTCCACGACCCGGGCCCGCCAGGCGGCAGCCAGTTCCGGGTCGTCCTGCGCGGCGGCGATCAGCCCGGCGAGGATGCGCCCGGCGGGGGTGCGGGTGACGGCCCTGACCCACGCCCGGAGCGCCGCGAGCAGGTCGCCGCGCAGCGTCCCGGTGTCGGGCAGCGGCTGCATGGACCTGAACTCGGCCATGAACGCGTCGAGCGCCAGGGCACCGCGGGACCGCCAGCGGCGGTAGATGGTCGCCTTGCCGACCCCGGCCCGCGCGGCGACCTCTTCCATGGACATCCCGGCCAGGCCCCGTTCGGCCAGCAGTTCGGTGGCGGCTCGCAGGATCGCGCGGTCGGCTTCCTCACTCCGCGGCCTGCCCCGCCCATTGCCGGGTGCCGGGCTGGGTGCCGGTGCTGGAATAGGTGAGCTCCTCATGAGGTTGCCACTCTACAGCTATAAACGAAACGATACGTATCGGATAGTGCTGTGACCCAGAGCAGGACGATCACCCCAAACCGCCAGGCGCACGCCCGGGCTCACCAGGTGACCACCCGGGAGCGCGCCCTCGTCTGGCCACCCAGGGCATCGCCCCATGCTGTCCCGGCTCCTGCTCGCCCATCCCCGGCTGCCCCGGCTGGGCCGCCTGGCTACCGCCGCGCCGCGCTGATGCTCATCCTGGTCGCGTCGTTCATGGTCGTCCTTGATTTCAGCATCGTGAACGTGGCGCTCGCCTCCATCCAGCGGGAACTCGGCTTCCCGGCCTCGGCGGCGCAGTGGGTGGTCACCGGGTACGCGATCACCTTCGGCGGGCTGCTGATCCTCGGTGGCCGCGCGGCCGACCTGTTCGGCCGCCGCCGCATGTTCCTGACCGGCCTGATCGCCTTCTCCGCCGCCTCACTCGCTGGCGGCCTGGCCCAGGACCCGGTGCTGCTGGTCGCCGCGCGCGCCGTGCAGGGCGCTGGCGCGGCGCTCGTCGCGCCCGCCGCCCTCTCGCTGATCACGACCGGCTTCCCGGAGGGGCAGCAGCGTAACCGGGCTCTCGGCCTGTACGGCGCCACCGCGTCCGTCGGCTTCGTGGCCGGCCAGGTGCTGGGCGGCGTTCTGGTGCAGTTCGCCAGCTGGCGCGCTGTCTTCCTGGTCAACGTGCCGGTCGGGGTGGCCGCGGTGCTGCTGACCCCGCACCTGCTGGGCCGGGGCCGGGAGCACCGCACCCGGCGGCGGCTGGACATCGGCGGTGCGCTGCTGATCACCGTGGCGGTCGCCGCCGTGGTGTTCGCGGTCTCCCAGGGCGGTGCGGCCGGCTGGACATCGCCGCTGGTCGTGGCAGCCGCGGCAGCCGCTGCCGCGGCCCTGGCCGGGTTCGCCGTGGTCGAGCGCCGTCACCCGGACCCACTGGTCCGCGGTGACCTGCTGCGGCTGCGCTCGCTGCGCAAGGGCGGCGCGCTCATCATGCTGCTCGGCATCTGGAACGGCGGCGAGATGCTGGTGCTTTCCCTGTACTTCCAGCAGGTCCTGCATGACTCGCCGCTGATGACCGGCCTGGCCATCGCGCCGCAGGGCATGGTCGGCTTCGCCGCCGGGGCGTTCGGCGCGCGGCTCGCGGGCCGGCTCGGCATGCAGCGGCTGCTGGTGCTCACCAACGCCGTGGCAACCCTCGGCTTCCTGGTGCTCACCCGCCTTCCCGCCACCGGGGGCTACAGCCCGCTGCTGGCGGCGGTGACCCTCGTCGGTTTCGGCACCGCCGGGACCGCGTTCGGCGCGATGGTCACCGCGAGCGTCGGCGTGGCAGACGGGGACCAGGGATTCGTCGGCGGGGTGATCAACACCAGCCGGCAGATCGGGGCCGGGATCGGGGCGGCGCTGCTGCCCGCCATTGCCCTGACGGTGACTCACGGCGGTCACGCGGCAGGCGTCAGCGGTGACCGCGCGGCCATGCTCGCCGGGGCGGTCGCGGCCGGACTGGCCACGCTGATCGCCGCGGCACACCGCGCTGAGCGGGCCGGCAACTGCCCGTAGCACGATGGAAAGGCGGGCCCGGGGCACCCGGGCCCACCCGGGTGCCCCGGGCACCCGGGCCCACCCGGCAACGACAACGTCCGGAGGAATGTCGAGATGAGTTCAGCAGGAGACAGCGGGCTGCCCAGGGTGGCCGTGCTGGGCATCGGGACGATGGGCAGGGGCATGGCGCACAGCCTGCTGCGGGCCGGGTTCGGTGTCGATGTGTGGAACCGGAGCCCCGAGCCCGCGGCCCAGCTGGCGCTGGACGGCGCCACGGCGCACGAGCGCCCGGCGAACGCCGTGGCGCACGCCGACGTGGTGATCACCATGGTCGCGGACGCGGACGCGGTGCGGGAGGTGGCCTTCACCGAGGGCATGCTGGAGGCGATGCGCCCGGGTGCGGTATGGGCGCAGATGGCCACCATCGGCGTCGCGGCCACCGGTGAACTGGACGCCAGGGTCAGGGCCGGGCATCCCGGGATCCTTTTCGTGGACGCGCCGGTGTCCGGGACCAAGGGCCCGGCTGAGTCAGGCAAGCTGCTCATCCTGGCGGCCGGCCCGGACGCCGCGCGGCCGGTCCTCGAGCCCGTGTTCGGTGCGCTCGGCCAGCGGACGAAGTGGCTCGGCGCGGCCGGCCGGGGAACCCGGCTCAAGCTGGTGATGAACACCTGGCTGGTCACCCTCGTCGAGGGCGCCGCGGAGATCATGGCGCTGGCCGATTCGCTCGGCGTCGATCACTCCGACGTGCTGGAATTCCTCGGCGAGGGCAACCTGGCCTCCCCGGTCGCGCTGGTCAAGGCGCGCAAGATGGATTCCGGTGACGACTCACCGGAATTCTCGCTGCAGTGGGCGCTCAAGGACATCGGGCTCGCGCTCGCCGCGGCGGACCTGCCGCTGCCCGCGGTCGAGGTGATCCGGGAGCGGTGGGCGTCGCTGGCCGGCTCGGGGCTGGGCGGGCTCGACGTGGCCGCCGCCCGGCACGGCCTGGGCGAGTCGGCCCCGGCCCGCTGAGCCGCCGGAGTGTGGTCACGCCCGGGTTTGTGGCCGGAAAGCGTCGTTCCCACAGCACTTTCCGGCCACAAACGGCCGGGATGCCGGCCAGGCGGGCCGGGGTCAGGCAGGGTCGCCGCGGCCGTAGTCGTCCTCGAGGCGGACGATGTCGTCCTCACCGAAATAGTCGCCGTGCTGGACCTCGACGAACACCAGCGGGACGGAACCGGTGTTGTGGATCCGGTGCGCGACGCCGAGCCCGACATCGACAGCGTCGCCCCGGCGCACCGGCACGTCCTTGCCGTCCAGGGTGACGGCCCCTTCGCCGGCCACCACGAACCAGTGCTCGGCGCGGCGGGCGTGCTTCTGGTAACTGAGCCGCTGCGCGGGATGCACCTCGATGGTCTTCACCTTGAAATCGTCGCCCTCGGTGAGCACGGTGTAGCTGCCCCAGGGGCGCTGGGAGTGTTCAGTCACCGCCCCATCCTGCCGGATCCGCGGACGGGCCGGCACCCTCACCCGGTACCTTGACGTCGAGATAAGCTCCTCTTAGCGTGAGGACGCGCATATTAACTCGATGTCGAGATACCTGTGATCAGGGGAGGCGGACCCAGATGACCGCGAACAGCTTCGGCAGCATGAGCTCGTTGCGGGTCGGCGAGGCCGAGTACCAGATGCACCGGCTGGACGCGGTGTCCGGGGCGGCCGGCCTCCCGTTCAGCCTGAAGATCCTGCTCGAGAACCTGCTGCGGACCGAAGACGGCCAGAACGTGACCGCCGAGCACGTCAACGCCCTCGCGCAGTGGGACCCGTCGGCCGAGCCGTCGACCGAGATCCAGTTCACCCCGGCCAGGGTGATCCTCCAGGACCTGACCGGCGTGCCGGCCGTCGTGGACCTGGCCACCATGCGCGAGGCCATGCGCGACCTGGGCGGTGACCCCGGGAAGATCAACCCGCTGGTCCCGGCTGAGCTTGTCATCGATCACTCCGTGGTGGCGGACATCTTCGGGCGGCCGGACGCGTTCGACCGGAACGTGGAGTTGGAGTTCAGCCGCAACCGCGAGCGGTTCCAGTTCCTGCGCTGGGGCCAGGAAGCGTTCAGCCAGTTCAAGGTGGTGCCGCCGGGCACGGGCATCGTGCACCAGGTCAACATCGAGCACCTGGCGCGGGTGGTGATGGCCCGCGACGGCGCCGCCTACCCGGACACCTGCGTCGGCACCGACTCGCACACCACCATGCAGAACGGCCTCGGCGTGCTCGGCTGGGGCGTCGGCGGCATCGAGGCCGAGGCGGCGATGCTCGGCCAGCCGATCAGCATGCTGATCCCGCGGGTCGTCGGGTTCCGGCTGACCGGCGAGCTGCCCTCCGGCGCGACCGCCACCGACCTCGTGCTCACCATCACCGAACTGCTCCGGCGCCATGGCGTGGTCGGCAAGTTCGTCGAGTTCCACGGCGACGGGGTGGCCTCGGTGCCGCTGGCCAACCGGGCGACGATCGGCAACATGAGCCCCGAGTTCGGCTCCACCTGCGCGATCTTCCCGATCGACGGGCAGACGCTGGACTACCTCCGGCTGACCGGCCGCCCGGACGCGCAGGTGGCGCTGGTCGAGGCGTACGCCAAGGAGCAGGGCCTGTGGCCCGACCCGGCGGCGCCCGCCCGGTACTCCGAGGAAGTGACGCTTGACCTGGCCACTGTGGTGCCCTCGCTGGCCGGCCCGAAGCGCCCGCAGGACCGGGTCGCCCTCGCCGACGCCAAGGCCGCGTTCCGCGAGGCGCTCGGCGCCTATGTGTCCGAGCCCAGCCTGGACAACGGCCTGGCGGGCACGTTCCCCGCGTCCGACCCGGTGGCAGCGGACGAGTTCCCCCGCCCGTCCGCGCCCGCGCAGGTCACCCTGGACGACGGAACGAAGACCAGCGTGGACCACGGCTCCGTGGTGATCGCGGCCATCACGTCGTGCACGAACACCTCGAACCCGTCGGTGATGGTCGGCGCCGCGCTGCTCGCCAAGAAGGCGGTCGAGGCGGGGCTGGCCCGCAAGCCCTGGGTGAAGACCACGCTGGCGCCCGGCTCCAAGGTCGTCATGGACTACTACGAGCGCGCCGGGCTGGTGCCCTACCTGGACAAGCTCGGCTTCAACCTGGTCGGCTACGGCTGCACCACCTGCATCGGCAACTCGGGGCCGCTGCCGGAGGCGGTCAGCGCCGCGGTGGCCGACAATGACCTGGCCGTGGTCTCCGTGCTGTCCGGCAACCGGAACTTCGAAGGCCGGATCAACCCGGACGTGAAGATGAACTACCTGGCCTCCCCGCCGCTGGTGGTCGCCTACGCGCTGGCCGGCACGATGGACTTCGACATGGCGCGTGAGCCGCTCGGCACCCGCACCGACGGCAGCCCCGTGTACCTGCGGGACATCTGGCCGTCCGCGGCCGAGATCGCCGGCGTCGTGCAGAACGCGGTCGCGGCGGAGATGTTCACCCGGGACTACGCGGATGTGTTCGAGGGCGACGATCGGTGGCGGGCACTGGAGGTGCCCTCGGGCGACACGTTCGCCTGGGACGCCGGCTCGACCTATGTGCGGCGGCCGCCCTACTTCGAGGGGATGACGGACAAGCCGGCCCCGGTCGCCGACATCCACGGCGCCCGGGTCCTGGCCATGCTCGGCGACTCGGTGACCACCGACCACATCTCGCCCGCCGGGGCGATCAAGACTGACAGCCCGGCGGGGCAGTACCTGGTGGAGCACGGGGTCGAGCGGCGCGACTTCAACTCCTACGGCTCCCGGCGCGGCAACCACGAGGTGTTGATCCGCGGCACGTTCGCCAACATCCGGCTGCGGAACCAGCTTGCCCCGGGCACGGAGGGCGGGGTGACGGTGCACCTGCCGGATGGCGAGCAGATGTCGATCTACGACGCGTCCCGGCAGTACGCGGCCGAGGGCACGCCGCTGCTCGTGCTCGGCGGCAAGGAGTACGGGTCCGGCTCGTCGCGGGACTGGGCGGCCAAGGGAACGCTGCTGCTCGGCGTCCGGGCCGTGCTGGTGGAGTCGTTCGAGCGGATCCACCGGTCCAACCTCATCGGGATGGGCGTGCTGCCGCTGCAGTACCGGCCGGGGGAGTCGGCCGCCTCGCTGGGTCTGACCGGCCAGGAGGTATTCGAGGTGACCGGCATCGAGGAGATCAACTCAGGGCCGGTGCCCCGCGAGGTGACGGTCCGCGCCGACGACAAGGCATTCCGCGCGGTCGTCCGGATCGACACGCCGGGGGAGGCGGACTACTTCCGGCACGGCGGGATCATGCAGTACGTGCTGCGCTCACTGCTGTCGTAAATGCCGGAGCCCGTCGTTCGCGGCGTCCCGGCGGCGTCCAGGGCCCCTCGCCGGGCCCGGGACGCCGCCTTGCTGCTAGCCGGCATCACCGCGCTGGCGTTCAACATGCGGGCGGCTATCACCAGCCTGCCCCCGGTGTTCCCGGAACTGGCCGCCAGCCTGCGGCTGTCGCCTGCGGCCCTGTCCGCGCTGGCCGCGGTGCCGGTGCTCTGCTTCGGCGTGTTCTCCGGGGCCGCGGCGCCGCTCAGCCGGTGGTTCGGCGAAGAACGGGTGCTCGGCGCCGCGCTTGTCGTGCTGGCCGCCGGGCTCGTGCTGCGCGGGGCGTTCCCGGGCGGCATGCTCTTCCCCGGCACAGCGCTCGCCGCCTTTGCCATCGCGGTGCTGAACGTCCTGCTGCCGAGTCTGGTCAAGCGCCGCAGGCCAGAGCAGGCTGGCCTGCTCATCGGGATCTACCTGGTGGGACTGTCCGCCGGGTCCATCCTCGCCTCGCTGGTCGCGATCCCGGTGTACCGGCTCTCCGGCGGGTCGGTCCCGCTCACGGTTGGCCTGTGGGCGCTGCCCGCGCTGGGCGCGGCGCTCGTCTGGCTGCCCCAGTTGCGGTACCGGACCGTCCCCGCGGCCAGGCCGGCCGGGGCAGCCGGCCGCCTGCGCGTGTACCGGCACGCGCTGACCTGGCAGGTCACCCTGTTCATGGGGCTGCAGAGCCTGACCTTCTACGCGGCGCTGTCCTGGGTGCCCACCATGTTCCGGGACCGCGGGGTGAGCCCGGGCGGCGCGGGTAACCTGCTCGCCCTGATGAGCTTCGGCGGGACGATCACCGCGCTGGTCATCCCGGTGCTCGCGCACCGCGCCCGTGATCAGCGCGCGTTGATCGCGGCCACCATGGTGGCCAGCGCCGCGGGCCTCGCCGGGGTCTGGTTCGCGCCGGTCGGGTCCGCGGTCGCCTGGATACTGGTGCTGGGCCTGGGCCAGGGCGCCGCGCTCGGGCTGGCCGTCTTCCTCATGATGGCGCGTGCCCCCGATCCGGTGGCTGCTGCTTCGCTCTCGGCGTTCGTGCAGAGCGTGGGATACCTGCTGGCCACGGCAGGCCCGCTCGCCGTCGGGTTCCTGCATTCGGCCACCGGTGGCTGGACCGTCCCGGTCACGATGCTGCTTGTCATCATGGGCCTGGAATTCATGGCTGGCTGGCCGGCTGCCCGGGACGTCACCTTGCCGCTCCCGGGCCACGCCATCGCCGCGGACTGACGCACCAGGCAGCCCGCCCACCTGCCCGCGTACCTGCCCGCGTACCCACCTACTCACGCCGCCCGCCGCCGATGGCGCGGGGCCATTCCGAAACGTTTCCGAAAATAATTGATCCCCGAGGAGCCACGTCGTAACGTCCCAAAGGGAGCAGTGCAGCGGGAAGCACGATCGGGGGGAAGCACGATCGAGGAAAGCACGGCAGAGGGGAACGCGGTGGAGGCAAGCACGCCGGCACCGGCCCGGATCGCGGTCGTGGGAACCGGGAACATCGCGCGCGTCCACGCGGCGGCGTTACGCTCGCTTCCCGGCGCCGACCTGGTTGCCGCGGCCGACGTGGACCGCGCGCGGCTGCACGCCTTCGGCGCCGAGCACGGCGTGCCACAACTGCACGCCGATCTGGCTGAGCTGCTCGAGGCCGCCCGGCCGGACCTGGTTCACCTGTGTACTCCGCCGGCCCTGCACTACCAGCAGGCGGACCTGTGCTTGCGGGCCGGGGTGTCCGTGCTCGTGGAGAAACCGCCCGCGCTGAGCCCGCGCGAACTGGACCTGCTGGCGGCCAGCGAGGCGGCCCGGGGAGACGCCGGGCCGTGGTTCGCGACCGTCTTCCAGCATCGCTTCGGGTCCGGCGCCCGCAGGCTGCGCGCGGTGGCCGCCGCCGGGGTGCTCGGCCGGCCACTGCTGGCGATCTGCCATACGACCTGGTTCCGTGACCAGGCCTATTTCGACGTGCCGTGGCGCGGGCGGTGGGAGTCCGAGGGCGGCGGCCCCACCATGGGGCACGGCATCCACCAGCTTGACCTGCTGCGTTACGTGCTCGGTGACTGGGCGGAGATCTCGGCCATCGCGCGCCGCCAGGCTCGCCGGATGGAAACCGAGGACCTGTCCATGGCGCACGTGATCTTCTTCAGCGGCGCCGCAGCCAGCGTGATCAACTGTGCTGAGCCAGATGCTTGGCCGCCAGGAATGACCGCTGGCTCAGCCCGTCGGGTGCGGGCGGCGCAGCCAGGATCTGCTCCCGCCGACGGCCGTAGGCCGCGGCCCAGCCCTCCTGATACCACTCAGCCACTTGCCATAGCGACGCCATCAGATCTCCGGGCCTGCCAGGCGGTGCGTTACGATACTCGCGTCGAAGTATTTCGATCCGCGGTGCTGGACGCTGCCCGGTCACCCGGGGGCTGCGGCGGGATGGGCGGGTGCGGCCGTGGCCAGCGCCGAGAACGTGCCGGACATGGGCAAGCGGACCGACGGCGCCCCCGGTGACCTGGCGGATGAGGCTGCCCTGCAGGAGACCGGCCCGAGGCGGCGGCCGACGCTGGCGGTCGTTGCCGCCGAGGCTGGCGTCTCGCTGCCCACCGTCTCCAAGGTCGTCAACGGGCGGCCCGACGTGGCCCCGGGCACCCGGGCGCGGGTGGAGCGGCTGCTCGGCGAACTCAACTATCCAACTGGGCGGGCGGCATCGCGGCCACCGATCACCTGGTCAGCTACGGTCATCGCCGCATTGGCGCCATTACCGGGCCGGTGAACCACCTGTGCAGCCGGGCCCGGGCCGATGGCTACCGGTCGGCGCTGGAGCAGGCCGGGCTGCGGATTGACCCGGCGCTGATCCGGCACGGGGACTTCCAGCACGAGGGCGGCTTCCTGTGCGGCGGCGAATTGCTGGACCTCCCGGACCCGCCAACCGCCATCTTCGCCGGCAGCGATCAGCAGGCGCTCGGTGTGTACGAGGCCGCCCGGCAGCGCGGGCTGCGCATCCCGCAGGACCTCAGCGTGGTGGGATTCGATGACCTGCCGGCCGCCCGCTGGGTGTCGCCCCCGCTGACCACGGTCCGCCAGCCACTCGCGGACATGGGCAGGGTCGCCGCGGACATGCTGGGCAACCTGATCGACGGGACTCCGCTGCGCAGCCAGCGGGTGGAACTGTCCACCGAGCTGGTCGTCCGGGACTCCACCGCCGTCCAGCCGGGGTGAGGCGGCCGGCGGCAGGGCCGGAACCAGGGCCGGAACCGGGGCCGCCGGCCAGGCCGGGTTGCCGGCGCGGTCGCTCACCACCTGGGTGCTGCCGGGCGCCGGGAGAGGGACGTCGGTGCGGGGCCGGGATGCCCAGGCGGGGTAGGTTCGTGTCCGTCAGCGCTGGAGGTGCCGCATGCTCGTGGCGGGGGTGGATTCATCCACGCAGTCCACCAAGGTCGTGCTGTGCCGCGCGGAGGACGGCACGGTCATCGGGCGCGGCAGCGCGCCGCACCCGGCGGGTACCGAGTGCGACCCCGCCGCGTGGTGGTCAGCGCTGGAGCAGGCAGGGGAGGGCCTGTTCAGCCGGGCCGACGCGATCGCGGTGGCAGCGCAGCAGCACGGCATGGTGGTGCTGGACGACACCGGCGCGGTGATCCGGCCGGCCCTGCTCTGGAATGACCTGCGCTCGGCCCGGGCGGCCGAGCAGTTGATCGCCGAGCGCGGCGGCGCGGCATGGTGGGCCGAGCACACCGGAAGCGTGCCCAACGCCTCGTTCACGGTGACCAAGCTGCGCTGGCTGGCCGAGCATGAGCCGGACAACGCGGCCAGGGTGGCCAGGGTGATGCTGCCGCACGACTGGCTCACCTGGCGGCTCGGTGCCACCGAGCCGGTCACCGACCGCGGCGACGCGTCCGGCACCGGGTACTTCTCACCCGCGGCGGGCCACTGGCTGCCCGACGTCGCCGCGGCCGCCCTCGGGCACGAGCCGGGACTGCCGCGCGTCGCCAAGCCCGCCGAGGCCGTCGGCGAGACGGCGAGCGGGGCGGTGCTGGCCCCCGGGACCGGCGACAACATGGGCGCGGCACTCGGGCTGGGCCTGGCGCCAGGCGACGTGGTCACATCCATCGGGACGTCAGGGACCGCCTACGCGGTCACCGCGGTGCCCGCCGCCGATGCCTCCGGCTCGGTCGCCGGCTTCGCCGACGCCACCGGCCGCTTCCTGCCGTTGGTGGCCACGGTCAATGCCGGCCTGGTGCTCTCCGCGGTCGCCGCGCTGATCGGCACTGACCTGGCCGGGCTGTCGGCCCGGGCACTCGCCGCCGAGCCTGGTGCGGGCGGGATCACGCTGCTGCCCTACCTGGACGGCGAACGGACCCCGAACCGGCCCCGGGCCACCGGCGTGCTGCGCGGACTGACCACGCAGAACGCCACTCAGGCCAACTTCGCCCGTGCCGCGGTCGAGGCGGTGCTCGCCACGCTGGCCGAGGCCGCCGACCTGATTGCCGCGCAGGGCGTCCGGCGCCAGCGGGTGCTGCTCATCGGCGGCGGCGCCCGGTCGGAGGCCGCGCGCCGCCTCGCGCCAGGGATCTTCGGGGTCCCGGTCGTGGTGCCGGAGCCGGATGAGTACGTGGCGCTCGGCGCGGCCCGCCAGGCCGCCTGGGCGCTGGCCGGCACTCCCGACCCGCCCGACTGGCCGCGCCGCGTGGCGGAGGAGTACACCGGCCCGGCGCAGCCCGCCATCAAGGAGAACCTGGCTGTGCTCCGCGAGGCCACCGCCGCATGGGATGACCGCCGTGAGATGAACCGACCTGAGATGAACCGACCTGGGATGAAAGGACTTACCCGGTGAGCACAGACGCTTACGTACCAACCCCGCAGGACCGGTTTTCCTTCGGCATCTGGACCGTCGGCTGGCAGGGAGTGGACGTTTTCGGCGGTGCGGTGCGGCCGCAGATGCCGGCTGACCGTGCCGTGCGCAAACTCGCCGAACTGGGTGCGTACGGAGTCAACTTCCACGATAACGACGTGTTCGAGTTCGATGCGAGCGAGTCAGAACGCGACCAGCGGATCGCTGATTTCCGGCGGGCGCTGCAGGAGACCGGGCTGGTCGTGACGACCGCGACGACCAACTTGTTCGGCCACCCGATGTTCAAGGACGGCGCCTTCACCGCCAACGACCGCGATGTGCGCCGCTTCGCGCTGGCCAAGGTGATGCGCAACCTGGACCTGGCTGCCGAGCTAGGGGCCGGCATCTATGTGTTCTGGGGCGGCCGGGAGGGTGCCGAGTCTGGCGCGTCCAAGGATGTGCGGGCCGCGCTGGCCCGCTACAAGGAGGGCCTGGACGTGTTGTCCAGCTACGTGCTGGACCAGGGCTACAGCCTGCGGTTCGCCATCGAGCCGAAGCCCAACGAGCCGCGCGGCGACATCCTGCTGCCCACCGCCGGGCACGCGCTCGCGTTCATCAACGAGCTGGAGCACCCGGAACTGGTCGGGATCAACCCCGAGGTGGGGCATGAGGAGATGGCCTCGCTGAACTACGCGCATGGCATCGCCCAGGCGCTGTGGCACGGGAAGTTGTTCCACATCGACCTGAACGGGCAGAACGGCCCGCGCTACGACCAGGACCTGCGGTTCGGGGCAGGCAACGCCCGCGGCGCGTTCTGGGTGGTGGACACCCTGGAGGCCGGCGGCTACGACGGCCCGGTGCATTTCGACTACAAGCCGCCGCGCACCGAGAACGACGAGGGCGTGTGGGACTCCGCCGCGGCCTGCATGCGGAACTACCTGATCCTGCGCGAGAAGGTGCGGGCGTTCCGGGCCGACCCCGAGGTGAAGGCGGCGCTGCAGGCAGCCGCGGTGGAGGAACTGGCCACGCCCACCCTCGCGGCGGGTGAGACCTGGCGGGATGTGCGGGGCTTCACCCCGGACATCCAGGCCCTCGCCGAACGCGGCATGGCCTTCGAGCGCCTCGACCAGCTTGCCCTGGAGCACCTCTACGGCGTCCGCTAACCCGCGCCCGCCCGGCACGGCCGCCGCTGCCCCGCGCCCGCCCGGCACGGCCGGTCGCGCCGGGGCGTGGCAACAGCATGTGAGTGGGGTATGGCAGAGGGCATGCGGGTGGGGTGCGGCCGCACGGGGTGTGGCAGCGGCCACGTGGGCCGGCCGCGCCCGGATGTGGCGGTCGCCACGTGCGGTGAAGCGAGCCTTCCGTGCCATGCACGAGTCCGGCGAAATAGACTCGCGGGAGATTCCCGCTGCGGGTGCGGCAGGCAGGCCGGGCGCGCCGGGGACCGCCGACCCTGCACCAGAGGCCAGCCGCACCTGGCCTACCAGACCTGATCGAGGCGACCAGGCCGATGAGATGAGGGAGCAGCCCAGGTGACCCTGCTGGAATCCATCGCCGGCCCGCGGGACCTCAAGGACCTGGGCACGGACCACTTGCCAGCCCTCGCCAGCGAGATCCGCGACCTGCTGATCGAAACGGTCTCGCGGACCAGCGGCCACCTGGGGCCCAACCTCGGCGTGGTCGAGCTGACCATCGCGCTGCACCGGGTGTTCGACTCGCCGGTGGACAAGATCGTGTTCGACACCGGCCACCAGTCTTATGTGCACAAGCTGCTCACCGGCCGCGTGCCCGAGTTCGGCACGCTGCGCCAGCGTGGCGGGCTGTCGGGCTACCCGTGCCGCGGCGAGTCAGAGCATGACCTGGTCGAGAACTCGCACGCGTCCACCAGCCTGTCCTACGCCGACGGGCTGGCCAAGGCCTACCGGCTGCGCGGCGAGAGAGACCGGACCGTGGTGGCCATCATCGGGGACGGCGCGCTGACCGGCGGCATGGCCTGGGAAGCGCTGAACAACATCGCGGTGGCCAAGGACAGCAGGCTGGTCATCGTCGTCAACGACAACGGCCGGTCCTACCAGCCGACGATCGGCGGGCTGGCCCAGCATCTCGCCACCGTCCGGGTCACCCAGCGTTACGAGAACGTGCTGGACTACATCAAGACCACCCTGTCCCGCACCCCGGTGGTCGGCCCGCCGATCTACGGGACGCTGCACGGGATGAAGAAAGGCCTCAAGGACGTCCTGCAACCGCAGGTGCTCTTCGAGGACCTCGGCCTGAAGTACCTCGGCCCCATCGACGGGCACGACGAGCAGGCGGTCGAGGTGGCACTGCGCCGCGCCCGCGACTTCGGCGGCCCGGTGCTGGTGCACGTGATCACCAGGAAGGGGTTCGGGTACCAGCTCGCCGAGGACAACGAAGAGGACCGCCTGCACCAGGTGCCCGCCGCCGCCCCGGCCGGCCAGGCCGGCGGCGTGCCGAAGCGGACCTGGTCCGAGGTGTTCGGAGAGGCGCTCGTCTCGATCGGCGCGCGCCGCCCCGATGTGGTGGCGATCACTGCGGCCATGCTGCACCCGACCGGCCTGGGCCCCTTCGCGAAGGCCTACCCGGACCGGGTGTTCGACGTCGGCATCGCCGAGCAGCACGCGGTGACCAGCGCGGCCGGGCTGGCCATGGGCGGCCTGCACCCGGTCGTCGCGATCTACGCGACGTTCCTCAACCGGGCCTTCGACCAGGTGCTGATGGACGTGGCGCTGCACCGGCTCCCGGTGACCTTCGTGCTGGACCGGGCCGGGGTCACCGGCCCCGACGGCGCCAGCCACAACGGCATGTGGGACGGCTCGATCCTCCAGGTCGTGCCGGGGCTGCGCATCGCCGCGCCGCGGGACGCGACCCGGATCGCCGAACTGCTGAACGAGGCGGTGGCCGTCAGCGACGGCCCGACCGTGGTGCGCTTCCCCAAGGGCACGGTCGGCGGCGAGGTGGAAGCGACCGGCAAGCTCGGCAGCATGGACGTGCTGCGCTCCCCGGACGGGGGCGCGGCCCCTGATGTGCTGCTGGTCGGGGCCGGGCCGATGGCCGGGTCCTGCCTGGTCACCGCAGGCCGGCTGGCCGACCAGGGAATCGGGGTGACCGTGCTGGACCCGCGCTGGGTGAAACCGGTGGACGCGGCCATCACCGAGGTGGCCCGGCGGGCCCGGCTGGTGGTGACCGTCGAGGACAATGGGGTGGCAGGGGGGTTCGGTGACGCGGTGTGCCGGCTCCTGCGCGACGAGGATGTCAAGACGCCGGTCAAGACGTTCGGGCTGCCCCAACGTTTCCTCGCGCACGGGTCGCGCGACCAGGTCCTCGAAGAGATAGGCCTGGTCCCGCAGCACCTGGCGCGGCGGATCACCGAGGCCGTCGCGCGGCTGGACCCCGAGCTTGCGGGCAACCCCCAGGCGTAGGGCCGCAGGGATGAGACCCGAGGGATGAGAACGGTGGAGCTGCATCAGTGACGACACTTGAGATCGCCGTTGTCGGTTCCGGCCCGGCTGGGATCTACACGGCCGAGGCGCTGATCAAGCAGACCGCTGCCCTCGCCCCGCCCGGCACCGTGCACGTCGATGTGCTGGACCGGCTGCCGACGCCGTATGGCCTGGTCCGCTACGGCGTGGCCCCGGACCATCCGTCCATCAGATCCATCGCCGACTACCTGCGCGGCGTGCTCGAGCACCCTTCTGTGCGGTTCCTCGGCGGCCTGCACCTCGGCGACGATGTCACCCGCGAGGACCTGCTGGGCAGCTATGACGCGGTGGTGTACGCGACCGGGGCGATGCGCGACCGGCGGATGGGCATCCCCGGCGAGGACCTGCCCGGCAGCTACGCGGCCACCGATTTCGTGAACTGGTACTGCGGCCACCCGGACTCAGACGCCGGGGCCTTCACCCTGGACGCCGAGTCCGTGGCTGTCGTCGGGGTCGGCAACGTGGCCGTGGATGTTGCCCGCATCCTGGTCAAGGATCCCGCCGGGCTGCGCGCCACCGACATCCCGCAGTCGGTGCTCGAGGCCCTGATAGCGAGCAAGGTCCGCGAGGTGCACGTCATCGGCCGCCGCGGCCCCGCCCAGGCCAAGTTCACCACCAAGGAACTGCGCGAGCTCGGCGGGCTGCGCGATGTGGACATCGTGGTGCACCCGGCCGAGACCGACCTGGATGCCTTCGACCCGACCGGGCAGAGCGCCCAGCTCCCGGCCAGTGACCGCAGGGTGCGCGGTAACCTGGCGGCCATCACGGACTGGGCCGGGCGTGCTCCGGCTGGTGCCGACCGCAGGCTGACCCTCCGTTTCTGGCTCCGCCCGGTAAAAATCGAAGGCACGCAACGCGTCACGGGCCTGACCGCCGAGCGGACCCGGCTGGGTGAGCGGGGCGAGCTGACCGGGACGGGTGAGCTGGAGACCATCCCGGCACAGCTGGTGTTCCGCAGTGTGGGCTACCAGAGCGTGCCGTTGGCCGGGGTGCCGTTCGACGAGCGCAGCGCCACCGTGCCCAACTCCGACGGCCGGGTGCTCGGCCCGGACGGCACGCCGCAGCCGGGGGAGTACGTCGCGGGGTGGCTCAAGCGCGGCCCCACCGGGGTGGTCGGCACGAACAAGTCCGACGCGGCCGCCACCGTGCGGTCGCTGCTTTCCGATCTTGCCGTCGCTGGCTCCGGGGCTGCGCCGCGGCGTTCCCGGACGCCGTTCGCTGACCTGCTGGGGACCCGGGGCCTGCGGCCGGTGAGCTATGCCGACTGGCTCAGGGTGGAACGCGCCGAGGCGGAACTGGGCGGCACGCTCGGCCGCGGCGCGCGGGTCAAGATCGGCGACCGGGACGCCATCGAGGCGTTGTGCCGACCCGCCGTGGACTGACCCTGACGGCCATCCCGGGGCTGACCCAGCCGGTCATCCGCGCGCTGACAGCTCCGGTCGTGCGCGTGCTGAATGAACCGGTCGTGCGCGTGCTGAAAACGAACCGGTCGTGCGCGGGCTGACTGTGCCAGCCTTCCCGCCGTCACCGCGGCGCCTCGGTGAGCTGGCTGTTGACACCGTATTGCGGATTAGTTACGCCATGCTGAACTGGGCAAACACGGTTCTTTCCGGCGATGAAAACAGCAGTGCCGGAAGTCTTGACCGCCCGGGCACCGGGGACAATGACGACATGAGTGCCGGCCCGGTGAGTTTTCAGCAGAGTGAGGGTGCGCAGGGCGCCAGCAGGGTGCCGGATGAGACCGCGGCTCGCGAAGCCGATGATCTGCCACCGGACCGGTACATCGAGCGTGAGGGAAGCTGGCTCCGGTTCAACCAGCGGGTGCTGGAGTTGGCCGAGGATGAGCGGGTGCCGCTGCTGGAGCGGGTGCGCTTCCTGGCGATCTTCGCGAGCAACCTGGATGAGTTCTTCATGGTCCGGGTGGCCGGCCGGATGCGCCGGATGGCCACCGGCCTGCCGGTGGAGGGCGTGACCACCGGGATGGCCCCGGACCAGGTGCTGGAAAATACCCTGGAGACGGCCCGCGAACTCAGCCTGCGGCACGCGGAGTACTTCAGCCACGCCATCCAGCCTGCCCTGGTCGATGAGAGCATCGAGATCCTGCGCTGGAAAGAGCTGTCCGCTGACGAGCAGCAGGACCTCCGGCAGCTCTTCCGCGACCGCATCTACCCGGTGCTCACCCCCCTGGTGGTGGACCCGGCGCACCCGTTCCCGTACATCTCGGGCCTGTCGCTCAGCCTGGCGGTCATGGTCGCGGACCCGCAAACCGGCGTGACCATGTTCGCCCGGGTGAAGGTGCCCCCTCTGCTGCCGCGATTCCTCACGGTCGGCAAGCACCGGTTCGTCCCGCTGGAAGACGTGATCGCCGCGCACCTGACGGAGCTGTTCACCGGGCTGGACATCCTGGAGCACCACGCGTTCCGGGTGACCCGGACCCGGGAGCTGGAGGTGGACGAGGACGTCACCGAGGACCTGATGCAACAGCTGGAGCGAGAGCTGCTGCGCCGCCGCTTCGAGCCCGCTGTCCGCCTCGAGGTGGAGGAATCCATCTCCGGTGAGGTGCTCGACAAGCTGGTCACCGAACTGGACATCGACCGCCGTGCGGTCTACCACCTGCCCGGGCCGCTGGATCTCACCGGACTCAACGCCATCGCCGACCTCGATCTGCGGCGGCTGAAGTATCCGGCGTTCGTTCCCTCGGAGTCGACGTTTCCGCACGACGCCGACGTCTTCGCCACCCTGAACCGGCGCGACGTGCTCGTGCACCACCCCTACGACTCATTCACCGCGACGGTGGAGCGGCTGACGGTGGAGGCAGCCGCGGATCCCCGGGTGCTGGCGATCAAGCAGACGCTGTACCGGACCAGCGATGCCTCGCCGATCGTGGACGCGCTGATCGATGCCGCCGAGGCGGGCAAGCAGGTCGTGGTGGTGGTGGAACTGAAGGCGCGCTTCGATGAGCGGGCCAACATCATCTGGGCACGCAAGCTGGAAGAAGCCGGCTGCCACGTCGTGTACGGATTCGTGGATCTCAAGACGCACTGCAAGATGGCTCTGGTGGTCAGGGAAGAGCCGGACGGATCCTTGCGGCGCTACTGCCACATCGGCACGGGTAACTACAATTCGTCCACGGCACGGCTGTATGAGGACTATGGCCTGCTCACATCCGACCCGGAGGTGGGCGGCGACGCCACTGACCTGTTCAACGTCCTCACCGGGTACAGCCGGAAGACCTCTTACCACCGCTTCCTGGTCGCCCCGCATGCGCTCCGGGCTGGCCTGCTGGAGCGGATCGAGCGGCAGACGGCCCGGCAGCAGGAGGGCAGGCCAGCCCGGATCCAGCTGAAATGCAACGCGATCGTTGATGAGGCCGTGATCGATTCGCTGTACCGGGCATCCCGCGCCGGCGTGCCCGTTGACCTGTGGGTTCGCGGCATCTGCTCGCTCCGTCCCGGGCTGCCGGGCCTGTCGGAGACAATCCGGGCACGCAGCGTGCTGGGGCGGTTCCTGGAGCATTCACGGATCTACGCCTTCGGCGCCGAGGAGCAGGACGACAGCGAAGTCTGGATCGGCAGCGCCGACCTCATGCACCGCAACCTGGACCGGCGGGTGGAGTCGCTCTGCCGGGTGAAGAACACTGAGCAGCAGCAGGAGCTTCGTTCCCTGATCGGCCTGGCCATGGATGAGTCCACAAGCTCGTGGTGGCTGTCCGGCGATGGGACATGGACCAGGCACCACCTGGACACCGAAGGGAAGCCGTTGCGGGACCTGCACCAGTACCTGCTGCAGCGACGCGGCCACGCCGCCGACGGCTGATGCCCGCGGACGGGGGGGAGGGCAGGATTCACGCCGCGGGCGCTGTGCTCTGGCGGCCGGGTGCCGACGGCCCGCAGGTAGCGCTGGTGCACCGCCGCCGGTATGACGACTGGAGCCTGCCCAAGGGCAAGCTCCAGCCCGGTGAGCATGTGCTGCTGACGGCGGTCCGCGAGGTGGCCGAGGAAACCGGGATCCGGGTGGTGCTGGGCCGCCGCCTGCCCTCCACGCACTACGAGCGGGACGGCAGGCCCAAGATGGTGGATTACTGGGCGGCGAAGGCGGCCGACGAGCCGCAGCCCGGGTTCACCCCGAATGGCGAGGTCGACCAGGTGGACTGGCTGGACCTGCCGGCGGCCCGGCGGCGGCTGAGCTACGCCCATGACACCGGCGTGCTCGACGAGTTCGGTGCCGGGCCCGCTGACACCACCCCGCTCATCCTGGTCCGGCATGCCTCGGCCGGGAGCAAGGGCGACTGGCGGGCAGCGGGCCACCACGATGACCTGGCGAGGCCGCTGGATACTGACGGCACCCGGCAGGCCGAGATGCTGGCCCACCTCCTGCTCTGCTACCCGAAAGGCACGGTGCTCAGCTCGGCTGCCGAGCGGTGCGTCGCCTCGGTCCGGCCCTACGCCGACGCGGCCGGCCTGGCGGTGCACATTGACCAGGTGCTCACCGTGGGCCTGGCAAGCAGCGACGACGTGCGCCGCCGGACTGATGAGGTTCTCGGCAGTGGCCTGCCCGCGGTCATCTGCGGGCACCGGGAGAACCTTCCGGTGCTCCTGGAAGAGACCTGCGCGGTACTCGGCGGGAAGCGTCCCGAGGACCCGTCGCTGCCGTTTGCCGGGTTCTGGGTGCTGCACATCGGGTGGGACACGCTGGCCAGCGCCGAGCGGCACCAACTCGTCCCCGGCTGAGCGCGCACTCGTCCGCGCACTCTTCCCCGGCCGAATCCGGCCAGGCCCGCGGCTGGGACAGCCCAGCTCAGGCCCGCGCCGCGGCCCAGTCCAGCGTGGCGGGCAGTGCACCCTCGAAGATGAGCAGCCACCGCTTGATCTCGATGCCGGTGCCCCCGCTGTAGCCGCCGAGCCCGTTGCCCGCCACCACGCGATGGCAGGGCACGATCACCGGGAGCGGGTTCGAGCCCATGATCCGCCCGATCGCGCGAGCCGGGAGCGAGATGCCGTCCGGCCCGGCCACCGCGCGCTGCGCGAGGTCCCCGTAGGTGATGGTCTGGCCGTAGCCGATGGAGTCGAAAAGCACGGACAGCACCCGGTGCTGGGCACGTGACGTGCCGGCCCAGTCGATCGGCAGGTCGAAGGCCCGGCGCTGCCCGGCGAAGTACTCCGCGAGCTGGTCACGGGCGACCCCGAGCATGTTGTCCCGGTCCGCGCCAGCCCCGTCCGCGCCGGGCTGAGACGCGAGGCTGGCGGAGGCCCGGAAATTGACCCTGGCCACACCGTTGGCACTGCATGCCACAGCCAACGGCCCCACCGGGGAGCTGAGCGTTGCCCAGGCCAGCTCCGTCATCGTCCCATGCACCTTCTGGGGCGGCTCATGCCCCTGGTCAGCGTCCGCGGGCAGGACACTACGAGGGCTTGGCGCAGAGGCAGAATGGCTGCCCGTCCGGATCGGTGAGCGCTGGGTGGTGCTCATCCTGGCTGTCCGTGACCTCCCAGCCCAGCACCTGGTGGTAGAACTCGGCCAGCGCGGGGGGATTGCCGCAGTCAAGGTTGACCATGGCAAGGGTGGCAATTCCAGACATCGCTGCGTACCGCCTTTCGTCCCGGCCTTAGTGAGTGGCCGGCCCTCGCCAGCCCACTACTCTGCCCGACTGACGTTACGCGGACCCACCGACATTTCCCGCCGGGGACACGGGCACGGGGTGTGCGACATTAATGTAGGGGCCTCAGAGTTTGGCCTGGTAGAGCGCCTGGTCTGGTTGTACAGGTCACAACCAGACCTAAAAGCGCTGGTGAGAGTCGTCGTCACGCAACCGGCAGGCAAGGACACGCGCGCAGACCACACCGCCATACCGATCCGGCCAGAGCGGCTCGCCCAGGCCCGGGCGACCGCGACCACGCTCAATGCCGCAGGCCAGCGTGTGTCCCGGCGCTCGCTGCGCGGCGCCGGCGTACGCGGTTCGAACGCAGAACTAGGCGCAGTCGCGCGCCTGGTCGCATCCCAGCTACTAGCCAGCCAGGGAGAGTGAGCGGTTTTACAGAACGCCCATTCCTACCCATCGGAATGGCCGCTGACCTGCTATTTCTCCATTCCTCGCCGCGTGAAACCCGCGATCTGTCCGCCCCGCGTCCGTGAATTCCGAGTGGCCAGGTCAGCGCGCCGAGGCCCGGGAAACAGTCCCACTGAGTCCAGCGGAGTCCCGCTGTGTCCCATTCTTCGTCGCACCCCGTTCACCATCGATCCGGGCAACGTGCTGCGACGGCGTCACGGCCGCCCGCTGCCGCAGCCCGCCTGAAAGCGGTCACACCTTAGAAATCCGGTTTGCGCGCCCTTCTTTCACGTTCAGTAATAGATTTTTCTGGCGGATCCGGGTGTTGCCACCCAGAATTCCTCTCCATCCGGTGCCGGACACGGGCTTCCGGCGGGGCGATCGCTGGCCAATGGGGCCGTGCTGCGGGCACAGCGTCCGGTGGGCACCCCTCGGCGGGCGGCCCGCCCACGGCACCGCCGCCCTCACCGCCCAGGCATACGACGTGCTCGCCGGCGAAGCCGCTGAACGCGGCCGCACCCCCGTCCTCATAATCGACGAGGCCCACCTCCTGGACCATGCCCAGCTCGAATCAGTACGGATGCTGACCAACCACGACATGGACAGCCGCACCCCGTTCGCCGTCATCCTGGCCGGCCAGCCCACCCTGCGGCGCATGATCAAGCTCGGCGTGCTCGCCGCCCTCGACCAGCGGATCGCCGTCCGCTACCAGATGAACGGCATGACACCCGAGGAAACCGGCAGCTACATCCGCCACCACCTGCACATCGCCCGCGACGGCCGCGACGGCGGCCTGTTCTCCGACGCCATCACCCAAATCCACCAAGCCGCCCGCGGCAAGCCCCGCACCGTCAACAACATCTCCGTCGCCGCCCTGATCGCCACCTGCGCGACCGGCAAGAACATCGTCGATCACGCTGCCGCCCGCGCCGCCGTCACCGAAGTCATCGCGACAGACTGAGCACCGCGGCGACACCCCGAGCATGAAACCCCGCCCGGCACCCGCCCGGCGGGGTTTCTGCTACCCGTCCATCCCCACCGTCAGTGACGCGGCTATAGACACCGTGAGCGTCCGGCATTCTCTGGAGGTGCAAAACGGGCATAGCAAGCGTCCTGCACATTTGCGCAGGTCAGAGTGCCTGAAATTCGGCCATGATCGCGCAACAGGTGTTGCGCAAGCCGACCTGCACCGCGAGAACTCGCGTCAAAGCAGCAGCGACGACGAGCACGACACCCCCAGAGATGTGTTGCACAAGCTCTCCGAAGCGGGCGTTCCGCAACGTCGTGCAACAGCCCGGGGACCCCCAGAGAACCGGCAACACACGCCAGCCGGGGTCGGCGGGCGGCGCGGCGGGTGCGGGGGCGAGGTGGGCGGCGGCGGGCATGGCGCGTCCTTCCGTTGCGGGGGGGCGGGGGGTCAGATCTGGCGGCCGAGGGCGAGGGGGGTGACGGGGCGGCCGAAGGCTCGGCATCTTTCGCGGGGGACGCTGATTAGTGAAGTCGGGAGGACGGCATGGGACTGGCGCTGGTCCAGCCGCTGCGGCCGCGGCCACTGCTGGAGACTGAAGCGGAGATCGCCGGGTTCGAGCAGGATCTGCTGGCGGAGTACGTGCTGGCCCGCGCCTCGGCGGGCGTGGTGGACCGGACCATCCAAGGCGAGGTGGAAGCGGTGGTGGAGTTGCGCCGCTGGTTCGGCCGGCCGCTGTGGGAGATGCAGCCCCGGGATCTGGACAGGTTCTTCGGCGGTGATCAGCGCGCCATGGCGCCGGGCACGAAGGTCCGCAAGGCCGGCGCGATCTCGGTCTATTTCGAGTTCCTGGAACTGCGGCACGGGCCCGCGATTCACGCGGCGACGGGTCACCTGGTAGCGAGCCCGGTTGATGAGCTGAACCGGCCAAAGTCCGGGCCGGGGACGTATGTGCGTGTCCCCCCGCCGGCCGCAGACCTGGAGCGGTTGTTCAGCCGCTGGCGTGATGATCTCGGCGGTGCCCGCAAGTACGCGCCCGCCGCGCGCAATTACGCCGCGGCGCGGCTGACCAGCCTGATCGGCCCGCGCGTGTCGGAGCTGTGCCTGCTGCAGATCGGGGACGTGCGGTTTGACCTCGGCCCGTTCGGCAAGGTTCTGCTGCGCGGCAAGGGACTGCGCGGCCAGAAGAAAGAACGGCTCGCGCCGCTGATCAACGGGTCTCGCGGCCTGCTGGAATGGTGGCTGTCGGGGCCGCGGTGGGAGTTCGATGAGCATCTCGATGATCCCGCCGCGCCGATGTTCCCGTCCGAGCGGCGCCACGCCGGGGCGGTCAGCGCACGGGTCAGCGAGAACGCGATCCGGGCCGGCCTTGCGCAGGCGGTGGCCCGGTACCTGCCCGGGCATGCCAGGCCGATCTCGCCGCATGTGCTGCGGCATTTCGCCGCCTCCGACCTTTATGCCCAGGGGATGAACATCGTCGCTATCCAGGATTTGCTCGGCCATACCTGGATAAACACGACGATGATTTATGTGCATGTCAACAAAACCCATATCGAGGATGCCTGGGCTGCGGCAGGACAGCGCGCTGCCGCACGGTTCACCGGCTAGGAAAGGTGGTGTCGTGAAGTGGAATCTGCGCCTGGCGGCAGCCAAGCGTGATATCTGGAAATCCTCGCAGCTGCAGGCGATGCTCGCCGACGCCGGGCTGGTGATCAGCGCGGGGAAAATGTCGTACCTGTGGTCGGGCCGGCCCGTCACCATCCGGCTCGATGACCTGGACGTGATCTGCGCCGTGCTCGGCTGCGAGGTCGGCGAGCTGCTAGAACCCGAGCCGCGCGCGCCGCGCGCCGACACGGCCAGCGACGGCGCCGCCCCGCTACCGCTGGCCGCCGGGGCCAGGCACATGACGCGCCGCCGCCCGGGCCGGCAGGCCCCGCCCATCTGACCGGCATGCCGCTGATACCCCGCCCCTGCCCGTCCTGCCCGGCCGGGGTGTGCGAGGTGAACCGCACGCGCTGCTACCGCTGCCTGCACCCGGGCCGCCCGGTGCCAGCCTGCTCGTGCTGCGGTTCAGGTGACTACTACGTCTCCGGGTACTGCCGGGCCTGCCACCCGCGCCTGGGCATCGCGGAGTCCTGCCGCAGCTGCCTGGGCTGGACCGCCACGCGCCTGCGCGGGATGTGCAACCCGTGCTACCAGTTCGCCCAGCGCCACCCGGCCGGCACCTGCCGCGGATGCGCGCGCACCGTCCCGGTCCGCCACGGCCTGTGCCGGCTGTGCCTCATCCAGGCCGGATGCCTGTGGGGCCCGGTCCCGGTGCCGCCGCCTGGCCGGATCGGCTGGCATCAGCTGTTCTTCGCCGATGCCATCCACCGCCCCGCCGCCGAGCCGCCCCGGCCCGAACCCGCGCCGCTGCCCTGGGCCCGCCCGCAGCATGCCCAGCTGCGGCTGTGCGACCCGCCCCGCGACATGAGCCGGGTCCGGCTGCGCGACCGGGAGCCAGCCGACCCGCCGTTCGCCGCCTACCTGCTCAGCGAGCTCAACCGCCGCGCCAGCCTGCACGGCTGGCCCGCCTGGCAGCGCGACCGCATGCTGTGGATCGTGGGCCGCCTAGCCGCGGTGCACGCCGGCGGCGAGCAGATCAAAGCCTCCACCGTGACCAGCGCCGGCTGCGCCGACGGTCACGGCGCACGGCAGGCGATCGCATTCCTCGCCGGGCTCGGGCTGCTCGACGATGACCGGCCCGACGTCCTCGGCGCCTGGATCGATGCCCGCCTGTCCGGGGTGAGCCCGGGCATCCGCGCCGAGGCGCGCGCATGGATCGACGTGCTGCGCCACGGCGGGCCGCGCACCCGCCCGAAGGCCGAGGCCACCGTCCGCGCCAAGATCAGCTACATCACCGCCTTCCTCGGCGACGTCTCGGCCCGGCACGCCTCGCTGCGCGAGGTCACCACCCAGGAGATCACCCGCTGGCTCGCCGGGCGCCCTGCTGCCGCGTTTTATGAAGCCGGCGCGATCCGCAGCCTGTTCAAGACCCTGGCCAGCCGCCGGCTGATCTTCGCCGACCCCGCGCGGGCATTGCGCACCGGCCAGCGGCTGGCAAGCCAGCCGGTCCCGCTTGGGCAGGCGCTGGCCCGCACGGTCGGCACCGCTGCTGGCACCGACCCCGCGCTGTCGATGGTGGTCGCGCTGATCGGCGTCCACGGCCTCTACCCCAAGCAGGCCCGCGAGCTCCCGCTAGACGCTGTTGACCTGCGCCAGGGACGCCTCATCCACGGCGAGCTCAACCGGCCGCTGGACAGCTACACCCGGCAAGCCGCAGCCGGCTACCTCGCCTACCGCCGCCAGCGCTGGCCTGCGGCCACGAGCCCGTACCTGCTGGTCTCCAGCAAGACCGTGCACACCGGCCAGCCCGTCACCAGCACCTGGCTGCACAACCTCCTGCGCGCTCTGCCCGTCACCGCGCAGCAGCTCCGCGACGACAGGCTCCTGGAAGAAGCAGCCCACTGCGGCGGTGACGCGATGCACCTGGCAGCCGTGTTCGGCATCGGCCCCCAAGCCAGCCTCCGTTACGCCACAGCTGCCGCCGGCAACCCCGCGCCCGGCACGTCCGGCCCGCGAACCGGCACCTGAACCAGCCACTAGCGACCGCGATCTGGCGGTCCCGCGGCCGGATTTCGTGAGGACGCGCTTCGGCGAAGCCCCCACCAGCCCCGATCACAAGATGTGACCTGACTTGTGACACCCTCGGCTGCCTGGAGCGCGTACGGGTCGCCGACCTGGGAGTCTGCCGTTTGTCGGTAGCGGATCTGCGCACTAGTGCGGGCTTGGAGTAGGCCCGGGCCGTGGGCGAAGGTCCGGCGGCTCAGCGTCCTGGGATTCCGCGGTCCGCCTCCTCAGCCAGGCCACCGTAAAAAGCCACATCGCCCGCATCCTTGCCAAGCTCGGCCTGAGAGACCGCGTCCAGATCGCCGTCTACGCTTACGAACACGGCATCGTCAGGCCAGGTGTTGGTTCTCGTTATATGACGATCGAGCGGCCGAACTGCATGACGACGCTTCGGCAAGGCCAGGCTATGCGAGCATCTCGTTCTCCCCGCCAATTCGATCGCGCGCCGGGTTCTTGCCTCTCGTCGGCGTGAGTGGCTTCCAGGATCCTGCTGGCGGGCTAACGAGGAATGCGCCGCGGCCGATCACAGAGAGCCAGCGTTATCTCGGGTACTCTGCGGCAGATCGCCCGCATAACGCCGATTCGGATCGGCTGACAGCCGGGTCGGCCGGCGCCGACCGCCGCATGCCGATCATCCAGTTCTGGGTGATCCCGGCCCGGGACATGTGATCGACCTCATCCGGCGTCAGCGAGGCCAGACGCTGCCAGCTTGCCGCCTGCCGGGCAGCGTGATGCTCGGCTTGATCCAGCTGGCTTGTGACCGCGTGGCTGCCGGCTCTGGCACCGGCATGCGGGATGATCGCATCTTGCAGCGATCCGGGGCCCGCATCAGGGCCTCGACGGCACACCGCTGGCCGCCGCGATGCAGGCACTCGTCACTGCCCTGACCTGTCGCGGTGGCCGGATGAGGCGGCCTGCAGTGCCTGCGCCGGGGAGGACCGCTGGCCCTGGCCATAGGCGGAATCGAAGGCTTCAGCGCCTAGCGCGCTGGTCAGCGATTGGCGAAGTTCCTCATCCGGTGGCTCGGCCGGTCGCATGTGCGCGCTGGCCGACTCGCGGACGGTGTGTGCTGCGCCGAGGAGCAGGGCCGCGCGGTGCGGGCGGCCTTGGGCGCGCAGTACCGCGGCGAGGGCCTCAAGGGCGCTGACGAGTACGGTCGACTGGCCGGCGATCGCGATCGCCGCCGCGCTCTCGCCCAGCAGTTCCTCCGCGCGGTCCAGCTGCCGCTGCTCACGCGCCCGCTCCCCGAGCAGGTGCAGCGCCCGGCCGACGCACCGCTGGTCGCCGAGCCGGCGTAGCGTGGGCAGGCACTCCTCCATGAGGTGGGCGGCATGGTCATGGTCGCCGCGCAGCCACGCGAGCTGGCCGAAGCCGACCGCCGCGTGCACATGGCCGTCCGCGCTGCCACCAGCGTCGGCGAGCGTCTGGCTCTGGCTTAGCCACTCGTGCACCTCGTCGTCGGCGATGCCGGCGAACATGGCCTGCTGGGCCATGTTCCATAGCGTGTAGGCCACGAGCAGGTGATCGCCGACCTGCCGGAAGAGCGCCACGCTCTCATGCGCCCAGCGCAGGGCTTCTGCCAGTCCGTCGGAACTGATCGTCAGGTACGCCATGGTGTCCGCGCGCTCCCACGGGTGATCGTCGCCGAATCCGGCTAGCGCCTCGTGTATCGCGGGCGCCACCAGCTCCGGCCGGACCCACGTCGCGCTCACCGCGACCGCGAACGCGGCCTTGGCCCGGCAGAAGTCGTCGAGCCCGGCGGCGAGCCGCGCTGCGTCCTGGGCCAGGCCGAAGGCGGTCCGGGAGTCCCAGGGCTGCAGGATCTTGCTGGCGCCGGCGAGTCCGGCGACGGCCGCCGGGGTGGCGGGCGGTGCACCGATCGCGAGCGCTCGCTGGATCCACTGGTGGGCCTCACGGCGCTGCCCCGTCTCCTCCCAGAACCACAGCAACGCGGCGACCCACCGCCAGGCGGACTCGAGGTCACCGGCGGTAATGGTATGGGCCAGCGCAGCGCGCAGGTTCGGCTGTTCTGAGGCCAGCGTGTCGAGCCAGGCCCGCTGGTCCGGGGTGCGCAGCCGCTCGGCGGCTTGCTCAGCCAGCGCGAGGTAATGGGTGGCGTGCAGCTGCCTGGCGGTGGCTTCGGTACCGGAGGCGGCCAGCCGCTCGGCGGCGTACGCCCGGATGCTCTCCAGCAGGCGGTAGCGTCGGGTCGCCCGCCCGACCGCGGATACCAGCGACTTGTCCACCAGCCTCGGCAGCAGTGTCACGACGGCTCCGCCGCTCCGCTCGCCGGCGCCCCGCACCGACTGGACGGCCTGGTAGTCGAAGTCGGCCGGGAACACGCCGAGCCGGCCGAACAGCGCCCGCTCGTCGGGGCCGAGCAGGTCATAGCTCCAGTCGATCGCGGCGCGGAGCGTGCGGTGCCTCGGCACAGCGGTACGGGCGCCCGCGCTGAGCAGCTCCAGGCGCTGGTCGAGGTGCTCAACCAGCTGAGCCGGACCGAAGCTGCGCACCCGGGAGGCGGCCAGCTCGATCGCCAGCGGCAGCCCGTCGAGCCGCTGGCACAGCGCCGCCACGGCCGGGGCGATCGTGTCGGTGAGCGTGAATCCGGGCGAGACAGTCGCCGCGCGGTCGATGAACAGGTGCACGGCATCGAAGTTGGCGGCCGTGACGGCACGGCCAGACTCGCCAGGGGCAGGCACGGCCAGCGTCTGCACCTGGTAGCTGACCTCGCCGGGCACGCCGAGCGGTTCACGGCTCGTTGCCAGTACCCGCAATTCACCGCCGGCGGCCAGCAGGTCGGCGATGAGGTCGGCGGCTTCGGCGACGACGTGCTCGCAGTTGTCCACGAGCAGCAGGCAGCGCATCTCGCCCGCTACTTCACGCAGGATGTCACGCAGTGGCCATCCTGGCTGCGGTGCGAAACCCAGCGCCCGGGCGAGCGTGTCCTCCACCAGTTCCGGCCCGGCCGGCGCCAGATCCGCGAGCCGGGCACCGTCCCGGAAGGGGCCGGCGTGGGCCATGGCGACCAGAAGCGCGAGCCGGGTCTTGCCGACCCCGGCCGGGCCGGTGAGCGTGACCAGGCGGTGGGCGCCGAGCAGCGCCGTCAGCTCGCTCGCCTCGTGCTGCCGGCCCACCAGGCTGGTCAGGGGCACGGGCAGGGCGGTGCCGGCGCGGGCCGTACGGCGGACCTCCGCGCCCAGCTCGGCCAGCGCCGCCCGGTCGGCAACGCCGAGCTTGCGCAGCAGCGCGGCGATGTGGCTCTCCACGGTCCGCACCGAGACATGCAAAGCGCTGGCGATCTCGCGGTTGCGCAGCCGCGCGGCGACCGCGGACAGCACCTCGGCCTCGCGTTCGGTCACCCCGGCGCGAGCCAGCCGTTCGCTCATGCCGGCCCCGTGACCCGCCATGGAGCAATTGTGCAGCAACTCGGCGCGGGTGCGGTACGGACGCGGCATCCGTAGCAAGATCCGTAGGTTGCACGGCTGACCTGCCGCCTGCCACGGCCGAGGCTGGTGATGGCAACCAGTCAGTAACAGCGGAAGGGAAAGGCGATGCACAAGACAGTGAGGCTTATTCACGGTCATGATCATCAAGCGTCACAAACGCCGCCGCCGCTGGTCAGAGCTTGATCAACTGACAGTTGATGATCTTGTGAATAACCCTCAGTCGTCAGCCTCAACACCGGCCTTGAGGACACAGAGACAGTCACCGTGGCGTTCCTGGTGGAGGTCGGTGCGGCCGAGCAGGGACGCGAGACGCTCATGTTCTTGACCAAGGAGGCGGTCCGGCTCGCGACCGAGGGGTTCGCCCGTGCGGTGGCCTGCGACGGCTGCCCGCCCCTGACGGATCTGGTGGACCGGTACGGCAAGGCCGGCGGCCGGTTCATGGTGTGCCCCATCTGCATGCAGGCGCGCAACGTCGACTCGTCCGGGTTCATGGACAACGCCGAGCCCGGCGGTACCGCGCCCATGTGGCAGTGGATCGGCGACGACACGGCAGTGACCTTCAGCTACTGACAGCCCCGCAGCTACGAAAGGAGCACATCGATGAGCAGCACCCCCGCGACCAGCCTGAACCAGGTCGACGTCACGGACCTGAAGGCATACATCGGCGAAGCCAGCGCAGCGCCGGAGCTGGCGGACCGCCAGCCGCAGGTCATCGCGCGATGGGTCGGCGACTCGCGCGCCAGGATCACCATCAACGAGGTCAGCATGCATCTCGGCGGCGGCGGCGAGCTCAACCCCATGCAGGCGCTGCTGGGCTCGCTGGCAGCATGCGACGTCGACGTGGTGGCGACGCACGCGTCGCTGCTGGGAATCGAGATCACCGAGCTCTGGGTTGAAGCGAGCGGCCGGTTCCACGTCGCCCGCTACCTCGGCCTGGACAGCGAGCAGCCTCCCGGATACCAGCACATCGACTACACGGTGCACCTTCGCGTCCGCCAGGCGACCGAGGAGCAGATCGCCAGGCTCCGACGCCAATGCGAAACCGGCTCGCCAGTCGGCGACACGCTGACCCGGCCCGTCCCGGCGACGTTGACCCTCGACGTCCGCCCCGGCTAGCCAGCGCCGTCACCGGATTACGCAGGAGCAGGGCGATCTTCTGGATGTCGTGTGGGTCAGGCTGCTCCGATCGCTCCACGAACCTGGCAGGTCACATGTGCCTGCAAAATCCCTGTTCCGTAGGCTCGGCGGGCGCAGAGCACCCGCATCTGGATTGCCAGCGCACGGATCGGCGGCCATATGGCGACCGGCCAGAACGGCGGCTCTGGTTCGTCAAGCTTGATTGGGTACCTCACGATGAGTTGCCTGGCGGGGAAAACGCGGCAGCATGGACATGGCATGTCGGACGTCAGGCAAGCGAGTCCGCCGTCTGCGGGCGAGCGCATGCGTCGGACCGCGCGGATCTGTACCACGGGTATGTGGTACAGTGTCGTTCATGGAGGCATCGGCAGTCATCGAGCGGATCACCGCGCTGCTCGACGAGGGCACGCACGAGACATCGAACACATCGATGAGAATCCCGACCGCGCTGCGGGACGCCGCCGCGCTGGCGGTCAGGGAACTCGGGGTGGCGCCATCTGCGACCGCGCTGACGACGGCCGCGCTGCGCGCGACTTTGGAGGCGGTCGTAATGCAAGCTGTCCTTGACGAGCACTACCGGCAGCACGGGCAGGCCCGTCCGGGCCTCGGTGATCTGGCGGTAGCGGCCGCGGAGATCGACGGGCATCCGCTGGCGGCCGAGCCGGAACGGCTGCGGCAGGCGGCCGCGGAGATCTCCGGGCGGCACCCCGGCGCCTCTCCGGACGAGGTGGTGCTGTGGGCCGAGGCCCGGGCGTTCGCCGCGGCATGAGCCGGCTGGTCGTGCTGGACAACGAGGCGGTCCAGGCGCTGCGAGATCCGGCCCATTCAAAGCACCGGCGGGTGGTGAGCCACGTGCAGGTCGTGGCGAGCCGCAAGCGGCGCGCGGAGGCGATCGGGATCGTCGTGCCGACCGCGGTCCGCGTGGAGGCGGGCTGGGACCGGACCTCGCCGGCGTGGGTGTTCCCGAACCGGCTGCGCATCGCCGACTCCCCGCTTGACACTCCCTCCGCCAACACCGCGGCGGCCATCCGCGCCCGCACGGGCGTCTCGGTCGCCGATGCGCACGTGGGCGCCGTCATGCGGTCTGCCCCGGACGCTCAGATCACTGTCATCACCAGCGACCCCGGCGATATGCGGCAACTCGCGGGGGACGCAGACGTCACGATCGTCACCATCTGATGACATCAGCGCCACCATCTGCTGGCCGGAGAGGATCGCAGCCCGCCACCTGCCCGTGCAGGAGCCCGGTTCGCCGCTCAGATCGGCCAACTCTGAGCGTCGGAGTGCGCGGCACTACTGACACACGCTGCCGCCCAGAGCGGCGGCACTGCTCGCGCCGGAAGCCCGTGCTCTCAGTGACGTTGCGTGACGAGGCCTGCCCCGTCCGGGCAGATCCACTGGCTGCCGACCGTCCAGGTCGTTCGGCCTCGCTCCCTTGGGGACGCTCCAGCACAGTTCCAGGCCGAGAGGGATTGCAGCCACGAACGAAGGAGAGCACCGGACAAAGAGCATGGCCGTTGATCACGACTTGGTGTCCAGATCAAGGTGCCGTCAACGCCAGGCCACAGCACACTGCCACCGGGCCACGAAACAAGGCCCTGTGTTGGGCGAAGGCACGCGGCCCGCGATGCTCCACAGTTCCTGAACGGGTTGGCCGGCATGAGGGGCAACCACGCCGCATAGGGCGATGCGGCCGACCCGGTCCCGGCCGGCGAACCCGCACCTGAACCAGGCCTCACGCCGCGCAACGCGCTCGGGTTCCCGGCAAACACCTGCTTCTCCGTGGTCGGCGGTCGCGCTGCCGGGAGATTTTGCTGTCAGCTACGGGTTGCCGCCTGGCTGGCGTTCGCTGCCGCCTGGTGGCCGGGGCGGCTTGTCCGGGTTCGGGGACCTTGGTCCCTTGCGTGGCGGGATGATGGGGAAGCGGGCTGCCTGTGACGCCGACGGCATGTGGGATAAGAGCCCGTCAAACACCTTGGCGCCGGGACCCTGACCCTTGAGGGCCGCCTCTTGTTGCCTTGAGCACGACGGTCACCATTCGCGGCGTGAAGCCAGATGACCGGGGTCCCCGGGCAGCCCGCCCGTGTTACCGGTTTCTAGCTTAGGAGGCCCGGGTGGGCAAAGCGAGGGCGGGGAAGGTTCCCGCGCGGCTGGTGGAGGATGAGGAGTACCAGCTGCGCCATGAGCGGGTGGCGGGGACCGGCATCGCGAAGGCGAAGGCGGACGTGTGCACGAGGCTGCCCCCGCAGCGCGAGGGCGGCCGACGGGCGTCGCGGGTGGAGGAGGTCCCCGCGCGGGCCGCGGCGGTCCTTGCCCTGGCCGCCCGGCTCCTGGCGGATGGCGTGGAGCTGGTCGTGATGGAGAGCACCTCGGACTACTGGCGCATGTGGTTCTACCTGCTGGAGGCCGCTGGCCTGCGGGTCCGGCTGGTGAACTCCCGGCACGCCCGCCAGCTTGCCGGGCGGCCGAAGACCGACCGGCTCGACGCCCAGTGGCTGGCCAGGCTCGCGGAGATGGGCCTGCTGCGTCCCTCGTTCGTGCCCCCGCCGGAGGTCCGGGCCCTGCGGGACCTGACCCGGGCCCGGCTGCAGGCCGTGCGGGACCGGACGCGGGAGTGGCAGCGGCTGGAGAAGCTCCTGGAAGGGCTGCTCATCAAGCTGTCGTCCGTGGTCCACTCCCTGGCCGCCACCCAGACCGCCCGTGCCATCCTGGAGGCCATCGCCGACGGCCAGGACGACCCCGCGGCCCTGGCCGCGCTGGCCGCCCCCCAGGTCACGGGCGGGCGCGCCGCGATCCGGCAGGCCCTGGAGGGCATGCAGGTCCTGCCCTGCCACCGCAAGCTCATCCGCGCCCGCCTGGACCACATCACCCTCCTGGACCGGCAGGTGTCCATGCTCGACGACGAGATCGCCGCCGCCCTCGACGCCATCCCCGCCGCCCAGGGCATCACCGCCGCCGGCGAGCGGTCCCCGGCCCCCGGCCCGGGCGTCCGGGTCCTGGCCGCCGCGGACCGGCTCGCCGGGATCCCCGGAGTCAGCAGGTCCCTGGCCAGCGCGATCATCGCCGAGACGGGGCCGGACATGAGCATCTTCCCCACCCCGGCCCACCTCGCGGCCTGGGCCGGGCTGGCGCCCGTCACCCGCCAGTCCGGCACCCGCAGCCGCCAGGCCCGCGGCCACGGCGACGCCTACCTCAAGGGCTACTGCACCCAGGCCGCGCTCGGGGCCGCCCGCACGGACACGTTCCTCGGCGAGCGCTACCGGCGCCTCGCCCGCCGCATCGGCGGCCTGCGCGCCCAGTGCGCCACCGGCCGCTCCATCCTCGTGATCATCTGGCACCTCCTGACCGACCCCGAGGCCAGGTACGCAGACCTCGGCCCCGACTGGCACCAGCGCAAGACCAACCGCGAGCGCCAGGCCCGCCGTCACCTCGCCCAGCTCCAGGCCCTCGGCTACACCGTCCAGCTCACCGAGGAGCCCGCAGCCTAGACACCCAGCAGCAGGCCACAGCCGACCAGCCCCGGCCACCACGCGGTCACGGGGTCTAAGAGCACGCCCGCACGGGGTTAGGAAATCTCCCGGTCACCCCTCAGTATTCATGAACTCAGGTGAGAACATGGGGTAGCAGACGGCGAGGACCGCCGGCGAGATGAGGGTGGCGTCGTCGATGAACAGCACCCGGCCCTCCTGCATGGCCCTGATCAGCGGCCCGTAGATGAACTCGTACGTGCCGTCGGGCCTCTGGGTGTACTCGCCGACGAAGTCCCCCACCGTGGTGTCGCCGTCCCCGGCCACGGTGATCAGGTCGGGGAAGGCCGCCTCGACCAGGCTCGTCTTGCCCGTGCCGGGCGGCCCGGACAGCAGGGAGGGGACTCCCTCGGCGCGCAGCGTGCGCAGCGCCTCGACATCGGCCATGCCCGCCAGTACGCGCGGCCGGTAGACCTGCCCGCCAGGGCGAGTCACCGGGCCAGGCTTGGCCGGCGGGGCGGGAGCCTTCGGCGCGGCCGGCGGTGCCGGCGAGGCGGCCGGCTTCGGCGCGGCAGGGGCGGCCTTGGGCGGGGCGGGGGCCTTGGGGGTGATCGCGGCGGCTGCGGCGGCGGTCGCGGAGTTGGCCTCGTAGCGCAGCAGCTTGCCCGTAATGCGAGCGGCCTCGGCCCGGTCGGCGAGGGTGGTCAGCGCGTTGCCGACCGCGCCGGCCGACCGGCCGAGATCCTTGGCGACCTCGCCGACCGTGTGCGGGCCGGGGCGCGCGGCGAGCCACTCGGCAACCTGGCGGCGCAGCTGGCCGTTGCCGAGCCGGCCCTTCGGGGCCGGGGCAGAAATAGCGGGGGCGGTCATCGGGAATACCTCCGGGAAAACGAGGGGCGGGAAATTGCGGGCGGGCGCGCGCTTCGCCATGACCCAGGTTATTAATTACCGGGGAATTTCCCCAGTAATTTCCGGGTACACAACGACGCTATCTCGCCTTTTCCGAGGCAGCCAACGCCTTTCCGCCCCGGAATAGCCGATTTCCTCGCCAATTTCCGCGCATTCCGTCACTCACCGCCGCTGAATTGATTACCGTCCGCACTCGCGCCTTTCCGCCGCCGTCGGCCGCCTTTCCCGCGCCCGCCCTCGCTGCCTGCCAGCCGCCTCGCGCGCCTGCCCTCACCTGGCCGCACGCCCTCGCGGGGCCGGGGCGGGCACGGGCCTGCGGGCACGGACCAGGGGATCAGTACCTGACACGGAACGGATACAATGCCACGGACAGGAGGCCAGGAATTAACGTACGTCACGCATCTGCGGCCCGCCACGGATAATTGTTTTAAGAGCTTTGCGCTTATACAGTCTGGGAGTTCACCGGAAGTAAGTAATCGGTGAACCTGTGGGCACGCGTGAGCGGCCGTCGGCATCGGAACGCAGAGCCTGGTGCGGCGGCTGGCGGGTCTGAGCGGGGGGCTGCCCAGTTTACGGGTCGTCGGGGGCGTCATGCGGGCTGCCGGCGGTGCGGCGGGCGCGTCCTGCGGGGGTCCAGGGCAGGAACGGGCCGAGTTCGCCGCCGGTGAGGGGTTTGCCGCCGATTTCGGCGCAGGCGGTGAGGTAGTCAGTGAGCAGGTGCAGTGGCTCGGTGTCGTTCTGGGCGGCGGTGGCGGTGATGGTCCAGATACCGGCGGCCAGGTGGGCGGCCCAGGCGGCGCCGGAGCCGTAGAAGTTCTTGCGTCCTATGACGGGAGTGCGCAGCGCCCGCTCGGCACCGTTGTTGTCGAGGTCCAGGAAGGGCAGGTCGCGGTGGCGGCGCAGGCCGTCCCACTCGTTGTTCAGCGTGGCGATGACCTTGGCCGCGGCCGGGTGCAGCATGCCGGCCATCGTGGTTTCCTGGATGCGGGCTGCGCCGATGTTATCGAAGGCCCGGTGGTAGCGGGCCAGGGCCTGCTCGCGCGCCTCGCTCTCGCTCTCGGTCTCGGTCTGGGTGGTCGCGGCGCGCAGGGCGGCGTGCGCCCGGTACAGCAGCGCGAACCGCTGCGTCCAGGCGTGGCACCACTGGCCCAGCGCATCGGGGTGAGCGGCGCCGGCCCGCAGGAAGTACCGTCTGATATGGGCGAAGCACCACAGCGGATCGATGCCCTCGATCGAGGCCAGCGACTGGTACACACCGTAGAAACCGGAGGAGATGACCAGCCGGCGGCCAGCTTCGAGGCCGGCCTGCTCGCGGTCGATGCCCAGCACTTTCGCGGGCACTTCGGCGCTGCGGGAGGGATCCATCGCGAACACGGTTGCCTCATCGGTCCCGAACACCCACAGCCACCAGCGGTTCCCGTCCTTGCCGGGGGTATCGGCGAACACCCGCCAGCCGGTCTCGCCGGCACGGACGTAGCCTGAAGCGGCCACGTGCGCCTCGATCGCCTCCGCCCAGGGGGCCAGCAGCGGGACGACCTGCTGCAAAGCGCCGGCCAGGGTGCCCTCGGCCACGTCCAGGCCGTCGGCGGCCAGCGCGGCGATGATCCGGTGCAGCGGCCGGCCCAGGACGTACTTCTCATACGCCAGCCGGGCCAGGAACATCGCGGTGAACAGGCCCCCCGGGATCACCTTCGGCGGCCGGGGCGCGCACACCGCGATCCGCCCGGCCAGCTTGGCCGGGCACTGGCAGCGCCGCCGGTACCTGCGCCGCCGCCACAGGATCCGGCGCAGCCTCACCTCCCAGTCAAGCTGCTCCGAATCCTCGGTACCCAGGAACTCGAAGTCCGTGCCGCAGCAGCGGCACCGCCGCAGCCCCGGCTCCACGTCGATGATGCGCTCCCCGGTTTCCAGGTGCGCATACGAGCGGCGGCCGTGACCGCGCGAGCCCTTCCGCTGCCCCCGCCCGCGCCCGCCAGGCCGGGCCCGCCCGTCCCCTTCGTGGCCGCCCTCGCCGCCGCCGGGCTGCTGCCCGGGGTTCCCCTTCTCGCTGGAATCGCCGAACAGCAGGCCGCTGAGCGTCGCGACCGTCTGGGTCAGATGCTCCACCTGCGCAGCCAGCCCCGCGACCCGCACGTTCAGCGCGGCCTTATCGGCGGCCAGTTGCGCAGCCAGCGCCTCGGCCCGCACCGCACGGGCACGCCACACAGCAGCGTCAGCATCCGCACCGGCCGTCGCGCTAAGGGGCACGCGCCCCAACCCACACCATCACGAGCTGCGTGTCACGCACCAAACCCGGCGTGTCACGACATCTCCGCAGAACCACCGCGCGCAGACCACCCGCCTGCACCATGCCGCGGCCAGCTCCCGGCACCCCAATCCCACGGGTTCACCGATTACTTACGTGAATCCAGTGGTATGATACATGCGCGGCCTGTTTCTGTAGGACTGAGTATGGTAACCCAATCCTTTCGAGAAGCAGGCCGCCTTTCACGTAGGCGCGCCGCTAACCGGAAATTTGTCACAAGCCTGGCATCCCCGCCTGAATAACCCTCACGGTTTGAGTCCCGCTCGTACGGGTTCAGGCCGGGTCGCGGCTGCCACGACGCGATAGAATCCCTGTTTAACACCTTGCACGGGAAATCCAGGCGGGTGTGGATTCTTGACGCTGACCTGGCGGGCGCATTCGATAAGATCAGCCACGGGCACCTGCTGGAAATGCCCGGCGGTTTCCCCGCGAGGGAAATGATCGCCGGGTGGCTGAAAGCGGGTGTATTCGAGGCCGGGAAAGGGTTCGCGCCTACGGAAGAGGGAACTCCGCAGGGCGGCGTGATTTCGCCCTTGCTATTGAATATCGCGTTGCACGGGCTGGAGGAGGCCGCAGGCGTCCGCTACCGCCAGTCCGGCAGGGATGCCGGGATGGTGAGGGACGGATGCCCGGCGCTCACTAGATACGCCGACGACCTGGTCGTGTGCTGCTATTCCAGGCAGCAGGTCGAGCAGGTCCAGGCGCGGCTAGCCAGGTGGCTGGAGCCGAGGGGCCTGGCCTTCAACGAGGCCAAGACCCAGATCGTTCACCTTTCCGGGGGATTCAGCTTCCTCGGGTTCGATCTGCGGCGATACCCGGACGGCAAGCTGCTCATCAAACCGGGCGCCATGGCCATCAAGAGGTTCCGGGAACGGCTTGCGAAGGAGTTCCGGGGTAAGTATTCGGAAGTGCTGTGAGAGGGCATTCCGATGGCCGGCGTGGCGGTCGTCGTCGGCCGCGCCGGTGATGGCGTTACGGGTGCGGGTTCTTATCCGGGCGGGGGCGGCTGGGCCCAGGCGC